>Ga0222672_1000499_pt1 | contig 15270 bp, 13 predicted proteins | sample AntAcemetagen799_FD_179810 | JGI IMG/M metagenome (GOLD analysis project Ga0222672, IMG submission 179810) | Saline water microbial communities from Ace Lake, Antarctica - #799 | ecosystem: Environmental > Aquatic > Non-marine Saline and Alkaline > Saline | place: Antarctica: Ace Lake...
AACCAACAGCGCAACTACTCTCCCAAACCCGCGAAATTGCTGAAAAATCGGAAGCATATAATACGATCTTGGCTAAAGCCGATGAGCAATATGCCAACAAAAACTTTGACAAAGCCCGTGAACAATATCAAGCGGCACTGGTGGCCTGGCCCAGACAAGCTTACGCTGAAGACATGATTTCGCGTATTAACCAAACGCTTGAAAGTGAGGCTTATCTGGCACAGGAGCAATACAATAGTGCTATGACTGAAGCTGCCAATTTTGAAGCAGATGGAGCTTTTGAGCAAGCCATTTCAAGCTATGAAAAAGCCTTAACTTTTAAAGCAAATGACGAACTTGCTTTAGATAAAATCGCCTCCATTCAAGCAATAATCCTCGCCAATGAAAATGCCGAACAACTTGCCTCACAAATTGAAGGACTTATGACACAAGGAGGACAGCTTGAAAACGATAAAAAATATGAAGCTGCTTTAGGTATCTATGAACAAGTGCAATCACTTGATCAAGAAAAAGTTGGAATAGCTGAAAAAATAGCAGAAATTCGAGCTTTAGTTCAGCAAACACAGCAGATGGAGGCAAATTACACCGCTATTATGGAAACTGCCGAGGTTTTGCTCACACAAAATTCTTTGAGAGAAGCCCGGGCAAAGTTCGTGGAGGCTTTTAATATAAAACCTTCAGCAACAGCACCTCAGGAAAAGATAAACCAGATTGACAGGCAGCTCGCGGCAATTGCAATGCAAGAAGCTGAAATAGAAAATGAATACACAAGATTAATTGGTCTGGCCAGCGAAGCCTATGATAACGAAGAACTTGCACTGGCACTTGATTATTACCAACAAGCGGCTCAACTAAAACCCGAACAACAGCAATTGAACTCAAAAATTGGTGAGATCAACTCCAAGATGGATCAAAAACAGCAGCTTGAGCAGCGCGAAAACAATTATGCTGAACTGATAACGCTGGGTGACCAACAGTTTGAAGAAAACAAACTGGCCGCAGCCAAAAGCAGTTTTGAGCAAGCGGTGCAGTTATTTGCTGACCGCACTTATCCTGCAGAAAAAATTGCAGAAATCAAGTCAATTGAAGCTGAGATGGCTGCGGCAGACGCGCTTGAAGCCAACTTCAATACACAGATAGAAAATGCAGATTTAGCTTTCAATGGAGGTGATTTAGGAAAAGCCAAACAGCTTTATGAAGCTGCGCTTCAGCTAAAAGCTTCGGAACATGCTGATCTCCAAATTGAAATAATCAATGGACTTTTAGCGGAACAAGCAGCGGCAGAAGCACTTAATATTGCCTTCGATCAGAAAGTGCAAACAGCTGATAGCCTTTTTGTGTTAGAAGAATGGGAACAAGCCAGCATTGCTTATCAAGCTGCTTTAACACTCAACCCATCAGCTTCTTATCCGAAAAGCCAGTTGGCACAAATTGAAGAAACAGTGGCCGCTATTGTAAATGCAAAAGCACTAGAAGCACAAATCGCCAAACTAACAACGCAAGCCGACGAAAACTTCAACAACAAAAAACTAAACCAAGCGCAATCGATTTACGATGAAATACTTACGCTGGATGCTGCCAATGCACATGCCCTTTCACGAACTGCAGAAATAAGTATTCAATTGCAAGCTGAAGCTGCCGAGCGAGAGCAAAAATTTGAAGAAGCAATAGCTGCTGGAGAACAGTTTTTAGCTGATAAATCTTATCGAGATGCTTATGAGCAATACCAAATTGCTAGAGGTTTAAAACCTGATGATGAGTCGGTTAAAACAAGAATAAAACAAATTGATGATATCATCAAAGCGGAAAAATTGAAGCTGATGACGAATTACAACAAAATCATCAAAGAAGCCGATCAATTCTTGCAAAGCAGAACTTACGACAAAGCTATTGAGCAATATAACAAAGCTGTTTTGCTAAAAACCGGTGAAACCTATCCCGCTGAAATGATTGCCCAAATAACACAAACAATTCAGGATAATAAGCTTGTTGATCTCAACTTAAACTCTGTTATTATCCCTTCTGGATCAACTAAACGATTTGATTTTGAACCTGTTAATATTACAGAAAGACGCACGAACTATATCCTTGTTAAAGCAAAAAATACAGGCACCAAAGGCTTCCCGTTAATCGTGAGTTTTGGAAGTAAAGGTGGACGTAATGGTGGTTTTGTTTTGCCCATCCCTGACGATGATCAATACCACGACTTTGTGATAAGAATCGGCTCACAATACAAATGGTTTAGTGAAGACAATACCTGGGTTGAAGTTTTGCCTGAGAATGGTGAAGTAGAGCTGGGCATAATGCAAATTTCCAAAGGATTTTAAGCCTTTAATAGGAGAACTTATTTAAAAACTAAGTATCGTAACAAGGATTTTTAAACCTACTTAGCCCATCTCTGGCTTGAAATAAATTCATGTATATTTGCCAAAGCAGTTTTTTTTCATTTTTGAAAACCAATTCAGGCCTTAGGTTGTCTGTAAACTGATATTGTGCTAAAAACATAACTACATGAGTACTTTAGAATCTTATTTTGAGCCTTTTCGGAAAAATACCATCGGTAACAAACTTAGTTTTAAAACTCCTTTCGGCGTTAAAGAAATGATTTACGCGGATTGGATTGCCAGCGGAAGATTATATCTCCCAATTGAAATGAGAATTATCGAAGAAATTGGGCCTTATGTGGGCAATACACACACAGAAACTAGCGAAACTGGCACCCTGATGACCAAGGCTTACCATCTGGCGCACAAGAAGATAAAGCAACATGTAAACGCTTGTTCACAAGATGTAATTATTACCGCCGGCAGCGGAATGACAACTGTAGTAAATAAACTTCAGCGCATTATGGGGCTTAAAAGCTGTGGTGTTTTAAAAAAAGGAAAATGTATTCAAAATCAACAAGACAGGCCGGTGGTTTTTCTTACGCACATGGAACACCATTCCAACCACACCAGTTGGATTGAAACAAATGTGGATGTGGTAGTTTTAAAGCCCAATAAAGATTTACGGGTTGACCTTGACGAACTGAGAAATCAGTTAGAAATACATAAAGAACGTCCTTTCAAAATTGGAGCTTTTACAGCTTGTTCTAATGTTACGGGCATTGAAACGCCTTATCATGAAATGGCCCGCATCATGCATGAATACGGCGGTGTAGCTTTTATTGATTTTGCAGCTTCGGCGCCTTATGTAGACATAGATATGCATCCTGCTGATGACGAAATGAAAAAACTCGATGCCATTTATTTTAGTCCGCATAAATTTTTGGGCGGCCCCGGAAGTTCGGGTGTTATGGTTTTTGATAGCAGTTTGTATAAAAATGAAACCCCGGATCATCCTGGTGGTGGGACGGTTGACTGGACAAACCCCTGGGGTGAATACAAATATCTTGACGACATTGAATTACGCGAAGACGGCGGAACACCAGGGTTTTTGCAAGCGATTCGAACAGCCTTAGCCATCGAGGTGAAAAACCAGATGACAACAAAGAAAATGCGTGCACGCGAGCATGAATTGGTTCAAAAAGCTTTTAAAGCCTTCAGAGAAATCAAAGGTGTGCATATTTTAGCTGATAATATTGAAGAGCGCTTGGGTGTTTTTTCCTTTTTTATACTCAATGTGCATTTTAATTTGGTTGTGAAATTGATGAACGACCGTTTTGGCATTCAAGTTAGAGGTGGCTGCGCCTGCGCTGGCACTTACGGCCATTTTTTACTGGATGTGAGCCACGACAAAAGCCGCGAAATTACTGATATGATCAATAGCGGTGATTTATCCCAAAAACCGGGCTGGATTAGAGCTTCGCTCCACCCTACCATGACAAACGATGAACTAGACCAACTGATTGAGGCCGTAAAACAGATTTCGCTGCATGCTGAAGAATGGGAAAAAGACTATGTATACAATAGATATACTAATGAGTTCAGGCACAAAAGCGAACCGGAAGACAAAACAATTTGGGTAGAAAAATGGTTTGATTTATCAGAATAAAACAGATAGAAACCACTAAAACGGCACTATATGCGGATATAAATGCCTTACAATAAAAAATAGTAGCATTGCCATAATACCCATTGCAACAAAAGTAAAGCCCAATACATTTTTACGTTTGATAAAAAACCAGCTTGCTAAGCCAAAAAATAACAAAGCCAGTATTGGAATTTGTAGTATCATTTTGTGAGTAATTTATAGTTGATCAAGGCGTTGCACTTTTTCTACGCCCTGAATTTTTCCTATTTTATGAATTAACTGCTCTAGGTGATTGGTATCTTTTATTTGCAACACCAAACGACCTTCAAATCTTCCATCTCGCGTATCAAAAGTTATACTGCGCATATTTACCTTCATATCGTCGGAAACCACTTTAGTGATTTCGCCTACCAAACCCAAGGTATCCATGCCGCCTATGCGCAAAGCTGACTGGAAACTCGGGCTATCTATAGATTCCTTCCATTTTACCGGCAGCACCCGATAACTGTATTTTTCTTTAAGTCGCTTGGCATTCGGGCAGCTCAACCTGTGAATGGTGATGCCGCTGCCTATGGTTACAAAACCAAAAACCTGATCGCCTGGAATAGGGTTACAGCACTTTGCTAATCTGTAGTTTACATTGCTAAGACTATTGTCGATAATCAGATAATCGTCACGACCTTCAAAATTTTCATGCTTTTTGTTGGGTAGGGCTTCTACATTTTCTACAACAGTTTCTTTTTCAATATTTTCTTCTTGAAGCAACAGCTTTTTCACGGCCCTAAGTTCAATTTTGTCAGTAGCTACACCATGGTAAAGCTCAATAGATGTCTTTGTTTTATAGTGCTTTACCAGTTTATTAATAGCCTCATCAACATTTTGAACCCGCCAGTTTTTTAATTTACGTAGCAAAATATCTTTACCAATTTCGGCTTCTTGCAGTTCCTCCTCTTTTAGGTGGCGTTTAATTTTCGATTTAGCTCTGTCTGTTATCACAAAGCTCAGCCAATCAGCTTTAGGCATTTGCTTTTTGCTGGTCATTATTTCTACCCGATCACCATTTTGGAGCTCATGACGGATAGGCACAATGCGATTGTTTACGCGCGCACCATTGCAACTAGAACCTACTGCAGTGTGCACTTCGTAAGCAAAATCGAGCACTGTGGCACCTTTTGGCAATTGTTTCAAATCGCCATTAGGCGTAAAAATAAACATCTTATCGCTCTGGTATTTATTGCTGTTGCGATAAGAAAAATCAAAGTTTATCTGGTCAGGATTTTCCAAAATATCCCGCACCTGGTTCAGCCAGTCTTCGGCATCCTTCTTACGCTCGGCACCCTTGTATTGCCAATGCGCTGCCTGACCTTTTTCGGCAATATCGTCCATGCGCTGCGACCTAATCTGTACCTCAACCCATTTGCCATCACTCATTTTTACTGTAGTATGCAGCGATTCATAACCCGAAGCTTTAGGTGTGGTAATCCAATCGCGCAGGCGCTTAGGATTAGGTTGATACAAATCTGTTACAACAGAATAAATTCGCCAGCAGTCTTCCTTTTCCTTTTTAATTTTGCTATTGCAGATTATACGAATGGCAAAAATGTCATAAACTTGCTCGAAATCAACATTTTGAGCTTTCATTTTTGCGTAGATGGACGGAATGGATTTGGTGCGCCATTTAAAGTTGCAATCGAACCTTTGTGCAATCAACTCGCGTTGGATGGGCTGTATAAATTCTTGCATCAGCACATCCTGCTTGGCTTTTGAGGCGGCGATTTTTTCACTGATTTCATAAAAAATTTCAGGAAATTCATAGCGCATCACCCGTTCTTCAAACTCAGCTTTTATCATATATAAACCCAAACGGTGCGCGATTGGGATATATAAATGCTTCACTTCGTGATAAAAGAGCTCAATTTTTTCGTCGTCAACATCTTCTGGATGACGTAAATCGTAAAGCCGATGACCAATTTTGAGTAAAACAACCCGAATATCGTCTATCAAACTCAAAAACAGCTTCCTGAAATTATCAGACTGGAAAGACAAACGCTCCGTTTGGATAGATGAAACACGGTTAAAACCATCCACAATAACGGATACATTACTACCAAAACTGGCCTCAATTTGCTGCAAACTAATTGAAGTTCGGTTATTTATGCCATGTAAAAATGCTGCAACAACTGTTGAGGTGGACAGTCCGAGCTCTTTCACCGCAATAATGGCCAACTCTGTAAGATGCAACATATAATGTTTGCCCGACTTCATGCGAACATCCTGATAAACGTCGGCAGCTAAATCGTATGCTTCACGAACAAGTTTTAGCTTTTCGCCATTCAGATTAGGCGGCAGATGTTTTATCAGCTCCTGATACGCCTGCTCAATTTGTTCTTTTTCAATATCTGTTAACGACATTAAAGCATAGTTTTGATGGTTAAAAAAAACGTTTGTGTCTTTTGAACACAAACGTTTTTTAGACTAAGGCATATTAATCGTCTTTTGATTTCTCACCTCTGCTCCCTCCTGGAGCTTGTTTAGAGGGGTCAGAAATTGAATCTCTCATTTTGGTATCCGCCTGAATATTCTGGAATTTGTAATAATCCATAATTCCCAAATTTCCATTTTTAAAAGCATCGGCAATGGCCTGTGGAATCAATGCTTCGGCCTGAATTACATTGGCACGGGCTTCCTGTGCCTTGGCAAGCATTTCCTGCTCCAGCGCAACAGCCATCGCGCGACGTTCCTCAGCTTTGGCCTGTGCAATATTTTTATCGGCATTGGCCTGATCCATCTGGAGAACAGCTCCAATATTTTTCCCGATATCAATATCAGCGATGTCAATAGATAGAATTTCAAAAGCTGTGCCTGAGTCTAAACCCTTTTTTAGCACCACTTTAGAAATAGAATCAGGATTTTCTAACACTCCTTTATGCGAGTCAGCCGACCCGATAGAAGAAACGATACCTTCGCCAACACGAGCCAAAATAGTCTCCTCCCCTGCTCCACCAACCAATTGCTTGATATTCGCACGAACAGTTACCCTAGCTATGGCAATCAACTGAATCCCATCTTTAGCAACAGCAGCCACTTTTTTGGTGTCGATTACCTTAGGGTTTACCGACATACGTACAGCTTCCAACACATCACGACCGGCCAAATCAATTGCCGTGGCGGTTTTAAAATTCAACTCTATATTAGCCTTATCTGCTGATATAAGTGATTTTACAACATCCTCAACACGACCTCCGGCGAGGTAATGGGCTTCGAGATCGTCGCGTTCTAGCACAAGGCCAGCCTTAGTAGCTGCAATCATACTGTTAACAATAACAGAAGGCGGCACTTTACGCCAGCGCATCAAAATAAGCTGTAGCAGTGAAATGCGCACACCAGAAACCAGCGCAGTAAACCACAACCCAACAGGGATAAAATAAAACAAAAACCAAATCAGGAATATCGCTCCCAATCCAATGGCAATCAATACATAGAGGTCTTGCATAACTTAGGATTTATTTAAAGATTTAATAAAAATTTTGTTTCTCTCAATTTTCGTGATTTCAATTTCTTCTTCCTCATCAATAAACTCAGAATGGGAATGCACTTCATAAAACTCATTATTAATCAATGCTTTGCCAGAAGGGGTACAGCGTGAAATCGTTACACCTTTATCTCCTGCTTTGATCGTTGTTTCATCAAAAGTATTAACACGGCTATCTACATTTTTCACCAGCATAAGGCGTGTCCAGGTTTTTGAACGCAAAGCCAGCGCAAGAACTGAAATATTAATTAAAATTGTTCCTGCCAACACATAATGTCCTTGTGGCACGCCGAGGCGCGAATAGCTAAGAAACACCGCAACTACCATGATAGCCATACCTATAATACCTGCAACTCCACCACCAGGAATCACCAAAATTTCAAGCAAAACCATAAGCAATCCCACAGCGATTAAAACGAGTATAATTGTCCACATAATTATTGAATGCTAACGGTTAAATGTTTTTCCAAAAGTGCTTGCTTATAAGGATTTAACTGATCATAAGAGCCTGATTTCACAGCGCATTTGCCTTTGAAATGGGTGATCCAAGCGCAGGTTTCCGCCTGTTCGGGCGTATGTTCGCAAATCTCCATAAGTGATTCAATCACAAAATCAAAAGTGTTTACTTCATCATTGAACAGCACAAGATTTTGCTCCTTTTCAATCACTTCATCATTTGCCGGCAATATGCTTTCTTTTTCCTTCGTCATGAATCATCTAATTTCTTTTAAGCCATTAAAAGTACAAATATATAACGAGTTTTACGCTTTTGTGTTGTTAATTTCTATTAAATAAGTGTTTGCACAAAATAGTGCCGCAATAAATGGCAGTTTGCTTGAACTAGCGTGCCATTATTTAAAGCCGAAATGCCTATGATCGTTTGATTGTGTAAATTTGCAACATGAAAAACGTACTGCCCTCCCTGCCCGATTTTGTAAATGCGCTTCAGGCTCGCCTAAAGAAGCCATTGCCAGGCAAAGCAATCCACCAACAAATGGAACCAGCCACACGACGCAACTTTGCCAACAATTGGCAGCACAAAGAATTGCCTAGAAAAAGCGCTGTTCTTATATTGCTTTTCCCTGAGGGCGATGATATTAAAACGATTTTTATTCAACGAAACGTATATGATGGTGTGCATAGCGGACAAATTGCCTTTCCGGGTGGCCGCTATGAGATTTTCGATAAAAACTTAATTAATACGGCATTGCGCGAAACTGAAGAGGAAGTTGGGGTGTCGCAAAATGCTATAAATCCAATCGGTCAACTAACCGAAATTTATATCCCGCCCAGTAATTTCGATGTTTTGCCTGTTGTTGGTTGGATGGCCAAAGCGCCAATATTGAAAATTGATCCCAAAGAAGTTACATCTGCATTTTGTGTGTCGATAGCTGCTTTGACGAATCCTGCTAACAAATCAAATCAGGAAGTTTTATTAGCCAATCAGCAGCGACTTGAAGTGCCTTGCTTTACTGTTGACGGGAAAATAATATGGGGAGCTACCTCAATGATTCTGAATGAATTCACTGAAATAGTCTCCCCAATTTTAAAGGCTTGATTTCGCTTGCTTGTTATGCCTCTTCTAATATGATTTCGCTGGTGATGGTGGAGCTTTTTTCAAGCATCGCGCTAACACCACAATAGCGTTCTTGTGACAGATTGACAGCTTTCTCTACTTTTTCACGGTCAATATCTTTGCCTTTTAGCGTATAAGTGATATGAATTTTATGGTAAAATTTTGGGTGTTCTTCCGATAGTTCGCCATCAACATCCACATTGAAATAGCTGGGTTCAATGCGCATTTTTTTTAGCATTGAAATTACGTCCATACCTGTGCAGCCTCCCAAAGCAGCAAGAAGCAAGGGTTTGGGGCGCGGGCCACCATTTTTTCCTCCAACCTTTTCATCTGCATCGATAGGAATTTTGAAACCGTTAACTTCAACCTCAAAGGCCATTTCACCTGACCAGTTTACGCCTACTTTACTCATAATATATAGTTTTAATAATTGAATCCAAAATATCCGGGAATTAGTCCGGCCTGAGCTGAATCAATAAGTATGCCATCGTCTTGATAGCGAAATACCCAGCCATTTTGCACATAGTTTCCTGCATCAGAAACCAGTACCGTATTGTTAGTTGGGTGTAATCCCAAGGCGAAAAAACTATGACTTCCAGAACTTATTATCGGACTTTCTGGAATCTGATCATCAGTGATTTGCATTGAAAAAATGTCTTTATTAATAAAATAAATACGGTCGGCTGCTGCATTGATTTTCAGTTGCTCTGGCGAACTTTCGATAGAAGGAAAGTTAAAGCGTTTCTCGATCGATCTTGTTACCGGATCAATACGAAACAATGCCGGAACTTCTTCATTCATAAAACCTCCGCTACATAAAACCCAGATTTTCTGATTCTTATCTACCACCATACTGTTGGGCTCCAATGCTACTTCAATGCTGTCAACAAGTTTATCAAAACGGGTATCGATAACCTGAATGGTATTATTTTGCGTAGTCTGATTGTAACTAGACCAATTACTTACAAAAACTTCTTCGCCAACCAATGCCATTGCTTCGGTAGTTTTACCAGTTTCTATAATCCCTAAAGGTTCCATCGTTATAGGATTAAAAACAAATAAGCCTTTCAACTGAAAATCTGAAAGATAGGCTTTATTTTGATCGATAATCAACATATTTCTTGGCGATTCCAACTCGGCTATCCGGCGTTTAAAAATTCCTGTTTTGGAATCTATCACATAAACATAAGCACTGTTATTTACCACCAGAAACGCTTCATCATTCCAAAATGTAATGCTTTGCGCCACATCACCTAGCGGAGAACCATTCAGCCGATAAAACATACTGTTAGTCATTTTCAATGAATCTTCATTAAAAAAAGACAGAGAAGCATTTCCAGAAGTGAAATTTCCCTGGTTTAATACAAAAAATCCTTTCCCCAATTGTGCATTAATGGGAATAATAGGTTTATCGTCATCTAATTTTGTGCAGGCCGAAAATCCAAGGAGTAAGATTAGCAGCCAAAGGATATTATTTTTCATCTTTTAATAGTTTGAAATTGATAAGAAAGCGCCACAGCAAAATTTCGTCCAGGCATTGCACGCCATTTAATAGCTTGATAATCTTTATCTAACAAATTATTAATGCGTATTTCAGCGGAAAAATTATTCCAATTTTTTGTAACAGCAAGGTGATGTAAAGTATAAGCCGGAAGCTTAAAACCATAAAAATCTTCTTTGTTTAAACTCGTATTTCGAGCTCCCGTAAACACCACTGAATATTGAATTTCCCAATTTTTGTAGCCAATTATATACATCATATTGGCATGATGCACAGGAATATAAATCAGTTGACGGCCTTGTGAGTTTTCAACTTGAGCAACAGGGCTTTCATCGGTAGTTCGGGTAAAGGCATAATTGAAATGTATTTGTTGACGAAAACGGCCAGTAGTCATTTTACCAGTAAGTGAGAATTCAGCTCCCCGGGCAAAAACATGCGAAATATTCTCAGGAATCCAATAGCGATAAGCTGTTGGCCGCCATTGAATCCAATCATTGATATCAGAAGCATAAAGGCCACCGTTAACAGCAACTGAAGCATTTGACCAGCGTTTTTCATACTGCAAAGAAAAATCGATTTGTGAAGCTTCCTCTGCTTTTAAGTCAGGATTTCCGCCGGGATGCCAATACAGATCGTTTAGTCCCGGAAGTCTGAAATTGCGGCTAATTCCTGTCGTAAATTTCAAGCCGTCAATAAATTGAATCAAACCTGAATAGATAAAATAGGGAGAAAAAATCATGCTCGTGCCATCCACATCATCCTGATGAGCACCAAATTGCAAACTGTTTCCTTTTTTACCTTCATAAACGGCTTCCAATTGAACAGAAAGCTGATTACGAAATTTTTCATCTTCATAATTTGTCGAAAAAACAGATTGCTTGCTGATATCCACCTTTGCAATGAGCTGCCACTTTTGCTTTATTTTTTGTTCAAAAACCACTGAGTTTTGCCAGTAATTAATTTCGTTTTTGGAATCGATCAAAGAAACCGTGGCAAATTCGCCATAGTTAGAAGTTGTACGCAAAAAATAATGCTGTTGTTCATTAAAAAAGGCCGTTTTAATTTCTATTGAAGCCTTATTCCAGTAGTATTTATATTTCAAAATATTGCGGTGAAAGCGGTCGTCTTGTCTTTCCTCTGGATTTCCGCCGCGGTCAACATTTGTCATTATGGCGGGTAAATCCCTGTCATTCCATTGGTTCCAACTTGTTAAACTTAATACACCACCACCAATTTGCCAATGAAACTCCTGCAAAAATCCTCGATCCAGGAAATTAGCATCTTGCTGTTTCATTTTGCGCGGCTCAATAGGTGCTGTGTTCAGGTATTCAAAATCATTATCACTTGAAGCCGTGAAAACGCGGGTTCGCATATTAATTTTAGTATTTGACCAAGAAACATCAAGGTAAGAACCAAAGCTATTAAAACTTCCAAAGGCTTGTTTTGCAGAGAGTTTAAAGCCTTCACTAAATTGTGGTTTATTGTTTAATGCCACCACGCCGCCAAAACCGCCTTGCTGAACAGCAGCCCGGGCGCCATAAGCCAGCTGGGCTTCGTCAACAAAGAAAACCGGTAGCCTGTTGAAATCCACCTGGCCCTGATTTGGTGAATTTATTGCAACGCCATTCCAAAGCACCTGGGTGTGACTGGCTGTTGTGCCTCTAAAAGAAGCTGTTGCAAGCGATCCTGGGCCGTAATCTTTGATAAAAACCTGACTATTTTGCTGCAAAAGCTCTGCCATAGAATGGCTTTGATGTGCAGCAATCACTTCTAAATCAATGGTTTGTTTCAATCTTTCGGTAGTATTTTTTTTGGCAACAGCAGTCACTTCTACTTGTTCCAATAAAAGCGTGTCCTGCGTTTGTGCCTCAACCGGATTGTTAGCTAACAGGCCAATTAAACCTAAAAAAATAATTGCAATCAGGTTTCTCATTGCTTTAGCATCTTAAAAATGCTTGTTTTATTTGCTGATTTAAGCTGAAACAAATAAATGCCCTTTTCCCATTCGGAAGTTACAAATTGGTCTCCAGAATGCAATGATTCGCTTTCAAAAATAATTTTCCCAAAGCTGTCATAAACACTTAAGCTAAACTGTTTCTTGTCAGCAGCTTTCAAGTTTATTTTGTCAACGAAAGGATTTGGGAAAAATCTGAAGTTTAGGTCATTCTTTTCATCAACAGCTAAATTTGAAGCATCATGAATTACACCTACCGCATCCAAATCAAAACCTGAGGAAGGGAAAGGCGTTGGCCACGGATCATTAATCAGTTGATTACGAGAATCAAAACTTCCCAGCTCCACATCCAATTTCCCTACTACATCTTTGACTAAGATATGAGTAATCGACATTTTATCGAGTAGTAAATTATCTGGAATACTATCCAAATCAAAAGGAACACCGTAAAAAACACGGTATTTTCCGGCAAGCTGATGAATTTTAGTGGCATCCAAGGTGCCAAAACCTGCAACTTGAGCGTCTGCAGGTGTTAACGATATTGACGGGATCTCAAAATAGTTAAGCCCATCGCTGCTAACTGCAACGCGAGCCAATTCGAGGAACTCATCAGCAAAGGCATTTTCAAAAACGGCAAAATCTGGGCCAGTGCCATTCCACAAAGGAAAAGCAAATTGCATAACTGCTTCGCCTCCATCGCCCAGACTTACCACAATATTATCAGCTTTTCCCAAGGCATCGTTTTCGCTACCATAATCGGAATAGCCCAATTCTGGATTGTCAATTTGCATCAACCCTCTTTCAACTGTGCAGCTCGTCGCCCAATTGATAAAACAGCTGCTATCGGCATGAATGGCATCTGTTCCGGCTTGGCCGGCAGGAGGTGAAAATTGTGCCTGCAACTGATTTCCAAAGCCTAACAACAGCAAGATTATAAGATGCAACTTATTCATAGCTATTGCTTTACAATTTTGCGTGTCGTTCTTGAGCCATTGTCAAACTGAATCTGAATAAAATAAATTCCTGAAGCTAAAGCAGAAATATCAAAAGCAGAAGTTTCATTATTTAACTGCTGACTAAGCACAAGGTCACCTTGCATGCTGATTATTTTAACAGTAATCACTTTCTCTTTGGAGGCCTGTTTTATTCTGATAAAATCTTTAGCTGGATTTGGATAAACCATAACTTCAGTAGCTTCTGCCACTTCCAGCGATGTATATGTGGTGTAATTTACAGCTAATGCTTCAGCTGAAATACCAGCGGGAAAAGACCTTACAAAAGAGCCACTTATATCATAAACAGAACCATTACCAAAAGTAGCGAAGTCTGTTTTTGTAACATAAAAGTAATTGTGAAGCGAGTCAAAAGCTATATCGCCAAATGCGATAAAATTTGCACTACCCGGATCCTCAATTAAAAGATCGACTGCAACAACCATGGCATCTAGGTCAATAATTCCAACGCCATTATTCAAAACTAAATACAGGAAACCGTCAATAATAACAATGCCTTTGCCAATTATATGTTCAAAATTATAATTGATAAAACTATAAGTTTCAGGATCAATCATGCTTAGATTACCTGTAGTACCGCCCCATGGCGTTTTATTTACAGTAAGTATTTGTCCCTCATATACATATAGGTTATAGACTCCAATCCCACCTTCACCCATATTTATTTCCTCTATAAGTTCGTAGGTTATAGCATCAATCACAGCAACAGAACCTTCGGTGCTGCCATAAGCACCCGGAACAGCTACAAAAAGCTTGTCGTTAGACACAACTATTCCAGCAGTTTCACCAGAAATACCTTCCACGGTAGCTTTCAGTTCCAGCGTATTTCTGTCAAAAACCTTCAAAAATCCACTGGTTTCAGGATACTGAACCGACATAAATAAATCATCACCAACTACTTCCAACAGATTTGCACCTGAAACAGCAGTAGCAGCTAACCTTGTTTCACTCACGAGATCATAAGCAACTAAAGAGTCAGTCGCTGCAACATACAGGATATTTTCATGGATTTTGGCTTCCTGAACAGCATGCGTATAAATCGTTCCAATCGGCACATTGTCAGTTGTTTGCGGGTCATATTGCGTTATTTCCACAAAATCGTTTGGATTAGAAAATGCGCCTCCAGTTACTACATAAAGATGCGATTGCTCAGGTGTTTGAGCCATGCTTATCGCGCTAAAAATCAAAAGAAACGCGAGCTGTGAAAGCCAGAAAATCGTAAATTTTTTCATAAAAAAAGTTTTAAGGTTAAAAAAATTACCTCAAAACTGTCAGGAGAAAATGTGCCGAAAGTGCCTTAGACTTTTACCGTCGGCTAGCTCTTATCCCGAAAGCTTTGCTAAACAAGACAATGGCAGGTCTTCTGACTTACTCCCTTCCGGCGCCTTCCCACCCTATGATTTAGGACAGTGGCTGAGATTACCGAAAGAATTTAAAGAGCTTACAGCAGCGGGAACTGTTCAGGATTTACACCTGATTCCCTATTATGTCGAAAGTTTTGCACAGTCAACACCAATTATCTTCTGCAAAAGTAGCAAACTTTGTTTGATTGCATAGCAGAAATTATTGCGTAAGGTTTTTTTCTAATTTGCATCGAATGCGCAACATTGGCGAAAGTATTGCTAGAAGTTTATTGAAAAATGCTAATTTTACCGCATCAAAATGTTGTTTTCTTATGAAACCTGTTGTCAAATCAGTTTTTTTTGTCGCTTTAATAGCTTT
>Ga0222672_1000502_pt1 | contig 15174 bp, 9 predicted proteins | sample AntAcemetagen799_FD_179810 | JGI IMG/M metagenome (GOLD analysis project Ga0222672, IMG submission 179810) | Saline water microbial communities from Ace Lake, Antarctica - #799 | ecosystem: Environmental > Aquatic > Non-marine Saline and Alkaline > Saline | place: Antarctica: Ace Lake | collected...
AAGGAAGAACTCGTTATCCGGACGTCGCTGTGAAAAGCTCACCCATGGAGAAGAAATACGATCTCGAAGAACGGCTTTTGGATACCGCGACAGATACGATCCGGGCTGTAGAAAAGTTAAACAAAACGTATGCAGCGCAGCATGTTGCCAAGCAATTGATCCGCAGTGCTACTGCTCCGATGGCACTCCATGCCGAAGCCCGGGCCGCCGAATCGAAAAACGATTTCGTCCATAAAATGAAAATCGCGCACAAAGAACTACGAGAGTCATTTCGCTGGCTGAAACTAATCGTCCGCGTTTCCCTTCTCAAAGACGCTGCGCCAATCACGCCTTTGATCGACGAAACCGACCAACTCATCCGGATCTTCCACGCAAGTATCAAAACCGCGAAATCTCGCCAAGACAGACCAGAATAGCAGCCCCATTGAAAGTCGAACGTTCAAAGTTCAATGTTGAAAGTTCTCCCCGAAACAACCTCCCGCCAACAGCCTCCCAAACCAATCCATTGAAAGTCGAACGTTCAAAGTTCAATGTTGAAAATTCTCCCCGAAACAACCTCCCGCCCATGACCCCCCGCCTCCCCGCCTTCGATGTTGAAAGTTTCCACACCAGCGAAAACCGCCGCAATTTCCTAGGCCGCTCCTGCAGCCTACTCGGTGGAGCCGCCCTCTCGAGCCTCGGCCTCCCCCGCTCCGCGCAGGGTGCCAGTTCCACAATTTCTCCAGGCCTCCCACATTTTGCGCCGAAGGCGAAGCGGGTCATCTATCTCTTCATGGCCGGGGGTCCGTCGCACATCGATCTCTTCGACTACAAACCGAAGATGAAGGAGCTGCACGGCACCGAACTTCCCGACTCGATTCGCGGCGGTCAGCGCATCACCGGGATGACGAGTGGCCAGAAGGAATTTACCTGCGTCGCGCCGATGTTCAATTTCGAGCAAGTTGGTGAGCGCGGAACCTGGATGAACACGGATATCCTTCCTCACACCGCATCGATTGCAGACAAGATTTCGATCATTCGCTCGATGAACACCGAGGCGATCAATCACGACCCGGCCATCACTTACATCAATACCGGCACACAGCAATTCGGACACCCCAGCATGGGTGCCTGGCTCGCCTACGGACTCGGTTCGCTCAGCGACAATCTCCCCGCCTACGTCACAATGATCTCGGTCGGAAAGAAACCCGGCCAGGCCCTCTACGCCCGACTCTGGGGCAGCGGCTTTCTCCCCTCGCAATATCAAGGAGTTCAATTCCGCAGCGGAAAAGACGCCGTGCTCTATCTCAACGATCCGGATGGAATGGACCGCGACCTCCGACGCAGCATGCTCGACGGGCTCGGAAACCTCAACAAACAGCGCTATCAAACCGTGCAGGATCCGGAAATCGAAGCCCGCATTTCTCAATACGAAATGGCTTTCCGGATGCAGTCATCCGTTCCCGACTTGATGGAAACCGCCGGAGAACCGGAACGCGTTTTCGAGCAATACGGTCCCCAATCGAAGGAGAAAGGAACCTTTGCCGCCAACTGCATACTCGCCCGCCGCATGGCCGAGCGCGGTGTCCGCTTCATCCAGTTATTTCATCGCGGATGGGACCAGCACGGCAATCTTCCCAAAGACCTCGCCCACAATTGCGAAAGCGTCGATCAACCGGCGGCCGCACTGGTGAACGATCTCGAAGAACGTGGCATGCTCGAAGACACTGTCGTCATTTTCGGAGGCGAATTCGGGCGTACCATCTACAGCCAGGGCAAGCTGACCAAGGACAACCATGGTCGCGATCATCACGGGCGTTGTTTCTCGAGTTGGGTTGCCGGCGGCGGATTCCAGGGCGGCATCGACCACGGTGAAACCGACGACTACGCGTGGAACATTGTGAAAGACCCTGTTCACATCAATGACTTCAACGCCACCGTCCTTCACAATCTTGGCATCGATCACGAGCGATTCAGCGTGAAACACCAGGGGCTCGATTCCCGCCTTACCGGAGTCGAACAGCGCAGAGTGGTGAGGGAGCTTTTGGCGTAATTCAACAGCCCGCCTAAGGCTGCACCTGAACTGATCCAAATAACTTCAAGAAGGCGAACGCCGTTGTTGATTCGTGGTCCTGCGGGCCGCAGGGACCCTACCCGGCTTCCGCCGGGGGTAGACGCGACCGGCCCGGTCGCGTTCGATGCTCTCTGACATGCAGAATTCGAGAAAATTGCCAAAAAACTTAAACGGTTGTCCATGATAGACTTAACCCAAGTTCTATTCGGTAGGGTCGAGTCACTGACCTAACCCTGTTGGGCACTTGTCTTCTTGAGACTCACAAATATTCCCATTCTGAGAACGTCGCCGCCTGGCCAACCTTATCCCCCAGTTCATCGATCAGATTCCACACGGTTGCTTGTCGAATTTCAAAACGTCGGCCGGAGCTCGATATTCGGATCCCTGAATAGTCATCGATGTACCCCTGCCGGGCCACTGTCGTCAGCAGGTGCTCCCTCTCCGCACGCTCGGGAGTCTCGGCCGTAAAACGCGACGGTGTTTGAATAAATTTTCCCCATGGCATCTCAAATAGCTTCAGAGCCGTTTCGTTCCCGTAGGTAAGAACTGGATCGTCGGCAACATTGTGCGACGCCACAAAAAAGGGAGCGTGGAAAAGCTCAGGGGCGCACGCTTCATCAGCCGCGGCAGACACCAACTGTCTGCCGGTATGTGTTTCATAGCTCGACAGTAGAAGACGAACATGCTCGACGAGAAATTGGTTGTGAATATCGGGACGCTCCATGGTGCGGCGAACGTTGCCTCTTCCCGACTTCACCGCAATCTCATCCCTGTTCTTCAAAGTCGATTTTGAAGAGGCACCACCCCCTCTGCCGCCGCAATTGCGGGCCTCCGCTCGCTTACGCCAGTTGACCATTTGAACCTTAGCATGAAAATTGGATACGAATGAAAAGGGCAATTATCTTGCTGGTTCTGGCTGTGTGTACCCAGACAGGCCGAGCAGCAGAACCTGACCCCCTCGCGATTTTCCAAAGCGAGTGCATCAGCTGTCATTCGGAGTCAAAACGCAAAGGCGGGCTGCTGATCGAATCGCGAGAGTCCCTTCTCAAAGGGGGCGACACGGATGCTGCGATTGTTCCGGGAAAAGCTTCGGAGAGTTATCTCGTTGAAACCCTTTTCCCGGATGCGGATTCTCACATGCCGCCCAAGAAGCAACTCGATCCCCGCGACATCGCCGCAATTGAAAAGTGGATCAATGAGGGGGCGAAGTGGGATGCGGTGAAATGGGCCGCCCTGCAGCTCCCCGAAAAGAGGGAGGTTGGCCTTACTTCGCTGCCGAACAACTACGCGCCGATTCTCGCGGCGGCCATTTCTCCGGATGGCAAAACGCTCGCCGTCGGACAGGGAAGCCACATCGATTGGTACAGCATCTCGAAACCGGACGAGAAAAAGGAAGCATGGCAGTTGGACTTCAAACTCACTTCCTCCGCTCATTCCGACAACGTTCAATCCCTCACCTTTTCGGCAGATGGCAAAACGCTGGCTTCTGGAGGATTTCGCTCACTCCTTCTCTGGAGCACCGCCGATCCCTCGAAAGCGCCGACGAAACTCGAGGCACCCTTCCTCGGACGCCAGACCGCCCTCCTTTTCCTCGAATCTCCCGCGAGAATCCTCGCCGCCGACTCGCTCCCTACCCAACTTGGACGCCTCCATGAGATCGACCTGAAGACCAAGAAAGTGAAGTCGTTCGACACCGCCCATCTCGACTCCATCTATGCGCTCACGAGAAGCAACTCCGGCAAACATTATGCCACCGCATCCTCCGACAAGCTGGTCACGATTCGGGACAGCAAGACCCACGAAATCACATCGAGGCTCGAAGGTCACACGGGTTATGTCCTCTCCGCAGCTTTTTCACCCGGCGATGATCGCATCGCCACAGGTGGCGACGATGAGGAGATCAAAGTCTGGAATCTCGAAACGGGCAAAAAGACCGGAGCTTTTACCAGTTCCCGTTCCGGACCGGTCTACGGACTTTCCTGGAAAAGCGATCCCGGCAACATGAAGAAGCAGAAGGACGAGAAAGACCCTGACAAAGCCAAAGAAATCAACACGGATCGAATCTTTGCAGTGTTTGAATCAGGCAAACCGGCCGCCTTCATCGATCTTAAAGAGCACGAAGGCGAGCAGCGCTCCACCGGAGCGAAAGAGCGGCCGTTTGATTCCGTATCCACCAATCTCTTCGCGATGGCAGTTCATCCGGAAAAACAATGGCTCATCGCGGGAGGAGAAAACGGAAAGCTGTTTCTTTGGGATGAAAACGGAAAGCTGAAACAGACTGTCGAAGTGCCGGATCGAAAACCTCAACTCGCCGCTGCCAATGAGTAAAGTTAGAACAGTCCTCACGACCTTGTTGTTCGTGACTTCAACCGTTCTCTGCGAGACCAGTCCCACCATCTCGTTCACGAACGATGTCCTGCCAGTCATCACAAAGGCCGGCTGCATCGCTGGAGCTTGTCATGCCAAATCTGATGGCCAGAACGGCTTCCAGCTTTCGATCTTCTCTTTTGATCCTGACTCGGATTATCGCGAAATTGTTTTCGATGCGAAAGGACGTCGCATTTTCCCGGCATCCCCGGACCATTCCCTCTTGCTCCTCAAGGCAACGAATCAGATTCCGCATGAGGGGGAGGAGCGCTTCGCAGTCGACTCGGAATCCTACCGCGTGCTTCGTCAGTGGATTGCCGAAGGTGCTCCCCGCTCTATCCCGAACGAACCTGAGCCAACCGGTATTTCCATCGACCCTCCGACGTTGAGTTTCAAAAAAGGAGAGACCCTCTCTCTCAAGGTCAACGTGGCCTATTCAGACGGCACGACCCGCGACGTTACAGATCTCTGCGAGTTCACTTCCAATGATAAGGCCTTCGCGTCAGTCGATCATGACGGGCACGTCACCGCGGGTGATGTCCCCGGAGAGAACAGCGTCATCGTTCGCTACGTCGATCAGGTCGCCGCCGCTCGAATCGTGATTCCACCGGATCAGCTCCTGCCGGCAACGACCTACGCCGCTCTTCAGCCGAATAACCGGGTCGACGAACTCGCTTATGCCAGATTCCGTGAGCTGGGACTTTTTCCGTCCGAACCGTGCACCGATTCAGAGTTCATTCGGCGAGCCTCCCTCGATGTCCTCGGGCGACTGCCAACTATCGACGAAACCAATGCCTTTCTTGAGAGCGCCGATCCCAACAAACGTGCCGCTCTCACCAAAACGTTGCTGAGCGAAGAAAATCGCTTCGTCTACGCCAACTACTGGTCAACGAAATGGGGCGACCTGCTCCGCCCCAATACGCAACGTGTCGGAGTGAAGCCTGTCTACCTGCTCGATGACTGGATCAGGCAAAAGTTCCAGGCCAACACGCCGTGGGATGAGTTTGTGAAAGAGCTGCTCAGCGCAACAGGCAGCACGCACCAATACGGACCGGTTGCCATCATTCGCGACAAGCGCGAACCGGCCGATATGGCGGAGTTCGTCAGCCAATTATTTCTCGGCGTCCGGCTCGGCTGCGCGAAATGCCATCATCATCCCTCCGAGAAATGGAGCCAGGATGACTATTACTCCATGGCAGCCTTCTTCGGCTCGATGAAACGGAAGGGTCAGGGAATCTCCGCCCCCATTTCCGGCGAACCCGAGTTCTGGTGGTTTGAACCGGGCGGCACGGTGAAGCATCCCGTTTCCGAAGCGGTCATGGCTCCACGGGTTCCGGATGGGAAAGAGTTCGCGGAGATCGCCGACACCCGGGATCCCCGCTCCGTTCTCGCTGACTGGATTACAGCGCCGGAAAACCCGTTTTTCGCGCGGGCCATGGTGAACCGCATCTGGGCCGAACTACTCGGGAAAGGCCTGGTCCATCCCGTCGACGATTTTCGCGAATCCAACCCGCCCGTGAACGAGCCTCTCCTGGATTGGCTGGCAAAGGATTTTGTCGCCCACGGCTTCGACCAGAAACACACCATCGCGACGATTCTAAACAGCCGCCTCTATCAGCAGAGTTCCCAACCCAACGAAACCAACACGGCGGACAATCGCAACTTCTCGCGGAGCTATCGGCGTAGACTTCCCGCCGAGGTATTGCTTGATTCCCTGTCCATGATCTCGGGCCAACCGGAGAAGTTGCAAGGCCTACCCGACGATGCGCGAGCCATGGAACAGTGGAACCATCTTCTGCCCAACGAATTCCTCGACGCTTTCGGCAGGCCAAACTCCAGTGCAGCCCCTCCCTTGACTCGCGAGCGTGAAAGCAGCGTGGTCCAGGCGTTGCACCTCATGAACTCGAAAGCGTTTCAGAAAAAGCTTGGCGGCGAGAACCCGTGGGTCGGCGAACTTGTAAAGCTCCCTCCGCCGGAATCAGTCGATACGATCTACCTCCGGCTCTTTTCCCGGCTTCCTTTGGAGGAGGAAAAGAAGATCGCGCTGAACTATTTATCCGGAGACGAAACGCTCGATCGCACCAAGGTCGAGGACCTCGTCTGGTCACTCGTTAATTCCGCGGAATTTGTTCTGAATCATTAGACCTGCACTATGCTCTTACAAAATCGAAACCTCTCTGTCCTCCTGATCGGTGGGCTACTCACAACAGTCCCTCCTTCGGTTGCTGAGGAGACAGTCAGCATTTCTGGCATCGAGGTAACCACACTCCGGAAAAACAGAGACGGTTCCGAAGGCACGACCTGGTTCCATCCCCGGGCGGCCATGGTTCCTTCCGAAGCCGGCACCCCCCGGGCTTTGATGTGCTTGCAGACGATTGGAGGCTCAGACTATTTTGGTCCGGTGCATTGGTCAGAGTCGCCTGATGTTGGCAAGACATGGTCAGAGCCTGCTCCCATAGACGCTCTCGGGCGCATCCCGGTCCCGGGGCACGAGGGGTTGGAAGCAGGCGTGTGTGACGTGGTACCGCAATATCACGCGCCGACCGGTACAGTCCTCGCCATGGGGCATGTCGTTTTTTATCGCGGCCCTAAATTTTCGAAGAAGGACCAACTCCCCCGCTATCCGGTCTACGCAGTCAGAGACGCGAAGGGAAACTGGTCGGAACGAAAGATCCTCAAATGGGATGATCCGCGTGGATCTTTTATTTACACGAATAACTGCGGCCAGAGAGTTGTAGATGAAAACGGAGACATCATCATGTCGTTCACATTCGGAGCAAACTCGGGCGGACGCTCTGTTGCGGGAGTTCGCTGTAAATTTGATGGAGAAACTCTCACCATCGCAGAAGTCGGCCCCTCCTTGACCAATTCAGTGAATCGCGGACTTCTCGAGCCCTCTGTGACCCGGTTCCAGGATCGCTACTACATGACGATCCGCGCAGAGGACGATCACGGCTACGTCAGTGTGAGCGATGACGGAGTGAACTACGCTCCGCAAAAGGCCTGGACCTGGGACGACGGCGAGCCCCTCACCATGTCGACGACTCAGCAGCATTGGCTCACCCACTCCGATGGGCTTTTTCTCGTTTACACGCGCAAGGATGAATCCAACTCAGCCGTGACTCGCTGGCGATCTCCGCTGTGGGTTGCCCGGGTCGATCCAAAGACCCTCACTCTGATTCGCTCGACCGAACAGACTGTCATCCCCCTTCATGGCGACGGAGTCAACGAGCCCGATTTGGTTCCCCTCATGGGCAACTTCCACGTAACGAATGTGAGTCCTGAGGAATCCTGGGTCACCGTCGGTGAGTGGATGCCCAAAAACGGAGCTCTGGGGAATCTCACATTGGCGAAGCTGAAATGGTCGAAACCGAACCGGCTCGTCCCCGAATGAGTGCCGGATTTCCCCGCAAATACGCCGTTGGTGCCCCCTGATTGTGAAGCGTAATTGTTTGTAAAGGAATGAGTAAACTCCGTTCAAAAATCAACTGCGAAGGACTCGGGCGCCGCGACTTCATCCAGACAGGCCTCGGAGCCCTGGGTGGACTCGGGCTCACCGATATGTTGAAGCTGAAGTCGCAGGCCGCGGCGAAAGGTGGGAGCGACACCCGCTGCATTTTCGTCTGGCTCGACGGAGGCCCTTCTCACTACGAAACCTTCGATCCGAAACCGGACGCGCCTTCTGAGATTCGGGGCGAATTCGGCACCGTTCCCACCACCGTTCCCGGAGTCCACTTTTGCGACAAATTCCCTCACCTGGCGAAGACATTCGACAAGTTCACGGTGATTCGCTCCATCGCGCACAATCAGAACAATCACGGTGCCGGGAATCACTACCTGATGACGGGACGCCCGACTCCCGTCCCGGTCGGCTGCGGGGCCTACGTCACCTTTCATCCCAGCCTCGGATCCGTCGTCAGCAAGCACCGGCAGGTAGATCACGGGCTCCCCGCCTACGTTTCCACTCCGAGAATGTCGCGCTCAGGCGGACCCAATTTCCTGGGAGCCCGGCATTCCCCCTTTGTGATCTCCGATGATCCCAACAGCAAGAGCTTCCGGGTACGGGACGTTTCTATTCCGAGTGAAATCGAAGATGGTCGGGCTAAATCCCGGGTCGAACTGCGACAGTCTCTCGACAAACTGCAGCGCCTCACGGATGCCGCAGCGGAGGATCCTGCCGTTGCCCTGGATGAATACTATGCCTCGGCCTTTGACCTCATTACGTCGTCCGAGGCACAGGAGGCATTCGACATTTCCAAAGAACCCGAGAAGATCCGCGATGCCTATGGCCGGAACGATTTCGGGCAGCGCCTTCTCATGGCCCGTCGGCTCACCGAGGTCGGCGTCCCTTTCGTCACCGTTTACTACGGCGGCTGGGACGATCACAAAGCGATTTTCGAGGGCTACAAAAAGAACAAAGCCGAACGAGTCGACACCGGTATCAGCGCTCTCATCAATGATCTCTCAGAGCGCGGCTCACTAGACAACACCATGGTGATACTGCTGGGTGAATTTGGCCGCACCCCGAAAATCAACAAAGACGCAGGTCGCGACCACTGGTCCTTCGCCATGAGCGTGCTCATGGCCGGAGCAGGCATTCCCGGAGGACAGATCGTCGGCGCCACCGATGTGAAGGGCTACTACGCGAACGAGAACATCTACGCGCCCGAAGACTTTGCGGCCAGCATCTACACCAAGATGGGGATCGATCACCAGACGACCCTTCACGACACAGCGGGCCGTCCTGTCCAGTTGGTCAACAACGGCAGACTCATCAAAGAGCTCTTTGCGTGAAACCGTTCGCAGTTCATTGCCTGCTCTTCCTACCGGCACTGTGTCTGGCGGCACCAGCGCAGCTCGATTCGATTTTGCCTGCCGGGGGTAAAAAGGGAACCGAGATCGAAGTCACGCTGACTGGCAAGCTCGATCCCTGGCCCTGCCAACTAAACTTCTCGGAAAAAGGATTCACCTTTACCCCGGACAAAGAGAAGAAAGGCACTGGAAAACTGAAGATCGCCTCCGACGCCAAACCCGGCCCGGTGATCGTGCGCGCTCTCAACCCTGAGGGCGTCAGCACGCCTCACATTTTCATCGTTGATGAACTCCCTGAAATCGTGGAGAAAGACGAAGACGGCAACACCGTTGCGAAGGCCCAGATTCTCGACACCGCAAAACTTCCGCTCGTCGTGAACGGACAGCTTCCCGGAAACAACGAACTCGACTCCTTTCGACTACCCCTGAAAAAGGGCGAAACAGTTCACGCAGCGATAGAAGGCTACACGATCCGTTCCCTGATCGATCCTGTATTGCATGTCTACGATGCCGACGGTAACCGCCTCGCCATGGAACACGACGGAGCCGTCCACCTGGATCCCCTCATGCAGTTCACTGCTCCGAAAGATGGCGACTACACCATTGCTGTGACCGCCTTTGCGCACCCACCTGCAGCGAGTGTCTACTTCCGGGGCGGCAAGAACGCGCAATACCGGCTCTACCTGGCGAACAAGAAAGAGCAGCTACCGAAACGGCTTTTTCCAAGTGACCCCGGACCAGACACCAAAACCGAGAAGATTTCAGTCGCGAAACCGGTGACCGGAACCCTCGCGAAACCGAATGAAGTCGACAGCGTTGTCATCACGGCAAAGAAGGGAGAGCAGCGTCTCGTGAAAGTAGAAGCATCCAGGTTGGGTTTTCCAACCGACCCCGTCCTCCGCATTCTCAAACCCGACGGCGCGGAACTGAAGTTGGTCGACGATGCCAACAAGGAGAGCGACCCGGAGTATCTTTGGAAAGTGGCAGCCGATGGAGACTATCAACTGACCATCACCGACCGGTTCCGACGCGGCGGCCCGACCTTTCGCTACCAACTCAGCGTCGAAGAACCGAAGCCGCACTTTACGGCCACCATCGAAAAATCCGAATACCTCCTCGAGCCGGAAAAATCCGTCGACATCAAGGTGAAAGTCGCCCGCCTCAACGGTCACAAAGGGAACCTGCAGTTCGAGATCCCCGGTCTCCCTCCGAAAGTAACGCTTACGGGTCCTGACAAAGTTCCCGACAAAGGAGGAGACGTCGTCTTGAAACTGGAAGCGGAGGAAGATTCGGCTCCTTTTCAGAAGCCTCTGACAATTAACGTCTTCGACGAAGGCGAGGACGGGGAAAAGACCGGCGATCCACAACTGGCACTCTATTCCTTTAAGGATGACAACTACCGCGGTCCCTATGCGATCATGGAACTACCGTCTGTCTGGCTGACGATCCCTCCTAAGAAGAAAGAGGAACCGAAAAAGGAGAACAAAAAGGAAGCGAAGTAGGGATATTCCGGCAAGGCCGGGAAGTTCAAGAAGAAGATGAAAACCGTCATCAAGAAGCTGAAGGCGCTGGGGTAGTTGGTGGCTGGTAACTTTCAACTTTGAGCGTTGAGCGTTGAGCGTTGAGCGTTGAGCGTTGAGCGTTGAGCGTTGAGGCGTGAACTACTCTGGGCGCAGTCGGGTTACCAGTAATTCTTTTATCAAGAACGATGGATCGCGCGAGGCCGCGCGAACCTACCTTCCCGGCTCACTATTCCTCCTAAAAAAGAGGAACCGAAAAAGGACAGGGAAGCGAAGCAGTGACTTCTGCCTGGGGGAAAGGTTGAATTTACCGTGCGATCTACCGGCTGCTTTACGCATTGACAGTGACATCTCGCTTCCCTAGTTTTTCTTCGGCGTCTCATTTTGTCTGCTTCGATTGGTCTCCTCTTTCAGTACGGCGTTAGTCCCTTCTCCACTCAGGTCATGATCATGCCCTGAATCGAAAAACGGTGCGGTGTCTATCCTCTGCACCAGGCATCGATTCTGCTGACAACTCAACCTACTCCCCTTGCTGATGAATCCAGAACACCGTGTCTCTTTGCTGACGCTTCCCTTGCTCGCCCTGACACTGAAATTTGCCGCGCTGAGCAGTCTTCTCTTTGCCGCGTTGCCGAGCCTCGTTCACGCGATCGACGCTCCCGGGATCCTAAATCACCAGGGGCGGATCGCGGTCAACGGCGTGAATTTCGATGGCCCGGGCTACTTCAAGTTCAGCCTCGTCAAAGACGTCGGCGGAACCGATGCGATCCTCTGGCACCACGACGGGACCTCCCCGGGAACGGCGGAGCCTGCGGGCGAAGTGAACGTAACCGTCGGCAAGGGTCATTACGCCGTCCTGCTGGGCGATACCGACGCCGCGATGACCGCCATTCCGGCGACCGTGTTTTTGGACAACGACAATGTGTCTCTGCGGATCTGGTTTTCGACGACTTCGGGGAGCGGATTCGAGCAACTCGCGCCTGACCGTCGTATTGCGTCGGTGGGCTATGCGCTGGGTTCTGCTGGACCGAAAGGCGATATGGGCAACACCGGACCGACTGGCTCTGCTGGACCAAAAGGTGATCAGGGAGATCCCGGCCCTCAGGGAGTTCAAGGTCTAGTCGGAATGAAAGGCGACATGGGCAACACCGGACCGACTGGCTCTGCTGGACCAAAAGGTGATCAGGGAGATCCCGGCCCTCAGGGAGTCCAAGGCGTAGTCGGAATGAAAGGCGACATGGGCAACACCGGGCCGACTGGCTCTGCTGGACCAAAAGGTGATCAGGGAGATCCCGGCCCTCAAGGAGTCCAAGGTGTAGTCGGAGTGAAAGGCGATACGGGCAACACCGGACCGACTGGCGTGCCCGGCCCGAACACCGTCAACGGTAATACCTTCTACATTGGCTCGGATGAGGACGCCAACGAAACGGGTTCCATGGTCCAGTTCGGCACTGATGCCACCCCTCTGATGACTGTGTTTGAGAACGGAGACATCGGGATTGTGGGGAATTTGAATTTGCCGGCCACCTCATCGACTACCGGTTTCATCCGCTCCGGATCGGACACGCTGCTGCACACCTATGGAACCAATAATTTTTTTGCAGGCGTCAACGCGGGTAACCTGACGATGACAGGCTCCGACAACACTGCGGTTGGTTTTCAAGCTCTAAAAGCGAATGAAGGAGGCAACGAGAACACGGTGATCGGACTCAGCGCAATGTTGAGCAATACCAGTGGAAATGGAAACTCAGCGCTGGGAAGGGCTGCGCTTTTACAGAATCTGGATGGCGTCGGAAACACCGCCGTCGGTCAACGTGCAATCCGCTCCAACACCGGCGGAGATTTCAATGTAGGCGTCGGACTCGATTCCCTCTTTAACAATACCGGAAACAACAACATCGCGATTGGGAAAAGCGCCGGAGCCGCCCTCACCAACGGAAACTCGAACATCGCCATCGGTGCCCCGGGTGTCGCGGGGGAAAGCGGTGCGATTCACATCGGGAACGTTTCCAATCACACCAAGACATTCGTAATCGGGATTCGGGGCGTGACCACCGGGGTGGCCGATGCCATCACCGTGATGATCGACAGCAACGGCCAGCTGGGGACGGTGTCATCCTCCCGCCGCTACAAGGAAGACATCCACGATATGGTGGAGGCCGAAACCAGCGCCCGACTTCGTCAACTGCGCCCGGTGACGTTCCGCTACAAGGGCGCCTTCGCCGACGGCGAAAAACCAATCCAGTATGGCCTCATCGCCGAAGAGGTCGCCGAAGTTTTCCCTGATCTCGCGGTCTATAACGAGGAGGGCCAACCCGAGACGGTGAAATACCATCTCCTCGCACCCCTGTTGCTCAACGAAGTACAAAAACAACAACAAGTTGCGGAGGATCGGGAGCGGGAAATGGCTGGACTGAAACAAAGGCTGGAGCAGCTGGAAACTCTGGTTGGTCGCCTCACGCAAGAAGACTGAGTCGAAATCAAATAGCAAGCCTCGAGTCCGAACCCTATCTAACCATGAAAATCCCGACTGTATTCTCCGTGCCCCTGTTTCTCTGTCTTCTTGTCGGAATACCAGTGGCAAATGCAGCTGACCCAACCAGCACCAGCGCCAACTTCACCCTGCTCCCCGCCGAACCGGGCGCAGGAGGCGGAACCGCCACCAGCGCCACCTATTCAGCGGAAACGGTGACCGGCAGCGCCATCACCGGCGGCATCTCCAACGTCACCACCGCCGGCGTCCAGGAAAAGGCAGGCTACACCGGTCAACTCTACGACGGCGTTTCCATGATCCTCGCCGCAGATCCCGGCACCAGCGTCACCGGCGGCGGCACGCTCCAGCTTTCCGCCACGGTCACCCTCGACGATGACACCACTCTCGAAACCGGGACGCTCGCCTGGGAAACCGTCAGCGGACCCGTCGCCGGAATCGACGGCACCGGCCTCCTTTCAGCCGGATATCCCAACACCAGTTCCGCCGCCACGGTCCGCGGCACCTTTGACCTTCTTTCCGAAACTCTCGGACTGACCGTCAATCCCCTCGCTCCCGATCCCTACACGTTTTCACTCGACGACCTCGGCGGCACCGGCCCCTACCGCGTCCTTTTCGGAGATTCCCCGACCTCGCTGACGGAATCGAACCCCGGTGGCTCGACCTTCAATCCCGGCCCTCTCGTCGCCGGCCAAACCTACTACTGGCAGGTCTTCGACGCGACCAACGCCAACCTCACCCCCGGCGGCGACGGCATCGTCCGCCTCCTCGCGGGACAGGATCTCGAATTGTTGAAAATCACTGATGCTGGAAATCCCGCCGACGTTTCCGGATACGGAGCGGTGGCCGCTCCTTATTGGATCGGTTCCTTCGAGCTGACCAACCGCCAGTACTCCGCCTTCCTCAACGCCGTGGCCGGAACTGATCCCAATGCGCTTTTCGATCCGCTCATGGCTTCCAACCCGGTCGGTGGAATCGAGCGCTTCGGCCCGACGGGCAGCTACACCTATGCCTCGAAAACGAACATGGCTGACAAGCCGGTCAACTACGTCACATTCTGGTCGGTGTGTCGCTACACCAACTGGCTCCACAATGGCTTGCCCAACGGCGCCCAGGGACCCAATACGACCGAGGACGGTGCCTATGACCTGACCGATCCGTCCGCGCTCGCCAACAACACCGTCGTCCGGAAAGCCGGGGCCCAATACCACCTTCCCAACCAGGACGAGTGGGACAAGGCCGCCTACTACGATCCGCGGACAGCGGCGCAACTTGGACCTCCCGGCGACGACAACTACTGGCTCTACCCAAACATCAGCGACACCCCGCCGACCGTGGCGACTGCTGATGCGACCGGCAACATCGACAACGACACCGATCCCATCGCCAACTACGACAGCGGTGCTGATTGGAATGCCGAGAACGGCAACGTGACCACCGTGGGCAGTGGCGGCATCGGAGCGACCACCTTTTACGGCATGTCCGACATGGCCGGTAACGTCCGCGAAATGCTCGAAGACATCGACGGTACGAATCGTCTCGTCCGCGGGGGGGATTTCGCCAGCGCGGCGACGGCGCTCGCCTCGACCGATTCGGCTGCCGCGAGATTGTTCAGTCCTATCGCCACTGCTGCTGGCACCGGTTTCCGCGTTGCGGCGCTCGAGAAGCCGACCGCAGTGACACCACCACGACCGCCCTTCGTCAATCCGCTCAAGGCTCTCTACGCGAACAAAATCGCAAAGCTGAAGAAGAAATTCAAAAAGGTGAAGAAGAAGAGCAAGACCAAAGCGAAGAAGGTAAAAGCTCAGATCAAAAGTCTCGTCAAAAAGCTGAAAGCGCTCTGACTGATCTATTCTTCGATTCATCGTATTTTTCCGGGCGACTGTTGCCACGAGTGGCGGCGAGCGCCAGCGAGTGGAATACGGCGTCCT
>Ga0222672_1000505_pt1 | contig 15104 bp, 11 predicted proteins | sample AntAcemetagen799_FD_179810 | JGI IMG/M metagenome (GOLD analysis project Ga0222672, IMG submission 179810) | Saline water microbial communities from Ace Lake, Antarctica - #799 | ecosystem: Environmental > Aquatic > Non-marine Saline and Alkaline > Saline | place: Antarctica: Ace Lake...
CCCATATTGGGCTTACCGGGAACGTCCTGGACGGTCCGCAAGGTTTCGGCTCGGACACTGGGAGAGCCCATATCTTCTGAGCGCTGGAATCCATTGAAGGGTCGCGACGCGAATAGGTCTGGCGAGGGCGCCAAGTTCGCGATAAGGCTTCTGGCGAGCCGTGGAGTTCGAGTTGAGCAATCGGCTCCAGCGCAACAGGGTTGAGGAATTCTGATGAGGCTAAAATCAGAGAGGTTAGCCAATGGGAAGAAATTGGGAGAACAATGAGAAGTCGGCAGAGCGTGGGCAGACACCGTGTCCTGGATCAACTGGCAAAGACCGGGTTTGATTCGGAGCAGCTTGAACAATCTGTTGCGAGGTCTGCGGTGTGGTCGAGAGATGCGTCTCACTTCCAGATTCATCCGGAGAGCACCTTGCGGGCTCGGGACATCAGTGATATTTCCGACATTTTGGCGGCTGCCAATCTCACGAAGACGCCTGTAACATTTCGCTCAGGCGGCTCTTCCCTCAGCGGCCAGACCCTGGGGACCGGGTTGATTGTCGATACCCGCACGGGTTTTCAGTCAATTATTGACATTCAGGACGGTTTCGTCACGGCCCAAGTGGGAGTGACCCTCGCGCGACTCAATGGTCACCTTCTCCGCAGGGGGAAAAAGGTGGGCCCGGACCCGGCCTCCCTGGTCTCGAGCACTCTGGGTGGCGCGGTCAGCAATAATTCCAGTGGTATGACATGCGGCACCATGTTCAACAGCTACGCGACTATCCATAACGCCCAGATCGTATTTTCCGACGGTCAAGTTTTCAACTCAGCCGGGCAGGATGCGGATGCTCGTCTGAGACAAATGAAGCCAGAGCTCTTTGTCTTCCTCGAAGCCAAACGTGACCAGATTAGGCGCACTCCAAAAATGGTTGCGACCCTCCAGCGCATCTTCACATTGAAGAACACGATGGGCTACAGCCTGAACGCTTTTCTCGACTACGACCGCCCGGTCGACATTTTGACCCACCTAATGGTCGGAAGCGAAGGAACGTTGGGTTTCTTAGGTGAGATAACGATTGGTCTGGTGCCGGTCTACAAGTTCAAATCCACGACTCTGCTCTTATTTGACAGCCTTGATCAGGCGAACGACTCCTTGACGTCGATTATTGGGCATGCACCGGCCGCGATTGAACTGATGGATCGAACTTCCCTCGCTGCTCTGGAGGGTGAGGGCCTGCTGCCTAAGGAAGTTATGGACAGAGCTTCCGCGCAGTCTGCGGCGGTCTTGGTCGAGTTTGAGTCGGACAACCACGACGAGCTTGATGCCGTGGCTACGCAATTTGGAGAGGCTTTTGAGGAGTCAGTGGTCTTCGGTGGAGTTACAGAATCGTCGCTGCGCAATCGACTCTGGGCGATGCGCAAAAATCTCTACGCGATTGTCGCTAAAGCTAGACCCCCAGGCACCACCGCCTTATTAGAGGATGTTGCTGTCCCGCCGGAAAAGCTCACATATGCGTGCAAGGAAATTGCGCGCATGTGTGAGCTGCACGGTTACGGTACCCCGGTAATCTTCGGTCATGTACGTGATGGAAACATCCATTTCATGATTTCCGATGACTTCTCGCAGACTCAGCGGATGGCCGCGTTTGAGCACTTCACCAGGGATATGGTCGCCTTGATCCTCGGGCTGGGGGGAAATCTAAAGGCGGAGCATGGGACCGGTCGGGCAATGGCGTCTTTCGTCGAGGCTCAGTTCGGCCCAGAGCTAACTGAAATTATTCGAGAGATCAAGCAGCACTTCGACCCGTCGGGAATTCTTAACCCCGGGGTGATTATTCCGGCCAGTGAAACTGAGTATCTGGAGAACCTCAAGACCGTGAACCTCGTCGACGAAATCATTGATTCTTGCGTCGAGTGTGGATACTGCGAATCTTCCTGCCCCAGTCAGGGGCTCACCCTCACTCCGCGTGAGCGCATCGTTGCGTTTCGCGAGCTTTCTCGCCAAACCCCCAAGGTGAGAAAAAAGCTTGCCAAGGAGATCAGGTACCAAGCAGATCAGACGTGCGCGACGGATGGCATGTGTGCGATCAACTGTCCTGTGGACATTAACACTGGGACTTTCATAAAAGAAATACGAGCAAAGGAAAATGGTCGCCTTGGCCAGGTTGTTGGAATGGTTATGCAGGCAAACTGGGGTCGAATTGCCGCGGCAGCGGGTAAGGGACTCAAAGTGGCCAACAAGTTCCCGGCACCCGCACGCATGGCAGCCAACACTCTCGCCGCGATTGCTCCCAAAGGAACAACCCCAAAATGGGATGTGCACGTCGTAGGCAACGGGTATGGCCGCAAAAAGCTTGAGTCGGTAATGCCGGCTTCTTACTCGTACCTGCCCTCATGCATGAACGAAATTTTTGGAGATTCTGCAATTCCAGAAATGCTCAAGGTGGCGAAAGAGCACGGGGTGGGGGTTTCGGTTCCTCGAGGTCTCAGTGAGTTCTGCTGCGGGACCCCTTTTAGCTCGAAAGGACTCACTCGAGCGTATGGAAAGCAAGTGGCAAAAAATGGTGAACTGGCGAGCACTTTGGCGGGAACAAAAATAATTATCGATGGATCGTCCTGCCACCAAACCCTGTCAGGACAAATGGATAGCCCTGTCATAGAGCTCTCAGAATTTATTGTTGCCGAACTTTTGGGTGTTCCGGTCAAAAACACACACCCAACGATAATCCTGCACCCGACGTGTAGCGGGGTGGCCTCGGGAGGCAACAAGGCGATGGAAACCATTGCTCATCACATTGCGCGAGAGGTGGTTATCCCCATCGACTGGAAGTGTTGTGGTTTTGCCGGTGACCGTGGTCTTTTACTCCCGGAGCTAACCGGTCACGCGACCGCCTTAGAAGCGCGTGAAGTGGGCGACTCCCAAGGTCTCATGGTGTCCAATAATCAACCGTGCCAGATCGGCATGAGCGGTGCCACGGGCAGAACGTACGTGTCGATTATCGAAGCATGGGTGCGAAGCGTCAGTTGATAGTGCCGAGGGCCGCAGGGGTGGCCGCTTAGGGTTTGGCGCGTTGCCATGCGAGGGCCCAACGAAGGCGACCCGGCCCCTAGCCTCTTGGCGGAGAGGCAAGCACCTGACGGTGACAATTCGGGAACCGGGTCTTTGTGAAGTCTAGTAGCCCGGATAATCTCTTCGGGCGGTCACCAGGTGTTGGTCGCACACGCGGAATGAGGTCAGATCTTCTTACTGGACGTTCTCGTGCCCACAGAAACCCGTCCCTGTCGCAGGTTTCCCCTTCACAAAAGCCGACCCCCCACGTGTGCGATTCGCCGACAGCACGCGTGCTCTTGGCTAACCGATTAGAACGTTCGTTGCGCCGGGCCGTTGTAGGCCGAAAGTGGGCGAATGAGGGAATTATTCTCCGTCTGCTCCATAATGTGGGCAGCCCACCCCGTGATGCGGGAGGCAACAAAGAGAGGGGTAAAGACCTCGGTATCAAAACCCATCAGGTGATACGCCGGGCCGGAAGGGTAATCCAAATTCGGCTTGATGTGTTTCTTTTCCGCCATCCCGAGCTCCAGGGCGGTGTACAACCTCATAATGTCTGGTCGCTTGTAATGTTCCACCAGTTCGACCAGGGCTTCTCGCATTCTAGGAACACGGGAATCACCGTCTTTGTAGACGCGGTGACCAAAGCCCATGATTTTTCTCTTCTCCAACAGTGCCGTATCGAGCCACTGCGCAACGCGTTCTGTGGTGGCATCTCCTTGTCCGATGTCGTCAAAGGTCGCCATTACGGCCTCATTTGCCCCGCCATGAAGGGGTCCTTTCAGCGCCCCGATTGCCCCGGTGACGGCGGAATAGATGTCTGAGAGCGTTGAGGTGATAACGCGTGCTGTGAAAGTTGAGGCGTTAAAGGAGTGTTCTGCATACAGGATCATGGAAACCCGAAAAGCGTCAACGACTGTCGCGTCGGGGACAGCGCCAAAAGACATCCACAGGAAGTTTTCCGAGTAGTCCAGGTCATCACGGGGCTCAACAATCTCTTCACCGCGCCTGCGCCTCTGGATGTAGGCGATGATCGACGGCAAGACGGCAAAAAGGCCTTCCGCTTTTGTTATGTTCGCGTCGCGACGAGAGTCGGCCCACTGCGGGTCAGAGGCGCCCAGACCGCTGACGGCGGTTCGGACAATATCCATGGGGTGAGCCTCCCCCGGGAGCGAGTCAATGATGTGCTTGATGCCAGGCGGCAGGCTTCGCGAGTCACGCTCGCGCAGTCGGAAGGAAGCGAGTCCGTCCTCGGTTGGCAACTCGCCGTTCCACAGCAGGTAGGCGACCTCCTCGAAAGATTTTTCGCGAGCAAGGTCTTCAACACTGAACCCCCGGTAGAGAAGAGAATTGGTCTCGGAGTTAACCGTGGATATTCCGGTTGAATCCGCGACCACACCGGCAAGCCCCTTGTGGATTGTGGGCGTGGCATCTGTCATGATCGTTTTCCTCTCTCTCGGTGGCGCACAATGATAGGTGCCTAGGCGTTGTTGCGCACGGTGAAGTTAAAAACCTCGGAATCAAAGTGGTTGAACGATTCGTAATCCAGAACGTCGTATAAATCGGAGCGAGTCTGCATCTCTGGCGTCACCGAAGAAAGCGTTCCTTCCCGGGCGAGAGTCTCCAGCCCCCGCACGGTCGCCCCCATCGCGAGACGCAGTAACGACACGGGATAAATAACAATCTTGACTCCCACGTTTTCCAGCTCGGCGGCCGTGTAGAGCTCGGTTTTTCCAAACTCCGTCATGTTAGCGATGACCGGGGCATCGACTGCTCGGCATAGCTGTTCAAATTCGTCGAGGGAGGCGAGCGCTTCCGGGAATATCGCATCGGCGCCAGCGCCGACGAGCGCTTTGGCGCGCTCCACGGTTTCTTCAAAGCCCACAACGGTCCGTGCGTCAGTTCGTGCCACGATCATGAAGTCGGGGTCCCGACGTGAATCCACTGCCGCGCGGATGCGCTGAAGCGCCGTAGCCCTGTCCACGATTGCCTTGCCATCAAGGTGACCGCAGCGTTTGGGGTTCACCTGGTCTTCGATGTGCATTCCCGATACGCCGGCATCTTCCATCACCTGCACTGTTCGTGCAACATTGATGGCTTCACCGAAGCCGGTATCAGCATCAACAAGTGTGGGCAGGTCCGTGACTCGGCTGATTTGCTGTGCGCGACCGCTCACTTCGCTTAACGTCGTGAGCCCGATATCGGGCAACCCCAGTTCTGCAGAAATGACGGCCCCGGAGATGTAGACCGCCCCAAACCCCTGGCGTTCGATGATTTTTGCGGAGAGTGGGTTGAACGCACCCGGCATCTGAAGGATGGACGTGCCGGCGATTTTCTCTCGAAGGCTTCTGCGTTTATCAGCAACCGAAATGCGGGAGTGAAGCATCAGAACAGCCCCTTCGTTGAACCAGTGTGTGCGCCCTCTACGTGGACGGAGAGCTGTGCCACCTCGTCGGAAGACAGCGTGGATAATCGGCGTGCTAAGTCCAGGAACCTTTCCGACTCTGTGGCAGGGATGAACGGCGAGGTGAGGGACTGGAATTTCTCGATGTAGTCCTCGCGCTCAAAGGGCGATGAGCCCAGGGGGTGCGCATCGGCGACAGCTATGTCGTCGATGATGTGCTCACCCGTGGTGAGTTCAATGTCCACCCGGCCTCCAAACGCTTTGTCACTCATATCCGCGGAGTGATAACGAGCGCTCCAGAAGGGATCTTCTTGCGTCGTGATTTTTCTCCACAGGTCAATGGTGTCCTGACGCGTGGCTCGTTCTGGAGCGTAGCTTTCTTCATGATGCCACGAACCGTCCTGGAGTGCCACGGCGAAAATGTAGGGGAGGGAATGGTCTAACGTCTCCCGCGACGCCTGGGGATCATACTTTTGGGGGTCGCCCGAGCCGGATCCGATAACAACATGGGTGTGGTGCGACGTGTGAATGGTGATGTTGTTAACCGCTGCCGGATCGGCCAGCTCAGGGTGGCGCAGATGGAGGCGCGTCGCCAAGTCAATCAGTGCTTGGGCCTGGTATTCAGCCGAGTGAGCCTTGGTATATGTTTCCAAAATGGCGGATCGGGGCTCTCCTTCATCCGGCAGGGTGATGCTGTACATAACGTCTTTCCCCCCCAACATCCAGGCGATAACACCATCTTCGCCCTCATAGATGGGGGAGGGGCTGGTCTCTCCGCGCATGGCCCGATCGACGGACTCGATGGCAATTTTGCCAGCGAACGCGGGTGCGTACGCTTTCCAACTAGAAATTTCTCCTTTTCGGGACTGCCGGGTAGCGGTACTCGTATGGAGGGCCTGTCCGATGGCGTCAAAAATTACGCCGGTGGGTAGCTCGAGAAGGTTTCCCAACCCGCCCGCAATTGCTGGGGCAAGGTGGGCGATGTGGTCAATCTTGTGTTCATGAAGGCACATTCCCTTGACCAGAGATACCTGTATTTCATAGGCGACGGAAATTGCCCGGGTGAGCTTGTCCCCTTCCACCTGGAGGTGCTGGGCGGTAGCAATCAAGGCCGGGATGGTGTCTCCGGGGTGGGAATAGTCAGCTGCCAGGAACGTGTCGTGAAAGTCAAGTTCCCTCACGGCCACTCCATTAGCCCACGCTGCCCACTCCGGTGAGGTGCGCAGCGTCAGTTTCTCCCCCATGACGTTTGCTCCTGGACCACCGTGGGACGGAGAGTGGCTGAGCGCTTGATCTCGTGCCGCACGCACGGCCGATCGATTGACCGAGGCGACGGCAACGGAAGCATTATCAATGACCCGATTTGCCACCATCGCGCTAACCTCTGGGGTTGCCAGAGTGGTGTCGGCGGCAACCTCAGCGAGCTTCCAGGCCAACTGGGCTTTTTTCTCCAGATGTTCGCTGCTGGGGTGAGTTCTCACGGTGTGCGTGGTGGCCATGATGGGGAGGTCCAACTTTCTTGGGGTGGGGAGGTTACTTTATGCCGGCAGGGCAGTGCCAATGGTGGAAAAAACGTGGTGGAGGCTGTGGTGGAGATGAAGGTGAGTGGCGTGCGCGGCAACATCTTCGTTGCGCGACACGATGGCGTCACAGATGACCCTGGTCTCTGCGGCGCTCGCTCGGAGCCGGGGAAGATCGCTTCGGGCAATGCTTCTAGCTCGCGTGGAATGTTGTCGGATGCTGGCTAAAGCGGAGACGAGGTACTCGTTATCAACGGTGGCGTCAACCGCCTCATCGAAATCTTTATTGAGTTGGTAGTAGTTGTCTACTGACTCTTTGGAGCCCTGCAGTTGCTGGGAGGCGTCTTCAAATCGAAGGGCTAGTTTTTCAAATACCTGAGGGTCCCCTCGTCGGGCCGCAAGTCTGGCTGCGAGTTCTTCGAGTGAGCGCCGAACTTCGTAAAGCTTATGAATGCCCTCGAGAGATAGGGGAGAAACAAAGACATTGCGTCCCGAGGGTTTTGTGACAAGCCCGTCCGCATAGAGCCGCGACAGCGCTTCACGAAAGGGAGTCCGAGAAATCCCTAGTCGAGTGGATTGCTCAACCTCGGACATCAGGCTCCCCGGTGGCAAGGAACCATCCAGGATGTCGGCGACAAGGCTTCGATACGCCCGTTCACTTACTTTCATCCCGGCACTCCAGTCCCTAATGTATACATTAATACCGACTTTAGCCTGATTACCGCCACTTTGGGGCTTTGTGAGGAATTTCTGTATACAAATAGGGGGAGATGGATGCAATTGTGTGAGCTAAGAAAGAATCAATAGTCCAGGTCACGTGCTTGGCGCGCAGCACTACCGTGCCGCAAGAGGCCCTTCGAGAGCGTCAAAGTCAACAGCGGCGGAGGTCTCCATGGTGTCTGAGGCGTCACGGCTGAGGTGAAGCTCGTCAATCCACAGTGCTGCCACCACGGGGGTGCTCAATGTCACGTTGCGCACGTGACCACCCGAGGTTCGATCATCACTAATCGCGTGCAGGTGAAGGCCGGGGATGGTTTCCCCGGTGGTGGCATCGGGATAGCGAAACCCCACGAGGGTGCCCGTCCAGGAATCAAATGTGAACCGAGTTTCATCGTCAATGATGTCTCCCAATGTTTCACCCTCATATTGGGGGTGTCCCACCGTGCGAAGCACAACGTCCGTGAACGTGGCCTCAATCTTAATCGCACAGACCACTTCCTCGTGGTCGACGTGGGTGGTCATCAGGTAAGAATCAAGCGCGGCCCCTATCCCCGCCATGTCAAGGCCCGGGGTAAGGGGAAGATAGTGAGCCAGACCGCCGGTGGCAGCAATACCGAAGGCAATGGTTTCCTCGCCGCCAACCGGCAGCGGTGTGCCATCCGTCGGGATTCTCCAGGTTTCACCATCAAGGCTGACGATCTCTCCTTCGAGGTTGTCCATGACGCCTAGACCGAGGATGCTGTGGCCAAACTCTTGTTTCACCGTCGCGGTGTCAGAAAAATTGCCTCCAAACAACGCTGAGGCTGTTCGTGTTTGGTCAACCTTCCCGTGTCCTATCTTGCCTAAACGGGTGGCGCGCAGTCGGCGCAAAACATCATCAAGCATCTCTTGAGCCTAAACGCTTCACCCCAGCATTCATGCGGGACCTAGTCTCCCTCGGAAGACCTTTGTGCCCGTGAAATTGACGCGCGGCTAAGGGCTCACCAGTGGGGCGCCGAGTGGATCTTCCAGCAGCTCTTGGAAAGCCAGTTCTGCGGTTCCCACTAGGAGAAGTCGCGAGCCCATTTTTCCCGGGTGGATTTCGACGCCTTCCAACGCGACCGGGAAGGTTTGAGCCGCAATGTCTTCCATGAGCTGGTCTCTGCGCAATTCGAGCAGGATTTCAAGAAAACCGCTCAGCACCACAATCTCAGGGTTTGCCGCGCAGAGAAGGAGCGCTATGGCGCGGCCGAGATAGTGGGTCTGGCGGTCTAATATTGCGGAAACAGCGGGTTCATCGCGTTGAGAGCGGAGGGCCTCAAAAAGTTGGTCATCTTCCACGTCGATAAGGTTCACCGCAGCAAGCAGGTCGTCTCGGCGAACCATAGCCTCGAGAGTGCCGGGGATACCAGAGTAATCCCGGGTCGTCTCGTCGGATATCCGCATGTGTCCGAGTTCTCCGGCGTAGCCGTGATGGCCACGGAGTAATTCGCCATTAATCGTGACACCACCACCCAAACCGCCGGGCACACCGATGAGAAAGATCATGTTCTGACGTCCTTGACCCGCGCCAAACGCCTGTTCGGCGGCGCACGCCAAACTGGCATCGTTATCCAAGCGCACAGAGAGTCCGGTGCGCTGGTTGAGGAGTTGGGCAAACGGCGTTTCCTGCCAACCCAAGCCGGGGGCCCAGCGCATATCGCCCGTTGCAACCCGAACTTGCCCCGGTGCGGCTACCCCCACGCCGGCAATCGTGGTGTCAGGGGGAAGGGTTGTTCGAAGCTCATTGATGATGGCACCGGCTTTGTCCGCCACCTCTTCTGGGGTGGCGCCCTCTGGCATGGGGTGGCGTTGGCGTTGGAGCACTTTCCCCCCGAGTCCGACCACACCCACGGTGAGTTCTCGAAGCCGTGGGATGACGACAAACGTGATGATGGTGTCGCACGCGGTGACTTCAATACTGGGCCGACCCACTTCTCCCACGCCGGAAAGTTGGTGCTGGGTGACGAGCACCCGCGATTCCAAATCGGCCACGAGGTCGAGCACTGTGGATCGATTGAGACCGGTCATAATGACCAACTCGGACCGTGTGAGCGAACCGTAAAGGTGCACCAATTTCAGAATGGACGCCAAATTTTGCTGGCGCACGCCTAAGTGCGAGCGAGGGTGTGCATCCTTCGCTGTCGGGGGGAGTTTTCGGGTGGGAGACAAAGCCTCAATCCTTGGCCGAGCTTTCGCAACGAATTGGTAACAAGATGAAGAAATCGCAACATTTAGTTTGTTGTTGTTGTAAACATACTATCAAGCTGCTCGTATTTGGGCAGCGTCGAATACGACAAGGAGCATTAAATGCAGACACTGCAGAAGCGAGCCGTCAAAACGTTCGCAGCATCGGCTGCCCTGACCCTCGGGTTGGTTGGCTGTGCAAGCACCGCGGAAGTAGAAGCACCGGCCACAGATGATGGCGCCCCCGCTGCATCCGAAACACTCTCTGGTTCCGTCGAGGTCTTCTCGTGGTGGACCGGTGGTGGCGAGGAAGCAGGGCTCAACGCCCTCATTGAGATTTTCAACGCCGAGTACCCCGACATTGAGTTCATCAACGGCGCCGTCGCCGGTGGTGCAGGCACCAACGCCCGTGCTGTCTTGGCAACACGCCTCGAAGCCAGTGACCCACCTGACTCCTTCCAGGGTCACGCTGGTGCTGAGCTGATGGATTACATCACCGCCGGTCAACTGGAAGATCTTTCCTTCCTGTATGACGAGCAGGGTTGGGTTTCGGTCATGCCCGACACTCTTCTCCCCTTGATCACGGTTGACGGTGCTATTTACTCCGTTCCCGTGAACATCCACCGCTCGAACGTCATGTGGGCCAACCCCAGCGTTCTCGCCGACAACAACATTGAGATGCCCGCAACATGGGACGACTTCTTTGTTGCCGCTGAAATCCTCGACGCTGCAGGAATCATTCCTTTGGCTTTGGGTGAGCAGTGGACTCAATTGCACCTCTTCGAGACCGTCCTTCTGGGCGAGCTCGGCACGAGCGCATACAACGGTCTGTGGGATGGTTCCACCGACTGGGCCGGCGCTGACGTAACTGCCGCTGTCGAGACCTTCGCACGCGTCCTCGAGTACACCAACTCTGACGCAGCCAGCCTTGCTTGGCAGGACGCTTCACAGCTGGTCATCAACGGCGACGCAGCCTTCAACATCATGGGTGACTGGGCAGAAGGCTTCTTCCGCGTAGACAACTCACTCGTGGAGCAAGAGGGCTACACCTGGGCAGCATCGCCAGGAACCGAAGGAACCTTCCAGTTCCTCAGTGACTCCTTCACCCTGCCCAAGGACGCAGCTAACCGTGACCAGGCCATCGCTTGGTTGACTGTTGCTGGTTCAGCTGTTGGTCAGGATGCGTTCAACGTGCAAAAGGGTTCCATCCCCGCACGTAGTGACGCTGACAGAGCAATCTACCCCCCTTACCTGCAGAGCGCCATGGACGACTGGGCAAGCAACGAAGTTGCTGGTTCGCTCACCCACGGTGTGACCGCGTCTAACGCATGGAAAGCAGACATCGACACCGCCCTGGGCTTGTTCCTGGGCACCAAGGATGTCGCTGCATTCCAGGCAGCGATGGTTACGGCAGCAGGCTAAAAGACCGCACTATAAGCGGTGTGGGGTGGCCATTGGCCACCCCACACTCGCATTAACGTAAGGTAAAACCATGAAGAAAGTTCTTCGGAGGCACTGGCCGGCACTGACGCTTTTGGCCCCCTCGCTGATCCTTCTCGGCGTCTTTGTGTATGGATTTATCGGCGTAAACATTCAAATTTCTCTTACCGATGAGCAGGGACTCAACGCCGATGCCAACTTCATCGGCTTCGACAACTACATCGCCCTCATGAGCGATCCGCGTTTCCACATCGATGTGTGGAACACGGCCGTTTTCAGCGTTGCGTTCATCGGGGTCTCCCTCTTCCTGGGCCTTGGACTCGCTATTTTGCTGGATCAGAAAATGAGGGGTGAAGGGTTCTTCCGAAGCGTGTTCCTTCTTCCCATGGCGGTCAGCTTCATCGTGACCGGTGTCGTGTGGCGGTGGCTGATGAATCCTGCGGAGGGATCAAGGATGAGCGGGTTGAACCTGCTTTTTGATTCTTTGGGTCTGGACTTTTTGATTAATCAGTGGCACCTGACCCCCACCTGGGGGATGCTCGGAATCGCTCTGCCCGCTATCTGGCAGATGTCCGGGTACACGATGGCGTTGTTCTTAGCCGGCCTCCGCTCTGTTCCCGAGGAGGTCAAAGAAGCCGCCAGGATGGATGGGGCGAGTGAGTTAGGGATTTACACCCGCATCATCCTGCCCATGATTCGTCCAGTCGCGCTTTCGGCGATTGTCATTCTCGGCCACATTTCCTTGAAAGTTTTTGACCTCATCATTGCGATTGCCGGTAAGCAGATCGCTCTCGATGTGCCGGCTATCTATATGTGGCAAACAACCTTTGATGCCTACAACTTTGCCCGCGGCGCAACGCTTGCCACCTACATTTTGATTTCTGTTGCCGTGTTCGTTATCCCGTACCTGATCTTCACCACGAGGAAAGAGAAAGTATGACGAGCTCGGTGGAGACCACACGCCCCAAAAAACCACTGACGCCTAAAAAAGTTGTCGGAAAGACCGTTCAGTATGGTCTCCTGATGTTTTTCCTCAGCTTCTTCCTCATCCCGATTTATGTCGTGCTGGTCACCAGCTTGAAACCTTTGGATCAAGTGTCGCTCCAAACGATGTGGGACTTGCCCACTGGTATCGACGTCGCCAACTATGTTTTGGCCTGGGAAAAACTTGGCCCTTCACTGGGTAACTCTCTGCTGCTGGTGATCCCCGGTGCACTCATTGCCGCGCTCTTGGGAAGTTTGAACGGCTATGTGTTGTCCAAATGGAAATTCCCTGGTTCAGAGGTCATCTTCACCCTGATTCTTTTTGGGATGTTTATCCCCTACCAAGCCATCTTGATCCCATTGGTGCAAACCGTTCGCGAACTCGGGCTCTATGGGGGAATACCGGGACTGATTCTGGTGCACGTCATTTATGGCTTGCCGATTATGACGTTGATTTTTAGGAACTATTACCTCAGCGTCCCCGATGAACTCGTCGAAGCAGCTCTCATGGATGGCTCAGGGCTGTATAAGACGTACTTTCAAATTATCCTGCCCCTGTCGATTCCCGCCTTCATCGTGGGAATCATCTGGGAGTTCACCTCCATCTGGAATGATTTCCTTTTCGCCGTGGTTCTTACCGGACCGAACTCGTGGCCGGTGACGGTGGCGCTCAATAACATCGCGGGCTCCCAAATTGTGCAGTGGAACGTGCAGATGGCCGCCGCAGTGTTGGCGTCGTTACCGACCATCCTTGTCTACATCTTCTTGGGCAAATACTTCCTTCGGGGAATGCTTGCCGGCTCACTCAAAGGCTAGATCGGGCTTGCCCACGCTCACTCTCAGGCACTCCGGCGGCTCTTTAGGCCCGTTGCAGGCCACCATCGACACTCGAGGGTCAGCGCTTCGCGCATTCCAGGTGGGAACCCGTTCGATCATCCCCGACTATGTCGGCGAGGAAGCGCCCCTGTATGCGGGGGTGGTCCTGTTTCCCTGGACAGGAAGAATTCCTAGCGGCTCGTGGGCCGACGGCGACACCACCCGAGTGCTTCCGATAACGGACAAGATGACATCGTCCGCACTCCACGGGTTGGTGGCCACTACCCAAGCTCAGGTTCTTGAGCAGGCACCCAATCGCGTGGTGTTGCTTCTCGAGCTGACCCCCAGCCCGGGGTATCCCTATCATTTGAGTCTGACGACAACGTTTTCCCTTGACGAGGGGGGAGTGCAGGTGAGAAACGACGTCACCAATCTTGGCGACTTAACGGCGCCGTTTGCTCTCGGCCACCACCCCTATTTTGCTCTCCCGCAATCGTCGTTTGCCGGCGTCAGCTTTCGGGCTCAGCTGAGCCATCGTGCTCTAAGTGACGAGCACCTCGTTACCTCGGGTGAAGTCGCCGTCACTCCTGCTCTGGAGGGTCTTGATTCTGAAGATCTGCAGCGTGGAATCGATTTGACCTATCGGCTTTCGCCCTCAAGCGAGGACACCACGGCCTTTGCCCTTGACACGGGCGAGTGGGTTATCGAGGGCTTCCAGGATTACCAGTGGCCTTGGCTCCACGTCTTTACGCACAGCGCATTTCCCTCCACGCAAGGGGGTGTGGCAGTAATTGCTCTCGAGCCTCATACCGGCTTGCCCAACTCGCTCAACCTTCCCGGTTCGTATAATCGTGTTGCTCCGGGGGAGACCTGGACGGGGGAGTGGGGCTTTAAGGTGAGAAAGCCATGAGCATTCATATTCTTCCCACTCGTCTGGCCGATGGTCGTGAGCTGATCTATTTTGATGATTCAGACACGAAGCTACCCAGTGTTCGCCGCGCTGACCTTCGCACTCTCGACGCTCGACCCAACAGCGCGGTCATGCGAAACGACCCTCTGAGCGGTGAGTGGGTGTCGATTGTTCCTTCACGGCAGGCGAGAGCCTTTCTACCCTCGGACGATTCCAACCCCCTTGTTCCGCAAACATCGACAAATCCCAGTGAAATACCCGATAACTACGACGTGGTGGTGTTTGAAAACCGATCGCCTTCCTTCGGGCCCGACGTGGGTGTTTTCACGCCCATGGGTGACGCCACTTTTGGGGTGGCAGCACCGGCCACGGGCCGCTGCGAAGTGGTGTGTTTCTCCCCCGATCCTCAGGGCTCTCTTGGCGGACTGACCGTTTCGCGGGTGCGCACGGTAATCGAGGCATGGGCCCACCGAACGAGCGCATTGTCCCGGCTTTCCGGTGTGGAGCAGGTGTTTGTTTTTGAAAACCGCGGCGAAGCGATTGGGGTGACACTGCATCACCCCCACGGCCAAATTTATGCGTACCCATTTGTTACTCCTAAAACTCAACGCCTCGTGGCCAGTGCTCGGGCACACGGCGGCGAATTCTTTTCCGACCTTCTGGCATTTGAGTCTTCAAGCGAGCGTGTGGTGTGGGCAGGGGAAAACTTCACCGCCTATGTGCCCTTCGCGGCCAGATGGCCCATCGAAATACATCTACTACCCCACCGCCACGTTCCTGACCTCGAAGCGCTTGAGGGAGAAGAAAAGGACGAGCTTGCCGTTATCTATCGCACGCTGTTGCGCGCGATAGACGCCCTGTATGACACCCCGACGCCCTACATCACCGCGTGGCATCAAGCCCCCGTTCGCCAGAATCGCGACCTGATTCGTCTGATGTTGCAGATAACCTCCCCCAGACGGGCGGAGGATAAGTTGAAGTACTTGGCAGGGTCCGAGGCGGCAATGGGAGCGTTCATCGGAGATGTTGCTCCTGAAGAGCAAGCCGAGCGCATTCGGGCGGCGTGGGAGTCCGTG
>Ga0222672_1000509_pt1 | contig 14995 bp, 14 predicted proteins | sample AntAcemetagen799_FD_179810 | JGI IMG/M metagenome (GOLD analysis project Ga0222672, IMG submission 179810) | Saline water microbial communities from Ace Lake, Antarctica - #799 | ecosystem: Environmental > Aquatic > Non-marine Saline and Alkaline > Saline | place: Antarctica: Ace Lake...
AGAAGCCCGAACGCAGGCGCAAAAGCCTCATTCGTTTAGGGATTCCTCATGGTCAGGCCTATGCTTGGAGTAGAACCCGAAAAGGAGGCTGGGCAGTAGCTCAAAGCCCCATTCTTATTACCACCATCACATTGGAACGGCTTCGAAGAAGAGGCTATACTTCTATGTTAAGTTTATATCAGGAAGTTTCTACTAACAACTACAAAAACTCGCTCTTCCCCATGTTTTAGAGAACCGCTGTATACGAGACCCGTACGTACAGTGGTGTGAGAGGTGCACTGGCCTCGGTTATTCCGGGGTCAGCCGCCTACTCGATTGGGCTTTCGTACTTTTACATGTTGAAATCGTAGTAAAGCTGTTTATTTATTTCTTCACAAGGCACATTCTTATTTACATCTTCAAGAATGGAGGGTAATTTAAGATTTTTAATTAGGTTATAATATCCATTCTCTAATTCCTTATCAAAGCTATAAACATCTATATAAAAACTATTACTCCCAAAACCTTCATGCTTTATTATGCTAAAGTTATTACCTGCATGACCAGGAAATTTTTCCCTAAATTTTGATTTTAGAAGTAATTGAGCAAATTCATATATCTTATTTTTATGAGTTTGTTCCATTTTAATTTTACAGGAATCAATTATTTTTCTGTAAGGATAAAATGCACTCCCTATACTATCTCTATACTCAACCATATTATCACAATCTACACAGTATTTCTTATACTCTAAATAGAAGTTTCCATCATTTTTAGTTGTAACATTTAAGTATTCTCTATGCCCTCCCCATTCGCCACATTCTGAAAATTGTGCATAAATATCAATTATTTTTCTTTCACTATGTCTTTTTGAAATTTCATCTGGAAAAAAAACAATGTTTCTTGTTCCTTGTTCTATTTTTTTACTATTGTTAGTATTGCAGGATAGTAAAAGGGATACGATTACCAAAATAATAATGTTTCTAAGCATAGATTTTCTTTTCTGTATGAAGCCCAACGTGATTGTGTATGATTTCGTTGCGTGTTCAAGCACCTAATTTAGCAAATAAATCACAGATAGAAAGTTTGCTAGGACTTTCGTAAGTAGGCTATAACTAGCAATGAATTATACACGGTGTTGGCAATAGTTTTTTATTCAAATGTTTTTTTATTCAGATTAATTGATTTTTCGATTCCTTGACTGTTTAAATATTTGATTTTAATCTTTTCTTTTTTCTTAAATTCATACCCATTTAAGTAACCAAAACAATCCTCTGAAATATTTGTAGTCGAATAATCATTAATCATTAAAATTCTATTTTCTGGTTCTAATCCCTTTTTTTCAGCTTGAGAACCTTTTAATATGTATTTTACGATATACATTCCTTTTTCAATTTTAATATCAAATCCAAATGTTTTTAAGGGTTTAAAGCGTTGCGATTCAGAATAAGGCTCATAGTAAAACCAACCATTTTTAAAATCGAGAGTAACTTTTCCGTATTTTAAAATCCCTGCTCCAATTCTTGGGGCACTAACTTTAGAAAATTGGGAATAAAAATTACTGAACGTTGTGTTGGCTATTTGAAATCGCTCAACCTTTTGCATATAACGATATGTATGATTTATATTATCCATTGTGATGCCAAAAGAGAATTCTCCATAAAATGAAAGAATTTTGTTTAGACCATCATTTTTCATTTTTCTTTCTACATCACTTGTTTTGGGACTATAAAAATCGCCTGAACCCGAATCAAACTCTATATACTCATTTTTATCATTTATTTTTAACTTTACATTAGGCAAACCTCTTTTACTGACTTTAAGTTTAGTTCTGTGGTTTTTAATAACTTTAATTGCGTTACTATTTTCGGTTATGCGGAATGTGTTTGAAGCATTGTCAAATTGTAAAATTACCTTTTCAAAAAAGTCTCTTCCTATCATTCCATCAAGTTCAAAGCAACTGTATGGATACTTACTATGCAAATTACTTACAATTGCTTTTCTGTTTTTAAATGTCCAATTACCTAGTTTAATTTCAGGAACATTTACAGTTTTTATTTCAATCTCTTTTCTATTGATACCGACTATTGTTGTGGATTCTGTTTCTTTAAAATTAAATTCATTTTGCAGGTTTTCAGAAATTTCTAATATTCCACCAGTATCAATCAAGAATTTATACATCTTTCCATTTAATTCCACAGGAATAATTATTTTTTCTTTGATGAGTTCTAATGGGATAATTCCGCTGTCGCTATATCCTTTGGCTTCTTGTCCATTAGATTTTAGAGAAATCGCAAAAAAAACAATAAGAATGTGTGCTAATTTCATTGAATTCAGGAATCTTGATTTAAATTATTGCCAACGTCCGGCTATATGTAATATTACGCTTATTTCTTCATTAGCCTTTGCAAAAGTTACACTTACACAGCCAATTTGGGTGGATATATGTAACTTTTGCCTGCACGAAACCCCGTAAAAATATTCCCATATTTATTGTCTAAATCCGCTAGCGTGATTACGTAGTTTTAATAGGCCATAAAAATAGAGAGATTTTTTTATAAACCCAACTGATTTGTTGAGATTTAAATAGAAAAACAGCCCTGAGCGTTTTGTAATAGTAAAAAAACTACTCGACTTATTGTGCGATAATTAATTTGCGTGTTACCTGATCTTTAGCCGTTTCAAGAGAAATATAGTAAACGCTGCCGTTTGTTAGCTTATCAATATTTTTAGTGAAGATGTTTTTTCCTGGATTTAAATTTGTCAGCAGGGTTTTTTCAATTAAAGCACCCTTAGTATCTGAAATGGATAGTGTTACATCTTCTTTTTCGGGCAAATTGAATGAAACGTTTAGCGCGCCATCAGCTGGATTTGGATAGATAATGAGGTTGAGTAAACTTTTGCTTGCATCATTTAAATCGTCCACGGAGACGGTATTGGGCTTTTTGATAAAGACTTTAAATAGTTGATTATTGGCATTACTTTGTGTGCCATCATTGATGAAAAATATGTTTGGCTGTGTACTGCTAATCCCTCCGAAAATATAACCTATTAAAATGCTGTCATTGGTAAGGCTGTCTAATTTAAACACCTCATTATCAAAACTCGGAAAATCTAAATTGGGAATAAACTCTGCTCCAGAACCCAATAAAGCAGGCATTACTATGGGTAATTTATATTCGGCCATAAGGCCATCTGCATCTCTGCTTACTCTAGCAATTGTATTTACAAAGGGAACGTTGTCGTCCTGTACTAAAGTGCCGTTATCGTCATAAAATTGCGCTATGCCTCCAAAAAATAAGGTGTGCATTTCATTATTCTCCTCTGAATATAAGGGTATAACTGGGCAATGATAGTGGTTATAATACTGCTGGAAAGTGTTATTCACTTCATATCCATCAGCATCAACGCTTACGGAATTTAGAAAAGGTAAATCTGCTGCATACTGGAAAACTCCTGAAAACATGGTTATTCCCTGATTTCCATTGGGTAGAATCTGCGATTCAGCATTGTAATCTCTTCTGTGCAAATTAACTGTATCGTAATGTGGTTCTAAATGTGTAATTGTAATTGTTGCGCCGTCATCTGACATGTTAAACTTCCTGATTGCATTAGTGTATTCCTGAATAAATCCAGGGCCGAAATTTGGCCCCATAGGGTTGTATCTCCCAATAAATTTTTGTCCTCCCAATAAATAATAAGTGTCGTCTATTTTTTTCAAGTGGCCACCTGTTACTTGAAATTGAGGATCAGTAATTTGACGGAAATGTGGGGATAAATCTGTGTTGTTAATCACGGCATTTATAGCATCAGGAAGGTATATTGCGGTTAAATTGGGGTAGGTGGTGTGGTCGTCAGCTGTTGCGCTAAAGCCATATCCTCCAACAAAATACAAATAGTCGTCTTCCTGAAAGAATTCCATATTGGTAGAGCTCAACTGTTCCTGTATCGAAATAGGCAATGAAGTGAGCGGCGCCGACCATTTTTCTTGTGAAACAGGATCCACAACAATAAGTTGATTGTTATGTCCAGCAATATCAAAAGTTGCCCAGGGTTGTCGTCGGTGCAATCCATCTAGGCGACCTCCTACGAGAAGCCATTTGCCTTCATATTGGCCAAAGGCAAAAGATTGTAAACCTCCTAAACCTGAAATAGTTAGGGGTTCAATGCTAATTTCAAAAGGGGCTGTTTGAGTGTAAGTATAATTTGAAATTGTAAAGCCTAATAGAATAAGCAGGAATTTGATAGTTTTCGTCATCAGTATGATTTTAATTTGGTTAGTTTGCTGCAATGTGCTGTTTTAAGGGCGCAATGTACGCTATTATTTTTTGCAATTTATTTCGCATTTGCCTAGGTGTCATATAGCCTGCGCTTAAATAACCCTATTTATGAGCGACTGGATTGATTATTTTAGTTTTTCGAATTCAAATGCAATTTCCATTTCAGCATTGGAAACGGAAGCATTGAGTTTCTCGCCATTTCTCCAGTATTTTATCTTATTTGGAAAGTCTATTTCGTTGTTTTCGCAAGTGAATTGATCCGCGTCGTGGTTAGTGCCTACAAAAGTAGTTGCTTCAGTTTCGTCTGGCATTCTTACAGATAAATTCCATTTTTTACCCGTCTTAAGCAGGCTCATTTTTTCTTGCTGTATCGTGTCCCCATACCGCATTGTAAAGCCAATTCCAACATATTCATTTTCATGAATTTTTTCCCATTTTTCAAAAGTCTCATTTCCTTCGGCTTCATTTAGCCTTTTCCACTCTCCCAATAACCAATCAAAGTTTTCCATTTTTTCTATTGATGCTATCGGCGTATTATCACTTTCTTGATCTTTAACACCTTGGGTGCAAGAAACAAATGAAATTACAAGTAGGACTATCAGTATTTTCATCTTAGTTTTTTATTGTTGTTTTGTAAATACTTTTGTTCAAAACGATTTTCATCCTTACTGCCGCTTTTCAGGGCTTCACTTCGTTATCCTCAAGTATCCTGTTTTTTTATCGGATAACAATGTCTTTAAACGAAATATTGAAAAGCAATAATAATCAATATTATCGCAATAAGTCCTAAATAAGCATACACATTGCCGAAGTTTAAAGTCCAACCAAGTGAAGGGTTCATTTTTGGGACTATTATTCTGGGGTCTTTTGGGTTGACATAGAAAATCCCTTTCCAATTATTCAGGTTTTTACTCATTAAATCATAATTGGTATTTTTGGTTTTTTGTTTCATGGTTTTTAATTGCGTGTTATTGTTTTTAAAATCGTCTTATAATAGATTTAATGTTTTGAAATAGGAGTCATTGAGCCATAAAAATTCACAAATTTTTCCTGTATATTCATCAAAATTAAGTGTCTCTGTTTAGTCAAAATAATCTTATAAATACTTTCAGCAAATTTGATTATTCGGTTTGTAAGCTTAATATTGATGCTTTTTTACGAAAATACAGAAGCTTTAAACACATACTTATTCTAAAAACTCCTGCTTATTTAGCAAAACTGCTTATTCAGGTTTTATTCTTGCGATTTTTCCATCTTTCATTATGACAAGTTCACTATTTTTCTGTTTTTTAAATTCAATCAATCTCTCATAAACTTTCTCAAGACCTTTCAATATTTTCGCAGTGAATTCGTCCTGTTTATCTTTGTCTATAGTTTTCATAAGTATTTTTTTAGTGCATTAAATTTTTGCTTATCGTAAATTGTAGTTTCGGCATTTATTTTCGCAATTAATTCGTGTTTTCCATACGAGTTATCGAAAATCAATGTTCGGTCGACAATTGGCAAGTATATTTCAAAAAGATTTTTTATTCCTCTTATGTATCTTCTTTCGATTACATTTTCCGGGATATCATGTCCTCCTTCTAAAACTCTTGTTCGTACGCGTTCTTTTGCCAATTCTATATTGTCCAACCAAAAAAATAGTAGAGAAGTGGTGTATCCTTGTTTTTTCGCATTAAGGATTTTAGTTTTATAACTTCTTGTCGCTAAAGTTGTTTCAAATGCAAAACTTTTGTTTTCTTTTAAAAGTTCATTGATTCTGTTTATCATTATTCTTCCTGATTCAAAGGCTACTTTTTCAGGTTGAAAAGGAGACAGCCCTTTTGCAATTTCGTCAGCATTTACAAACTCTTTACATTCGATAATTTCCGGTAAAATGGTATAAGACGCAGTAGTTTTTCCTGCTCCATTACAACCTGCAATTATGTAAAGATTCTTTTCTTTCATACTTACAAATTTAGCTTTATTCATTGAAATATGAAATAAATTTTGAGGTCCTCAACTTTTAAACAATGCTTGTCTGCATGCTTTATATGGGTTAAGGGTAGATAAAGCAACGGAAAGTAATCTCATTTCCTTAACAATTTCCTGCTTTTATATATTCATCTAGAATAAACTATGACAGTTCGCCTATTTTTGATAATTCTTCTGATAATTCGCATCTTAACCGCTTTACCACTAAAAATAAAGTTCCAAACCGAAACTTCCTTTACTTATTATACAGCACTTTTTGGTAATCAGTACTGTTTTCTGTTTGAAGAACCAACAGATAAAGTCCTGATTCTAAATCAACTGGCCACCATTCAAGCTGGTGTTCGCCAGGATTCATCATTCCTTCTGATAAATTGGCCACCATGCGCCCATTGAGGTCGTAAACCATCAAATTTACCGCTGTTTGGCGACTGAGCTGAAAAGAAATCTTCGTTGAGCTAGAAAATGGATTGGGTGCTGATTGCAAAAATGCAGCGGCTTTGTTATCCAATTGATCTGGCAATAAGCTTGGATTCATATCCGGACTGCCAGCATTTACCCAAGCAGTATAAATAAGTGTGGCCAGCGCGTGGGAGGAACGACTGAAAAGCGGAATGGTGAAGCTTTGCGTTTTTTCCCAGAGCGCTTGTCTGTAGGTTGAAGAACTGGTGTTTCCGGCCAGTGCATAGGCATAATCGTCGGCTGCCAGAATGGAATCAACAAAAGGATAGGTCTCGTACAAATAATCGAAAACATAAGTTGTAACATCGTCGACCAATGCAGGTTCGGAGCCTTCGTAAATAAACTGTGAGATATAGGTGTTGACCATGCCCGATTCGTAGCGCGAATGAATGCCTGTGTTGCCGGTGAACTGTCCGTTATAGTTTCGTGTGATGTGCATAGGCATGTGTCCGTCAGCGATATAATGCCCGAGATCGGCAGCAAAAAGCACGGCCATATCCCAGTCTTGTCTTTCGAAACAGGCTTGCAACGAATCGAAGCTAGCAAGTGTAGCCCAAGGAAGAATACCGTTGTCGTATACAAAATTACTGCCATGTAAGGCTATTGCCGAATCGAGGCTTGTAGGAATATTTCCGGTATTTAAAAACTCAGGATAATTGTCGATGTCGATATAATGCTTCGGGCCTTCTGATGGATCCCAGGCTTTGCGGATATCAGCATCGGAGGCGTGTTCGGCAAGCAAACTTATCCAGACATTGAATTGTGCCATCTGGCTGTTGAAGGAAAGCCCAGAAGCTGTATTGATTTTGTAGTGCCCGGTCGATCCCCAGCTGATAAGGGTGAAAGCCAGTGCAACAATGGATAAACTTAAAAAGAATGATTTCGCTTTAAACATTTGTTATGTAGATTGGCTAGCAAAAGTAGGGTGAAATGTTAGAAGTCAGTGGTTTGAAGCGCTCCAGATTCCAAAATTTGTGATAATTTACTTTTTATAAATCGGAGCATAAGAAAAAAAACTGATTTAGCATAGCGCTAATAAATTACTAAACAAGCTATTAGACTTATATTTTTCATTTAATACCGCTCTATTTATACTCCATAAAAATTAGCTCTATTAAGTTGCAGCCCCTGATTTTTGCATCTTGTATGTGATTATTCAAACCATTTCGCGATAAGCTCTTCAAGCTTGTCTTTATTTATTGGCTTACTAATATAATCATTACATCCGGCTTCAATTGATTTTTCATAATCTCCAGTCAAAGCAAAGGCGGTTTGTGCTATTATTATTACGTCTTTATTAAACGCTCTTATTTGTCGGGTGGCTTCGTAACCGTTTTGAAGTGGCATTTTAATATCCATAAGCACCAGGTCAACATCCGGATTTGCCTTGCATAAATCAACAGCTTCAGTTCCCGTTTTTGCATGAATTATTTCACTGGCTATATCTTTTAGCACCATCTTGATGTGTAAATAGCTCACTTCATCGTCCTCAGCAATCAAAATTTTAGGTTCATCAATGTACGGTGCTGGTTGTTGAGTTGATTCTACAATAGCACCATCTCTGTCAATAATATCAGCTTTACGCAAAGGAATACTAAAATAGAAAGTTGAACCAATGCCCTCATCCGACTTAACCCATAATTTTCCTCCTATCATTTTAGTATATGCTTTTGAAATTGCCAAACCCAAGCCCGATCCTTCTAAGGCACGTGTATCTGCAATATCAGCCTGCACAAAACGCTCGAAAATGGCCTTTTGTCTGTTTACAGGGATGCCAATCCCGGAATCTTTTACAAAGATTTCGATATGCTCGCCCTTTTTTGAGCAGCCTAGTTCAATAAGCCCTTTGTCGGTATATTTTATGGCATTTTTAAGAAGATTGGTGAGTATAGAAATAAGTTTATGTTGGTCAGAATAAACAAGCTTATGGTTTTCTGACAGCGAATTTGTTAGCGTTATTTTTAAACCTTTCTTTTCTGCTTCGTTTTGGAAAAAATGAAATTGAGTTTCCAGTTCATTAGAAATATTAAATTCCTTAAGTGACACTTCCATTTGTCCTGTTTCAATCTTTGAAATATCAATCAAATCGTTTACCGTATTTAGCATCCGATTTCCGCTTTTTTGTATGATGCTGATATATCTTTGCTGTTCCTCTCCGGAAAGGCTGGGTTCTCTGAGTAAATCCGCAAAACCCAAAATACCGTTCATGGGTGTTCGGATTTCATGGCTCATATTAGCCAGAAAAGCCGATTTCAGGCGGTCGGCTTCTTCGGCTTGCTCTTTGGCTTGTATTAATTCAGCCTCAATCCTTTTCGTTTCTGTAATGTCTCGCGCCGTACCAATCATGATATTCTCAGCAGGAAAAGGATGGGAATTCCAGGAAAGCCATTTCACGGAACCATCTTTACATATATACCTGTTTTCAAATATGTAAATTTCTTTACCATCAACAATAACAGATTTGACATTTTCGGTTTTAAGTTTATCATCAGTATGCACATACTCGAGCCACGGTTTAGATAATAGTTCATCATTAGACCAACCAAGCGTTCGTTCCCATGCCGGATTCAAATATTTGAAATACCCATCAAATCCAGCAATACAAAACATATCGAGCGCTAAATTAAATACACGGTCACTTTGTTGTAACTTTTCTTGAGCTTCCTTGTAATCCGTAACATCCTGGACAATTCCGTAAAGCTCAACTATCTCCCCTTTATTGTTTTTAATAGAGAAGCCTTTGGTGCGCATCCAGTGTATGTCTCCATTTTCGTGTACAAGTCTTATTTGAATATCGTACGGAACATCATCTGTTATTAATTTTTGTACAGAATGGTCGTATAAATCCCAATCATCAGGATGAGTATATTTTTTTTGTTCAAGAAACGCTGGCTCCCCTATATCTTTAGGAATACCATACATTTTAAATATTTCATCCGTCCATTTTGGCAATTGAGTTTTAAGGTCATAACTCCAATAGCCCAATTTTGCAATATTCTGCGCCAAGGTGAGCCGAGTATTTAACTCAAGCAAGTTTTCTTCATTTTGCTTGCGGACAGTAATATCCTGAAAAGTTCCATGTAAACGGATGCATTTACCTTCCTTCATTTCAGCTTTCCCAATGGTATGCACCCAGCCTTCTCGAGACTTGGCGGTGATAAAAGGTATTTCCAAATCAAAAGCGCTCCCTTTTTCTATTGCTTTCTGCACTGCTTCTTCAATTATTGAACGTGATTCGGGAGGATAGAAGTTAAACGCATTATCGAGCGTTGGAACAAAATCAGCAGGAACTTCATGGATTTGTTTTGTGGTTTCTGACCAAATCACCCTATTTGTCTCCATATCCACTTCCCAACCACCCACTTTTGCCATTTGCCCTGTTTCATTTAGAAGCCGGCTTTGCTTGTGTAAAAGCTGCTCCGCCTCTTCCAGTTTTCTTATCTTTTCAATAATCAGGCAAATTTGCTTTACTTTTTCAGGTAAAAGGTCAATAAAGTTTGCTTCTTTAACTATATAGTCTAATGCGCCCAGCTTCATCATTTCCACGGCAATTTTTTCATCACCAAAACCAGTCATGATGATAAAATTGGGTGCTGTAAGAATATTTTTGGTGCATTTTTCAATCAGTTCCCTAGCGTTCATATCCGGTAAATTGTAATCCAAAAGAAGCAGCTCATTTTCGCTTCCTGTAATTTTGTCGAGCGCTTCATTTCCTGTTTCTGCCCAATCTAGATTGAATCCAAGCCGTTTGAGTTTTTTTTGAATTAAAAAATTTAAACCTTGGTCGTCTTCAATTACAATTATTTTGAAATCTTCACAGACGACAGGTTTTGTTGCTTCCAGATAGTTAGCCTGCATATTCATTGCATTGGTTTTGGGTTGATTCTGACTTTTTCCTAAAAGTAATATTTTTTTTACTAGTTTATATCCGGTAGTTCCACAATTAATAGAAACAATCCTAATTTTCGTATGGCATCCACAAATTTGTCGTAAACGATGGGCTTAGTAATATAGTTACTGCAACCTAGCTCGTGGCACTTATCAACCTCACGCGGATCATCGGTTGTCGTAATCATTATTACCGGCATTTTTTTTAATTTCGGATCCTGCTTTATCTGACGTAATACCTCAACGCCATCAAGCTTTGGCATTCTGATATCCAGCAACAGCAAGGATGGAATACTGTCTGTATTTTCCTTTTTTACTTTGGCTTTATTCAGAAAATCCATTGTTTCCTGTCCATCTTTAAAATGAATAATTTCGTTTAATAAGCCAGACCGTTTTAAATTACGCTTAATAAGGGTAGCATGTCCTTCATCATCTTCAGCCAGCAGAATAGTAAGTTCTTTTTTCATAGCAATTGACTCTAGTTAAGTGTACAAAAATAATCGAAAAATTATTTTTTCAAAATTTGACAAGAAACATCTCATAGGGTGTTATGTGAAAGTGAAACATTATCAAACACTGTTTTATAATATTTATTCCGGCAAACTTATTGAAATCTTTGTTCCTCTATTAACTTCAGACTCCAGTTCAATTTTACCCATATGTTTCTCAACGATTTGTTTTGAGATATTCATTCCCAATCCAATTCCCGGTTTGTTAGGGTCGAGTTTATGAAACAGTTCAAAAACTCTTTCCTGATGATCCGGATGAATTCCAATGCCATTATCTTTAATAATATATTTGATATAGTTAGCATCTTTTTCCCCGGTAATTGTAATAATACCAGGCCTTTCAGGATCAAAAAACTTCATAGCATTACCCACAATATTGGAAAATAACTGATTGATTTGAAATTCATCTCCTTTGCAATTTAGCAAATCAGAAATATTCAGAACAATATTATTTGCGTTTATGTCATACATGAAATTATCCACAACATCCTGCATCAGCTTGTTCACATCTATTTCTTTAAAAATAAGTTTTCGCCTACCTAAACGCGATAAAGTCAATAGGCCTGTTAACAATGCATCCATTTTATTGGCACTTGAAGTAATAAAATGCATGGCTTCGGGTATTTCCTCATCCAAAATAGGAGCGAGTGCTTTTTTTGTAGATTCAGAAATCGCATGATCTTCCATGAGTTCAGCTAAATTATTTAAGGATCCTTCTAATTCTTTATTAAACCCCTGTATATTGACTAATGGAGATCGTAAATCGTGGGTTGTGATATAAAGAATTTGTTGCAAATCTTCCGTTTTATATTCCAGCTCCAAGTTTACACGTTTAAGATTTTTCTCTGCTTGTCTACGTTCGGTAATGTCTTGAATAGAAAGTAATATACGTCTTTTTTTTTCTTCATCCTGCCTTAGCTCTCGTGCATTCAGAAGCATTATTTTGTTACCGATTTTTTCAAAAACGTGTTCAATTTCATAATCTTCAACAACTGATTTCTCAGGCAGGATATTAGTCAGTAAATTTTTTAATACTGGGATATCCCACTGATTATTCCCAAGCTCAAAAAACAATTTACCTTCAGTTTTTTCAGGCGTAACCTTAAAAGTAGTGTAAAAAAAACGGCTAGCCGAAACAACATGAAAATTGCTATCCAAAACTAATAAGGGTTCACGAATTGTAGCAATAATGTTTTCCGCATATTCACGGGCTTCCCGAGCAAGGCCTTCTTTTTCTTTTAATGCATATTCATTTGCCCTAAGTTGCTCGTTTAATGCACGTAATTGTTGCTCGCTGGCCTGTAGTTGCTGATTACCTGCACTAAGTTGCTGATTCGCTGCCCGTAATGCTTCTTCCACCCTTTTTAGATGATCTTCATGTTGCTCCAGGCTTGCAACTCTGGCCCGCAATTGATCTATTTCAACTTTTTGATAATCTTTTTTATCCATAAGTAAGGCACAAGGTAATCATTATTTAAGATTAGTGTCGGTTTGCCACAGTAATTTTTGTTTAGAATCTCCCACAGTAAAATAGACACTTCCATTCTCAATATCGAAAACCGCTGTTCTCCTTTCGAAACCTCCAACTGCTTGTGCTTTAATGGATAATTGATTTTCGCTCAGGAACTGCTGAATAGATTTCAGGTTGTTTTCTCCAATAGTGTCCCCTTCTCTTTTAAGCACATTGCCTCCACCAATCAGACACACTTCAATACGCTTATTATCCATCGTGGATGCCAAATGGGATAACATTACTTTGATAGCATTTTCTGCATATCGGGTAGGCATGGAATATTTTTCGGATAGCGCTTTGCCGGGGAGCATAATATGCGCCATAATTCCCATTTTTTTTGAGGAATCATAAGCGGTGATAACAACACAGGATCCTATGGCACCAGAGTTTAGTATACTGTTTTCTCCACCAGATATTACTTCGCCTGTATTGGCATAAATGATTTCTTTCATTGCATTAAAAACTATAAAATCGCTTTAAAAAATAATAATGTTAGAAATTTTTAAGAACCATAATGACAGGATAAATTAGACCTGCAATTAAAAGTAAGGTTATAACTGGTCTGTTTACGTTTTGCCATTTGTAGTTTTTGTTTTTAACAGCATCAACGGCATGATTGATTGCCGAAAAAAAGAAAAAGAAAATAAATGTAAAAAGTATGGTCAATTCAGCTTTAATTCCCCATTCACTTACATATACAAACACTGCAATCACTGCATAAGACAACAAAGCAATGGCTGATTGGCGCTGATAATTGCTGCCAACTTCAAAACCTTTTAATTTTGCCGAAATATTGCCAAAAAAGAGTCCTTCAAGGCCAGATGTTCCCGATATAGCGACAATAATTACAGGAATCATAAAATGAAGCTGGGCAATAGGATTGTATGTTTCTGCAAAGCCAATTTGATAGCCCCAATAAAATGCAACTGCCACACCAATAATTCTTAAGATGTCTAATGTTTTCAAAATGGTTTTCATAGGATTTAGTTTTTCAGGACTTTATCAAAGAGATCCTTTCTAATTGGATAAATTGAATGTAAATGTAGTTTTTTTTTCTCCGAATCTCAGGATTGATTTTGTATTTTAGCGGATACTTTTCAAGGTAGTTGAAGTTTTAGTAGCTTAATCCAATTTCATCCTTGATTTTGTCAATCAATGTGATGAGGTTTAAACTCATACTGTGCGGCAGTTTATCGCTTTCTATATCATTATTTATTAAGCACTTATTAACTTCTTCGATTTCATAAAAATAGCCATTCCCCGAATACCGCATATCAAATACTTCCTTTACGACTCCATCTTGATACAAAGAGATTTTCTCGGAATGGTGAAATCTGCTGTGCATTTTTATTGTGCCTTTGCTTCCATAAATACAAGCTTCTGTTGGTGTGTTGGTTTCAATGGTTGATTCAAGCATGGCTTTGGCCGAATTTTCGTAATCAAACAGCATGGCGCAATAACTGTCAACCTCTGTTTGCGTTAGGCGCGCCATCGCTTGAATCTTAGTGGGAACACCCAGGGTAAGCAAACTTAAATAAACGGGATAGATGCCAATATCTAATAAAGAACCTCCACCAAGTTTTTTATTGAACACCCTGCTTTCAGGGTTAAAATCTGATTTAAATCCAAAATCAGCGTGAATAAACAGTATTTCGCCAATTGCTCCATCACTAATCAGTTCAAGCACTTTTTCTGTTGCCGGAATAAATCGTGTCCATAAAGCTTCCATCAGAAAAAGTTTTTTTGATCTGGCTACTTCTAGCATCATTTTTACTTCTTCGCGATTCATTCCTAATGGCTTTTCACATAAAACTGACTTATTATTGTTTAAGCACATCATTGCATGTTCAAAATGAAAAGTATGCGGAGTAGCTATGTAGACAACATCTATGTCGGGTGACTTAGCCAGCTCTTCGTAGGAGCCATAGAAAACTGTCGATTTGTATTGTTTGCTGAATTTCCTGGCTTTGTGAATATCCCTTGAAGCAACAGCTTGTAAGATGGCATTACTTGAAAGTTGGAGATCGCTGGCAAATTTGTGAGCAATATGGCCTAATCCAATAATTCCCCATTTAATTTTGGTATCCATAAACAATTTTATTTGGTTTGAAGACTTTTATATTTTGAATTATATAAACGCATGTAAAGGTAGAAAATCGACCTGTTTAATCAAAGGCTTAAATCACAAAAGGCTGAAATAGTTGCTGTAAAGGCAAGCAAGGCCCCGAAAAAATAGACATGAAAATATAAATAGAAGCATTTTGAAAAATATCTTCGCCCAAAAATTAGGGCATAAAAAAAGTGATAAGCTTATGTGCTTCTCGCAATCAGTGGTTTAGTTCTGCTAAAAATCGTAATAAATTATTTGCTATCAACGGATGTTTTATTGGAGA
>Ga0222672_1000510_pt1 | contig 14978 bp, 7 predicted proteins | sample AntAcemetagen799_FD_179810 | JGI IMG/M metagenome (GOLD analysis project Ga0222672, IMG submission 179810) | Saline water microbial communities from Ace Lake, Antarctica - #799 | ecosystem: Environmental > Aquatic > Non-marine Saline and Alkaline > Saline | place: Antarctica: Ace Lake | collected...
GTTGGACACAACATCCATCCAAGTAACTGCCATATTTTTTTCGCCCGCATAGATAAGGCCGTTTTCTTGCATCTTGATGTTGAAATCAGTGCCGTTGCGATAGCCTTCCAGAATGGTGATAAGAGGCTTTTTATAGAGTTTCCACACGCTGGCTTTTGTTTTTCCAGCCATCTCAATATACTGTTGAAGTGTCCAGAAAAACCAGAGTGGCGCATCAGCAGCAGCATATTCATTTTCATTGCGCCGATTTAAATTTGGAAACAAAGGCCCTTTCATGCCGCTTATCATAGTATCGATAACAGCTTTAAAGCTGGATTCATCCTTACGTGTGAGCGTGATGCCAGGCAAGGCAATAAAAGTGTCGCGACCCCAGGTGCCAAACCACGGAAAACCAGCCATAAGCGCTGTTTTATTTGCAGTTTTTACAATAAATTGCTCAGCAGCATTCATCAAACAGTTTTCGTAACTGTCACGTGGAACTCTTTTCTTAATCTCTGCGGCAAACTGTCGCTTAAATTGCGCTGGCTCTTTTTCTTCCAAGCCTGCCGAAACGATAATGCTTTCGCCTTTCTTTAATTCAATATCAAAAAATCCGGGAGCAAAAAGGTCTTCCTGGTTTGGAAAACCACGTTCTTTTTCACGAATATATTCAATATTATAGTACCAATCAGGCACATGCGTATATTCTGTTTTTTTGGAAAGCTGAAAATGAAGGGGTGAATAGCCGTGATACATTTGCCAGCTAGCACCATTTGCTAGTGGACTGTATTTGGTGTTAGCATCGTAATTGGAGCGCGTCAACTCGTGCACATTGCGGAAAGCCAGAAAAGGCTTTAGCCGCAGCGTTGTTTTACTGTGGGCGTCGAGCAAAGTGTATCGGATGAGAATGCGTGATTCATTTTCGGCAAAAAGCATTTCCTTGCTCAGCACAACACCACCAACACGGTAGGTGATTTTTGGGATGGGTTCTGCCGTAAAATCGCGCAGATACTTATGCCCTCTGGGCTCGTGATGCCCGTGAGGATACATTCTTAGCCCAAAATTAAATGCTTCGTCATGTTGAATAATCGTTTCGTCAAGTGACGAAAGCAAAACATGGTTGTCCTGATCAAGCCAGGGCTGCGGCACAACGAGCAATCCGTGGTATTTACGGGTGTTGCAACCCGAAATAGAAGTACTTGAATAGCCGCCTGCACGATTGCTGCGCAAAAGCTCGTGTTTTAATGCAAATTCCAGGTTGACGAGTTGACTTTTTTCAAAAGAAATATAGCTCATGTTGAATTTTGTAATGTCCTTATTGCCTTGATTGAAATTGTTGATACAAAAATAGCATTTTTCTTGATACTATTAAAGTAGCGTGGAAAAATGAGTTGTTCGCAAAGGCTGATAAATCAGTAGTTTTCGTTGATTATTTATGATTTTTTTTAAATTTGCGCAGATAATATTCTTCACAAACGGTTGCGTGATTGCAAATAAATCTTGCTTTATGACTAAATATCTTTCCTTAGCACTTTTTTTTATTTTTCTTGTTCCTAAGTCTTACAGCCAAAACTGTGTTGAAATTGACCACACACAACATCAATTTTGGTTCAAATTAGATGGGGAACAAATTTCTAAAGACGGCAAATGGTTTGCCTACGAACGCAATCCCTACCGCGGTGATGGTAGTTTGATTGTCCAAAATTTGCACAAAAATGGAAGCGATACCATCCACCGCGCTAAAGATGCACGATTTAGTCCGCAAAACGACTGGATTGCTTTTAAAATATATCCAGCCTACGACAGCCTGAAAAAGCAAAAGCTTGATGGCGTGAAAAAGGATAAGCTATCCAAAGACAGCCTGGGAATTTTTGATTTGAAATCCCAATCAATTGAAAAAATTCCTGCGGTAAAATCCTTTCGCTTTCCAACAAAAGCAGGTAATTTGCTGGCCTTTCTGCATGAAACAGAATTCATTCCAGAGCAGTTTAAAGAAACGGATAGTACCGCAAAAAAAACAAAAAAATCAGGCAAAAAAGACGACTTTGCTTTTTTGGGCGTGAGAAATCCTGACGACCAACAAATCCGTTATTTCAAGCAGGTAAGTCATTTTGAAATTGCTGACAAATCCAATACGCTTTTTTTTGCAACAAAGCCTGTGGATAGTATTGATTCGTTGACCGTAAATCGCTATAAGCCAGGCTGGGAAACCCCTGAAATACTGTTTACCACTAAAGGAAAAATCAATGCCTTGTCAGCAGATTTAGAAGGTAAGCAGTTGGTAATCAGCTTTAGTCCAGATACGACCAAACGAAAAGTATATCAAATGGCTTTTTGGTCCGAGAATAAGGTCGCGTTTGTTGCAATTGATACGCTAACTAAGAATATGCCTGTGAATTATAGCCTGAGTGAACATGGTAAAATCACTTTTAGCGAAGACGGAACAACGGTTTATCTTGGTTTGGCACCAAAACCTTTGCCAACCATTAAAGACAGTCTTATTGATGACGAAAAAGTGAGCGTGGACATCTGGAATTGGAAAGATCAACAACTGCAAACGCAACAAATAAAAAATCTGGAGACAGAAAAGAAACGCAATTACTTGGCCGCCTGGTATCCTGAGAGTAGAAATTTAGTGCCATTGGAAAATGAGCAAATAACTTCGGTACGCGCTGAAATGAAGTATAATCCGAAGTATTTTTTAGGGCGATCGTCAAAAGCTTATGAGTATTTATACAGCTGGGAACAAACACGCTATTCTGATTATTACCGCATTAACAGACTTAATGGCGATAGCTTGCGCCTGCTCACCAAAGCCAATTCCATGGCAAGCCTGAATCCAAAAGGAGATTATTTAATTTATTATGATGGAAACGACAGCCTTTGGAAAAGTCTGCATATTGAAAGCCTTAAATCACAGGTTCTCACCAATCATCAGATGGATACTTTTTACAATGATGAAAATGATATTCCAAATGAAGCTGGAATGCAGGGTGTGGCGGGCTGGACGGTCGATGGAAAGTTTTTGGTGTATAGCAAGTATGAACTATGGGAGCTGGATCCCGCCGAGGCGAAAAATGCTCGAAAAATCACCTATCAGGATGCTGAAAACCCGCTGCGATACCGTTATGCGAAAACAGATCGGGAAGCGGTATTTGTGCCGGAAGAGATTTATTTGAGCGTTTTCAATGATTTGTCCAAAAAATCCGGTTATGCCCGACTAAACCGCAAGAAGGATAAAATTGAAATGTTGGCCTACGATGCAGCGCGTTATACCGGTTTAAAGAAAGCAAAAGATGCAGAAAGATTTTTGTTTAAACGCGAGACTTTTACTGAATTTCCGGATTGGATTATGGCGGATGCGAAGTGGAAAAATCCAGAGAAACTTACTCATGCCAATCCTCAGCAGCAAAATTATTGCTGGGGAACTGTGGAGCGCGTTTCGTGGACTTCTTATGGCGGAAAATCGCTTGATGGATTGATGTATTTGCCAGCTAACTACGATGCCAATGGCGACTATCCGATGATGATTTATTTTTACGAAAAATACAGCGATGATCTGCACAGGCATTATCCGCCAAAGCCTTCGCGCTCAGTCATTAACTTCACGGATTATACCAGTCGCGGCTATGCAGTTTTTATCCCGGATATTGTTTATGAAACAGCCAAACCTGGCCAAAGTGCGTATGATGCTATTATGAGTGGCGTGGATCGTGTTTTGGAGAAATATCCAGCTATCGACAGCAGTCGGATGGCCTTGCAGGGGCAAAGCTGGGGAGGTTATCAAATTGCCTGGCTTGTTACGCGTACCAATCGCTTCAAAGCCGCAATGGCAGGCGCTCCAGTGAGTAATATGACGAGTGCTTATGGTGGCATTCGCTGGAGTAGTGGCATGGTGCGGGCTTTTCAGTATGAAGACGGCCAAAGCCGCATTGGTGGCGATTTGTGGACTAATTTTGATGATTATATTGAAAATTCACCGCTCTTTTTTGCTGATAAAGTAGAAACGCCGCTGCTGATTATGCACAATGATGCCGACGGTGCAGTGCCTTGGTACCAAGGGATTGAGTATTTTACAGCCCTCAGAAGATTAGGCAAACCTGTATGGATGTTGGTGTATAATAAGGCGCCTCATAATTTGAGTCGTTTTGCTGATATGCAGGATCTTACCATTCGGTTTGAGCAGTTTTTTGATTATTACCTCAAAGATGCACCCGAACCAATTTGGATGAAAGAAGGCGTGAAAGCCATCGACAAAGGCAGAGAGTTTGGTTTTGAGTTGGTGGAATAGTCAGCGTGGGCATTTATGCAGTGAAAAAAACCAACACAAATAATAAGCAGCTGATTATTGGTTGCTGGCTTTTTATAAACAAAAAAGCAGGTGAATTATTCACCTGCTTTTACTTTACTATTGGTTTGCGGCTTTCAGCCAACCCTCTTTGCTTTCTGCCACTGCAACCAGCAGTTCCTCCAGCTGTTTTAGCGAATCTGGGGCGCCATAATAATCACGAATCTTTTTGGTTTGTCCATCGTTCGTAAAAGAAATATAGGTGGAAGGTAAGTCTGTTACCTTAGCAGTATATTCATCTTCAAAACTAAAAAAATCAGCCTGATTAAAGGCGGTTTTCAGACTTTGAATTTCCGCGTTGGACAGTGTTTTTTCAAAGTTGCCGATTTTCTCCACGTTTTTTTTGCCACTATATTTAACCAATCCGTTATCAAATATTGAAAGGGAATAAACAGGGCATTGCCCCCTGCACATTGTTTTTTCTAATGTGAGGAAGGCAATGTTTGTGTTGGATGTTTGTTTAACAGTTTTACATCCTGAAAATAAAGCTATAGTGATAAAAAAATACAATAACTTCTTCATATTTTAACGTGTAATAATTACTTTGTTAAAACTACCGTAAGTTGTGTTTCCAACCACTTTAATTGTATAAATGCCTTTTGGTAAATCAGCTATATTGTAGCGGTTATTTGCCTGAGGCGAAAACATCTTAACTAATTGACCTGAAAAAGAATAAACCTCAATGGTTGAAGTATTACTATCGCTATCCATTTCAATCGTAAAATAATCATTGACAGGATTGGGATATACTTTTACAGCTTTAGTATTGTCTTTTTCAGCTACCGATAAATAATCTGCTTTTGTGATAAAAAGTTCGTAATCAATAGGATCAATGTCCGCTACTTGAAAGTCATGGCGTATTACAACAGGAATAAATTGTTCCCAATTAGCGAAATCTGTCACGTTAATAACACCCTGATTAGTAGTGTAATCTGCATCCTGAACTTCAATAGTTGAAGTAGTCATATTGAGTTTAACTAGCATAAACTCTAACTCATATTCATATTGTTGTGTTTCCAATACTATTTTAAAGTCGTCGTTTGTATTGACCTGAAAATAGTCGGCACTGAGACGCATCAACCTATCGTTTCCACTTATTTTGCTATTGAAATAAATATCATTACCGGTATAATCAAAAACGTATTCGATCAACTCTTTGTCTTCAATAGTGCTAATGTATGCTTCATAGTCATCAGCCCTATCGTAAGTATAAGGAGCGTAGGCCACATCACTTTGCATAATGATATTCGCTAAAATGTAATTCTTAAATTCTTCTCTGAAAGTTGTATTGTGAAATTCTATAAGTTCATAATCAAGTGCGGGTATAACATCATAAAGTACACATTTATCGTAAACACGCCTTATAATATCATTTCCAAAATGCTCAGTAATATATCTATAAAATAGCCAAGAGCCATACCAATGGCCATCAAAATCTGGATCTTCATCATCATTAAGGCTTAAAGATACATCAGGATTTATGAAAAAATAATCCAAATATTGAAAGGTGTCATCTAATCCCGGATATACATAATCTTCGGTCCAAGCCGCGGTAGCTTCATAAAACCAATCGTCCATTGAAGATGAGACACCAAATTGCACAGCATGCATATATTCGTGCGCGGCAGTAAATTTTATAGCGATATCTTCTGCCGAAGGAAAATCGTCGTAATTACTAAGCATTACCATAAAACTTGTGTAGGCATCCCGCTCAATAATATGCGTGGAATTGAGGTTGTCACCAATCTCTGTTTCGCCGGCCACAAAACCATAAACAAAGTCGGGTGCAGCATTTGCCTTAATATAAACGTCGTAAAGCGCGTCACCGCCAGCAGTGCCATCGGCAGGAGGAATGGTATAACCACTTATGGTATGATACATATCGTAAATATCGTCAACAAAAGCATTAGCCATAAAATCGACATAGTCAGGAATGTTGTTGCCATTGGTGTCGGTCGAGTCAACGCGTTCGCCAGCAGGACCATCAGTTGTGTAATGAAATGCGAAATTGCCTAATCTTAAAATTTGCTCAGTACCTTCAAAAACAGGCCTTTCATCGAAATCTTTAAAAAACTCTCGTACTTCTGGGCTAAGCCTAACCCTGTTTTGACGCGCTTCAATAAGCAAAGGAGTTAGCCAGAAATAATCGGCATTGCTAACTTTTTTTTGAGCTGCTTGTTGCTGAGCAGCATCAAACCTTTGCATTAGGCGTTCGGAATACGCAAAATCCTGTGCAAATAAACCTGTGCTATAAAAAGCTAGAACTATAAAAAGTAATTTTACTTTCATGATACTAAAATTAGATGTTTTTCTACGTAGAAAAACGTAAATATAGGCACTTAAACTTAGATAGGCAATATCAGTGTAATTAAAACAGGTGCATTTGCTGTTACATTAGTCATAAAGTTGCGTTATTTTCTTGCACTATTCTTGCATTTATGAAAAAAGAGAGAGAAATTGCAAAGTGCAAATTCTCTCTCTATTGATTTACACAAGCTTTTGCTGTGTTTTGTGTGTGACCCCACCGGGATTCGAACCCAAATCTTCAGAACCGGAATCTGAAATTCTATCCATTGAACTATGGGGCCAATTAAGGTTGCGAAATTACAATTTTCCTTTCAATTCAGTGAAGTAAAGTTGGGAATAAGTGTTGAGGCGACAAGGTGGGGTTTTTGGTTGTTGTAATAATAGTGTAGCTCTCCACACAACTGAACTTTTAGAATAGAATATTTAAGGCGTGAAAAAAGCAGCCTATCGCTCCTTAATCACAATTTTTATTTTGTTACCTCAACAGGAAAATTAGTATAGGTGAAGATATACCCTTTGAATTATCTACCAGTTGTAAATATCTTGTATTCAGTTGATTCCATTTCAACTTCTTGCTGTCTAATTTATTTAAATGTCCAGTTTATTCACTAAAAAACTGGACAACTTACAAAAGTTTATAAGAGTTTTAAAAATATTGTAACTGCTGAGTTCTCCGCCAGATATCACCATCCTAAGCAAACAAAAAAAAACACCGAAAAAAATTCATTTTTCGGTGTTTTTCTCTCCACTTTAGTGGAGCTGGAGGGACTCGAACCCTCGTCCAAACAAGGAATTATTAAGCTTTCTACATGCTTATTCTGTAATTGGTTTTCGTTGGTAGAAAGGACACAGACATCCTAAGCTATCACTTAGCTTCTGTTACTTCAGTTTGCAAGCGAAGCAGTTGCAAACCTATCCTGAGGTTGATTAGCACCTCGTGATCGAGCCGGAGTCAGGCATGTCCACCCGCGAGATGTCTCGTCCCGCCATCTTATGACGGGATGAAGCTGTAATCTACTAAACTTCGATTACGCTGCGAGAGCGTAGTTATTATCGCCAATTGTTGTTTTCGATCAAGATTTACGAGCGTCATCGAAAGGCTCGGCATGCTTACGTAACCATTCATCTTGCTGTCAAAACCAGTCAGCCCCAAGACTTACGGTCAGTCCTTTTACTGCATAAACCATGCCGAAAAAGGAGTGCAAAGATACAATTATTTTGGTCTGAGGTCAATTATTTAGCGGACGGGCGAATTTCTTCACTGTTTCTTCTTCAATTTTATTGCTGCCTAAAATTATCAGCCGTTCCACGGCATTGTGTAGCTCCCTGATATTGCCACTCCACTGATATTGTTGTAGTTCGTTGAGTGCTGCTTCCGTAATTTCGGGTTCTGCCTTGCCCATCTTCTGACAGCTCAGGCTAATAAAATGCTGTACCAAAAGCGGAATATCATCTGAGCGTTCGCGCAGTGGCGGTACTTGAATCAAAATTACGCTGATGCGGTGGTATAAATCTTCCCGAAAGCGGTTTTTTTCGATTTCCTGTTTCAGGTTTTTATTGGTGGCTGTGATGATGCGCACATCGACTGCTATTTCTTTTTCGCCGCCAACGCGCGTGATCTTGTTTTCCTGCAATGCCCGCAAAACTTTGGCCTGCGCAGAAAGGCTCATATCTCCAATTTCGTCTAAAAACAGTGTGCCGCCGTGTGCCAACTCAAAATCTCCTTTACGTTGTTTTATTGCCGAGGTAAATGCCCCTTTTTCGTGGCCAAACAATTGACTTTCTATCAGTTCTGAGGGAATTGCTGCGCAGTTTACTTCGATGAAAGGTGCGTGAGACCTGCCGCTAAGCTCGTGCAACTGTCTGGCTACAAGTTCCTTGCCGGTGCCGTTTTCGCCATATATCAAAACACGGGCTACCGTGGGAGCAACTTTTTGTATCATATCCCGAATTTCGTCCATCGCGGCTGATTGACCCACCATTTCGTTCTGCTTGCTCACCACTTTTTTAAGTGCTTTGGTCTCGGTAATCAGTTTGGATTTGTCCAACGCATTTTTAATGGTAATCAGCAAACGGTTCAAATCCGGCGGCTTAGAGATGTAGTCGTAAGCACCTTTTTTGATGGCCTCAACAGCCGTTTCTATATTGCCGTGGCCAGAAATCATAATAACGGGGCAATCTGTGATTTGTTTGATGGCTTCCAAAGTTTCGATGCCATCCATGCCATCCATTTTTATATCACATAAAATCACATCAAACTCTTGTTCTTTAGCTGATTGAATGGCATCCATCCCATTTTCAACATCTTCTACCTGATACTTTTCGTATTCCAATATTTCGCGCAATGTACGCCGGATGCTTTGCTCGTCGTCAACAATAAGAATTCGTGGCATAGTTTGTTCTTTTCCGCGAAATTATTGATTTTTCATGAGATGGAGCTGTGGACAAATTATCCAATTCCTAATTTAAGCCCAAATAGCCTAACTTTGAAGGCTAAAATTACGGTATGCTTCGCCTTTTTTCACTTTTTTTGTTTTTTCTTTTTGTAGGTAGTATTAATACTCTTGAAGCGCAGATTTTCCTGAAAGACAAGCAGGGAAATGCCTTGCAAAATCCTTGGGCTGGCGGCCTCGATGCGGTTCAGTTTGGTCGCTTGGATTTGGATGGCGACGGCAAAAGCGATCTGCTGATTTTCGACCGACGGGGAAATCGTTTTAGCTGTTATCTGAATAAAGGCGGTGTAGGTGAAATCAATTATGAGCGTGTATCCATTTATGACAGATACTTTCCTGCTTTGGAGGAATGGGTAATTTTTACCGACTATGATGGCGATGGTTTTGAGGATATTTTTACCTATTCGCCCGGTTGGGCTGGCATCAAAGTTTACCGCCACAAAGGTAGCTTTCCACCTGAATTTGACTTGGTAGTTTCGCCTTACCTCACTTCTTTTCAAGGAGCTGGCTATGTAAATATTTTGGCTACCAATGCTGATTATCCCGCCATTATTGATATTGATGGTGATGGAGATTTGGATTTATTGAGCTTTTGGTCGCTGGGCACATTTATCGAGTTGCATACCAATAAGTCGATGGAAAAATATGGTCATGCTGATTCGCTCGATTTTGAGCGCACCGATTTTTGTTGGGGTCGTGTGGCTGAGAATGAAGAAAATAATGAAATGTATCTCGACACTTGTTTGTTTAACAAGCAGTTGGTGATGCAACAACGACAATCCCGGCACCGCGGTGCAACTTTTGGTATTCGTGATTTGAATAATGACGGCTTGCCCGAATTACTGCTTGCTGATGTTGATTATCCGGGCATTACGTTGTTCTGGAACGGCGGCACAGCTGAGCAGGCTTTTATGGTAAGTCAGGACACAGCTTTTCCATCCAATAGTACACCAGTGCGTCTTTTTTCAATGCCGCTGCCTTTCTTCACGGATGTAAATAACGACGGCCTAGATGATATGCTAGTTTCGCCTTTCGATCCAAATTTTGAAGTTACAGAAAACATACAAAGTATTTGGCTGTATTTGAATGAAGGAACTCTTGAATTACCTGATTTTCAGCTTCAGCAAAAAGATTTTTTGCAAGAAGAAATGCTTGATTTGGGTTCTGGTGCTTTTCCATTACTGGCTGATTTAGATGCAGATGGCATAGATGATTTGATTGTTGGGAATATCGGTAGCTACCAGTTCTCTTGGTATGATGGTGGCACTTTGTTTTCGCGCCAGCAGGCGCAGATTGATGTTTATAAAGGTTCTGAAGTGGATGGAAATAGGATTTTTAGTTTGGATTCAAAAGATTTGGGCCGACTTTTTGCTAAAAATCTGCGCGGATTTATACCAGCAGCGGCTGACTTAAATAGTGATGGTCGATTGGATTTGCTTGTTGGTAATGCCACTGGAAAGCTGATTTATTTGGAGCAACAGATCGATGGTAGCTTTGTGATAATGGATGATTTTTATCAACAGATTGATGTGGGGGAATGGTCGGCACCGCAACTTTTCGATATAGATAATGATGGTGCTGTCGATTTATTGATTGGCAACAGGGCTGGAAAAATTAGTTTTTACAAAGGAGCATTCTTTGACGAAACGACACAATTTGAGCTAGTTAATGATTTTCTTGGCGAGGTAAACGTCACTGATTTTAATATTTCTTATGATGGTTACAGTACGCCGCATTTTTTTAGACTGCAAAGCGGCGAAACGCTTTTGCTTGTTGGCTCTGAGCAGGGCAAGCTTTACCTTTATGAAAATATTGATAACAATATGGATGGCGTATTTCAAGCTTCTTCACGCTTTGAAAATATTTTCGGCTTCCCGATACAAAATGGGGATCGCGGAATGCGTACTGCTGCTATTGTTTTGCAAACACAATTTCGTGACAATTCAGGTTTGATGATTGGAAACTACAGTGGTGGACTGGAATTATTTAACCGCGATGCCGAAATATTTCCGGCTATCTCAGAGCAAACACAGCGGCTCAACTTCCGTATTTCACCCAATCCGGCAAGCGATATGCTTTATGTTACACTATCTCCTAAAAGCGGAAAAGACCTGTTTTACTATATTTTTAATAGTAACGGACAGCTTGTGCTTTCCCCATCGGCGAAGGCCGGAAAACAAAATAATATCACTATAAATATCTCGAACTTGCCGGTCGGAATCTATCGCCTCCAACTTATTGATGGCGATGAAATGGCATCGAAGGCTTTTATAAAAATTGACTGATGCAAAAAAAAAGAGGCAATCCCATTCTGGACTGCCTCTTTTTTTTAAAACGACGGCTAATTATTCTTGTTTTACAAATTTATAGCTGAAGCTTTTGTCGGAGGTTTGCAGTTTCAGAATATACATACCGTTTTCCAGTTTACTCAGGTCAAACTGCAATTCAGTGCCTTGTGTATCAATTTGACGCGCAAGCTGTCCGAGGCTATTAAAAATGGTAGCGGTTACTTTTTCATTTTTATCGAAACTCACATAGAGCGTATTTGTAGCCGGGTTTGGAAATAGCCTTGGTAGTTGACTTTCTCCACCAATTTCAGTAGTGTTGGTTGGGATAAGATCAACACAACTTCCATCGATGTTGATTGCATAAAAGTCTCTAATTTCGGCTATGTTAGCTTTCATGCTGTTAATGGATTCAAGGTGTCCTGCATCAGAGCGACCGTAAACATACGCCAGATCTAAACAAATGCGGTCGTTTGGCTCAAAGTCTCCGATATGCATATTTCCAATTCCTCTGCGGTCACCTGGATCATTGTTTTCTGTAATTTCTGACCATCCTTCGCTGCTTACCGGATTTCCGGAGTACATATAATTGGTTGGGTTATCTGTTGTTCCAGCTCCTGACGAATGACCTGTACCTCCGTAAAGCACATGGCTGCCGTCTTTCCACATGGCTTGCATGTTGTAGTAGTAATCTTCTGCCTCATTTGGGCCGCAAGTAGGGCCGGAGGCACAATTATTGAAATATACAAAGCTTGAAAGTGGCTGATTTAGGAAACTGACTGCCTGAGCAGGAGGGTTTTCTCCATAGCTTTCAGGTTCGCCCGATCCATCAACAGGCAAAGCGTTATAGCTGTAAAAACTTTGCAGCAAGGTGTCGCAGCCAATAAAGTCGTCGAATCCATAGCCGATGTCAAAGTCAGTAAATTTTGACACATAAAAGTCTGAATATACTTTGTCTGACCTGTTGATAATCTGGTAGTTGATAAATATGGTGTGATTTAATGCTTCAGATTCGGGCTGGTTGTAGGCATAAGCCATGCCATGTACTTCAACGCCAATGCGATTGCCACCTGATTCGCCATGCGCTAAACGGTCGTCATTGAAGATAAAGAATATGGCCTCATCTCCGCGAATCATAGGATAGTCACCGGCCATGGGCTCATAAATTCCATTGGATTGCAGATCCATATAAGGAGCGATCAATTCCATTTGTCCGTATTCTGGATTTCCGTGCGCCGGCCAGTTCAGGATGTCGGGATTTGGCACATAGTCGGGTTGAAACCAATTTTCTTTATGATAATCTATCTCTTCCTGACTGAGCTTCCATGCCCTGTTCCATAGCTGTTTTTCAGCCTCATATACGGCCTCAGAATTGCTTACTGGGCCAGGCCAGTAGTCGTAGCCTTCCTGATTAAATGTTTCTCCAGCCAAATGTAGCGTTCCTGTCTCATCCATTCCGCCCATCCATAAGTTACCAGTAAAAACGGTTGAAGTCATGCTTCCTTTGGGAATTCGGAAAACGGGGAAATCAGCCACACCTATCTGCCAGGCTACCTTTCCCACAGAGGTGAAATCAACTCCTACATTATTGATATCCAGATTTTTGACGTTGTTGACCTGATTGATTTCTTTTTTGTTAAGCACTAGCAAATCTAAATCTTTGCTAAAATACAAGGCTTCTTCAGAACCAGCAAAAAGTGGTGTATATCTGCTAAAGGGGTAAACGCTAAGCCGATAATCATCTCCATTAATCATCATCAAACGGTAACCGTCGTTAGATTTGTAAACAAAAAATGCCGTGCCTTCTGAATCTATAGCAATAGCTTTTGTGTTTTTATGGGCAGGCTCGTTATAGGGCATCAAAGCGAAAACACTTTGAGCTAATTCGCTAGCATAAATATATACACCAGCATTTTGGGTGCCTATCCACATTTTATCCTCTAGATCAGCTTTTAAGCTTAAGATATCATTGTCTCCTATATCGCTGTTTTCGCTGTTGATAGTTTGCCATGTCGTTCCATCTAAGACGGAAATGCCAGATTTGGTGCCAATCCATAGCTTGTTATCAGAAGTTTTTTCCAGGCTGGTAATGGTGTCGTAGCATAAGTCTGAATTTACAGTGTTATAGTTAACCCAGGTCTCTCCTTCGAGAATAAACAAGCCATTGTCGGTGCCTACAACTTTGGTGTCTGTATCTGTGTAAACAACATGAATAGGTTGATTTTGTAGTGCTTCAACCTCCTGCCAGCTGCCGTTGTATGTTAATAATCCTGAGGGCGTGCCTACATAAATTGTGTTTTCCGTCTCTGCAATGGCATTGATCTTTCTGGGCAATACAGGCGTATTGGCATGTTGAAAAACGGTCCAAACACCATCATTATAGTTTACCAAATAACTTTCGCCAATTATGGAATCGGTATTGGGGATATAAAAGGGATCCGTATTATACCAAATTGTTCCGTCAGCGGCACTGAGTATGGTGTTCTTATTGTAAAGCCCGAAGGGCGTTTGATCTGAAACCTCAGGATGTCCCAAATTGGTGACGCCTGTGGTTTCCTGAGCTTGGACAAATAATGTCGAAAGTCCCAGAAGTAAAATCAAGGTAAAGATTCTTTTCTTCATAATGTAAATGTATTAATGGTTAGTAAATAGCATACTGAGTTAATCTGCTTTATGGCAGGTTGAAGATTAACAACAGCTGAATAGCAAGATCTAAAGTAGTAATAATCAATAGCTAAAATCAAGGGGAAACCAGTATAAGGATTATTTAGGTTAGTTTTCGGTTTTGCGTAGATAATCCAATACTAGGGAAATTTAAGTCAATGATGGTGATTTAGTATTGAAATTGAAATGAGCTAGGAAGAGCTACCTAAACTATCCCTGAAAAGCCTAGAAGCTCGTTCTTCAATACATTTTAATCAATTAGTATAAAACTTAATTTTTCGGGTTTTATAATTGATAACGCAGCGGTATTGCGCGAGCAAATCACCTCCCAAAACGCCATCAATAGCAGGCAAGCCGAGGCTTTGGTAGGAGAGGTGTACGTGTTTTAAATCAATGGCGATGGCTGTATAATATTCGATTTTTAGATTGCCAAAGCCCAAATTATCTATCTCCACTACCATCGAGGGCATCTCGTTGGTACCCAGTCCGGTGGATAGCCGCTCGTTTTCCAGAAATTCAGGTTCTGGCACAAACTTGCGAATACCTTCGAGGTCAAAAACCGTTCTGGAAGCGCCGGTATCAACCAAAAAGCTGGCCTGTTTTCCGTTAATATGACCATCGATCATAATGTGGTAGCCATCGCCTTCGATGCTGATAAGCTGAAATGGAATTTCGAAAATTTGCATCAGAAGTTAGGTTTGAGGGCATATTTCTCATAGAATGCTTCAATAACGTTTACTGCTTCTTCGGCGGTGTCCACGAGCTGAAAAATATTCAAGTCTTCTTCACTGATATTTTGTTCTTCGAGCATCCGTTGTTTTATCCAGCTAATCAGGCCTTCCCAATAGGATTTGCCCACCATCACCACCGGAAATTTCACGAGCTTTTGGGTTTGGATGAGCGTGATGGCTTCAAACAGTTCGTCTAAAGTGCCAAAACCAC
>Ga0222672_1000514_pt1 | contig 14902 bp, 16 predicted proteins | sample AntAcemetagen799_FD_179810 | JGI IMG/M metagenome (GOLD analysis project Ga0222672, IMG submission 179810) | Saline water microbial communities from Ace Lake, Antarctica - #799 | ecosystem: Environmental > Aquatic > Non-marine Saline and Alkaline > Saline | place: Antarctica: Ace Lake...
GAATGTGTAGCTATATTAGCATTCTTACCCCGTAAGTCAAGCTGTAACGACGCTATATGGCGCTCTCGTTAGACCGTGTGGTTATGTTAAAGTCCTTGTATCAGTGGTTTAGGTTATATGTGATGGAATAGGTGATGGAATACATCCCTAACGAATCATTCCTAACAGGAAAGTGTTGTTCATATCCTGTGTATTACTCGACGATTTGGAATGAATAGAGCGTATATCTCAGTGGATAACCTTGTATAACTCGATGGAATATCAACCAGATTCTTTATAACCAGATGGAATAAGCTATAACTGAATGGAATAAACAGTCAGTACTGGGGGGGGTGGGTGAAGGAGGAAGGGGGGGTGGTGTTGTGGGGTAGGGAACCAATTCCTCGTAAATCGTTTTTGAAACCAATTCCTCGTAAACCCATTCTCAAACCAGATCCTAAAAAAAGCGTTTCAGTTTGAGTGCTTTTCTATGTCCGAAGTAACCCTTTTACCTTCATATTGCATGAAAGCATCGTTATTCCTTATGACGGTTAATCTTTTCAGACCTTGTTGCTTATCCGAATAACTAGTCTCTGATACACACCATATTCCCTGGCTGTATCCGCTATGGCAAGGAGGGTCAACCTTCGACAGTGTGTTTACTTATTCACACCACTCTAGCGAGCAACTTGGGTAGTTTATGACGATGTGGGAGGGGTTACAACACTATGATGAGTATTCGGAGAGCCATTCTTCATTCGTTTGGGACTGAACTCGCTCTGTCTCTGTTTGGGACTTCTTTTGACGGTCAAGCAAGTCTTTTACACACTTCCACTGAGCAGGGCTAAGGTTGCCCTTCTTGCTGTACTGGCCGATTAAGCTGAAGGCAAAGGAATTGTCCGAAGGTTTTTCAAACTTACCCGCTACTCTTTGAAGTCTAGCGATCCCGCCTGATTGTTTGCCTGATATTCGTGTGTAGTGCATGACATTTATTGTAACTGGATCCAACTATTCAGGCAATTCCTTGAAAGAATACTTTGCATAACTTTTAGTTATAGATATGATGTAAGTGTCCACTAACTACGGGGGATGATATGAAGGTTATGTATGCGGGTAAATTACACAAAGCAGAAGTGATTTTTAAGGATTCAAAGCCTTACTTGATCTTGGGTGAAATAAACGTGATCATTCCTCTTTTGGAGTGTGCTGTTGAGACTAGATTATCCTGTCAACTGGAAGCCGCGTGATTATCAGCAAGGTGTTTGGGACTATCTAGGCAATGGTGGTCGTCATGCTGAACTTATCTGGCATCGTCGTGCAGGTAAGGATGATATAGCCCTTCGTCATGCTGGCTGTGAAATGCTCACAACCCCTGCTAACTATTGGCACATGCTACCTAAGTCTAACCAGGTGCGTAAAGCCATTTGGGAAGCGGTTAATCCTCATACGGGTACTCGACGGATTAAAGAAGCTTTCCCGCCTCAGTTATTCAACTACCGTGAAACAGATATGGTCGTGTCGTGTAAGAAGAACGCGTCTACATGGCAATGTCTGGGTTCTGATAACTATGAAGGCGCTGTAGGCTCTACTCCAAAGGGAATTGTCTATTCTGAATGGGCATTGGCTAACCCTGCTGCTCGTGGTTACTTGCGTCCGATTATTGCGGAAAACAATGGCTGGCAAATCTTTGTCGGTACACCTCGGGGTAAGAATCATGCCTACCAAACTTTCAAAGCATCACAAAAGCGCAAAGCCGCCTACTCGGAAATCCTCACGATCCACGACACCGGAGTGCTCAGTCCAGCACAGCTTATTGAAGAACTTGAAGAATACATTTCTACCTATGGGGAGGACTACGGACTAGCCCTTTATGAGCAGGAGTATGAATGTTCGTTCGATTCGGCTATTTTAGGTGCTTTCTACGCCTTAGAATTCAACAAGATTGATAAAGAGGAGCGTGTCCGTGATACAAAATGGAATCCCGATTACCCTGTTCATGTTGTCATGGATATTGGTCGTCGTGACGATACTGCGATGTGGTTCTTCCAAGCGTATGGGGGACAACTATATATTTTGGAGTATTTCGCTGCTTCTGGTCGCGACCCTTCTTTTTATATGGGGGTCGTGGCTGGCCGTGGGTGTAACGTAGACATTATCGACGGTCACTGCAAGGTTTCATGGGGTGACACGAATGATTTTGCTGAACACTCACTTTGGAATATAGGCTCTATCTGGATGCCACATGATGCCAGGGCAAAGAAGTTTGATACCCTGAAGACGGGTGAAGAACAGTTTGCGGCGGGCTTTGGATGGGGTAAAGTCCATATTGTCTCGAATATCTCAATTCAGGACGGTATTAATGCAGGGCGTATGGCACTAAACTACGCTCAGTTTGATGAAGACAAGACGCACGATGGTTTAGAAGCTCTTAGGTCTTATCATCGTGAGTGGGATGATTCAAAGAAGATATTTAAGCAGACAGCAGAGCATGATTGGTCGAGTCACGGTGCCGATGCTTGGCGATACTTAGGGGTAGTTTGGAGTCAGGATCGTCTTCCTGCTGAAAAAGCACCCATGAAAACGAATTTAGACCGATCATTTATGAACTTGGTCGAGTCAAACAAACGTAAACGGATGAGAGAATGAGACAACGCAGAGGGGCCAACAGCGGTTTAACGCCATATTCACAACTGCGGTTCAGAAGTGATCTACAGCAATCTCTCATATCCCAGGTTTCCAAGGGAGTTGCAACCCCAACCTTCACCCGCGCTACCACAGCCTCAGTACCCGACTTTGAGGGTATTGTCAGAACTGCATTGAGCGGCGAGTCTAGGTTCAAGGGTGCTAGGCGTGTTGAGAATCTTTTTACGAGTCAGACAGCGACATTAGCTATAAGCGCAAACCAGACCGTCACAGTTGCCATTGGAACTTATGTGTTTTCAATGGGTGCGGGTGCATCTTCAGGCGTTTGCACATTTACCGGAACGGCATCAGGCTCAACGGGCACGCTAACTCAGAACGCAACAAGCAGAACTTCAACGGCATTAACGATAACTTCAGCAGGTACGATAATCTGCACCGGCACAACCGCCATCCTCGTTGATATTCAGATTGAAAACACCACAGGCCAAGCCAACCAGAACCCCTCAGAATATGTATCTAGCGGTGTGTTATCTGCTCCCTATCACGGAGCCAACGTAGACGCAGTACAGTATTTCAACACGCTCAATGGCAATACCGTAGCGTCCAATGTTGTCACAGAGGCAACGGGCGGTTTGATTAACTTTACTAACGCGCCTAAATCTGTCTATTTCGATGGCGCGGCGGGTTCTTATGCTTCTACGCCTGATAGTCCTGCTAATAGTATTACGAGTAGTTTTTGTTTGCTTGCTTACGTGTACGCCACTGATTTTATGCCCACGGCAGACGAGACAATCGCAGGAAAGTACCTAGTGACTGGCAACCAACGTTCGCTAGTGCTGCAAATAAACGGGGTAACTGGCTACCTCAGATTAGTAACATCAGCCACAGGGGGTGCCGCCGTGGAATCCCTATCAACTGTGAAGCCAACAATCCCATCAGGCGCACCGGGTATATGGGTCGGCGTAATTTGGAATGATGCGGCAGACGTTGCCAATTACTACACATCAAACCAACCGAGAACCACAGCGAGCACTGATCTAGCATTAACGCTATTGGGCGATGCAGATATTGCTCACGCCTCGGCGGGGATATTTGATTCAACCGCATTATTCGAGATTGGATCATACAACTCAGGTGCATCGGGCAATTTCAGCGGCACAGTAGACCGCGCCATTCTCATATCAGGCACAGACCCATCAGCCACACCCGCAGTCTCATTCAACGCTAACGACGCTGCCTCCCCAAGCGGTGATGGGGATACGTTTACTACTGTGTTTGGGCTTTCAAGTGTGCCATCACCTATCGAGGGATCGGCATTTGGATACACTTTCTCTGGGGACACAATAACTAGAAACGGATCAACAGGCGGTGCCAGCGTCAATATGCTACCGGGGATAATAGCCGGAGTTACCTATGACGTATCGTTTTCGATCAATGGCAAGTCAGGCGACGATTTCTTTATCAGGGTTGGTTCTACCCCTGCGACCATAGCGGTTACCAGAGTCCAGACGGATGGGGATTATAGTTTTACGCTAACGGCTACCAGTGCAGATAGGCTGTTAATCGGAGAGTGGGCTGGAGGCACGCCGGGGGAATTCACCATGACGAACCTCTCAGTTAAACAAGCCAACACCTTCACCCTACACGGCGGCGCTACAGTTCCTCTTTATAACTATGACGCATCAGGCCCCTTCGGTTATATGTCCGAGGCTGCTGCTACTAATCTAGCAACATACTCAACAGCCTTTGAAAATGCGGCATGGGCAAAATCCAACGTAACCGCAACAGACGGTGACGCGGCATCTCCAACAGGCGCAAGCACAGCAACTCTACTCCTAGCAACAGCGGCCAACGGCACAGTCATTCAAGACCTTGGCTCTATCTCAAGTGCTGCCCATATCGGCGGGCTATGGATTAAGCGCAAGACAGGCACAGGGAACATTGACCTAACGATCAACAACGGCTCGACTTGGACAACAGTGGCAGTCACAACCACATGGACGAGATTCGCGACAACTTCAGTAACGGCTGCTGACCCAGACGTAGGTATTAGGCTCGCAGTTGATACTGATGCGGTATGGGTATGGAATGGTTCTGCCGAGGCAGGGACATTCTTAACCTCTGACACACCCACAACAACAGCCGCAGTCACTAGAAACGCTGACGTTTTGACTTACGACGATACAGGCAACATATCGGATACTGCTGGTACTGCGGTTTGTGATGCTAGTACGGATTGGAGTGCATCACCTGCTAACGTAACGGCAATCGGCAGGAGTAACGGAGTTCTATATCAACTGACCGGTGCGAACAGTCCGACCATTATACGTTCGTCTGACGCTTCAAATACTTCTGTTTCCGTTGCTGGAACCTCAATGTTTAACGCTCCTCAGACGATTGCGAGCGCTTGGGGGGCGGAATTGACGGCGTACTCTCCGGCAACATTGCAGCCCGATGCGTCGCCAGCAGCATACAGTGCGGCCGGAGTGACAGGCGATATAGGTATTGGGTGCTATAACCTCCCCGGGAACTTCTGGGGCGGCACCATACGCAACGTCAAGATATTCGATGTTGAGAAATCAGCCGCAGAGGTAGTCTTACTATGATTATCTCAATCTGCACTGACGTAGCGGCACTGAAAGAACATGACTCGATCAAGATTGTAAATGATGAGTCTCCAGCAGCTAGGGCTAAGATTCTAGGCACAGGTGGCACAAACATATTCTACAACGGCAATAGCTCAATCGTTTGCCTCACTGGATTGGAGGGGCTTGAGGTATTAGCTGACCTTGATTACGTGGTCATCACCTCTTACGAGGAAATCTTTGGCTATACCCACACTGAGACTCACATCGACGAAGAATCAGCAGAGGAGGTGGAAGAACTAATAACCATTTACCCCATCTCTGAGATGAAAGCCCTCTATGACTCAATCTACACACGCGCGCCAGTAACAACCGATCTCGGCACATACACACCACCAGCACTAATGGGAATACCAGGCGGCTATGATATAAGCCATCTATCAACAGGAGAGTAAGATGAGTAATGAAGTTTCAACGGCTGCGGAGTTTCTAACCTCAGTTGTAGATTTGTCCACTGATTCAACCACTGTACTTGCCTATCCGGTCATACTTCGGGGTATTTCGGTCAATGTAGCGCTTTCAGCTCATGCAGTACCGATTACAGACGGATCTATAACTCGGTTCCAAGTACCTTCGGCTGCAAGTGTTGGTCAATGGATTGAATGTGGCGACTCTAGGATGGCGACTTTAGTGGTTGACCCTGATAACGCTGCTACAGGTAAGATTACAGTTGTCTATAAGCCTGACAATGCCGGTCAAGCTGGTTCCGGTGCTGGCCTCCCTGCTTAATGAGTAGGGAGTGGAAGTACGCAGTTGTAGATTTATCGACCAACTCAACAACGGTGAGTGATGTGCCTTGCATAGTTAAAGGGTTCTACGTGAATACCACTATGTCTGCCCATGAATGCCAGATTAAAGATGATACAACGACCGTTATTAGAATCCCTGCGTCTACTGCTGCTGCTGCTGCCAGTGATTTTGAACAACTGAGGTTTGAAACTAGCCTTGTGGTCGATCCTGACGACTCTGCCACTGGTGAACTGCTGATTATGTTTGATCAGATGGAACAGATATGAGTATTACTTTAGACGATACCCAGGAGAATTATGGACATTATTGAGACTATCACGCATCCGATTAGAGCAATTGTTCACCTGAAAGAAGATGAGGATCGAGCGGCTGCGACATTGACTAGATTGCCTTTATTTCAGGTAGTGTTGCCTTCTGACCCACAGTTTTACTCTCCAACAGGCGATTATATCCGTCTGAATTTTGAGAATGACTCAATGGGCAACCCTATGAACGAGCTTCATGGGTGGTTTAAGGTAGAATCTATTGTTATTGACGAAGTTCTTGAAGAATACGTCGAACAAGAGTGGGTGGAAACTGCAAATGGATGAGAATGAAGACAAGCCCCTAGACGGGCCGCAACAGGCTAAGAAATGGGCCAAAGAGATCGACTTATCGAAAAAACGCGATGAGGACTACCTGAAAGAAGGTAAAACGATCAATAAGCGGTATAGAAATGAGGCGAAAGTTGCCGATAGAGGCAGTAATTCTCAAGGCGGGGCTTCTCAGCAGTTCAATATTCTATGGGCTAATACTGAAACCATCTGCCCTGCTCTATACGCAAAAAGCCCTAGACCCGATATTCGTCGCAGGAATGGCAGTCAAGAAGCTGCATCACTCACGGCCGCAGAGATTTTAGAACGAGCGTCCACTTATACCTTTGAAATGGCCAATTTTGACAACTATATGCTGTCATCTGTTAAGGATATGCAGTTGCCCGGGCGAGGCTCGCTACGAGTTCACTATCAGGCCGAGTTTGAGCAAGTAGAAGACGAAGAAGGTGAAATGGTTGACGGGGAGGTAACTTCAGAAGAAGTCTATTACTCCAGTATTGATTGGGATTGCCTGCTGTTTGGCCCTGCTGAACGATGGGAAGACCTACCTTGGCTGGCTATTAAGCACAAATTCGACAAAGAGGCGGTTAAGAAGCAATTTCCAGACTTTGCCGACAAGGTAAATTACTCAGAGACTCAAAAGGGCGAGAATCAGGACGATGATGAGAATGCACGTGTTGAGCCTGAATCGGTATTTTGGGAGATTCTGGACAAAGATACTCGTCAAGTTCTCTGGTATGCGGAAGATTATAGAGACTCGTTAGTTAAGGTCGTTGACGATCCTTGGGGATTTAAAGACTTTTGGCCGCTACCAGAGCCGCTTTATGCGTTTAGTTCGACAACCTCAATGGTGCCGGTGGCAGAGTTTCTTCAATATGACGTTCTTGCCGATCAACTAGAGGATATTACTGTCCGTATGGGCCGTATTATCAGGGCTATGCGGGTGCGAGGTATTTACGACTCCACTATGTCAGAGCTTTCAAAGCTCTTTGATGGTGGTGATAATCAGATGATACCTGCTGAAAACCTCTCAAGACTGATTGATAACGGCGGATTAGATAAAGCGATATGGATGTTCCCCAATAACGACTTGGTGAATGTGCTTCAACAGCTTTGGCAATCGCGCCAGCAGTTAATCCAACAAATTTACGAGATTACCGGCATTTCAGACATCCTACGGGGCCAATCTAACCCTAACGAGACTTTGGGCGCTCAACAGATTAAGGCCAATTTTGGCTCTCAGAGATTGTCATCAAAGCAAAAAGAAGTACAGAGATACGCTCGGGATACGTTGAGAATGACCTGTGAGCTAATTGCAGAGAAGTTCTCGATTGAAACTCTGAAAGGCATGACTTCGGTTGAATTAATGACTGAAGAAGAAAAGATGATGCAGATCCAGCAGTTTCAGATGCAGCAACAGCAAATGGTAATGCAGCCACCTCAACCTGGGCAACAGCCTCCGCAGCCACAACAGCCGCCTGAAGAACTGGTCAACGCTGTTACGTGGGAGAAAGTTAAACAGTTGATGGAGAATGAGCTACTTCGCAACTATCTGATCGACATTGAGACTGATTCAACGATTGAAGCCGATCAAGCCGCTAATCAAGAAGCCTTATCGTCCATGCTTCAGGGTATTTCGCAGTTTGGTCACGGTGTAGGCCCATTGCTCGAAACAGGGATATTATCCAAAGATGCGGCAAAGCAATTGCTTATCTCTATGCTTAGACGCTTTAAGCTAGGCCGTGAGGTTGAAGAAGCTATTGATCAGCCTATTGAAGAAACTCCTGATGAAGATGCAGGGGCTAAACAGGCTGAACAGCAAGCCCAACAGATGGAAATGCAGAAATCTCAGGCTGAAATGCAGTCTAGGATGCAGGAACTTGAAATGAAGGGTCAGCAACAGCAGCAGCACATGCAGTCTGAAATGCAAAAAATGCAGATGCAGGGGCAGCAAGACCAGATGGCTCATCAGGCTAAGATTAAAGAAATCGAGATGAAAATGGTTCAGGATCGTGAAAAGCACCAATTTGAGATGCGATCTTTAGCGGTTAAGGAGAGTCAAGTTGGCAAGTAAGCGTAATGAGAAGTTTCTATTAACCCGCCTGAAGTCTATGTATGGCGAGGACTTTGACCCGATCATTCAGATTGCCGAGAACGCTGCTCGACTACAAGCGGCGATAATGGGCAAGTTGGAAAGCGGCGATGATGATATTGAATTGTCTGCCTTGATCGAAGCTAACAAGGAATGGGAACGTATGGCTCAGTTCACGCATCCTAAACTCAAGTCTGTTGAGCATACGGCTGAAGACGGGTTCTTTGAGGTACATATTCATAAAGGTGGCGATAAATGAGCAAAGGTTCAGGGCGCAGGCCAAGGGCAATCTCTCTAGCTGATGAAGCATCTAAATGGGAGGCTGCATTCGGTAAACGGGGTGAGAACGAAGACCTAGACCCTGAAACCCAAGCAGTTCGGTACAAGCAAGACCCTAAGAGCGGAAAGTTAGTGCCTGACTTTATGTGGGCGCAGTACGATATGTTGCCCCGAGAAACGGTCAAAACAGCCTTTATACAGCGCGATACCACTGTTGAATACGTTTCTGACGTTACCGGCAAGGTAGTCTCTGGTAGACGCGCTCACAGGTATGATCTTCACTCCACTGGCTCAAGAGTCTATGAAGGTCGTAAGACTGAACAGCAAGAAGCAGACAATTACAAAGCCCACGAAGAAAAGAAGCTGATGGAGGCAATCGACAAATCTTTACCTGAGACATTAAATGATATTAAATGCGGCAATAATCCACCATCAGAACAAGATAAAAACGGCGATGCCAAAATATCTTGGACGTTCTAACAACGGAGTACACCTATGTCAGAACAAAGTCTCGACGAATCAATGGAAGAAACCCTAGCTGAAATTAAGGGTCGTGCTGAAGAAGAAGTCGAAGAAGAAATCGTTGATGAAGTCGTAGATGAGCCTGTTACCGAGGTCGAAGCTCCTGTTGAAGAACCTGTATCAGAAACTCCTGTTGAGGAAGTTGAAGAAGAACCTGCTGAAGAACCCGTATTTGAAGATCCGTCCATTGCCAATCCTCCTACAACCTGGCGAGCAGGCCCAAAGTCCAAATGGGCCGCGCTTGATCCCGAAGTCAGAGCAGAGATTAGAAAGCGTGAATTAGACGTTTCTAACGGCTTTTCTCAATACAAACAGAAAGTAGACAGCTTTAATGAAATGGAAGCTGTGTTAAAGCCCTATGAGGCGATGATTCAGGCTGAAAACTCTACCGCTAATGACGTTATAAGTTCGATGATGAAGTCAGCCTACATTCTTCGCCAAGGTCAAATGGGCCAAAAAGTGCAGATGATTGGTCAATTAGCCCAAGACTATGGCTTTATCAACCAACTTAGGGCATATTTGACTCAAGGAGCGATTCCACAGCCTCAACAACCGAGAGGTATGAGTGCTGATGAGGTAAGAACTTTACTTCAGCAGGATCGACAGGAAAGCGAACAGAAGCGTCAGGATTACGAAGTTACCCAACAGGTAAGCAGTTTTCAGAACGCTCAAAACGAAGACGGGAGTTTGTTATATCCTTACTTCGAGAACGTGCGGTCTTTAATGGCTGCAATGATTGAAGCTAATCCAAGTCTAGGTTTGGAGGACGCTTACAATAACGCATTATGGGCTAGTGATGAGACTCGACCGTTTGTAGAACAACAAACCTCGTCCCAATCGCAAGCTAAGGCGCATACGGAGAAAGCGAAAAAGGCTTCACAGGCCAATGTTCGTAAAAAATCTTCCCATGCTGCCGACCAGCCAGAACCCACAGGAAGCGTTGAAGATACAATGGCTGAGACTATGAGAAACATTAAGTCTCGAAACAATTAAATGATCTTGTGAGGTATTTATGACTTCCCCAAATAGTACGTTTTCGGAGCTAGTCACCACTACGTTCCGTAAGCACCAAGGCAGTTTTGCCGATAACGTGAGCAACAACAATGCTCTGTTAGGCAGAATGAAGACGAAGGGCCGAACTGATAAAGTTGACGGCGGTCTTTCAATCGTTGAAGAACTGGACTATGCCGAGAATGGCACGTACCAGCGTTATTCAGGTTATGACTCTCTGGATATTTCTGCATCTGATGTTCTTTCTGCTGCTGAGTTCAACTGGAAGCAATCTGCGGTTCATATCACGGCTTCTGGTCGAGAACTGCGAATTAACTCAGGTGATTCACAAATTACCAACCTGGCTAAATCTCGCTTAAATAACGCTATGCGAACCTATGGAAACAGCATGTCTTCAGATATTTACTCTGATGGTACTGCTTCAAATCAGATTAACGGACTTCAGTCTATTATTCCTGATACTGCTGGTGGCACGCTTGGCGGCATTGATGGCGATACTTACACGTTCTGGCGAGCTGTAGTTCAGTCTGCTGCTGCACCGATTTCTGGTGGCGCAATTACTGTTTCTGCAACAACCTTTGAACAGCCATTCTTGCAACAACTTTGGCTCCAACTGGTTCGCGGCATGGACAAGCCTGATTTGCTTGTTATGTCTAACGACTACTACACCTTCTTTGAAGGCTCTCAGGTGTCTCTAAAGCGTTACACTTCTGATACTGACCGATCTACGGATTCTGCCAGTGCTGGTTTTGTTTCACTGAAGTACAAGACTGCTGATGTTGTCTTTGACGGTGGCTCCGGTATTTCTTCTGCTCACGGCTATGCCTTGAACACAGATTACCTGAAGCTCGTTTGTCACACTGATGCCAACATGACAGAAGTTGACGAGCAACGAGCAATCAATCAGGACGCGGTTGTTATCCCAATCATCTGGATGGGTAACTTGACTTGTTCTAACCGTTCACTTCAAGGCGTGCTGAAAGCATAAGGAGATATTATGAGTACTTTGATTGGTGTACAACTGACTAGCGTTGATTCCACGGCTCAGTTCGCTGAAGGTCTTATTGATCAGCACTATGACGGTAAAGTTTACAAGTACGTGAAAGTTCGTAATGAAACTGCGACTGTTGCCGGTGTAGCTGGTGACGTTGTTGGGTATCTAGGATCTCCTGGCGCTACTGAGAACAACACTGTTGTAACTGACAATACTGATGCGGCTACTAAGCCTGTTGGTGCTGGCGTGTTACTCGCTGCTGTTGCTGGTGTTCTAGCGACTTCTTACTACACTTGGATTCAAGTTCGAGGGCCATTTACGGCAAATCAGAATCTAGCGGGTACGCCTGCTGATGGTGATGCGCTGTTCTTGTCTACCACGGATAAGACTCTAACTCTCGCTACTGCTGCTGATGATCCTGTCTGCGCTTATGCGATTGACGACTCTGCTGATAAATGTATGGCTGCTTTTGCCTTCTAATATCAGTTAGGAAAATCTAGCTCCTTGGATGATGGTCTGAGGGGCTATTTTTTTGCCCCATGAAAGTATAAAGTGACTTTTTATTACACACTAATAGGAACCATTCTATGAGCATGATGGACACACCTCAGATCGACGCTACAACAGCAGAGCAGATTGCGCGTAATGGCGGTAAAGGGCTTCAAGAGGACGATCCACCCCTATTGCGGTTTGTTGAGGGTACGGTTGTTGATGTCAATGCGACTGAAAAGCAAGGTCGAACGGTCTATCTACCTCAAGTGAAGGTGTTTATCCGCGCCATTGGCGATACTAAGTGTGAAACCCCTGATATTGTTGAAGGCTGGCGTGTTGAGGAAAAGCTCATCGAGAAAACCCGTAAGAAGAAGGTTTATCGAACACGTGAAGTTGAAGGTGAGGTTCGTGAGATTGAAGAAGAAATCGACGAACGCTATGAAGAATCCTATTTCTTCAACGTTCCGTATACGCCCTGGTTCGATAAGATCAAAGAGCGCCTACATCACGGTCATATCTCACAACGTTATTCTGATGCTTGTCACGCGGCTTATACTCGCTGGAAAGAGAAGCATTCTGACCCTATCGACGGGACTCCGGTCATTAGTTGGAACATGGTGAACATGGCTCAACAGAAGAATATGGTTGATTTGGGCGTTGTCTCGATTGAGTTAGCGGCTGAAATGAACGAAGAAACAATGGATGCTCTAGGCATGGGCGCGCGTGAGATTAAGAAGAAAGCGATCAATTATCTCAAGTCTTCTACTCAGGAAAATGCTGAAATTATCGCTCTTAGGGCTGAAAACGCTCAATTACGCGAAGAAGGCGAGTCTAAAATGTCTGCTGTCGAGCAAAAACTTGCTGATTTGCAAGAAAGAGTCGAAAATACCCCCAAGAAACGCGGCAGACCACCTAAAGGGGTAGAAGGTAATGGCACTACTGGGGATGATTCAGAAGGTAACGGGTAGGATAGGTATATCAACGCCTACGAACGTCATAGGCAATAGTGATTTACAGATCGTGCAACTTCTGGCAATAGCTCAAGAAGAAGGCGAGGACTTAAAGGACAGATTTCAATGGTCTGCTCTGGTTAGAAATAACACGTTCACGCTGACTTTGGCTGCTTCCCAAGGCGCTCTAAACGGTACGGTTATCTCCGATGGAGATTATGACTACATCACGAATCAAACGATGTGGAACCGTACCACTAGCTTGCCCATCATTGGCCCGCTCAACTCCAAGTCCTACCAAACACTTCAAGCCTTTCCTGTTACCGGCCCATATCAACAATGGATGCTGCGTGGCAAGAATCTAATTATAGATCCTACCCCAACATCTGCTGATACAGCGGCTTTTGACTACTATTCAACCAGCTTTTGTGAATCCTCCGGTGGTACTGCTCAACAAGAGTGGGCTGCTGATACGGATTTAGGTCTTTTAGATGAATCTCTAATGGCTTTGGGTATTCGCTGGCGATGGCTGAAAACCAAAGGTCTTGAGTATGCAGAGGACTTTGCGACTTATGAGCGTAGAGTGACTGATGCTATGGCTCGGGATGGTGGTAATGAGACATTGAGCCTTGAGTCTAGGGATAGAGATTATCGTCAAGCGGGCATTATTATTCCAATTACAGGTTATGGCTCGTGAGACAGCCTGCATTTAGGAAAAAAACCCAAGGACGCCAAGTATCAACGCCAGCTTCTCTGCCTGCTCCTACGGGTGGTTGGAATACGCGGGATAACCTGGCAGATATGAACGAATTATACGCTGCATCCACAGATAACTGGTTTGGTGAAACAACGGATATTCGGGTTCGCAGAGGATTTGTAGACCATGTAACGGGTGCTGGTGCGGCAATAGAAACGCTAATGCCTTATAACTCGCAGGATAGTACCCAAACACTCTTTGCTGCTGCTGGTGATTCGTTTTATGACGTTACTTCAGCGGGCGCTATAGGATCGGCAGTTCAGGGCAGTCTTTCTAACGCTCGGTGGCAGTACGATAATTTCACAAACTCTGCTGGAACCTCCTATTTAACGTGTTTTAACGGTGCTGACTCGCCTAGATACTGGAATGGTTCCACGTGGACAACTATTACGGGCGCTTCTTCTCCTGCTATTACAGGTGTGACGACGACTGATATTGTCAATTCCTTCGTATTTAAGCGTCGAATGTACTTAATACTGAATAACTCACTTTCACTCTATTATCTCCCCGTTGACTCAGTTGGTGGCGCTACAAACAGAACCCGACTTGATGGTTACTTTGATCGTGGCGGGTATATTGTCGCTGGCGGTAGTTGGACGCTCGACGGCGGTGACGGTATAGACGATAAATTGGTCGTTATATCCTCTGAGGGGCAGATTGCGGTCTTTAGAGGAACTAATCCATCATCTTCATCCTCATGGGCCTTAGAGGGCGTGTGGAACGTTGGAGAGCCTATTGGACGCAGGTGCTTAATCAAGAAAGGAGGTGATCTGCTTATTCTGACCATTGCAGGGCTATTTCCTCTATCTAGGGCACTAATTTCATCCAATGATCAGAAGGCTGTAGATGAGAGCGTTTCTCTGACCTACAACATTGAACAGTCAATGAGGGTTTCAGCAGAGCAATATAAGACCAATTATGGCTGGTCTATGTCCTATTTCCCTGGTGGCAATCAGTTATTTTTAAACGTTCCGGTAGTCGAAGGCTCTGAACAGCAACAGTATGTAATGAATACCACGACTTCATCATGGTGGCGTTTCACCGGCGTAGAAGCTAATTGTTGGGCAGTCTTTAACGAGGATCTGTACTTTGGCGGCGCGACGACTGTCGGTAAGTTTGGCGCTGTCTTCGCTGATAATGGCGAGGATATTAGGACTAATATGAAGCAGGCATCCTCATATCTTGGCGAGAGAGG
>Ga0222672_1000520_pt1 | contig 14766 bp, 31 predicted proteins | sample AntAcemetagen799_FD_179810 | JGI IMG/M metagenome (GOLD analysis project Ga0222672, IMG submission 179810) | Saline water microbial communities from Ace Lake, Antarctica - #799 | ecosystem: Environmental > Aquatic > Non-marine Saline and Alkaline > Saline | place: Antarctica: Ace Lake...
AATTTTACTCTGTTCTCGTATTTCTTTTTACTTCCAAACGTACCGTTAATCTCTCCTTTCCTTGATGGTTTTAGTTCGAACCTTCCTAAGTGTTTTACAGTAAGGTAACCGTCTTCTTTTAATTTTGAATAGTTAATCATTGTATCTATAATTATAACAATATAGAGGTGTAAAGTCCATCTATTCTTTAGTGAGTAAGGTGTGCCATTCTTTGTACTCAACCTCATTACCTTTAATTACATCAAGTAGCTGGTTTATTTCCATTAACCCTGCTTTATCTGCGACATTCTCAAGGCAGTAGTTGTAGACTCTATTTCTCTCCTCCTGAACTCTCTTATCTGCGTATTGTTTTAGGGCTTTTCTTAAAATATCTGTGTATTCTTCAGAATACTCATCATAAGCAATGTTTGTTTCTTTACTAACTCTTTCTACTATTTCCTCTAGTTCTGTTTGTTCTTTGTTCATGTATTCATTATTTTAATTAGTGTTTCTGATAGCCAAATGTAATGGTCTGAGCGTGCTGCTGAGTATGCTGAGTATGCTGCTGAGCGTGCTGAGTATGCTACTGAGTATGCTGCTGAGCGTGCTGCTGAGTCTGCTGAGCGTGCTGCTTTCTCTGTAATCACCTCCATCTTGAACAAGTCTGCACACTGTTTTACTGCTTTTTTACACTCTTTATTATCTCCACAATACTTATATTGTCCATGTCCTTTGTCCATAAGAACTTCATAATTCCAGTCTTTCCACATCTGCTCTGTGTCTGTAGTTGTTGGTATTGCTTCAAGTAATTTAACAGGGAACTCTTTAGCTAAGTCTTTTGGCAGTCCTTCAAATATCTTTTCAGATACTCTGACAATCCATTCAGGTAATCCCATAACACTACTTGCACTAGATAGCACATCGTCTTCTGTCTGCATTAAACAACCATAGAAACAACCTCTGTGCATACCTTCTTCGTCTTTTCCTCCTTTAATCCATTCACCTTGTGAAAACCTATCTGCTGTTCTGTGTGTTTTTGCTAGTTTTAAGTATTTTGCTTTCTTTACCTTGCTCCATGTCTTCCAGTCTTTTTTGTTCATATATTTAGTTTAAGTCTGATAATTTGCTCTCTACTCCTTTATCACCTTATACCCCTCACTCTTCAACAACTCCATTGCTTCTTCCATTTTATTGTCTTTTGCTTCTGTATCTATTCCTGTAATTTCTTCAAAGATAGTAGATGAGAAGTTAGGTAACTTTAGAAAGTCATCATGTCGTTCTGGGTGTTCTTTCCACCATATTTGACATGCTTCTTTGAAATCTAAAGTTTTAAGATAACCACCCATCTGTTTTATTTCTGGTGTTAGTTCATCTTCTGGTACATCTTTTTCTTCTATCCACTTGTTTAGTGGGATATCGGCATAGATATTGTATTTATTTTCAAATTCTTCATGTGTCATGTCTACCCATTGATTAAATATTTGGATTTTATCTGGTGAACCTGTATTGAAGTAACCACTATTCCTGTGACCACTATTCCAGTAACCACTATTCCTGTGACCACTATTCCAGTAACCACTATTCCAGTCACCACTATTCCTGTGACCACTATTCCTGTGACCACTATTCCAGTAACCACTATTACTGTTACCACTATTGCCTTCTCCTGTGTTGTTTTTGTTCATATTACTTAATTTCCTTTAGCTTTGATAATCTGATCTCTACCTCTTCTTTGTTGTACTTCTTACCGTTGATTTCAATAGTTTCTGTTCTTATTGTAATGTCGTGTGCTTTGATTTCGTCTCCTTCAATGCAAGTATTTCCGTATTGTTTATCTTCAAAAACTACCCTGTGCATTACGTCTAACACATAAAAACCTGTAACAATTCCCTCGTAAAAAGCTGTTTTAACATAATCACCAATAGCTATGCTGTTACCTTCAAACTTCGCTGGTGTTAGGAAGCGTACGTCTGAAAGGTTGAACCAGTGGAAGTCACTTTTATCTTTATTGTAAACAAGAATTGTGTTGTCGTGTGGACAAATTTCATACACTTCAAGCTCTTGTCCAATCATTTCTTTCATTTCTTCATTGTTTGAGTCTTCTGTATTCCTCATCACCCTTACTTTGTTTGTGTATATGTTCATATTTGTGTTATTTATCCTTTAAATACGTCTGGTTGTTTAATTCTTGGTTGCCATATTATTACCTGTTTTTCTATGAATGGAGGTACTTTAATTTCTCTGTATTCTTTCAGTCCTTTGTGTTTCACTCCACTTATGTCCCCTGTAATCGTATGCTTACTATTCCATAATATAAATTCCTTTTCGTTGTATGCTATTCCATCTGAAGCTAGTACATCTATCTTTTGGTAAATTACCTTTCCTTTACCTATCATTCTGCCACATACAAATTCTGTAAGTTCAACTGTGTACCCTTTGTCTTCAAACCATTTCTTAGTTTTTCTTTTGTAGTAGTTTCCTCTACTTGTAGAGCTTGCCATTACTATAATTATAGCAAGTTAAGCACCTCTTGTACATCATCATCTATGTACTTTAGGAAGTCTTTATCCACTTGTTTAACCTCGTAATAACTGTTAGTTACTTGGTTGAATATCAACTTTAGTAGCTCCTGTTGGAACTCTTTACTTTGTCTACTTCCAGTATTATGTGCATCAGCTTCTTTGTGGCAGACAACACATAAACAAATGGCGTTATACATGCTAGATGTGTGTGGCATACGCCGACTGTAGTTGTGGTGGAAACTACAACCTTGATTGCTCCCACACTTTGCACAGTATGGATGTGACTGCCATATTAGTTGTATATCGTGTTTGTTGAAGTCGTTAGCCATTTAACGATAATACTTTTTAGCCACATCTCTATAAGTTAATTTGTAATGGTGTACTCACCTGTTTCGTGCCACCCAGACCACGGAATATTACTTTGGGTTCGCATCACCTTAGTGCTTGCGATTGAGTGGCAGAAAACAGGTGAGTATTTAGTTGTTAAATAGTTTGTAATGGTGTCCAGTGTAGAATCTGTGCTAGTACTACTGTTAGTGTAATTACAATTAGTAATGCGTATGCAAAGTTCATCTCTCTATCTTCTTTCTTCTGCATACGTTGTTTTCTTGTTGTTTTGTCTTTAAACATATTTATTTGGTTAGGTTTGCTAATGCTTCTCTATTACCTTTGAAAAGTGGTACTTCTTCCACAAGGTTAATTTCCACTTCAAAGTCCTCTACTAATTGTCTTACAATACTGTCTGTATACTCAAACTCTCTATCGCACCAGTCATCATGATGTATTCCGTCTTCTGTCATGTTCTCGCTTGCTAGTGTTTGTATGGCTTCGTGAATTTGTTTTATTGTCATATATTTGTTTACTGTTGTTGGTTAACTACTCTATAATTATAGCTAGTTAGAAGAATATGTCGAGTGAGTTATCCACAGGCAATGTAGAGAGTAGGAGGAGTAAATAACAGTAAACTAGCCCCACCCTCAACACTACCAATGTAGTGCTACAAATCTTTTAATTTAAAATCTCAATTTCAGTTACAACTGCAGTATCATATTGGTCACAATTACTAACTCCTCTAACAATCCAATCAATATAAGTTAGTTTTACTTTTTTACTATTACTAACTGCATTTTCAATATTTGTAATCAACTCCTTGTCTTCCTTTAAGATACAGTATTTATCTTCTTGGGAGCTTTCAAGTTCTGTTTTTATATAGAGGCTTGGTGTCTTCCATATAATTCCATAAGATTCAACTGCAGTTAAATATCCAACATGTTCCCCCTTACCTGTTTCATAGTGAACACCCTTTACAATCAATCCGTATGCAAAAATCATTGCTATAAAAACTACTACTGCTAAAAAAAGTTTCATATTTATATTTCTTTATTACTTATAAACTCTAACCCATCATCACTTGGAAATGGTGCGTGTAATTCAAAGTTATGAGCTAGCCATAAATTAAATGTATCGTTTACCTTTCCTACTTGGTCGCTCTCTAGTTCACTTGTTTTATTAGTTCCATACAGTGCCATGCACATTTCTTGGTATAAGAACTTTACATTTTCAGGTGTAACCATTATCTCTGCTCTTTCTATCTTTTTAATAAGGTCTTGAAATGTATGACCTTCGTTGTTAAGAGCTTGTGATATGTGGTCAAACCATAGGTGCATTGCTGAATTTTGATTTAGTGAACGCTTTGCCATTATTTCTTGTTCTTACTTCCATTTGGACGTCCTCTACCTTTCTTTTTAGGTTTTTTCCCAATTTCAACTTGGTTTGGGTAGTAGTCTCCCATACTCCTGGTACAAGCTTCGTCTAATATTCCAACAATGCCACCAGCAGTAAAAGGCTCATACTTATCTTTCAGCTCCTTAATTTCTGCATCTAATTTATCTACTTCTTCTTTAGAGTAGTAACCGATAGGTGTTCCGTCTTTATTTACTCTAACTTCTGTTTTGTAAAATGAATGTCTACGTGCAAGACTCCATTGATTTGTCACACAAACATCATACTTTGGTGCATTTTCTTTTTTGTACCATTGGTAATATCCTACTGTTTCTCCCCTCAAATCATCTGTTGCCATTTTTATTCTTTTACACTCACTTTCTTTTACAATGTACCCATCTACTGTCTCTACATATCCTTTTGGTATTTTATTCCAGAACATATTATTTATTAGTTAGTTATTAGAATGGTAATGATTCAATATCTTCCTGTGTTATCTCATCTAATGTACCCTTAGGAGCCTCTGTAGTCGCTTGTGAGCCATTTACATCCCTAAATTGACTCCCAGTACCAACGTAGTTACTTTCCTCTCCCTCTGCGCTCTTTTCTGCAATGAAGTGAGTTTCTACAAGTTCCCATGGTGTCCCATCTTTTTTAGTTCCAGTAGTGATAATACGTTCTTGTTTTTTCTCTACTAGTACAAGCTCTGCGTTGAGTTCTTTTACTTCTCCGTCCTTACCTGTGTAATTGTTTTCTACTAGCTTGTCTTTAGTAAGCTTCTTTACGTCTATTTTTAGATTTAATGTTTTTGCCATATTATTTTGTTAGTCCAGAAAGTCTGGAGTGTCTGCTTGTAATGCTTCTGCGGTGCTTGGTGCTTTTTTTGCTGGTTTGCTTGCTGTCTTACCGTCATCATCCTCTGCTTCTAGTACAAATAATGATTGTAAAGAGTATCGTCTGTAATAAGTGATACAGCTTCCCATGTCTTGTGGTTTAGTACTTTCAATCAATGGAGTTATTGTTTCTATCTTCTCATCAGTTTCTAAATCGTATACACATGTCATCAATGCTGGTTTACCTTCTAAATTAGTTAGTGGTTGTGTGACTGCTAGCTTGTTCTTCTCTAAGAGAGGCTTTAGCTGTTCTAGTATTTGATTGATGTCAAAGTATTGGTAGTTGTACCCTTTTTGGTTTTTACTCATCTTTCCTATTTCTTTTTGTACTTCTGCTATTTTTTCAATTAAATTCATCGTGGTGTTATTTTACAATTGTCTGCTAAATATCCCATCCTCGCCTTTAGCTTTTTTAAAGCCTGTAGCATATTTTGATAATCTTCGCTTCCTTTCTCATAATCTTCTACGTGACCCCATCCCTCTGTGAAGTTAGATGTAGCCAGAAGTGTTACTTGTTTCATTATCTTTATAGAGTCTTCCATATTACTCTAATTCAGTTATATACTCTGTAGCAAACTTAATATCATCTGCTGTGTTCACTACATCAAACTCTTTATTCAACATTGTAAAGGCATAATTGTATTTTGCAGGTATCCATTCTAGTACGTCTACCTCGTGGTTAATATCGTAGTCATCTTCTAAGTTCTTTACTTCGTAGTTGAAATACTTTTCTTCATAGCCACAGTATCGTATATCTCGTAATAGGATATTGTTTACATCTAAAAATACCTTTAGTTCTTCTACTGCTGTTTCGTTGATCGTGTTGCTCATAGTTTTGTTTACTGTTATCTTAATACCCTTTAATTATAGCAAGCTATGTGAGTATGTCGAGTGAGTTATCAACAGTTTTAATTACAAATAATAGCTACTGATGTTACCTCTACAATGTCTACTTTATTTCCTTGATAAGCAAAGTACTTCTCAAAAAGCATTGGTGTTCCTGGAGTATTCCCATGAACATAAGAGTGTGTAGCTCCTATATACAGTCCACACTCTACATCTAGGTCTTCGTACCTGTCATAAGAGTAGTTACAGTATTCTCTTATAGCTTGTGGTGTTACTTTATGTCCTAGTTGTGTCATGCTGTTCCTTTAGTTTGAATAATGTTTCGTTTATCTCCTTTATCTTTAGCTCTCGTTCTTCTTCTGTTAAATCACTTTTAGTTTGATTTGTATCTCGTAGCTTTAGTCTTCGTTCCATCTCTATTTGTTTCCACTGTGTATGTTGTACTACTTTGTTTTCTTTACAGTCGTACCAAGTTCCTTTTAATAGATACGTTGAGCTCTTAGGCATTGTTTGTCTGTAGTCGTAGTATTTCTCTTGAGAAAGTACTTTAGCTATATTGCTAGCAACGATTGTGTAAGGTTCTCCTACGATTGGTCGTAGCTTTAATACATTCTCATTAGCGTGAGCATATAATGCACTCTCATACTTTTCAGGTGTATATACCATCTCATGTATTGTTTTATCTTTTTCTATAATGTAAAAGAATTTCATGTTATTCCAAAATTATATGCTGTACTATCCAAACAGGAATCTCTAACACATCTTCGAAAGAGAGCATTGTACTCCCATCTACAAATATCTTCACCTTACAAGGTTTGTTAAAACTGAAGGCATCGTGGTTGTCTTGCAGAATCCTAAATTCTAAAGTTTTACTATTGTAACAACGCAACTCAAACAATTTTGCATCATGATAACCATTCATTCCTTTATTACCCAATCCGTATTTTTTTGTTTGGTACATGTGAAAAATATTAGCCTCTTTCAATTTGTCATTTTCTTTGTATCGACCTAACCATTCTTTTCCTTTATCTAGTGCTTTTCTCATATCTCGTATGTTTTATCTTGCTTCTTAATAAGTTGTGCTTTTAAAGAAGAATACTTATCTAATAATTGAAGTGGTGTTGTTACCGTTGGTACAAACTCCATCTCGTTTGTCTGTGGAAGAAAAGGTATAGCTTGTAATGCCACCTCTAGTCCTATGTACTTTATAATGTCTTCACATGCTTTTCTTTGAGTCTTGTTGCTAAACCAATTGTTTGCAGCAGGATTCCATTTCTTAAACTCATCTATAATCTGTACTATTCCTTCATGGTTTGATTTAGCTACTGTATGGACTCCCTTCATACGTTTGTTTTTATTTATTTGTTAATAATCTCTTTAAACCTTTCTTTTATGTGTGGCATTATGTGTTTATTTAATAATTCTGCTTGTAGTTTGAAATGTTCTCCGTATTTACCATTTTGCGTATCTTCCATTTCCATGTTCTCTACTTTCTCTAAGATTTCCCTGTCTCTACTTTCTCTTGCTTCAATAAGTTTTTCTAAAAAGAAATTGTGTAATTTAATGTGTTTTTCTACCTCACTTTCTCCAGCCTTACAAGTAAGACTCATCTTGGCAAACTTTTCTGAAGTTTTGTTTATATCCATACTGTTTATTTAGTTGTTAAGTTCTCATACTGTTATCTAGTAATGTACTTATTGTACTACTTACTTATAATTATAAAAGGAAGTTATACACAGGTGTAAACATTCAGGTACTACTACGCCTACCGTATGTATGGATATTCGTTTTCAAACCTCAACATATCGTCAATCATATTTTTCTTACTTCCATAAATATCATGAAAAAGAAAGTGACAATTCTGGCACATTGGAATAAGCCAGTCATCAGGTTCAATGCCATACTTCTCTACTGCATATTTCATATGATGGAGTTGTATATGTTCTGAACCATCACAGCGATAGCATTTCTTTGAATGAGATTGCCAATAGTCATTTTTCCTTTTAGTCCAGTATTTACTTTTAATATAAAGGCTGTAGTTTCTTGGAACTTTATTTTGATATGTTCGTTTTTTTTGTTTCTTGGAAACTGGCTTTTTTGTTTTCTTATCTTTTTTCCATCTCTTAACTTCTTTCTTTTCTGCCTCTGTCATAACCATTCTACTACCTATTATACTTCTCTTTTTAAAGCTATAACTATAATAATTCATATTGTTTCCTTTTTTGAGTAAAAGCCCCCTAACCCCCATTAGCAAGTAATGTAGTTAAGAAGCAAATTGAGAGAAATCGTTTCCCTTCCGTCGCTTTTTAAAGTGGACAATTTTACGACCCCCACTTGGATTAAAACCCCCAGTCGCTACATCTTTCGGTAGAATATACTGTTGTCTTCAGGTAACACAAAAACCCCTCACGAATTAACGTAAAGGGTATTGTGGGTCTGCTACAACCAACGAAAAAGAAGTGCATTGTGCAGATGTGTTTTTGTATATTAGTTGTAGCATTATATTAGCATACCATTTTTTACTTACAAGTGCCAACTACTTATCCCCAAAATAAAAACAAGCATGGCGAGTGCTTGTCGAAGGAGATTATGAAAATAACAATATGAGAGCCAATAGATAGAGTTATACAAATGAGAGGTGTGTATAACTCCATGTATAGTATAACACTAATATGCTAGAATTGTAGGGTAATGATAAAAACAAATTGTACACACTGTGGAGTAACCCAATGGAGACAAAACCCACGTTTAAATAGTAATACGTGTTGCTGGGATTGTAAAAAGATAAACACATTAAAGAGAAGTGCAAAAAATAGAAAAGAAAAAAACCGTAAGTTACCTAAAATAAAATGTGTAGTTTGTGGTAATAAAAAAAACACAAAAGTATACTGTGATGAAATATGTAAAGTGTTTGTAAATCATTACACTGTTACACCAAAAGGGAACAAGCTAGCACCTTGTTACTTGAAAAAAGCCATAGAGATGGGTATGGATAGTAAGAAGGTTGAGTTACTCACAGACAGAGATTAAGGGCGTTAGAAGCTAATAACAAGGCCCACAGAGCTATATATATGGTAGGTTATTAAATAAATAAAAATACTATGCAACTTATACAAGGAGACTGTTTAGAAAAGATGAAGAATATCCCTGATGGTAGTGTAGACTTAACCGTAACTTCTCCTCCATACGATAATCTACGAACATACAATGGTAATAATGATTTATGGAACGAAGATGTTTGGAAAAATACTATTAAAGATTTATATAGAGTTACTAAGGAAAGTGGTGTAGTGGTTTGGGTAGTGGGTGACGCAACAATTAAAGGAAGTGAGACAGGAACAAGTTTTAAGCAAGCATTATACTTTAAGGAAATCGGATTTAATCTGCATGATACGATGATATATGCAAAACAAAATCCAGTTCCTTGTCATCATAATAGATATAATCCACAATTTGAGTTTATGTTTATTCTTTCAAAGGGAAAACCTAAAACATTTAATGCTATCCAAGTACCAACAAAGGGATTTAAGACTGGTAAGTATCGTTATCCAGATGGTTCACTAAGAGATGCCAAAACTCCAATTATAAAAGCAACAAAGATGTTAAATAATATATGGTTCTATGTTGTTGGTGGGAAATCTAGTTTTAATCACCCAGCAATCTTCCCCGAACAACTAGCTCACGACCACATCATCTCTTGGAGTAACGAGGGAGATACAGTATTAGATTGTTTTATGGGTAGTGGAACTACAGGAGTAGCATGTAAAAACCTAAACAGAAACTTTATAGGAATAGAGCTAGACGAAGAATATTTTAATATAGCAGAAGCAAGGATAAATAAAAAGTAATGCAAATAGTAGAACAACAGTTTGCATACAGTGAGAGAGAGGTAGAAGGGCTATTACAGCTATGTAAAGAGATGGCATACGCAACGGAAGAAGAAAAGATGATGTTGATGTGTTTACCACTCGACCCTTTAGTGGTAGCAGAAGCTAAGAGGAGGTTATTAAATAAATGAATTATATGAAATACTTATCATTATTCAGCGGAATAGGAGGATTTGAACTAGGAATACAACAAGCATATGAAACAAGCACTAAACCCAAGCAACTTCAACGGGAAGACTTACGTTCTGAGGGACATATCAATAGCCTTAAATCAGGGGTCAGGAAACAACAGCACACTTGTATTGGTTTCTCCGAAATCGACAAGTACGCAACAGAAATTTACTCAAAGCACTTCCCTAACCACAAAAACTATGGAGACATCACAACTATCAACGAAAAAGAATTACCAGAATTTGACCTCTTGGTTGGTGGATTTCCCTGTCAAAGCTTTTCGATTGCTGGAAAACGGGGCGGATTTGACGACACGAGGGGGACTATGTTCTTTGAAATCGCTAGGATTGTTAGGGAAAAACAACCACGCCTTCTGTTACTTGAGAACGTCAAAGGGCTTTTATCTCACGACAAAGGAAACACGTTCCGTACCATCATCTCCACGCTTAATGATTTGGGGTATGACATCCAATGGCAAGTGCTTAACAGCAAGAATCACGGAGTCCCACAGAACAGGGAAAGAGTGTTCATTATCGGACATCTTAGAGGAACAAGTCGACCCCAAGTATTTCCTCTCGGAGGATGTGGCAAAGAAGTTGTTGGTAAAGAAACCAGGGGCGTTCAAGCAAATTGTTTAACGGCGACTTGTCATAAGGGAGCGGGAAATGATGGGATGACATTACTTCAACTCAACAAACCAACACACTCAAACGATAGAGTTTACGGAACAGACGGAGTAAGTCCAACACTAAATACAATGCAAGGAGGAGACAAGCACAGAGGAAGTTGTGTAAAAGTACCTGAAGCAACTAAAAAAGGATATGCTGAAGCTGTAGAGGGGGACAGCATTAATTTATCAGTACCTAACTCAAAAACACGCAGAGGAAGAGTAGGACATGGAGTTGCTCAGACTATTGATACTGGGATGCAACAGCACACTTTACAGGGTGGATCGATCAGAAGACTCACACCAACAGAGTGTGAACGATTACAAGGATTCTCTGATGGATGGACTGAAGGACTGAGTGACACACAGCGATATAAGACACTTGGGAATGCAGTAACGGTGAATGTTATTAGAGATATTTGTAAGAAATTGTTTAAATAAAAAGTAAGTAAAACCACCCTAGACGTTTTTAATGTCATTATTGGGTGGTTTTTTGCTGTAAGAATTTCTTCATACATCGGACACTTACAAACATATAGAGTGTAAGCCCTCTTAGGTAGGATTATTCCTCCTTTCTCTTTTTGCCTAGATGTAGCGAATATGTCGGCACATGTCCCTAAGGACAAATTTTCAAAAAATCAGAATTAGCATCTTGAATTTCTACACGTTTCCACTCACGCTCTTCGGTGGTAGTTTGTGTTTCTCTTTTTGGAGAGATTGCTTTAAGCTTTGCTGTAAGCTCTGGCATCGGGTCAGTGAAGTCAATCTCCGTCTGTCCTTCATCTTCAAGCGATAATTCTGGCTGTATTTTATCATATCCATTTCCTTTCATTTGATTCCTTTCATTTGTTCGGATTCTTTGAGTAGCGAATGAACCATCATTCCAAGTTTCTTTAAGTCCAACATAGTTGACACTATGCTTCCGTCTTCTTCTTTGATTTGTAAATATACTTGGTTTTCATCAATAAGATTTGCACCAAGAACTTTTATTCCATCAAGTTCGTAGTCTTTGCAGTGTTTTCTACATTCAACTTCTTCTTCATCTAGCCTGTCTGTAATACCATAAGTTTTCATTGTTCTTCCTTTCTATATTTATTATACACCCTTTTTAAAAAAAGTTTTCCCAAAGTTATGAAGTTTTGTTTTCTCTAATGGGATATACTTATAGTAGTTTTATAAATACCCGAAATTGCATTGTGGTAAAATAGAAGAAGAAAGAACATTATGAAAAAAAAATCTAAATACTCTAATGAAGTAATCCAAAAGGTTGCAGACTTAGCACAAACCCATACTGACAGGGAGATAGGTCAGCAGTTAGGTCTAACAAAGGCACAAATATACAGCCTGCGTAGAAGCAATGGCATCAACAGAAGTTCAACATTTAAAACCGACTTATTACAAGAAGGCTTTGATGGAGATAACTGGTCGCATGGCTGGTTAAAGACTGATAACGCTAGTATCTTTATTCGCAATGAAGAAGGTATAGTTTCTTATGAAGATGTGCGTGATGAAATGGTTGCAGAAATGAAGAAGTATGCACCAAAATATCCAACCATTAAACGTAAGAAAATAAAGGAAGGTCACATGCTTGTAATAGATCCTGCTGACATTCACATAGGTAAGTTATCTATGCTGAAAGAAACAGGGGAAGAATACAACATTGAGATTGCTAAACAGCGTTGCATTGATGGAGTTAATGGAATACTTGAAAAAGCTCAAGGGTTTCCAATAGACAAAATTGTCTTCGTAATAGGTAACGATGTGTTGCACATTGACAGTCCTCACAGGAAGACAACAGCTGGTACTCCTCAAGATACAGATGGAATGTGGTGGTCTGCGTTTAAAGAAGCTAAAGATATGTACATTCGTGTCATTGAGCAACTTGTAACTGTAGCAGATGTAGAAGTGGTTTACTGCCCTTCTAACCATGACTATCAGTCTGGATTCATGTTAGCTGATACATTAAGTTCGTGGTTTCACAAATCACATAACATTAAATTCAGCGTTGACATTATTCACAGAAAGTATCTTTTATACGGAAACACTCTAATTGGTTTCGACCATGGAGATGGCTCTAAAGAAAAAGATGCAGAAAGTTTAATAGCACATGAAGCACGTGAGTTATGGTCTAAAGCTAAGTTTACTTATTTTTATAAACATCACATACACCACAAGCGTGTGTTGAAGTGGAGAAGTGGGGAAGACTTTATCGGATTGACTGTAGAGTATTTAAGAAGCCCAGGTGCAAGTGATGGTTGGCATCATCGCAACGGATACATAGCACCAAAAGCAGTTGAAGGTTTTATACATTCAAAAGAGCATGGACAATGCGCAAGAATAACTCATTATTTTTGACAACCCTTCGGGGTTTTTTCAATACTGTTACTAACTGCACCCATCGCAAACATTAATATCAGCAGGGTCTTCTATAATTATTTCTTTACGCTTTTTCATTTTCTCAATTATTTTCTTTTGTTCGGGTGTATATTCCATAGGTTTACTATTTAATCTGTATAAGCTCCTCTTTTAAAAGTCTTGTTACTTTTCCAAAGTCTAAGTTTCCTTTTAATCCTAGTAATTTGAGAATCTTTCTTCCCCATTCTACCATATCTGCACTGTATACAGTTGCATATACCTAAAAAATTAGGCCTCTTGTTCTTTCTGTATTTAGGCATCTCATGTGTTGTTTTACTCATGGGCTAATTTTAACATGTTGTTGTGTATCTTGACGTGATGTTTTTTACACAAACAAAAAAACACCCTAAGGTGTATTTTGTAAAAGCGTCTGACTACGGATTCAAATGTTTTTAAATTGGTCGGAGTAAAATGAACACCACCTCCGTTAAGAAAGTGGTTTCCAAATAATAAGTGGCTACTTATTCCCAAGCAAGCGCTGGTGTTTATATTGTATAAGAAAAACACCACCTTTTCAAGTGATGCTTAACTTTATAATAGACGTTAGTCTTCTACATACTACACTAATTTAGATATTGTTTGTATATTCCATAGGTTTACTATAAAAGAAAAACACCCGTGAAGGTGTCCGCAATCATCCATTGACTCACTACATTATACACTAGTACCAGTTGTTTGCAATGTGAAATACAATTGCTTTATGTGGTGTTTCGTATCTATCTTCTACATATTTGATACCACAGTCAATCTGTACTTTGTAATCTGTTGTTTTTATACACTCTCCTCCTTGCCATGTCCCATTAAGGAACTGGTGGAGTCCGAAAGCTGTTGATGTTGGATTCTGTGCATTGGTATTCCAACCACTCTCTCTACTAATCAAATCGTTGTAATACTTCCATTGTTCAACTCCCCACTTCTCTGTAACTACCTGATAGGCGTACATTTTTATTTCATGGTTCTGTATCTCAATCGGATATTCAATTGTTTTAGTTTCAGCTTCATACACTCCATAGATGTCATAAGCGACAAGCTGTGAAGGTAGTAAAGCAATAAGTAATAGTAAATATTTAATAAGCTATTGTTATTTTCGTTCCTAAGATGAGCTTGTGGGGAGGTAAGAAATGTTAAGTAAACCTTCGAATAGTTTATTTTGAGCCAACTCCTTAACACCTTGAGTCTTACACTCACTCCCCCATAAACTCACCTTTTTCTTTTCTCATTATGTATGTGATGTGCAAATTAAGGACACCCAACCTTGTGCGTATTCGAGGACACTGCAGATGTCATATCACAAATATCTTCTATATAAGTTGGTTATCCTTTTCTACACACCACCGTACCGACATGTACGTTACATTTTTGTATTACAGTATTTATACTTATAGATATGTAGGTGGCTGGAAGTAATGGAGTCGAACCATTCTTTGCCGTGCACCTTCTTAGGTGGGTAGAGCCTTATTCATAATGTGTACAAGTATTTAAACTTACCACTTCTGCATTACCATAGGATTTTTCTACACCCCCAATCATCTACATACCTATTTGTATCAATGACCATCTTACTCTATTTTACTATATACGATTGAGTGTTCAATGGACTTTTCCCCACATTTATTGGCTCTAACTTTTCACTGAAATAGATACTTACTAGCATTATTGCAAAC
>Ga0222672_1000529_pt1 | contig 14632 bp, 7 predicted proteins | sample AntAcemetagen799_FD_179810 | JGI IMG/M metagenome (GOLD analysis project Ga0222672, IMG submission 179810) | Saline water microbial communities from Ace Lake, Antarctica - #799 | ecosystem: Environmental > Aquatic > Non-marine Saline and Alkaline > Saline | place: Antarctica: Ace Lake | collected...
CAAAACGGATGTTGTTGGTTTTCAAAACTTCCTTGTAAGCAAAAGCAATTAGCCGCATATCGGAAGGATCGAACTCCAGTTTTTGTCGCACTTTAAGCTTTTGTTTAAAGCCTGAAATAACAGAGTCAAATACATCACGGTCAATGCCGTGCGCCATTCCCCAGCTTTGAATAAGACGGCGATAGGAGTCCCAGATTGACCAGCTCATTTTAGGATCTTTGCTGATGGCTTCCACCAGTTCATCGTTGAGACCCACATTTAAAAAAGTGTCCATGGCGCCCGGCATAGAAATGGCCGTGCCAGAACGCACAGAAAGTAAAAGTGGATTTTCGGCATGACCAAAATGTTTGCCGCTCTCCTTTTCCAGCTGTTTCAGGTTTTTGAAAATCATGTCGTGCAGCTCTTTTTTAAGCTCTTTCAGGCTTAAAATCGTTTGATGCCGCCTAAAAACTTCTGTTGTGATTACAAAACCGGGCGGCACAGGGAGTTTGGCTAAGTATAGCTTTTTCAGGTGATAGGCTTTGCTTCCTAAAAAAACCTGGTTGTCAGTTATGGGCTTTTGCACGTTGAGCGGACTAATCACCAATTCAGAATTGTACGACATGATATCACTGATAAGATTGGTGTCGAGGCGATCGGCCATGCTTCGCAGCGACTGCAAAATTCTGCTGATATAATTATCGAGTGGCTGCACCAAAAATGCCTCAGAAATAACTTCACGGTGAAACTCTTCCGACTTTTTATTGATCAGTTGTTGCAGCTCTTTTTCAGAAAGTTTTGATTCAGGATCAAAGAGTTGCGGCGTAATTTGTTTTAGCGGATATTCATAAGATCGGAGGAAGTGTTTTATGGTAATTCGTTTTACATCTTCGGCTATAAACTGAAAAATATTGATATACTGGTCAAAGGAGAAACTCCTGGAAGTGAGGCTGTAACGCAACATCTGTAGGTTTGAATCAAAGCTTTGGTTGGTGATGCCATCCAGCTCCAGGCCTTCGCGAAAATATTCCAGAATAACATTTATTTCTTCGAGTGTGCGGGCCGAAATATAATCGAGGTTAAGGTTTGAAACCACTTTTTCCATCAAGCGCGTGGCCACTTTTTCTAGGCGGAAAGTAAGGCCTAAAGCTTCAAATTTATTTTCGCGATACACGCCATACATCGACGGAATACCGATGGCAATATGCCGTTTGTGGTAAATGTTTTCCCAGCTTTCGCTTTCTTCGGGATTGAAAATTATCTTTTTCAGCCGATCCATAAAGGAATAAATGAGCTTAAGCGACTGCTCGAAATTTGTTTTGTTTAGCGCGTGCTGCAACTGGTCAATTTCCTCATCGGGAATAAACGGATAACGGCGCAAAAGGCTGATAATATTGACGGTTTCAAAGGAATATTTTTCACGCAGGTGGTCATACAGCTCGCGAATATCGTGCAGGCGTTCGCTGTCGCGTTGGATAATATCTATAGAGGCTTTGGATTGCTTTCCGGCTTTTTCAAGCAATTTTTCAAAACTGACTAGGCTGATTGCCAAAAGTCCGTCAGGCCCGGAATTGTTGAGCTTGGCCATGGTTTGGCAAAGCTGATTTACGGTAACAAAATAATCGCTTTGGGTGTCAATATTTTGATACACATTGTCGGGCAGTGCGTTACGCAGCTTTTTCAGGTCGCCATCGTGCCAAAACTGAAAAATGCGGCGCGTAAGTTCAATCAGGGTATTGTTGCTCTCGGTGTGCACTTGTTTGCGCAAAAAATGGATGAGTTTGTCGCGCCTTCCGCAGATTTCGTCCATGGTGGTGGTTACTTTTCTGATTTCGCCTTCGGCACCAATTTCGTTAAAATATACCGGAAAAATACGCGTGAGCTGTTTTACCTTTTTATAATAAGGTGTAATATTTGAGTTGAGGATTTTCGTGATTTCGCGCTGGAAAAGGTCTGTGTCGCTGATAAAAATTCCGCCAAGACGCAGATTTACAATTAGTGCCGAGAGTAGTTTTTCCATCAGCGACTGCGAATATTCAATAAGCTGTAGCCAGATGCGGATGTTTTTGATGTGATTTTCGTTCACGCTCAGCTGCCAGTCTTCATCCACGAAAACCATTCCGGGTGTTACAAAACCAAACTCGATCAATTTTTTTTCAAAGTGATTGATAATTTCTTTGTAATCAGTTGTGTCAATATCAATCACTTTTAGGCCCAAAGTAAGCTGGAAATCAAGCACCGCCGCTGCATGAGATTTTTGGAGTTCTTTAGAAATATCAAAAATCTGATCAATAAACGTAATAACTTCATTTTGCGGTATTTCATCAATCGCCTGACGAATCATCTTATCCAGGTTCCAAATCAGCCTTTCCTGCTGGCTGCTCATACCAGAAAGGTGCAGGAGGTAAAAGGCGTACTGAAATTTCTTCAGAAAACTATCTAAGATATCACCGCCGCTCCCAAAGTGATTTGCAATTTCATCGTAAATAGGTAATTCATTGAGTTCGCCCCAAGTTTTGGCGGCATCTATTTTTTTGGCTAAATCCAGAAAATAAGGTTTCCCAATGCGTTGCTCCAGTGCTTTCGCTTCTTTCGGATTTAGCAGTTTAGCTTCTTTTTTTATCCATTTTTCTACTGTTGTGCTCGTTTGCCAGAAATTATAAGTCTCTGATTTTATCTTTTTTAAAAGCTTGAAAGCCTTCAAGTTCAAGCCTTCAATTTCCGAAAGCTTGTTTAAGTGTTTCCGAAAATGGCTACTACTAATGATAAAGCAGGCTTTATTCTCAGCAAAACCGGCGTCAAGAATATTTAGTGCTTTCTCGGCCATATCTTCGAGCCTATTATTCTTTTCGGATATTGTGCTGATCAATTCGAGCAAAGTGCGTGCAATCAACATGCGCAGCTCGCAGGCAGTTTTGTCGTTGAGCAATTGCTGCATCATCTCAAGTGGCACTTCAAGTGCATTTTTGGGCATTTCATCTTTGGCATAAAACCAAAAATCGTTAATCAGCATCTCGCGTAATTCTTCAATCACAAACTTGCGGTTCGATAAAGGGTGATGAAACTCTGTAATGCAATCGGTTGCGCGTTTTTTTATACCAAAATATCCAGCGGCAAGCTGAATAAATTCTTGGTGCTTTTCAGGTATGTAAATATCTCTGTATCTGGTTTCTGCGAGGTTTGCTTCGAGTGCTTTTGAAGTGAATTGTGTTGCCATAATTTTTCGTTTGAACCCTCGAAGATAGAGATTATTCGTAAATTTGTCCATAAGAATTAACAAAGAACATCCAACAAACAATATTTGAAGTTTGTAAACACTTAAAAATTTATATTTATGACAAAAGTTAAAATTGGAATTAATGGTTTTGGACGCATTGGCCGCAATGTATTTAAAATTGCAATGGAACGTAAAAATATGGAAATAGTTGGCATCAATGATCTTACAGATACAAGAGTGTTGGCCCATCTTTTGAAATACGATTCAACACAGGGGAAATTTAACGGAACAATCACGCATGATGATAGTGCCATTATCGTGAATGGAAATCGCATTGTTGTTACTGCCGAGCGCAACCCAATCGACATCAAATGGGCCGTTACGCCTGATGTAGTAGTTGAAGCAACAGGTGTTTTCAGATCACGTGAAAGCAGCAAAGGCGGCTATGGCGATCACCTGAAAAACGGCGCTAAAAAAGTAATTTTATGTGTGCCTTCTAAAGATCAAATTGATGCTACCATCGTACTCGGAGTTAATGATAACGACTTGAAAGATAGCGATCAATGTATTTCAAATGCCTCTTGTACCACTAACTGCCTGGCACCAGTTGCCAAGGTATTGAACGATCGTTTTGGTATTGAAAATGGGTATATGACTACGATTCACGCTTATACCAACGATCAGGTTATTTTGGATGCACCACACAGCGATTTACGTCGTGCGCGTTCAGCTGCCTTATCGCAAATTCCTACCACAACCGGTGCTGCAAAAGCAGTTGGTTTGGTTATTCCTGATCTTGCAGGCAAAATGGATGGCTTGGCCGTTCGTGTTCCTACACCAACCGGCTCACTGGTTGATTTGGTTGTAAACCTGAAAACAGAAGCTACCAAAGAGGAAATCAATGCCGCTATGAAAGAAGCTGCTGAAGGCCCGATGAAAGGAATTTTGGAATATACGGAAGATGAGATTGTTTCGATTGATATCGTTCATAACTCACACTCCTCAATTTTTGATTCAAAAAGCACCATGTCAATGGGTAAAACCGTTAAAGTGCTTTCATGGTACGACAACGAATGGGGCTATAGCTGCCGCGTTGTTGATTTGGTTGACAAATTTAATTTGTAGAAATCAGCTAATCGGTTTTTAACTGATTAATATGCTGAAATATTGGCAAAAAGCCGTCTCGTTGAGGCGGCTTTTTGTGTTTTAAAAGGAACTATTTTTAACAACCAGCTAAATCAAGCAGCATTTTAAATGGATTTTTTTAAAAATGCATCAAGTTCTTATTTATTTAATGAAGTGTTTGTACTCGCATTCTAGATGCCAAAAAACCTCAAAACCACTAAAAACCACTCAAAACATTATGTTAACCACGATTTATTTTTCAACACAGATAATGTTGATAGACAATTAATTACAGCGGTTATTGAGCATTGTGAAAAATGTTTTTGATTACTTTTTTGATTTTCTGACATACTAGTAGTGAAGGAGAGACGATTTTGGGAGGCTTTTGTCTGCCGAATTGAGTAAAACCAAGCAAAAACTTTTGTTGACTTCATTGGTGTAAAAAATATAGCAAAACCAAAAATGTATTGAAATGCGTAAACGAGCCCAAGACGAACCATTAAACCCATTCATGTTATGAGAACCAAACCTTTATTGATTTTATTAGTCATGCCAGACAGCCTACTAAAGAACGGATGTGTAAATGAGCTAAACACAGCTGACCAGTTTGATGCTTGTGTTGACGAAGTACAAACCCTTAATATGCAACAACAATGAGCAACAATACCAATAGAATTAAAAAACGTATAAGTTTTTGTAGTTGCAATATGGAACACTTGGTATCTCCTGACAACATCATACGCATCGATATTGAGAGTGATCTATTAAGTGCAGAGCTTTTAAATGGTGATAAGGTGCAAAAGATACACCTTACAAGCACACTCAAAAAATACGAAGCTGCATTGCGGGGTTTAGGCTTTGTCAGAGTGAATCATCAAACCCTTGTAAATGTAAAGTTTATAAGTTGTCTGAAAGCTATTGAGCGGAGACGTTTAGTTGTGCTAAATGATGTTGAAATTGCTGTCACAAGGAGAAAATGGCCTTTTTTGAAACAGTTTATTGCGCAATGGTGTGGTAATTAGCCAATTTATGGTAACCACTTATCCGGAATAAGTTACCACTTATCGTGGAAACTGTACCAGATAACGAATAGATGTACCACCCGTCATTATTCATTAGATTAATGCGTAGTATTGTCAAATTAAAAACATAGAAAAGCCGTAGGATATTTCCCGGCTAGCTTAATCAAAAAAAAATTGAAATAAAAAAACCCAATTACCATGAGAACACATCAAACTTTAATGTTGGTCTTCGCACTTGTTTCATTATCCATATTGAACGGATGCCAAAAAGAACCACAATCCGGTGAGCCTATCGGCCAATCAGCTGAAATGGCTTACACACCCAAAGCGGCCAAACTGGTAGCCGATATCAACAGTTTTAAACAAAAAATGACAGCGGTGCGCGAAAACCCGCATTTAAAAAGTGGCGAAGTGATAAGCAAGGAAGATGCCCGCTGGAACCTGGAAACCCTGTTTAATGCCACTTATGGCTTCCCGGATTTAACTTACCGCAAAACAGTTACCGATACCGCCTTGTTGTACCTGCCCGTTGATGCTTCCGGCAATGCCCTGCTTGAAGATGTGGTCGCGGTTTACGATGAAATCCTTTCGCTGGTAACCGGCTTTTATATCCATGCTAATTTTGACGAAAAAGGCTTTTTGTTTATGCAACTGAGTAGTGGCGATGTTGCAAACGGGGAGCTGGAGATTAGGCTAGAGGCTGTTACGGGTGCGCGTTTGGGTACTCCAAATGACCCGCCGGTAAATTACGGGCCTTTTTATGAAGGTGATGATTGGCTGTTTGGATACGGTGGTGGGAATTGCCCTGAAGATGATTCTACTGATATTAAGGAGGGGTCAGATGCTGCAATAGAGTTACAAAACAAAATATGGGAGAGTATGATAGCCTGGCCTGAGCCTCCCAATGGTTTCAGGTGGATGACGGCGAGTTCGTTTAAAATACTCCTTAAAGGAGACGAATATATTGAAAACGGGGAGTATTTGATCTTTTATGTTGAAAACTATATTACAGCTGATATGTGCCTTGAATATACCAAAATGAATTTTCATTATTATGGCCAACAAACTGTTATTTACCATAAAGTACCCAACAACCACCCCCTGTTTCCGGATTTTCAAAGTGTTGAGGATTGGGTGTTTTTAGGAGCGGAAATTGAAGGGAAAGATGATTATAATGATTCTGGTATTCCAAGGATAAGGCATGAAAACAATCTGACTTATGCAGTACGGTTCTTAGTGCCGATATCAGAGTTCCCCTTACCTATTGATATTTATAATGAATATTAAACTTCTATGAATAAGTATATTTTTTTAGCAAGTGTTTTTGCGATCCTATTTAGTATTACATCTTATACTCAAAATTCCTTTGAGATCAGTTTCAGTACACCTGATGATGAGCAAATATGTGCAAGTGCTACTGATCACTCAGGCAATACAATTCTAGTTGGACGAAAGGGAAGTATGGAGGAACTTTTTTTTAATGCTTTGTTGATAAAGGTATTCCCCGATGGAAGTTATATTAGTAGACAATTTGACAGCCCGGATATATACACCGATTTCAGTTCGGTAAATATCTTGGACAATGGTAATTATTTTATCACCGGTTGTTACGGTGAAAACAGCTTTTTACCTTCATGTGATAATTTCTGGATACTGATCCTTAATAACTCACTTGAAGTTATGGTGGAAAAAACTTTTCAGATACCAGAAGGGTATCAGGCTTTGGCGACTGAAAGGGTATCCCTATTTGATAATGCGGGAAATATTGCTTTGGTAAGCTTAATTAAAAGACAGGAAGGTAAGCGTTTAGTCAGTGACTATCTAATGATTAAGTTTAACCAGCAGGGAGATACACTCTTGACACATTATTACACTTCATATCCATCATCAAGAACAAATTCACTTAGCAGGATACCAGACACAGATAGCCTTATGTTGATAGGAGGGGGTTCTCTTATGAACGGGTTTGAGAGCTTAACCTTTATGGATTCTGAGTTGAACAAGGTTTATGATATTGAATTGAATAGCGATGGATATAGCTGGTATAACCCGGATTTATGGTTTAATCAAAATGAGTTTTTAGTTGTCTCAAATCGTATTGTTGATGATGATAAATCCCGGGAGTACCTGTTTTCTGCATACAAGATGAATACCTCAGGAGATATTCTTGAAGAAGTTATTCTGGATAGAAAAGATACGCTTGACTATCTTGCCAGAAAGAAAAGTTTAGCTTATTATAATGACAGTACAGTTTATATAGCTGGTTTTCAGTCGTATAATCAATTGTGGACAACGGAACCCAGTACAGCAGTTGTTTATATGCTTGATATGGATATGAATTTACTGGGCCGTAAGGATTTAGGAGGTGATGCTTATTATGATGTATGGGGAGCAGAAGCTACTATTGATGGAGGCTGTCTTGTTTATGGAACACGATATACAAATATAGGATTTTATGAAAAAGACATTCATATTTGGAAGTTATTGCGCGAAGATTTTGAGCTTATCACAAAGCTGACAGATCAGCCTGTAGCAGTGTTAGATAGTAAAGTCTGGCCCAACCCTGCTAATGATGTGCTGCACATCAGCTTAGAGGGGCTGCAAACAGGTAGTGATTTCAGACTGCGCATATACAATATCGCTGGCCAGAAATATTTTGACAAAGCCTTTAAGGCCGCGGCCGCAGCCGTGCAATGTCACATTGAGGTATTGCCAGCCGGCACTTATGTGTACGAATTACAAACCTTTGCCGGTCAAGTCGGCAGTGGGAAATTTATTAAACAGTGAATCAGAAACTTTAAAAACGGATTTTATGAAATTGTATCGCATCATTCTACCTAGTGCATTTATGCTAATATTTGCTCTTAGCGGTCGGCTGGAGGCTCAAAACCAAACTACTGCTGGTGGTCTTCAGGCCAATGAGCAAGAAGTTTTGTTAAATAATAATGTTGTCGAAAGCAAAACATATTGGCTTCCTACTATAGATAAAACAGGAATATATTATCCCGGTTACCCCGGTCGAGTAGGTATTGGGACTGCTAACCCTAATGAGAAGTTTTTGCTACATGTGGTGGGTATTGTGGGGGTGGATGAACTAGTAATCAACGATCAATATTCGCTACCTACAGAACGTGGGGAAAAATATGAATTTCTGAACGGATTAGGTGAATGGGAAATCATTTCCAGCAGTGTCGGTGGTGAAAGCATTTGGAATCATGTACCCCTAACCAAGCATATTTATTACAACGAAGGCAGGGTTGGCGTTGGAACAGCAACACCAGAAGCGGATTTGCATGTGCAGGGTAATATGAAACTGGGAAGCAATGTCGGTAATGTGGGTACAAATGCCTTTGCTGGGGGTGAAGCAAGCGAAGCAAGTGGCACGAATTCATTTGCTTATGGAGAGAATGTTAAGGCAACAATGAGGGCGGCTTTTGTTGGTGGCCGAGATTCAGAAGCAAACTCTATTGCTGCTATTGCACTAGGCCAAAAAGCATTTGCTCGAAAGATAGTTTCTATTGCTATTGGAAATTATGTTGAAGCAAACGCAGGCAACGCGATTGTTATTGGAGGAGGGGATGTGCCAAACACATTGAAAAACAGCATTCCTTCAACACTTATGATAGGGTTCAACAGTACAGCTCCAACCTTCTTTGTCAGTTCCTCCGCAGGCGCAGGCACCACAGGCAAAATCGGCATTGGCAATATGACAGATCCGCAGGCCAAGCTGCATATGTTATCAGATGAGGATGAGGCTGCCACCTTAAAGCTGGAACACCGCACCACCGGCACCAAACGTTATGCTGAAATAGGCCTGGGTACACACAGCATACGAGCTGGAAACACTGAAAATATGGTATTTAGTACACCGGCTACCAACAGGCATTTCGTGTTTGAGAATGGGAATGTGGGGATAGGAACTAACAGTCCGAAAGCAAAGCTGGATGTAATGGGCGATATTATGTTTGCGGGGCGGTTGCTAACACCTGATGGGCCATATGACCCTAGCCCATGGCAAGGGAATGGTGCGGATATTTTTTATACACGTGGCAATGTTGGGATAGGGTTTGACCAGCCAACAACATCATTAGGTGTATTAGGTACAATTTCAGTGGGATATCATGTTCCTGTTCCCAATGATCAAAATAATGTGCTTGTCGAGGGAAAGGTAGGTATTGGCACATTTGCTCCGGAAGCTCCGCTAGATGTGGCCGGAAAAATAAGGAGCGAAAGCTTACAGCTAACCCAGGGATTTTACCCGGGCTATCTGCTTACCTCAGATGACCAGGGACATGCTATCTGGACTAATCCTGAAACCATTCTTAATATTGGCCCATGGCAGCGACAGGGAAATAACGTTTTTGTTACGGGTTATGACAGAGTAGGGATTGGTACAGACCAACCAACAGAATCACTTCAAATTAACGGGAATATGATGCTTAGCAATAATGGCAATATAAAAGGTAATAGAACCAGCTGGCAACCATTCAAGATATTTGCCGGAAATGATGAAAGCGAACCTTATATTGCTTTATTTGGTAATTCTCAAAATACCGGCTCTATAAAACTTTACAGTTTTGGGACAGGCGGCCAAATTGAATTTCATAATGAAAACATGAAAGTGATGTCTATCAGGGCTGATAACAATGTCTATTTCGGAAATCCGGATTATAGTACCAACTTATTTGTAAATGGAGAAATAACAGCTAATCAAGTGCGTGTTAACACCAGTTTTTGGTGGGATAAAGTGCTAAAGCCGGACTATGAACTGATGCCGCTCGCCGAGCTGCAATCTTTTATCACTCAAAACAGTCATTTACCGGATATTCCAAAAGAAACAGAAGTGCTTGAACAAGGTATTGACTTGGGTGAAATGAACGGCCTGCTGCTGAAAAAAATTGAAGAACTTACCCTTTACCTGCTTGAACAGGATCGTAAAATCAATACTTTGCAGGTGGAACTGCTACAGTTAAAACAAGCAAACCTGAAATATTAACACTAAATGTATTATGAAAAGAACCTCAACTGTATTTAGCCTTCTAATTATAATCTTTTTCGCATTACAAGCTCAAGGGCAGAATACTATAACATTCAAATTTAGCCCTCATGGTTCTGACTCCTGTATTGTGTCCTTTGTTGATACAGTAAAGAATGAAGTTCTCCGATCATTTAGCATTGTTGAGTTTAGCCCTTACTGGAATTTACCTTTTGAAGATACGGGGGATACCATCTTAAAACAGAGTAAAACATTCGATTTAAGAGGTGGGATTTCAAAATCAGAGATTTTTCAGGATTATATAAATTATTCTGAACAGCCAAGCTATCCATCCTATTGTGGAAGAGAGCCGTTGGCTGCTTCTACTTACTCCACAATAATAATTTCAGACAATAAACAATTTGCGATTATTCCACATTATTTAAGAATATATTCTGACTACTGCCTGTATGGCTATAAGACTGTAATCCACATCTATAACTCAAAGGGGGAACTTTACAGAACAATAGAATCAATTGATGTTGATATTACCAGTATAGCAATAACGGACAACGGTAAATATCTTGCCCATGCATTTGGTGTGCATCTGGATGATGAAGGACTGGATTGGACAAATACGGGTTATAGAATTATAGATATTGAAAACGACATGATTCTTCATACTCAAGTAGTTGAATTTGCAAAATCATCTTATGACTTGTATGTAGTTAATTACGATAATCTCATTCAGATTGCACACACAGATCAAATTGATTTTGATAAACGTGTGTACATAGTTATTGACCCGGAAAAGCAGCGAAAATACTCTACGTCAATATTAAAAGAACATGCTCGCAAGAGAAAATATGTAACACCAGAGGGATTTGTTTTTGGAGTGAAGAACAAGCATGATGCAAATACTGTTTTAATGCGCTTTGATGAGGAATTTAATAATAAAACAATAAAATGAAACAGTTATTTTTCATATGGTTTATAATTCTTTTTGCACACAAATTATGCGCACAGGGTGAAGGCTATGTTTTGAAATATATCAAAACCGGGGAAATAAATGAGGTGCAATACACAAAGAATGATATTGTCTCAGACTATGGTGCAAGGGCAGAAGGTAGTTATTGGCATAGAGGTATTGATTTACGAAGGGTTGGGCAACCTGTAGGAGATCGTATTTTATCACCCTGTCCTGGAACTATAAAAAAAATCCAGGGAGCTAATGGATATAAATATATAATTGTCGAGGGCGAAGATAATCATGCGCATTTTGGGTATGGTCATATTTTTGAGACTTATGGCCCAACTATCGATATACCATTGTTGATTGAGAATATGGCACTTATTCTCGCACAGGTAGATCCTCCAGAATATGTGATTCTTAACATAGATGAAGAGCAGGCGTACGGGATAGAGGAAGGTTTTGTTACATACAATGAACAGGAATATCCTGTAACAAATACAGTATCAGCAGATCAAGAGCTGGCCATAATAGGCAACTCTATGAATATAGGGTACACTGTTGCGCCGCACCTACACCTTTATGCATTTCGTGATATTGAAGCTGCAATTAACGATCATAATGATATTTACAACAATTATGATCCCCTCTCCGTATTAGATTACGGTACACATACGCAATACTCATGCGACATATTGGAGCATGAGATCAAGTATGGTGCTTCAGGAAATTCCTATTTCAAAACACGAGCAACTATGGATAATGCTGTTCTTGGTTCCCGCTATCCAAACGCAGTAATGGATGTTGACATGGTTGAGCTATTTATCAAGCCAGAACATAAACCATCTGAAGATCACGCAAATTGGGGCGCGCTAACTTCATCCTATCAACATTACATAGGTCAATATTTTACTTCCTATATTGATCATGGTGGTCGTCGTGCATTTAATCCATCGGAGTTGTATCCATTTGGAATTACAACTGGGCAAGGTTCAACCATTAAAACTGGTACAGAGCCAATTGCATACTCAACTAATAACGGTCATCCATGGGATAATTTTTATTTTTCAGATTTTTACCCACGTATTCACAGGCATCATACTATGGGTAGCACCTTGGAATATGCACGTCATAATTTAGAATCACGGCACCCTGATGGTGATTATCAGGCATTTAATAAAATCACTACTGTTAAGGAATTGAGTTTTGTAACAGCTATTCCATATAATTTTCAAATCGACAACTTCGTGCCATTTGTACAAAAAGTAAAAATAACACAGGCGGGTAGTGATAATAACTATTTGCGGCAGTGGAATCCTACGCCATCAGGCAGTATGATATTGTCGCCTTTGCCGGATGTTACCTTTGAGCAGCAAAATTTGCAGGTAATTGTTACAGCGTCAGAAGCCATGTCGGAAGTTGAATTAAACATCAATGACTATAGCTATTCAGCAACTGTTGCTTCAAATTTAGAACAAACATTGTGGGAATTCAGTGTGCCAGCTAATGCACTTCAGTTGCATGCTTTTAATGAATTGCAGATTGGCGGCAAGGATGTGCATGGCAACCTTATGCAAAAAGATGCCAATCAGATTCCTATTCGCCAAAGTGCAGCGCCATCAGTTTTTAGTCCGCCATTAGGCAATGGTTATGATGAAAATCACAAGGTTTATATAGGACAACCGGATATAAATTTTACATTTGAGCCATCAGGAAGTCAGGATTTAACTGTTCAGTTTTTCCCAGAATCACCTCATACTATTGTTGCATACAGTTGGGATTTCGGTGATGGTACGCTATGCAATCAGCCACCCGGCAATCAATGCATCAAACCGGTTCACACCTATAATACTGAAGGGGTGTATTATGTAAAGTTAAAAATTAATGGAAACGAAAACTATCAAATAACCAAGGAGGTTTCTGTCCAACATCTGACGGCACCGGTAGCAGGCTTTCTGTTTGTGCCTCGTGTAGTTACTGGCCGCGATGAAGAGCCAATTATAAAAGTGGATTTTTATAATAATTCAGAAGGCATTGTAAATAATTTTGTCTGGGATTTTGGAAATGGAGTAACATCCTTTGATGAAAATCCGCAAGACATAGAGTTTGAACCTAATTTTGACTACAATGTAAGCCTCACTGTATCAAACGGAATTGGAAACGACTACGAAGAAAAACACCTTAACTTTGATCCGGCAACCATGCCCTGGGCCGATATTGTGGCCTGGCAGTTAACAGATAATTTATGGGATTTTGATGTTTCAGCCGAAAACCTTGAACCGCCATATTCTTTTACCATAGAATATGGAGACGGCTTAAGTCAAACTTTGCAGGATGACTATCATAAGGTGACGTTTAATCATAATTACTCACAATATGGTACCTATCAGGTGGAGGCTTTCGTAACAGGTATAAATCCAAATACAGGTCATGAGCAAACGGTATATGATATTAAAGAGATAATTGTACAGCCGGATGATATACTTGTTTCGTTGGTGAATGAAACAAATAATGATGCGGTTTATCCATATACGGATGTTATTCTACGTCCTGTTCTTTATAACCTCGATGATTTTGATGAATCAACAATATTTACTGAAACATATTCTATTACTAAAGTTGGTGAACCCAGTTATTACGAAGTAATTACACAAACCAATTTTGGCCCTTCGTTTCCTGAACGTAAATTTCAGTTCGAAAGTGCAGGCGAATACCAAATACAACTGTATATAACAGCCTCAGGTTTCCCGTATGGAGGTAATGCGGAAACCCGAATTATAGTTGAAAACGCGCCTAAATTTCTCCAAGCATCAGTGTGCTGCAACCCCTTCACTATTTGTCAGGGTGCTCAAAACACTTATTACGCACAAATTGAACCAATAGGTAATCCCGGGTGGCCCGAAGAGTACTGGTATCCTACTAATGTGCGTTGGTCGCTTTTTGACAGCCAGGGTGAAAGAATTGATTATAAAGAAGAAACATTTGAGTATGATGAATATTATTTTAATACATTATACTTTACGTATACTTATGATGTAGAAGACACCTATGTTTTACGGTTGGAAACATGGAATAATTCACATAATTATGGAGAATTGCTTGACCCGAAATATAACAACACCATATCTTTTTATGCGTTTGATGAACAGGAAATAGTGGTAACGCCAAACATGGCTGCTCTTGAGATTATAACTGATAACTATGCTTATTTTACTTTTGATGCAGAAGGCGAACCTACCGGTTCAAATCAATTTACAATAAAAAACCCCGGTTTAAAAGGTATGAACTGGCAAGTAGTAATACCAGTGCAATATTCCAATTGGATATCTGTTGCAATACCGTCT
>Ga0222672_1000534_pt1 | contig 14475 bp, 12 predicted proteins | sample AntAcemetagen799_FD_179810 | JGI IMG/M metagenome (GOLD analysis project Ga0222672, IMG submission 179810) | Saline water microbial communities from Ace Lake, Antarctica - #799 | ecosystem: Environmental > Aquatic > Non-marine Saline and Alkaline > Saline | place: Antarctica: Ace Lake...
TGCAGCGCCGGACAGCGCGGCATACTGATGGTTGGTTGGAATAATGCATTGACATATATAGACGCGCGCGCACGCGGTCGCAGGCGGGCGAGGAGCGCCCGCGACCGCGCGCCAGAGGGCCACCGCAGGCGCCAGCAACGGGCTGGCAGAGCAGGGCAGGAGGGGCCCGCAGAGCACCGCCTGCGGGGAACTCCCCTCCATCCCTGCGCCTGCGGCGGCCTCACCTGGTAGGAGTCACTGCCCACGCGCTTGAACTTGAAGGCGTCCTGTCTGCGGCGGCCACACCGCGGAGAAAAGAAAAAGAAGAGCTGCGCGAGCACAAAGAGCAAGGCAGAGAACAACAACGGGCGAGCTACTGGAGCGGCTGGCCTGGTGGCCCCTCAAGGTGCCCTGAACCCACGCGGGCTGGGCGCCAGTGACTGGGCCCGCACGAGGCGAGCCACAACTCAAAGGGCCCAGCGCCAGCGCTGAGCTGCCCCCAGGAGCAGCACGCGCAGTGGCACGGGGCCTCACACTCGCGGCTGCCACCCTGAGGGCTGGGCCCCTGCCAGGTCCACCGGCCGCTCCTTGCCCGTCTTGTCCTTGTCCATGTCAGGTAGAGTCATGTCAGGTACAGTCATGTGCGGTCAGGTGTAGTCAGGTGCAGTGCAGGTCAGGTGCAGTGCAGTTGGCAGTGCAGGTGCAGTGCAGGAGGTGGGCGTCGGTGTGTAGGGCTTGAACAGGGGGCGAGGGCTTGGCCAGGGGCAGGGACTCGAACTTGATCTTGAGCTTGATCTTGATGTTGAGCTTGATGTTGTTGATGCTGGTGTTGAACTTGATCTTGTTGCTGGCTGTGGGCGGGGAGGGCAAGCGGGGCGAGGAGGTGGGCACGGAGCGGAACAAGGTGGCACCAAGAGTGCTGCGCGCTGCGCAGTGCGGAAAAGGCGTGGCGGCACGCGCCAGCGCGCCCGCGGGGGCGCGCATCGGGGCGTGTTACGCGGCCTACGAAGCCGCGCAGGCGCGCGGCTTCGCGGGCGCGAAACGCGCCCGCGGGCGCGCGCGCAGGGGCAGGCGGGCGGGAAGGGGCAGCGGAAGCGGCCCACAGGGCGCCGGGCACCCGCAGGTGCGGACGCGAGCGGTGCCCAGCTGGGCGCCTCAGCGGCACGGCGCGCCGTGAGCCGCGGCCGCGGCCGACGTGCCGCGCGGGCGCGTTCGGGGCGCGGGGCGGTCAGGGAGGGCGCGCGCAGGGGCGCGCGCCTGCAGGCGCGGGCGCGGGCGGTGCCCACCTGGGCGCCGCGGGCGTGCTGCCCGGGCCGGGGGGCGCGGGCACTGGCGCCGGCGCGCGCGGGCACGCGCTGCGGCCGCGAGGTAGCGGCATGCGGTGCCGGTGTGCGGGCGGCGGGGCGCCAGCGCAGCGCGGGGGCGGTCCCGGGGCGGGCCCCGGGGCGGGCCAGCCCGGCGCGCGCCGCCATGCCATAGAGGCAGGGCGGCGCGCGGCGCTGGCCGCGCGGCGCGCGCGCGCAGTGTGCGCACGGCGCACAGGGCGGCGGGGCTGGCAGGCTGCGGCTGCCCCAGCGCGTTGCGCCCGCCTCAGAAGGCGGGTGCGCGGCGCGGGGCGCCTCGCATTTGCGCGGCGTGGCGGCGCTGCGAAGCTGCGCCCGAGGACGGGCTGCGCGCGCGCGCCACGCCGCGCAAGTGCGGAATTACAACACACACACGCTGCACACACACACATCAGACACACACAGTGCTCAAACGCGGCGCAGCGCGCGGCGGGCAGCTTGGCGGGCGCGGCGTGGCGCCGCTGCGCCTTAGAGGATTTCTGCGGGGCGGGGCGCGCTGTACGAGGCGAGGCGGGGCGCGCACTTGCCTGCGCCGCCCAGCAAAAATTGAGAGGGGGCGTTTCCAAAGTCCCAATGCCCCCAACTGACACCTTTTCCACGGCGGGCGGGGCCTTGGGGCGGCGCAGCGCCTCGAAGGGCGTTGCCACGCCGAGGGCGGCGCGGGGCGGCCCGCGCCGCGGCGGAGCCGCTGGAACACGCCCCAGCACCGCCCCGGTCAGATTTGGGCGCGGGGCGGTGCTGGTGCATGTCCAGGGTGGGCTGGGTGCCCCCAGAGCGCGCCGGGCTGCCGGCTGGCGTCCCCCAATGCGCTTGATGGCGCCCGGTTCTTGGCGGATTCTGCGCCAGTTCCCGCACTGCCGGCAGCGTATTTCTGAGCCAGGGGCGCCCTGCGGCACGAAGCCCTGCCGTCTGAGCGCCACAGAGCCCGCCCAGGGCCGCAATCTCGCCAGTGGGCCTGTGGAGTCACTGCAAGTCCTGTCCGCCTGCGTTGTTGCAGCTGCAACGCCTCAGCGTCAACCGCGTTGCAACCTGTGTCGGCGGCGTTTTAGCTTATGGATTCTGTCGCGGCGACCGCCACGGCCAGCCCTGCAGCGCAGCCCGAAACGCGCAACGCACTGAGCGCAGTGCAGCCACAGCGCGCCACACTCGCCCCCTTCCGCCCCCAGCACGCCCAAGCCCTGCCCAACGCACCCACGGCACGCCAAGCGCCCCCCAGCCCGCCACAATGCCCAAGCGCACCTCCCGCCCCAGCGCGGCCAAGCGCCGCCGCCGCCAAGAGCGCGCCCGGGCTGCCGCCATGGCCGCCCCCGTGCCTGACATCATCCCCGAGGCCATGCCGGCCCCGGGCAGTGACTCCGACGCCACTGTTGACGACGCTGCGGCCGGCGAAGCCGCCGCCGCCGCCCCCGAGCCCGTCCCCCCCGCATCCGGCGCTGGGGGAGACCAATCTGCCGCCATGGCTGCCCTGTTGGCCGTGAGTGACTCCAGCGCGCCGCCGCGCGCCGCCACGCGCCGCCCCGCCCGCCCGCCATCAGCCGCCATCACGCTGCCCCGCGCGTTCCGCAGGCCCTCCCCGTGCCGGACCCGCCCGCACCACCAGCACCAGCGGCCGCAGTACCCCAGGTACGTCCCCCTATGCCGCTGGCGCTGTGGGCGGAGCGCGCCTACGGCGGGCGCCGCGGGCGCCACGGGCGTGACTTGCGCCTGATGGCGGTGCGCGTGCCGCCGTCTGGCCGCCGCTCCCCGGAGCTGGTGGCTGGGCAGGTGGTACGCGCACCGCTCATCCTGGCCTGCGCGGCCGGGATGTGGCGCGCGAGGCGCCTGGCCGTGACGGGCGAGGGCGTCGCGGGCGAGCCCGAGGCGCTGGAGGACGCCTGGGTGCGCCTCTGGTCCGCCGGCGGCGCGGCGCTGCCCGACGCCGCCGGGGGCCTGCGCATCCGCCGGCCCCCGCTGGCGGACTGGGAGGGCCTGGTGGGCGGCGCCACCATCCTGTGGCTGGCGCTGCACGACGCCGTCGGCGGCGACTTGCTGGCGCCGCCGGTGGAGGGCACCATGCTGGTGGCTGTCTGCGACCTGCAGGCGCGCATCGGCGGCGGCGAGCACCAGCGGCTGGCGGTGGACCTGCATTGGAGCTGCACTGCCGCCTGGCGCTTCATCCAGCGCTCAGGCGGCAGTGTGCGCGTCCGCGCCGCCCTGGCCGCCCACCCCCGCAGCGGTGTGCAGGTGCTGGGCATCGGCTTCGCCGAGCCCGCCGACCTGCGCACCGTGGCCGCCCTGGCCAACTCCGCAGCGCAGGCGCTGCTGGCAGCCCGCCTGTGGGAGCCAGTGGCGGTGCCGCCCGCTCCAGCCGCCGCCGCCGGCGCTGGGCAGCCCCTGCCCCCGCCTCCGCCCCCTGGCGCCGCGCCCCGCGACCGCGGTCGCAAGCGCGACCGCGAGTGATGCCCCGCACCCCCGCGCCGCAATGCACGCCGCGCCTCCCATCCGCACGCAGGTGCCGCTCAGGGCCGCCACCTGGAACCTGCGTGGCGCGCGGGACGCCAGCGTGGCCACAGCCGTGCTGGCCGAGGCGGATGCCTCAGGCCGGCACGTGTTGCTGCTCCAGGATGTCGGCTTGACCGCTGCTTGGGTCAGTGCGACCGCTGCGGGCACGGGGTACGAGCACTGGCATGTGCACGTACACCCCCGTGCCTCTGGCGGCGTTGCAGTGGCCGTCAGCAGCGCCCTGCCCGGTTTCGGGGAGGTGGCTGCGTGGGAGGGGGATGAGCACGCGGGACGGCTGCGTGTGCGACTGCGACCGGGCTGGTCTGCGGCGGGCGCGGCGGAGCTGGCCTTCTGCAGCGTGTACTGGCCCCCATCGGGGGCCAACAGCGCCAGCGCGGCCGTCTCGGTGCTGGCGGCGCTGCGGGAGGCCGGCGCCGACGGCGTGGCCACGCTAGTGGCGGGGGACGTGAACGCCGGCATGGGCAGCTGGGCCGCCGGCGACACCGTGACCGCGGCCGAGGACGACGGTATGGTGCAGCTGGAGCTGGAGTACGGCCACGCGGAGGTCGGGGAGGCACTCTCCATCTCGTCCCAGGCTCGCCACGGGGCGCGCCGGCCCACGCTGCACGGCGCCGCTGAGGCGGGCACACTGGTGCTGGGGGACGGCCTGCTCGCCCCAGCACCACCCACCCGGGTCGCAGGGGGCACCTCGTCCCACGTCTCCCACGTCTGGCTCAGCCCCCAACTGACGGCCACCCTCGTCGGCTGCGGCGCCGAGGCCGCCTCCACCAGCGCGGCGGCCGCCAGCCAGCTGGCCGTCGTCGCCAGCGACCACCGCATCCTGGCAGTGGACTTGCAACTGCAGTGTGTGTCGGCAGAGGGCGGGGCAGGTCCAGCACCAAGTCACTGCCTCGCCCCAGCACCGCTGCCCAAGCCCACTGCGGACACGGAGGGCGCGTTCCGGCGGGCGGCCCACGCGGGGCTGCTGGACGCGCTGGACAAGGCCTACACCCCCGCCCTGCGCGCCCAGCTGGCGGCAGAGGCGCTGGGGCAGCGCCGCGCTGCGGTGGAGTGCATTGCTGGTGCGTTGCACGGCGCCCTGGCCCAGGCGGCCCGCTCCCTGGACGTGCGTGGTCGCAAGCGCCGACGGGCGGCGCCCCGCATCCCAGCTGCCGTCGTCCGTGCTGCGGGACCCCGTCTCCGTGCCGCGGCAGCCGCGCTTCGTGACGGGCGTCCAGCGGCCCGTGCCGTTCGGGCCGCTGCGGCAGCGCTGCAGGCCGGCACCATGGCGCGGGAGGTGGCCGCCGCCTCCATGGCGGCAGCAGCCCAGCGCGGCACGGCGCTGTCGGCGCTGCGGCGGACGGCAGCTGGCCTGGGCAGCGCCACCGCCCGTGCGCTGCTGCACGCGGTGGGCGGGGAGTCGCCAGCGGCAGTGCCAAGCACGCTGCCTGCCCTGCTGCACGTCCCGGGGCAGCCTGCCCCGCTGGCCTGTCCCCCAACAGCACCACTGGCCCGCTGTGTGGAAGTTGCTGGGGCGTTGCAGGCGGGGCTGCTTCCCGAGTCACCACCCAGCGCTGTGGCGCCCATCTGGTACCATCCCAGCGCAGCGCCCCCGCATGACCGCGGGGCGGTGCCCACACTGGACATGGGTAGCCTGCGGGGGCTGACACCCTCGGCACGGCTGTCCCCAGCACCCCCAGCGCCACACCTGCACGACCCCGTGTCGTGCGGCGAGGTGGTGGCGGCGCTGACCGCCATGAAGCCTGCGAAGGCGGGCGGTCCGCTGGGCCTGACGCGAGAGCACTTGCTCGCGGCAGGCCCAGTTGCGGTGGCGGCGCTCGCGTACCTGTTCAGCGCGGTGCTGTTTACAGGCGTGGCGCCGGTGGCGTGGCGGCGGGCGCGGCTGCTGGCCCTGCCCAAGAAGCCTGGCGCCCTCCCCACCTCCGCGACGGGGTACCGGCCCCTGTCGCTGGGCGCGACCACGCGGAAAGTGTTCGCCGTGGTCCAGTTGCGCCGCCTGACGCTGCGCTGTGCTGCAGCGGGCGTGCCTTCCGACTGCCAGCACGCCTACGTCCCCCGTCGATCCTGCGCGACCGCGCAAGTGGCCCTGTCTGGCGCCGTGGAGCGGCTGCTGCGCCTCCACGGCACCGCCACCATCGTCAGCCTGGACGCCCGCAAGGCGTTTGACACACTGCCCAGAGCGTCGCTGGCCGCGGCGCTGGCCCGCATGGGGTTGGCGCCCCCGGAGGTGGCCGCCTACGGCCTGCTGCTGCAGCGCACCGAGGTGCGGCTGGAGGCACGGACGCAGTGGGGCACCGTCATGGCGCCCCACGCCCGGCCTGTCACGACGGGCGTGGCACAGGGCTGCCCCTGCTCGTCTCTGGCCTTTGTCCTGTGCATGGACGTGGTGCCAAGAGCGCTGAGCGGTGGCGTGGGCGGTGAGGGTGCCTACATCGGAGAATTTGCGGACGATGTTTCGGTTGCGTCAGCCAGCGACGAAGGGGCAGCTGCCATGGTGGCTAAGACCGTGGTTGCACTGGGAACCATCGGGCTGCAGCTGAACCTGGGCAAGTCACAAGTTCTGCGGGTGGGGGAGGGCGGGGTGCACCCACTGCGCGTGGAGCTGGACGGCGACGGCACCGCTGACCTGCCCGCGAAGCGCAGCATCATGCTGCTCGGCACGCTGCTGGACGCCCAAGGCACGGGCATGGCGCACGCGGCAGCACGAGCGCAGATGGCGCTGCGGGCGGCTCGATCGCTGGCTGCAGATGGGTTGCACAGCGGCCTGGTGCCGCTGCACCTGCTGCGCCAGGCGCTGCGCACATGGGTGGAGCCCGTGCTGCTGTACGGCACGGAGCTGCAGGCGCACGGGGCGGCAGTGCGTGTGCTGCACGTGGGCCTCCTGCGCTGCGTGTGCGCCATGCTACGGGTGCCACTGCAAGGCACGAGCCGCGCTGCGCTCGTGCGTGAGATGGGGCTGCGCGTGCCGCGCGCATCGGTGCCGCTGCGTGCATTGGGGCTGTGCCTGCACGTGACTGAGCGCATGGCGGGCAGCGCAGCAGCCAATGGGGCACGCGCCCTGCTGGCGCCCGGCGGGCCTGACCTGCTGGCCGCTGCACAGCAGCTGACACGAGTGGGAGATGCCCACCGGAGCCAGTACACAAAGGCTCGGCACGTCGCTGTTGCGGCAGCTGCACAGCTGTCTGGCACGCCAGAGCTGGAGTGGGACTCGGGGCTGCTGCCCACAGATCCGGGTGGCGACCTGCCCTTTGTGCCGTGGTGGCGCGGTGGGCAGCCACAGGCGCTGCGCGCAGTGCTGCTGCTGCGGGTGGGCGCCTTTGCGGGGCCGCAGCGAATGTGCCGCTGCGGGCTGAACTGCCCCAGCAGGGCCCACATTGTGCTGCGCTGCCCTGCACTGGCAGCGCAGCGCGTCCCTGCCCATGGCCTGCTGCAAGCGGGGCATGCAGCCCCTGTGCTGCTCCATGCATTGCTGGGGACGCGGCCGGCAGCGCTGCGGCCTGAGGGGAGCCTGCGAGAGGGCGTCGCAGAGCTACGAGTGTGGCTGCAGGCGCACCCAGCTGGGGCGCTGCAGATGCTGACGGCACTGGGGCAGCTCTGCTCAGTGCAAAGGTGGTGAGCAGTGCCGGCACAGCATGGCGGCCACTCTCACCAGCCAGCCCGTCAGTCACGGGGCGGCAGCGTGCCCCGAGGCGTCGGCGTGCTGCGCCACAGCGTACCCCAGCGCCATCACCGCCGTGCCCATGGCGCGGCAGGAGGCGGTGCTGGCGGGCGCTGCTCCGCCAGCGTGCGCCGCCCCACGGGTGGCACGTGCGCCGTGGCCACTTGAGCAGTGCGCGGGCCCGCGCCGTCAGCAGCGGGCGCGCCGTCCCCGTGGCAGCCTTGGCCTGCAGCAGCACCGCCATGGCCTGCCCGCTGACGGCGCCGGCCGTATCCGCCGCCTCCTGCCGCACATGGGCGCGCCACTGCAGCGCCTGCTCCCCGCGGGCGCCCCCTAGCAGCGCGTCAGCGGCCGAGTGCGCCGCGTCCAGCTGCGGCTGCACCGCGGCGCTGTGGGTGACCCAGGCGGCCTGCCACTCGTCCAGCAGGTGCACCAGAGCCAGAGCGGCACCCACCCAGTTGGGCGCCGTGTGCCCGAGGCTGCCCAGCCCGACCAGGGCTTGCGTGGCCACGGCGGGGCCCGGGACAGCCACCGCCTCGCTCACGGCAGCGAAGACGGCAGCGCTCATGGCGCCAGCAGGCAGCACCGTCAGCGCTGCGAGCGCGTCCGCTGCATCTGTGGCCACGTCCAGGTGCAGTGCCGCGGCCGAGAAGGCGACACAGGCGGCGGGGGGCTCGTCCAGCTCCGCGGCGCCCACGCAGTGCGCCGGCGCGTCCTCCGCCGCGCCGTGCACGGCGTGCGCCAGCTGCACCGCGGCGCGCAGCAGTGTGGCCAGTGCCGCGGCGGCCGCGGGCAGGGGCGACTGCGCCGCGGCGCCGATGAGCACGCCCCCGGTGACGGCGGAGCCGGCCAGCCGCAGGTCCGCCAGTGCCTCCTCGCCTGTGCGGTGGGCGCCCCCGTGGAAGTGCGCCGCTGCGGGCAGCGCCTCGCAGGGCGGCAGCGGCGCCCTGCACGCCAGCTTGGCTGCGGTGTCCTCTGCCCAGCGCGCCGCGGGCAGCGTTGCGGCGGCGGCGATGTACGGCGCCAGCACCTCCCGCGCCGCGGCCGCCAGGAAGTGCCCACTGCTGTCCTTGGCGCGCAGGGAGGAGTGCAGCGCCGTGATGCAGGAGCCGTTGCCCGGCGTGTGCACGGAGCAGTGCAGCGCGTCCCGCAGGGAGCCGCAAGCCTTGCGGGCCGCGCTGCTGTCGGCGTGCGGCAGGCCGCCCGCCAGTCGCCGCGCAGCCGCCTGGCGGGCCTCCAGCGCCGCTTGCGCCGCTTCAGGGGTGGCTGGCGCAGGCGCCACCGCCTGCTGCGCCCCGCCGCTCTCGCCCATGGTCGCGGTGTGCCGCAGCGGCGCGCTGCCGCGCACGTGCGGCGGTGCGTGCTCCACGGCAGCCGGGGACAGCGCCACGGCGCGCAGGTGCCCGCCCGCCAGCAGGCGGCCGCCGGGGGGCGCCGTGTCGCCTGCCTTGCGCAGCAGCTCGTACAGCTGCTCCGTCAACCCTCCGTGCCACAGGTCCAGCTCCCGCAGCTCGCCCAGCACGTGGTCGTCCTGCGCCAGCAGGCTGGCGCGCAGCGTGCCGGTGGTGGTGAACCCCACTTCTGCGCCCGTGGCGGTGTGCGCGCCTTCTTCGGCCAGGTGCCGCCCCAGGCGGCTGGCGCGGCCCGCTCCGTCCACCGCGCACCTCGGCAGGTGCACTGGGCTTGCGGTGGCGAACGCCAGCAGGTGGCTGCAGTCCAGCACCCTGTGGGGGCGGGCCTCGCCGCTGGCCAGAGGAGTGCCAGCGGCGTGTGTGGGCGTGGCGGCCTCCAGGCACAGCGCAGGCGCGCCGCGGTGCTCCGTGCGGCTTGCCGTCACCGTGGCCGCCCGCCGCCCACGCCCACCGCTTGCACGCCAGGGCGGCGCCGGCACTCACACCTGTCCCCTGCCCCCTTTGCCACCCATGCCGCCCGCCGAGACACACGGCTCGCCCCGCCCGCCAGGCAGCCCGGCGCCCGCCCACAGCGCCTCTGCCCAGGCACCCTCCAGCCCCAGCTGCTTCACTATGGCAGGGTCGGGGGCCTGTGCCCCGCCAGCAGCAGGCGCAGGCAGGCGCCTTGCTTCCACTCCGCTGCCCCGCGCAGGGCCCGCTCGCCGTACCAGTGAGAGTGCACGGCCCGCCTCGCGTCAACCGCCAGCAGCCGCTGCGACACGGACAGGTGGCCGTGGCAGCACGCCCGGGCCGGCTCCCAGTTGTCCTTGGCGTTCGCGTCCACGGCGCGGTCCCCGTCTAGGCCCAGGAGCAGCTTCACCGCGGGCAGCTGCCCCTTGGCACACGCATTGCGGAAGGCGCCCTCGTCTTCCTGGTGCACGTCCACATGGCGGGGCCCGGTCAGCGCCAGCAGCTGGGCCATGCACCCCACGTGGCCGCCCTCACAGGCGGTCTGAAAGCCGTGCTCGATGTCAGCGTGCACGTCCTGATGTCCACCACCCCCTTGCCCTCCGGCGCCAGAGGCGCAGCCAGTGTGGCGCCGTCACCATCCCTGCAGGCCGTGATGAAGGCGCTCTGCGCCGCTTCTGCGCTGCTCCACTGCGCCGCTCCCCTGCGCACAACGGGAGGCGCCGTGGGAGCCCGCGTTTCGCGCCCGCCGAAACGCTGTCCGGCACGCCGCCGCACTCGCCGCAGTACGCACGTGGGTGCCTGCTCGGCATGCGTCATGCTGTGAACAGTGACGTCGTTCGCTGACTGGGCCTTACGTGTGTCCCGAACACTCCTGCGCTGGACGAATGCGAGTGCAACAGCGCGCACCAAGCCAGCACGCCAAACGCGCGCCCGGCACAGCGGCACTGGCACACCCTGCCCCAGCGCACTGCTGGCACATGCGCAGGCCTCGCAGCCCCAGTCACGCACCTGCGTCTGCCGCGTTCGCGGTGCAGGTAGCGTGCCTGTCTGCCGGCGCGTGGTGCGTGGCGGGCTTGCAACAGTGCAGCCTCGCACAGACAGGCGCGGCGGCAGCGCAGCAGGCGCAGAGGGTGGCTGACAATGGTGATGTGTGTGGGGCGTGTGAATGTGGCCGAGTGCGTGCCTCGCCTCCGCCCCCCACATCTGGCCAGCGGGCCGCTGCAGCCGCCACACCGCTGCCCACAGCAGCGCGCCACACAGGCCAGCACGCCAGCGTGGCTGCCTCAGCACACGGCAGCCCAGCCCACCCGCCCAGCCACAGACACAGCCCGCAGCACGGGCGGCAGCCCCCCGCAGCGGCGCCGCGCCGGAGCGCCACTCGCCCCGCCTGCCGGCACCCTCGCGCCCAGCCCGCCCAGCAGCGGCCTCCTCCAGGGACACGGCCCGGCCCCCGCGTGCTCCAGGGCGTGCCCCGGCTGCACGGGCCGCGGCGGGCGGGCGGCTCCGGGACGACGCCCACGCGGCGCCGCAGGGCGGGCAGCGTGCCCTGGCAGCGCTGCCCGTGGGCGTGGCGGGCCCGCGTGCCGGCGCGGCAGGGCGCCCAGGGGGCAGGGCCTCGCACTGCCGCAGGGCGCCCCGGAGCGCGGGCGGCTGCGGGGCAGGACCGCGTCGCGGCCCAGGTGCAGGAGCAGGCCTGCCGCGAGCTGCGCAGGGAGTGGGGGCCAGTGCCTGCCACGCCGCCCCCACTGCGCCGCCAACCGCCCACACCGCGCCGTGCCCCGGGTCCGCGCCCCCACGCCCCCCTGCCCTGCACAGACACCCCAGGGCGCACTGCGTGTCCGCGCTGCCGCCACCGCCCGCCCTGCGCCGCAGTGCCGCCGCCTGCCGCCACCGGGCCACGGGCGCTCACGCTGGCGGCCCGGCCGCGCTCACGGGCAGCCGCCTCCAGCGCGCCAGCCGCCGCCGCGCCGCGCAGGGCGGCAAGCGCCGCCGCAGCACCCTGCAGGGCGGCAGCCAGCGCTGCGGCGCCGGGCCGGCCCTCGGGGCGCGCCGCAGTGCCACCGGGCAGCGCAGCAGGCGCCGGCCCACGCACCGCCGCCAGCGCACGGGCCGGGAAGGGCGGCAGCGTGGCCCCCTCGCAGCCACCCGCAGGCGCCGCCCAGGGCAGCAAGCCGGGCGCGCCCGCCTGCGCACCGCCACGCGCGTCGTCGCCCGCCACCAGCCCGTCACCGCGATGGCGCCCGCTGCCCACGCGTGTGCGCGCCGGGTGGGCAGCGCTGCCGCCTGCCGCCCACCGCGCCCCGCCCGCCGCCCACGCCCACCGCCTGCACGCCAGGGCGGCGCCAGCACTCACACCTGCCCCCCGCCTCACTTCCCCGCCCGCGCCGCCCGCGCAGCAGCACGCCGAGACAGACGGCTCGCCACCAGCACGCCCCGCCCGCCCCGCAGCGCACTGCCCGCCCACACCGCGTCTGCCCGGGCGCCCTCCAGCCCCAGCTCCCGCACCACGGCAGGGTCGGGGGCATGCCGTCCAGTGCCCGCCAGCAGCAGGCGCAGGATGGCGCCGTGCTTCTCCGCTGCGCAGCGCAGGGACCGCTCGCCGTCCAAGTGCACGTCCACGGCCCGCCCGTCGTCCAGCGCCAGCAGCTGCTGGGCCACGAACAGGTGGCCGTGGCAGCAGGCAAGCGGCAACGCCCAGCCATCGCAGGCGTTCGCGTCCACGGCGCGGTCCCCGTCCAGGCCCAGGAGCACATCCACGGCGGCCAGCTGGCCGTTGGAACAGGCCCAGCGGAAGGCCCACTCGTCATGCGCGTGCACGTCCACACGGCGGGGTCATGTCAGTGCCCGCAGGTGGGCCATGCAGCGCCGCGTGCCGGCACTGGAGCGCCAGCATGCGCCCGGGTTGGCGTGGCGGCACACCGATTTCCGCACGTGGCGCGGCCCGCCGGGCGCAGGCTGCGTGGGCAGGGAGGGGCAGATTGGTGGCGCTAGGGTGCAGGACACATGGTGGGCAACCGGGCACGCGGGTGTGCTGGGCTGTGGGCAGGGCTGCGGCACTGGGACGGCCGCGGTGCGCGGCTGCTTGACACTGCGAGGAGCGCAGTGCAGCACGTTGGTGTGCCTGGTGTGCACCTGGTCTGGGGCAGAGTGCATGAATGCCGGGGAGTGCGCGCTGTGCTGGCGTGCAGCCGGCATGGGCTGCGCCGGGGGGCGACAGCAGCAGCGGCATGGGCGCGCCCTTCCTCGCGCTGGCAGTGCTCCGGGCCCAAGCCGGCACCACAGGGCGTGTGTGCGATCGCGTGCTAGGTTCCTGGCATGATACATTGCGGCGCAGCGCAGCGCGTTCCCTGCGGGGCGGCGCGCAAAGCAGGGCGGGGTCGCAGCGCGACATCAGCCCCGTAGCACGCGCTGCGAGGCATGGGAGGCGTGAGCGCTGGACTTGGTGTGTGCACTAGGCATGTGCGCTCATAGTGCTGCGCTGCCAGGGCGCAGCCGGCGCTGGGAAGCAGTCAGTGTGCCGTGGTGCGTGATTTGAGGGCGCGCTGGCCTTGGGCGTGGCGGCGGCGCCAAGCGCCGCGCAAGTGCTGGCGAGGCGCTGCGGGCCCAAGGGCGCATGCGCGCGCGCTCCCAGTGTGGCAATACCTGGCACATACATCGTGGAGTGCTGTGCCGGCGCGGCGGCTGCCGTCGATGCCCCACGGCGTGACCGCGGGGCGGTTCGTGCCTGCATCTGCCTCTGACGCAGAGCGGGCACTGCGCCGCCCGCCAGGGACTAAAGCGGGGCGGGAGCGGGCGCCACAGTGCTGCAGGGCTTGGACCCCACACAGGAAGACTGTTCAGGCTGCGTCGTCAAGGCGTGAATGTCCTGCGCGGATGGGCGAGAGTGGGGCCCGTTGCTTCCGAACGGAGAGGATGTGTGCCTCGCGCGCGGGTGCGGGCGCGCGAGCGTGCGTGTGTGCGCGCGAGGCAAGGCGGGGCGCTGTCATGCATTGTGTGCGGGGCGGACGGGCCGCCCTCGCGCGGGCGTGCGTGCGTGCGCGTGGGGCGCGGCAGCAGCAGCAGCGCGCTGGCGTGAGGGCGGGCGCGCCCGGCGGGCAGGCAGCGACAGCTGGCAGTCTTGCGGCCCGGCCCGCGCCGCCGCACGCGGGCGGCCCGTCTCGCCACCAGGACGTCGCGCCCGCCCCCAGGCTGGGGCCTGCCAGCACTGTGCCCGGCCGCGCTGGCTCTGCCCCCCCGCGCCGCGCCGGCGCCGTCCCTCGCGGCTGCCTCCTCCCGGGTGCGCTCACCGGGGGGGCGGCGCCCGGGTGTCTGCCACTGGCAGCCTGCAGTCGCGGGAGGCCAGGGCGGGGAGGAGCAGGAGGGCGCCCCGCTGGCCCGCCACTGCTGCTGCGTCTGCGCTGCCGCCGGCGCCGTCCAGCAGGAATGACGCCGTCCTGCCTGTGCCTGCGGCCGAGCTGCACCATTCCCGCCCACGCCGCCGCCTCGGCCTCCAGCGCCGCCTGCAGCTGCCGCAGGCCCGACACCGCCTTGCCGCGCATCTCCAGGGCTGCCGCCTCGCACATGCACGCGGGAAGACGGCCTTGCAGATCATGCCCACGTGCCACTGGGCGCTGGCTGTACGGGGGGCTCGCACCCCGTCTGCCCGCCCAGCATCTCCATGCCACGGTGGGCGGTGCCCTCGTCGCTGTGCAGGCCGCGCTGCGTGTCGCTGCCGGGCTGGAAGGGCACCAGGGGGACTGCTCCTGTAGCGTGCCCGGCCGCCCAGGGCAGCAACGTGGCCGCTGCCGCCTGCGCACCGCCACACGCGTCGTCGCCCGCCACCGCCGCACCGCACCGCAGCACCGCCACCGCGATGGCGCCCGCTGCCCACACGTGTGCGGGCCGGGTGGGCAGCGCTGCCGCCAGCCGGCCACCGCGCCCCGCCACCCGCCCACGCCCACCGCCTGCACGCCAGGGCGGCGCCAGCACTCACACCTGCCCCCCGCCCCCCTGTGCCGCCCGCGCCGCCCGCGCAGCCGCACGCCGAGACACACGGCTCGCCACCAGCACGCCCCGCCCGCCCCGCAGCCCGGTGCCCGCCCACACCGCCTCTGCCCGGGCGCCCTCCAGCCCCAGCTCCCGCACCACGGCA
>Ga0222672_1000539_pt1 | contig 14312 bp, 10 predicted proteins | sample AntAcemetagen799_FD_179810 | JGI IMG/M metagenome (GOLD analysis project Ga0222672, IMG submission 179810) | Saline water microbial communities from Ace Lake, Antarctica - #799 | ecosystem: Environmental > Aquatic > Non-marine Saline and Alkaline > Saline | place: Antarctica: Ace Lake...
TGTTCATTACTTGCTGATGGCGACCAACGAGCAGCTTCAAACATCCGTTCAATTTTCTGTTTTTCAACAGCTTTTTCATCAAAAGCTCTCGGACTCCAGCGGTTCATCAATACCGGGTGCAGATCGTGGGTTGTTTGCGCTTTCTTATCAGTTGAATTCATAGAATAATATTTTTAAATTAGTTTTTTGGTTTGTTGCATTGCAAAAATAGTCATAACACAAGGTTTCAACACAAATTTTCTGGTTAAAAAAACAAAACCCACTCTTTTTAAAGAATGGGTCTCGCAAAATCTTGAAGTGCTTTTTAATATTCCCAAAGCTGCTCTTCGAAGCTCATGATTTCTTTTTTCACCCTTTCGGATTCAAGCAAGGCATCGATTCCGGCAGCGTAGGCTCCGATATTGCGGTCATAAACGTTTTCTTCTTTATAAACATAGCTATCGAACATACGTTTCCAGAATACCTCGTCATAAGTGCGCCTCTCGGCTGAGTTATTGCGGTTGAAAACTTCGGACTTAGCTAGCACATCACGCGCCTGTTGGTAGCTGAACCAGAATAAAGGCTTGGTGATTTCCTGACCTTCGCGCTCAACCATAAGCACTGGACACAAAGCAATGATGCGCACCATAAGTTGCGAGCGTTGTTTGTCGAAATACCAATCTTCTTTTACACGTAAACGCATCACCCGTGTTTCATCAAATTGTGATACGATAACAGTATCATATTCATCATAAGGAGGATAGCTGCGCTTTAGGGTGCGCACAACGCTATCGGTTTCGCGTTGGATAATTTGATTGTAAGTGAGCGGACTTAAAAACTCATCCGTAACATTATTACGCACATCGTAAGCAGTAAATTTATTTTCGCGCAAGCCATCAAGCACCACGGTAATAAAATTTTTCCAATCGTTGTGCGGAACTGTGGGATAATAAAATGCGTGGTTCATTTTTTGGCGAAAATCTATCTCGCGCCATACGCGTTTTTTCCACATCACATCCGCCTGACGGATATGTGGAAAGGGAACAGGATCTACATCCACAGTGCCATCATCAGCAAAAAGGCCGTCAATGGGTCTTTCGTCAAGGATTTGCGCCTGCATTCCGCTAGGAATGGCCATAAATCCAAATAAGATGAGAAGTAAACTGATAAAACGGGTTTTCATAATGCCTCCGTATATTTATTGTATTTCTAAGTTAATGGGGTTAAGCGTTACCGCTCTTCCTGCGGGACTTTTTGCCTGAATATTCATAAAGAACAGTTTCTGCCCGCGGCGCGCGCCTCTGATGGTATTCTTCACGGCATCATTAAAGCGGTTACTTCTAATGGTTCCTGTTGACTGTAAATCGCCGCCAACAATACTTTCGAGTTCGTAAGAAACAATCTCGTAATAATAATTTTCAAAATCAAAGTCTTCCAAATCAGGAATAATCGCTCCGGCAGCAACAAGTGCGTCACGGTCAATTTTTCCTTCGGTCATTCCAGCAATAGTTGCAATTGGTTTAGGCACGCGCTTAATCCTGAAATCATAGCTTCCAAGATTAATGGTTTTGCCATCAATATTAGCTGTTGCTGAAATAGTGGTTAATTTTTCTGTAATCGGAACTTCAGCTTCCCAAGTGCCATCACTTTTCTTGGTAAGTTTACCTTTTGTGATTTTTGGCGTCAAATATTCCGTAGCAATTCCCGGTGAGGAAATGCTGATTGGATTTTGAAGTTCTGCATACAACACATTCATTTTCAAAGGAGAAACTGTAAGCGCTGGTGGTGCTACAATGTATTCTCCTTTAAATTCGTATTGTGACAATTCCTGCGTGGCAGGATCGAGCATTTCGATAACACCTGCATAGCGCTGCGGGCCAACAGATGTTCCAGGGAAATCAAGTTTTACCGTACCGTTTACGCTATTAAAAACCTGCGCATTGCCAATATTGGCAGCGGTAATTTTATCTGCTCCACGAAGCACTTTAACTTGCGATTTCGTTTTTGAATCGTAAGCAGCCACAAGCACTTCGGCTTCGTAGTTTTGTCCCTGAATGATATAGGTTGTTTTAGGAATAACTCTTGCTTCGACTTTATCAAATTTGAAATCCTTTTCACTGATATTGGCATACAAGAAGTTAACAGCATCGAATTCAGCAGTTTGCACCTCAGCAATAATTTTGTTCAAAATGGTAATATCTGCTGCCAGAATAGTGCGGTAAAAATTATAGTACTGCCAATCCATCGGCGTATCTGAGGCATCTTTATATCTTCCGGTGGCAATAAGCCCGATGCGGTTCTGATATTGATCGCCGACAATTCCTAAGATATAGTTCCGAAAGGCCGTCATTTTATCTGACAGTTCGTACGCTTTACCATTTTTGTTTTGTCCGATCAAATAATTTGTAGGTTCATCATACTTATCCTTGGTGGGCACATCATTGAGTCTGAGCATGTACTGCTCTTTCATCTGCCCTGGATTAAACTGATCAGGCACGGTATCAAGCACAAAAAACTCTTTGATTGCTTCCTCCCGTGTCACTCTTTCTGAGCCTGCTACTAGATCAATTTTCAAATCCTCAATATAGTTGATCAGTTCGTCAGATTTTTCTCTTACATCTTTTGCCACAACCCAGTATTCCTCAACCTTTCCAGGGTTAATGCTGTACTGACTTTCAAAGCGGGCATATTGACTGCTGATTTTGGTAGCAAAACTTTCGTTGGTGCTTTCCATGCTGTCATTAACCACAATAAATGCATTGAGAATATCTTTTGAAACATTGAGAGCCAGCAAAGCAGTCAGAACCAGGTACATCATACCAATCATTTTCTGCCTCGGTGTTTCTTTATATCCAGCCATTTTTTGTTTTCTTAATTAAATTTGATTTACGCAGTTCGTAGGCTGATTAAGCTTTCACATTCATTGCAGAAAGCATGTTTCCATATACCTTGTTCAAGGCACTGATGCGGCTTGATAGCTCCGTCATCTGCTGATTGAACTGTGCTGTGTTAGCAGCGGATTGGTTCACTTTTTCTAGGTATTGTGCCATTGTTTGATACAGCTTATCACTGGTTTCAGCAGCTTTTGACGATCCTTGTAGCTGCAGCTCATAAACGGCATTTAACGCGCTAAGGTTTTTAGCCACTAGCTGCATCTGTTTATTGTAACCTTCGCCATCAACAATTCCAAAATCGAGTGATTCAGCAGATTTCTGGATCAGGGTGGCCGATTTGGCATAGGAATCGGCAAGTTGCTTGGCCGAAGTGGTTGCAGCTTTTACCGTACCCGCAAATTCCTCAGTTGTTCTCATCTCCGACTTAATAATGTCAGCAGCTTGCACATAAGCAGTACTTAATTTGCCAGCACTGTCAGAGGCCGACTTCATATTGGTAATATAATCTACGCTGGCGTTAGCATCTTTGCTTAGCACTTCAGAAGCTTTTTTATAACTTCCTGAAAGTTCAGAAGCAGATTTGGTAGCTATTTTAATATTGTCAACATATTCATTAGTAGCAACGGCAGCATTAGAAATGTCAGACATCTTTGAAGCATTTTCACTCAGCTTCTCAAAGCCTTTACTGAGCCGCTCCAAGGTCGCCGGTTCTATTTTTGCCTCCTTAAACATATCATCAAGCACCTGTGTTGAGGTACGTTTACTGGACAATTCCTTTTCTACGTCAGATTCTTGATACATCCCTGCAAGCTGAGGATAAACCAAACTCCAGTCGGGCTCCACATGAGGTGGCTCGAAGGCTGAGAAAAAGAAAATCAATGCTTCTGTACCCAAACCGACGATAAGCATTTCGTTGGCATAATCATAGTGATTAATTTTGAACAGCGCGCCTACAATAACGATTGCTGCACCGATACCATAAAGTTTCGCCATGAAGTTTTTATAGCCTTTGCTTCTTAAGAATTTGCTAAATCCCATTTTATTTAAATTGAGGTTAATGAAAATTATACTGAATAGATTCTATTTTTTACTAATTGTAAACCCTTGATGCCTTGCTTGGGTTATCGCCTTTGTTGCGACCTAAGAACGGCTGAATAGTGCGGAAACCGATATAACTTTTTGCGGTATCCTGGTATTCATAAGCACGGGTTGTTACTTGCAGATAATGAGCAATGTCTTTCCAAGAGCCACCACGAATTACTTTACGTTTCATTACAGGTGGGTCATTCTCTTTAGCATTGTAGGTGTAGTTGGGGTTCATGTCCCAGGTGAAGTTGTAGGATGAAGGATCAAAAGCACTGTTTGTCCATTCGGCTACGTTACCGGCCATATCATACAATCCCCAATCGTTTGGTGGGAAATGACCAACAATAACCGTTCTTAAACCACCGTCAGCCAGATAGTTTCCACGCAAAGGTTTAAAGTTGGCCAAAAAACAGCCTTTGTCGTTGCGGGTGTATGGGCCTCCCCATGGATAAGGATTCAGGTGGTTTCCACCACGTGCTGCCCATTCCCATTCGGCTTCGGTAGGCAAACGGAACTCAGCTAAGGCTACTTCTCCTTTTTTAGCGCGTAGGTAGCTGTTCAATTTCTCTGTACGCCACACACAGAAAGCCTTTGCTTGACTCCAGTTTACACCTACTACAGGATAGTGGTCATAAGCAGGATGCCAAAAATATTTCTCGGTAAGCGGATCATTAAAAGAATAGGTATAGTCGTGAATCCATGCAAGGGTGTCGGGATATACGTTGATCATTTCTTTGCGCACATAAATAGAACGGTTATTCAAACCATCAGGCCTGTTGGCCAAACCAGCGTTTCTAAAGTCAGCACCTTCCTGAAACTGTTTTTTGGCAGCAGCCTGAAGGTCAACCCAATAATACTCATAAAAAAGTTTGCGAGTATCTATCTCTTTACGTCTGAAATATCTTTCGAAATCAGGCAGATACATCTCTTCCAGCACGTCTCTTACGTCTTGATCTTCACTGCTCCACTCAATAGGCTCTTGCCAGTTGAGGTATGGAGGATCGTAGATTTCACCTGTTTTATCATTTTCCATAATAAGAAACTCATCAGGGCGAACTTCACCCAGCAAAGTACGTGCAATGGAGTCGCGCACCCAATAGACAAACTCACGGTATTCATTGTTGGTAATTTCTGTTTCATCCATAAAAAAGGCTGAAACGGAGATTTCTTTGGGCTGATAAACATAACCGTCGGTTATATCTTCACCACCAACACCCATAGTATAACTACCCTGTGGGATAAATACCATTCCGTAAGGATCGGGTTGGTAAAAAGGTTTTGATTTTTTGCGGGCTCCAACAAGCTCTCCCTGATTAGAATTGCTACAACTTGCCAGAAATAGCGCTGCGAATGCGAATAATAATAGATTCTTCATCTTACGTGACTGAATTATTTTCGGTTTGCTACAGTTAAAAATGTAGTTTACTTTCCTATTCAAAATATTTGTTTCTCTTTGTTACAAGCGGCCAAAATTAACAAATAACCTTAACGCCGCTTTAATTTTTTTTATTATCTGCTTATAAATATCGGGTGTTTCTATATTCTCTGGCAGTTTTATCTCCAGATATTTTGAAACAATAGCCTATACTAATTTCGTGCGATCCCGGCACAACAGACAAGCCTAAAGTGTTGATATCGTATGCATAACCAATTCTAATATCCTTGATATGTACACCAACCATCAATCCAATTGACTCTTGAAGCCTATAGTTAACGCCGCCCCAAAACTTATTATTGTATAGCACCTTAGCAGTAAGATTAATTTGCGTGCTCACACTGTTGGTCATAACGCTCATCGAAGGATGAATTTCGTAGGCCGGCTTTCCCGGAATGGGATATTCATAGCCAGCAACAAGATAAAAAGTGCGATCTCCAATAAAGCTGGCACTACTTTCGGCACTGCTGCCCAAAGCTTTACCTTTGGTTTCCAACAAACTTGTAGCCGACAAGCCAACATAATAAACGCCTTGTACCTGCCAAAAAAGGCCGAGATTTACATCAATTAGCATATCTGATTGTTCGCCGCTAGCAAGCACTGGATCCCCTTCGCTGTGTGGTTTAAACTTTGAAAAATCGACCGAACGATTTAGCAGATTTATTGCGGTGCCTATGCCCAATGTTCCTGAAGCCAGATCGGCGTGATAACTGTATCCGAGCTGTACGCCAATATTATTCTCAAAGCCAATTTTATCCTGAATAATAGCCAATCCAATGCCACCTCTCAACATTTTAATAGGCATATCACCGGTTACCAGAAAATTTTCGGGGGCTACATTATTTCCTTCGCCGTCTTCAAATCCTGACCACTGCTGCCTTACAATACCATTCAAACAAATTCCTTCGCCCATTCCGGCAAATCCCGGATTAGTAAATGCATGGGTATTGGTGTGATATGTAAAAATTGGAGCTTGCTGTCCATAGGAAACTCCAATTGATAGAAATAAAAATGATAAAATGACTAAGTATTTGATTTTCAGTTGCATTAATTGTTTAATCACTGTTATTTTGACCGGGCTAAAGTACTAATTTTCTATCAAACTCTTTAAGCTACGCTGCATTTTTTGACAAATTGAAACTTTTACTGCCAATTGGCTACTCAACAAACTCGTATTAATGCAGATGCTCTTGGCTTTTTATTCCGAAATGACTAGTTCAACGCATTAAAAATGATACATGAAACGAAAACTAAAAAAAATGTGAAATATTGTTCAAATCCATTTAAAGACTTTCTAGAGTAAAAAGTACAAGATTTTGGCTTTAATCAGTTTGAAAACTAACTAATTGAATAGTTCATCTGCAACAAAACATACCAAAGCACTTGATTTATAACCATTATCACCTATCGTTCAATACTTTTCAAGAAGAAATTTCATCTACTAAAACGCTAATAAATAGCAGAAAAATCTTGTACTTTTGCGGCTCATTTTAAAATCATTTTCATGGCTTTTATTCAAAAGGATAAGATCTTTTCAAAACGGTGGATAATTAATTACACACTCATTACAATAGGTGCATTTATTTTGGCTGCGGGCTTTGTGCTCTTTATTACACCCTACAAAATCGTTCCTGGCGGTGTATACGGTGTGGCCATTATGATTCATTATCTTATTGGCTCGCCGGTGGGTTTAACTGCCTTGTTTATGGATGTTCCGCTCACCATTATTGGCATAAAAGTGCTCGGACCCCGCTTTGGCTATAAAACTGTTGTGGGCTTTTTGCTTACGGCATTTTTCGTTGACGGGCTCACGTATTTGTATGGCAGCGAGCCACTTGTACCGGACGAACCGCTGTTAAGTGCCATTTTTGGAGGCGTCTTTTTAGGAATAGGACTTGGCATGATTTTCAAATCGAAAGCCACTTCCGGTGGCACTGATATTGTTGCGATGATCATTAGCAAGCACACGCATCTCCCTGTGGGACAGCTATTAATATATGTCGATTCAGCTATTGTGCTTATCGGTTTACTGGTGTTTCAGGACTGGCGCATTCCACTCTATTCGCTTATCGTAATTTATATCACCGGAAAAGTAATCGACACCATATTGCAAGGCGTTGATTATGATAAAACGCTGTTTATTATCAGCGATAAGTACGAAGAAATCAGAACAAAAATTATTGACGACCTCAACCGTGGCGGCACTTATATCAAAGGAAAAGGCATGTATAACGGAAGCGATAAAACAATTATTTTCACCGTGGTGAACCGGCGCGAACTGGCCATATTGCAAGATTATATTCATCAAATCGATCCACACGCATTTGTTACGGTGATCAACGCCAACGAAATTTTGGGAGAAGGTTTTAAGTCATTGCGTGAAAAAATCAACACCTAAACATGGCTTTTTTAGTAAAGTATCCTGCTTTTTCTAAATCCTGGCTGCGTGCCTACGGGTTAATTTTTGTTGGTGCTATACTCATTGCGGCGGGTTATGTTTTTTTTATCACCCCACACAAAATCGTTCCCGGAGGCGTTTACGGCATTTCCATAATCATCCACCACAGCTTTGGAACGCCTGTGGGTTTGATAGCCCTTTTCTTCAATATTCCGCTCACGCTGATAGGCCTCAAAGTGCTGGGGCCACGCTTTGGCGCTAAAACCATAACAGGCTTTTTGCTTACTTCAGGCTTTATGGATGGGATGAGCTGGTATTTTGGCGGTGAAGCCCTTCTTCCTGACGATCCACTGACATCGTCAATTTTTGGTGGTGCAATAATCGGGCTGGGTGTTGGGCTATTTTTTAAAGCCAAAGCAACCTGTGGCGGCAGCGATGTAATGGCCATGATGCTGGGCAAATGGACAGGCAGACCGCTCGGCCAACTGATGATGATGGTAGATTCATCTATCGTTATTCTGGGTACAATCGCCTTTTCCGACTGGGCAATTCCACTTTATTCACTTATTGGCATATTTGTGATGGGCAAAACCATTGATGCGGTGCTCGAAGGCTTCCATGTAGAAAAAGTCGCCTTTATCATTTCGGAACGCCATGCGGATTTATGCCAAAAAATTACGCGCGATTACAAGCGCGGAGCCACCCTAATCGAGGCTAAAGGCCTGTTCAACGGCAGCGAAAGAAGCGTGATATTCGTCGTCCTAAACCGACGAGAAATAACCATGTTAAAAGAGTTTATCCAAGATGTGGACTCTAAAGCTTTTATGGTAAGTTTAAATGCCTCCGAAATTTTGGGAAGAGGTTTCAGGTCGTTGCAGCAGAAGTTTGAGAAATAAAGAGAAGGCTTCCTTTTGAAGAAACTTTGAAGTTTTGTCACTTTTTCACCGTTCCTATGCCTCTTCCGAAAATCACGGAATCGGACGATAAAAGATTTATTATCAAAACTTTAAACCCCGAAGGTTTTGGAAACCTTCGGGGTTTAAATAATTTTTTATAGAAGAGCAAAGTTTGTTATGGCACGCTACTTAAATAACTTAATCACATCATTGCCATTGGCAAAAATCAATAGACTGAAAAGCAAAACCATGCCCACAATCTGCGCTACTTCCATAAATTTATCGCTGGGCTTGCGTCCGGCAATAATTTCATAGAATAAGAACATCACGTGGCCACCATCCAGCGCAGGAATAGGTAACAGGTTCAATACCGCCAACATAATCGATAGGAAAGCGGTCAGACGCCAAAAACTTTCCCAGTGGAACTCAGCTGGAAAAATAGATCCGATAGCAATAAATCCGCCTACGCTTTCGTAAGCTTTCACCTCGGGCGAAACCAATAATTTAAGCTGTTTCAGATAGCCGCCAATGCCGTCAATAGTTTTCATCATGCCAGCAGGAATGGCTTCAAGAATATTATACGATTTTTCGTTGAAGGCAAAAAAGTCGCTCAACTGGCTGCTCGGATACACGCCAATTAAACCTTCTTCGGGAACTGTCATAGCCAGCGCCAAGTCATCATTGCCGCGCTTTACGTTTATCACAACGTCTTGGTTTTTAAATTGCTGTATGCCTTCGCGGAAATCCTGAAAATACCTCATAGAGATACCGTTTATACCCAAAATGGTATCTCCAGTTTCCATGCCGGCATCGCGTGCTGAAGACTGTTCAGGAAACGAACCTGCAATAAACGGAATACGCACCGATAAAAAGAGCGGAGAATCGTGCTTCACAAGTCTGCCTACAGCATTTTCAGGTAGCTGAATTTGCTGTTTTTGGCCATCGCGTTCTATTTCAATATTGCGGGCATTCTCTAAAATTATTGTAATCGGAATTTTATTAAAATCTTCTATAAACTGACCATCAATCGCCAAAATTTTATCGCCATTACGCAGGCCAAACTCCCTTGAAAGGCTATCGGTGGCAATGCCATAGCGGTTTGCTTCGGAGGTGGGAAGGTATTGCTCGCCATAAAAAGTAAGCATGCCGATATAAATCACAAAAGCCAGCACCACATTCATGGTAACTCCACCCAGCATAATAATCAGTCGTTGCCAAGCCGGTTTCGACCTAAACTCCCAATCCTGCGGCGGCAGTTTCATGGCTTCCTTGTCCATCGACTCATCAATCATACCCGAAATTTTAACGTAGCCGCCAAGTGGCAACCATCCCATACCGTATTCGGTGCCTTTGTAGGTGAACTTAAAAATAGAAAACCAGGGATTAAAAAAGAGATAAAATTTCTCTACACGGGTCTTGAAAATTTTTGCCGCTGCAAAATGCCCAAATTCGTGAACAATGACTAAAATTGAGAGACTCAATAAAAGCTGAACAATCTTTATAAATATTTCCATTATGTTATTTGAAATGCGAAACCGCTGTTATTTAGGTGTTATTTAAATCAATTCACAAAACAGCAAAAGGGCGCTGTTGTTCATATTTTTTCGGCTGCAAGATTACGAAAAATTATGCATTTATAGGCTAATTTCCAAGCATAGCTGATGAAAAATGTTGACCAATTCAGAATAAAAGATAATCGCCGGGATTGATAGGAATGCCATTAAACCAAAGCTCGAAATGCAAATGTGGCCCAGTGCTTAGTTCACCGCTATCGCCAACAATAGCAATGGCTTCGCCAGCTTTCACAAAATCGCCTTCTTTTTTTAACAGTACCGCATTATGCTTATATACCGAGAAAAAGTTACCAGCATGTTGCACTCCTATTATATATCCCTTATCTGGCGTCCACGATGCAAAAACTACCGTTCCTTCCAATGTGGCTTTAACGGCATCATTGGTTTTTGCTACGATATCTACACCAAAATGCTTGTTAACAGGATCAAAAGAATTGGTAATAGTTCCTTTGAGTGGGATAAAAAAGTTAGCCACTTTCATGGTTCGGCGTCGGCTTTCTGGCACAATAGCGCTTTGGTCGTAGAGGTTAAAACGTTCGGCAGATTCAAATTCAACACGCAACAAACTATCTTCTTCCGAACGGGAAAAATCTATGGTATCAATGGCCGAAATACCCATATCTGCCTGAATATTGTAAGCATCAATACTGTCTTGGTCGGCATCATAACCATCCACAATACGCTTAATATTAGCAATATATCGGTCTTTTTGCTGAAAAACCCGCTCCAGCGAATCAGCCCTGGTTTCTATTTCGTAAATGCGCTGGTTCAAGCCAATATCCGTATAACCTGGAATATATTCGCGCAGCGAAGTGAACGCAATAATATAACTGGTTACAAAAATCAAAACCACTGCAAGGCTCACCAGCGTTATAAAAACATTGAGCCTACTAAGCCGAAAACTAACTTTTTCTTCAAAAGTTTCGTCATGAAAAATCACCAAACGATACTTATGACGCAGTTTGCGGTACCATTTTTCTTTTTTTGGAATTGCCATAGCATGAAAATTCGTTGGCACAAAAGTAGGAATTTATACCGCAGCCCCTCTTTTTCGCGCAAGGCGAAGTAAAAAAAACAGCAATTCAATTTTTATTAGTGCAAACTGCGGATCGCTTACTGAAACCGAATTGGGACTCAATCTAACAGCAAACAAATTACTGCAAAACACAAAAACCATTTCAGCATAAACCTTGATTTGTTTACATTTGCACACACTTTTAATTATAAACGGCATCGTTTCTCGTTGCCCTTGCACAAGGCAAAAAATAATATTTCCCGCTAAATTGAGTTATGGTAGTTAAACGCATAAAAAAGTTGAAAAATTACAGGAATTACACACGCTTTCTGGTATTGATGCTTACATTGCTCATGCTGGGTGCCTGCTCCACCAAAAAAAATACCTGGACACGCCGTACCTATCACAATATTACCAGTAAATACAATGTATATTGGAATGGTAATGAGAGCCTTAAACAAGGCGTAAAAGACTTAAACAAAAACGTTGAGGACGACTACATTCAAGTATTGCGGGTATTTAATTACGGTAAAAAGAGCGACGCACAGCGCATTTATCAGCCCATGGATAGGGCCATCCAAAAAGGATCAATAGGTGTGCAGCGCCACTCCATGAAATTTGGTACAAAAGAATATGTGCGCTGGATCGACGACAGCTACCTGATGATGGGCAAGGCACATTTTTTCAAACAAGACTATATCAGCGCGCGCCGCACTTTTGATTTTGTTGCCAGCCAATATAGCGAGATTCCGATCCGACATACGGCCAATCTATGGCTAGCAAAAACCTATATCCAGCTTGAGCAATACGAAAAAGCTGAACCGATGATGCGTGCCATCGAAGCAGCAGCCCGCGACAATGAAATGCCCAAAGAAGTGCTACAAAACCTCGAACTGGTGTGGGCCGACTACTATCTTGTGCGTGAAAATTACGAAGCTGCCGTAACTCATTTGAAACGCGGAATTCTGGATAACAACGACAAGCAGCTGAAAACACGTGCGATGTTTATTCTGGGACAGATATATGAGCGCCAAGGCAATCTGGCTGCGGCCACCAAACAGTTTAAAGCTGTTATAAAGCGTAACCCTGAATACAAACTTGCCTTTGAAGCCCGCATCAATATGGCGAAGGCTTTTGATGCCAACCAGGGCGACAGCAAGCAGATTGTCAAAATCTTGAACAAAATGCTCCGCGATGAAAAAAACGAAGAATTTCGCGACCGTATTTATTATGCCTTGGCCGAAATTGCCTTGAAAGAAAATGATGAGGAAGCTGCTATCGACTTCCTCAGAAAATCCGTTGCCGTAAGCACGACCAACAAAAGTCAGCAAGCCACTTCGGCACTGATGGTGGCTGGAATCTTGTTTGAAAACAACGACTACGTGCCTTCGCAAGCTTACTATGACACCGCCGTGAGTGCGCTTCCGCGAGAATATCCGGGCTACGATAGCATCAATAATCGGGCAGTGGTTTTGCAGGATTTAGTGCAAAACTTAGTGATAGTGCAAACACAGGACAGCTTGCTAAAACTGGCTACCATGGATTCAACAGACCGTACTAGAATTATTGACGAGATTATCGCCCAATATATTGAAGAAGAAAAACAACGTGCCGAACAAGAGCGCATGGAAGAACAGATGGCCATGATGCCAGGCATGAAACCCCAAGGTGGTGGAAACACCATGGAACAGTCCACAGAATGGTATTTCTACAACCCCAATACGCTAAGCTACGGCTACACGGAATTTCTGCGCAAATGGGGCCGCCGCAAACTCGAAGACAACTGGCGCATCAGCGACAAGCAAAGCATGAGCTTTGATGGAGGCGGAGGAATGGAAGTGGCAGAAACTGAAGAAAACGCGCTGTCTGATAGTGCTGCTGCCCAGCTGACACAGCGAGACAGGGCTTATTATCTGCAGGATTTGCCGCTAACGGAAGAGGCACAACAGCAAGCTAATATAGACATCACAGAAGCTTTTAACAACTTGGGATTTATCTATATGGAACGCCTCAAGGACAAACCCAAAGCCGTTGACGCCTACCAAACCCTGAACGAACGCTACCCCAAAAACGAATACGAACTGCCTTCGTGGTACTCCTTATATAAATTGCATACAGCCCTTAACGAAACAGAAATAGCCGAAAACTACAAGAACCGGATTATTTCTGGATATCCAGATTCTGACTACGCGCAAGTGCTACTTGATCCTGATTTTTTCATTAAAAAAGCACAGGCCCGCAATGAGTCAGAAGAGTTTTATGAACGCACTTACGAGGCATATAAAGCCGGCCAATATTTCCGCGTGGTGATGAATGCCGATCGTGCTGCCAATTTATACCCTTCCGACACAGCTCTGCTTCCCCGCTTTGCATTTTTACGCGCAATAGCTTCTGGCAGGCTTGAAGTGGTTGATTCAATGGCTGTTGCCTTGGATCGTTTGGTAAAAAAATATCCCGAAAGCAGTGTAGCCCCTTTGGCTAATGACATTTTGCGCAACATCAACAAAACTTACGAACTAACAGTAGAACTGGAAATGCCAGCAGAAATTGAAACTGACAGCACGGCAGCGGCGCCTTCTCCTTATATTGACAAGGCCGATGCCCAATACATGGTAATGCTGGTGTGCAATTCGGCAAGCGTGCGCATAGATCCACTCAAAGTGCGGTTGTCCGACTTTAACAAAAGTGATTTTAGCGTAAGAAGCCTGATGATAAAAAGCCTGGTGCTCGACAACGAAAACACCCTGCTCACGGTAGGTAATTTCGAAAATCGTGCCGCTGCTGTTGACTATTTTGAAGTGCTGCAAAGCTCTGATTATGTGCTTGGCGGCATCAAAAAAGCGGATTATTCGGTTTACCCGATTTCCTTGACCAACTACCCGATTTTTTACCGCAACAAAAATGTAGACGAGTATAAACGGTTTTGGGATCAACTGAAATAGGCGTCATTTTGACAGTTATTAATGTTGTAAATTCCTTACTTTTGACGTTTAAATATTAGCAAATTCAATAGATGAAAAATAATAAAGCCGCGA
>Ga0222672_1000544_pt1 | contig 14251 bp, 13 predicted proteins | sample AntAcemetagen799_FD_179810 | JGI IMG/M metagenome (GOLD analysis project Ga0222672, IMG submission 179810) | Saline water microbial communities from Ace Lake, Antarctica - #799 | ecosystem: Environmental > Aquatic > Non-marine Saline and Alkaline > Saline | place: Antarctica: Ace Lake...
CTTCGACCCGACTGACCCAGCGGGCGATGGCGGCGATGTCGCCCTCGATCTGACCTACCGTATCCAATGCAACCGGGTTCCAGCGGCCATCCTGACGAAGAAACTTGATCATGCTCAGATCCTTGTCGAATCCGTAGGCGGGATCTTTGCCGATGGGGTCGCCGTAAAGGCTGGGCAGGTAGACCCGGTATCCCCAGCGCTCCAATTCCAGAGCAAAATGGAGAAGTTTGGGACTGAGTCCGTTGATTGCGTGTAAAAGCAGGATGGGACGTCCGGGGGAGCGCGTCCGCCAACCCGGGAAGGATTTCGACTCGGAGGAGACCGGAAACGTCAACTTCACGAATTTCGATTCAGGGGGCGGGGCCGCTTCCTCCCCTGTCTTCCCCGGGGCCGGAATTGATTTCGAAGCCGGTATGCTGCGACACCCTGAAAGGAAGCAGAAGGAGGCCAGGGCGAGACCGATGAACACGCTACGTCGAATCAAATCGAGTTCTCCTGGTTTCTGGATTCGCGCCGACATTCCCATGAGGAATACTTACATACCGTGATATTACGTATATGTAAACTATCCAATTCCGCTTTTCCCAGTTCCGAAGACCAGCCGAACATGCTGGCTTCGCGATGCAGAAAAAGAACCGGGAGATGTAAGGGCGGCCCTACTTTTTCGTACTCACCGCAGTCCGGAATTTCACCACTGCATTCGCAATTAAATCCGCAGTGCGTTGGCGGTGGGCGGGGTCATCAATCAGTTTGCCTTCCGCCTTGTTCGTGACAAAGCCGCCTTCGAAGAGAATAGCGGGCTTGTTGATTACTGACTCTTGTGCAACTTCCCCTTCGAGCTGATTGGAATATGCTTTCCCAAGGGTTGCTTATCAGTGTGTCGGGGCGTCGGCCCGGCCGGGACTTAGGGGTGCAAAAAAAGTTTCGAGGCAACATCAGGTTTATCGTGGACGTGAAACTGAACGAAAGATCCGATACGCCTCGACTCTCGATTCTCGGGAAAAAAGTCGCGATCAAATTTCTCCGATTCCAGGCTTGAAGATACGGGGCGAAGGAATCGGATCGACGGCAATTTTCTCGACGGAACTTTGGACCGTTCAATCAATGGTAAAGAAGGAAAGTCCCCCGAAGGTTTCCGCAAAACCCTGACAATCGATACGGCTTAGAAAACCATACTACTCAGTAAATCTAATCGGACCGTCTTCAGCACCATTTCCCGGAACTCCACCGGCTTACTAAGTCGTTACGCGTCTCCCACTTCAATATCCTCGAACTCCACCAACACCTTGAGCGCATCCTCTACAGTGGCCCGGGCGTGGGCGGTCATCCGATGCAAATAGGCATGAATTTTGGCATCGGCCGCATTGCGATTTTCGCATTGCGCGCTATAAACTTCAAAACCGTTCATTGCTTCCAACAACGCGGCCAGGTGATTCGGGCATTCACATTCTACTACCGATGAAATCCGGGAGATTCTGGCGAGTTGGTGTTTGCTGAATTGACGCTCAGGTATTCCCTCCGTGACTTCCCGGGGACCCGGTGCATCTTCGATCAATGACGTGGCAGAACGATTGGCCAACGCAATGTCTGTCGCGCAGGCCGTTCGCAGCTCTTTGAGAGAAAGCGGCCCGCGTATCGCGGTGATGAGGCCTCCATCTTCCTCCAGATTTTCGACAGTCTGTTTTTGGGCATAGGCGTAGACTATGATCGCCCGCAGAGCCTGAAATCGGTTGAGAAGCCTCCGGACTCGATTCAGGTCCTCGGAAAAAAGCGCCGGGATTTCAACTAAAAGCAAGTCGGCTTCACCATCAATCCTATCCTCTTCTGCGTCCTCAAGGTCCTCGTATTCGCACTTCGTGGCAACTCCGGAGGGCAACGCATTTTCTGACGCCAACAGCGCGGTCAGTTGACTCCCGATCACGATCATGCGGCAGGCGCGAACCTGGTCAGAACCCTTGCCGCCTTCTTTGAAGTCCTCACCGTCACGCGACTTCGAGGATTCCGATAAGCGCTTTTCCAGCTCGGCCATGGGTAAACCGACGATGGTCCGGATACTATTCCCCTGATTGGAAAGTGCCTTCAAGAGAGTCAGCCTTTGAATGTCTCGCCGCGAGTACTGGCGCCGACCGGTTTCCGTTCTACCCGGGTTCACCGCTTGGTGCCGCTTTTCCCACATACGAAGACCGGGAGCTGTAAGCCCGGTCAAGCGGCATACAGCGGCAATGTCATAGACGATGTCTCCGCTCGTTTCGACTGGCTTGTTGGCTTCTGGCATGGTGGCAGGCGTGAAGGTCTTGCTGGACGGCAAAAGGATTTCTGATCGGAAAAGATAGGCCTCAGTTCGAACTTATTGGGACAGGCTTGGAACGTTTTGCGAGGAGTGCGGCGAGGACCACCTCTTCATGCTCTTCGACGATGGCAGCTGCAAGCCGGACGAAAGCCCTGTCTTTTGCCGCCAGTTTTGGGCGCTGGGAAAGGGCGGTGGTATTTTCAGGAGCGTTTTGGATTTTCATTGAATGATGGGTTTAAGGTTGGTGTTCGGGAACAATCAATTATCGGGGGTCAGCTCCGCTTTCTCGGTTCAGTTCAGCGAGAGCGACTGCTTTTTTTCGGGCAACGAACTCTTCCTCGCGAGCCTCGTGGCACAGGAGAACGAGTTTGATGAAGATGGCTGCCACTCCGACTGCGAGTGACATACTGAGAACAATAAAGATTTCTTCGGACATTAGTTTTAGTTTTGTTTAAGTTTATTTGCAAAAAATTAAACGATTCTCACCTCTGTTGTGGATTCGTTTATCTCTTGTTTATTTTTTGTTTGGCTTTTAACCCGAACATTTCAAAGCGAGCGGTAACTCTGAGCAGGAAGAGATGATTCCATGAGCAGCATTGGTCTCTCCTGTGTTCTCTGACGCAACCGTCGATCCTTGAGCGAGTTTCCAGAGCCGTCCCCGACGACGCCAATCGACTGCGTCGTCATTGGTTCCGGGCTATCGGGATTGAGTTGCGCCATTTTGGTGTTACCCATGTTCCAGTTCAAACCGTCCATGATCCGGCAAATGATCCCGCCATGGAGAGCCTCAACAGGGTTTGCTTATCGATTCAACCCTGTTCAATCAATGATTGGAATGGCGGTGGAGCACGTGCCTCACGCCTGGAAGGGCATGCTGGCCCGCGATGAGGGCGCTAACCCGTTCTTGTCAGCACACGACCATTCCACAATGATCTATCGCAGACGACCATGCTGCAATGAATCCCCCTGACACACAAAAACAACGCTCCGACTACGAAAGGAACGGAGTCATCCGGATCCGCAGCTTTCTTTCGCCAGAGGAAGTCGCCGAAGTGCGGGAAGAGATCGACCGCTACATCCGCGAAGATCTCGATTCGAAGCCTGCCGATGCCGCGACGCGGGAAGCAGACGGCGTGACGGTACGAAACCTCTGGCGACTGGATCAACATTGTCCACGCTTACTCGCCCTGGCCGGGCGGGAGGACATCCGGGCTTTGATCGCTCCCCTGGTCAAAGGGACGCCTGAACTTGCGGCAATCGAGACGTTCAACAAGCCTGCCAAGGTAGGCTCCGGAGTTCCCTATCATCAGGACAATGCCTATTTCTGTCGGACGCCTCCCGACATGTTAACCCTCTGGATCGCGATCGACGGCGTCACCAAAGAAAACGGTCCCGTCTATTTTGTAAAAGGATCCCATCGACAAGGCACTCTACCGGCCAGGCCATCAGGCGTTCCCGGTAACAGCATGGGGATGGCCAATCCGCCGGAAATTCCGCTGGAAGAGCAATTCTGCGGACTCCTTGATCCAGGCGATGCCACCATTCATCATTGCGAGACCATTCATCACTCTGCGCCGAACCTGACAGATCGCTCACGCCTCGGATTCCTGCTCGTCTTTCGCGGCGGCCATACGCTGACCGATCCGGAATTGAAAGCGTCCTACACTGAGGCAGCCACTGCTACCCCTCCTGCATGAGATTTTGGTTCCTCCTATCATTAGTCCTACCTCTCTCGCTCTTATCAGAAGAGCCGATCATCGATGTCTATGTCAGCACAGGTGACAACCATTTCCTGGGTTCCTCTCTGCCGATCGATTCCCCGGCCAGCATAGAGGCCACCTTCGATTTTTTTCGCGATGTGCAGCACGCGCGACGAATTTACTGGCGGGGGCTGGAGGCGTCTTGCTGGCTCGAGACGATGCACGCCAGGCCGGAGAATCCTCGCTACTATTCATTCTGGGAATGGCTTGAGGAACTTTATGAAACGGTGAGCCCGGATACACTCGCCGTGAAAGCGGCCCATGACCGGGGCATGGAAATCTGGGGAATGGGAACCCTCTGGGATTGGGGCGCTCCGGCAGATACTCCCGGTTTTGGTGACTACCCTTTCACCTTCGAATCAAAGCTGAAACTCACGCATCCCGAGTGGGCACCGGTCGACAAACAAGGTGTGCGTCGCCAGGGCGGGCCAATCGAGCTGGCCTATCCCGAGGCTAGAAAAGCACTGGTCGATCTGACGGTGAAAGAAACCTTGGAAGCGGGCTACGACGGAATCGCATTGCTCACCTATGTGGAAAATTACTCGCTCCGATTCGAGGACGAGTTTGGCTACAGCGACCCCATCGTCGCAGACTTTAAACAGCAATATAAAGTCGACATCCGAACCGAGCCGTTCCGGCGCGGAGCGTCTCGAGCAGATTGGCTCAGATTAAGAGGAAGCTATGTCACCGCGTTTCTGCGCGACCTGAAGGCTGAGCTGGCAAAACACGAAATCAAACTGGGGATGGTTTTAAACTCGGATACGCCACGCCTTCCGCAATCCTGGAATGTGCCGGAACTGATGATCACCGCTGGCAATCAGCACATGGATATCGATACGTGGGTTCAAGATGGCATCGTCGACGAACTGCTCATCTACGGCAACAACAGTGGGCAGTCGCAAATGAAGACCCTCGAAGAACTCCAGTTTCTGGCACGCGGAACCGGGACATCGGTGAGCGTGATTACCTCCGGTCCGTTCCGCAAGGGCTGGAAAAAATATCAGGACAAAGGAATGCCGACCATTCTCGCAGTCAGTGACGACATCCAACATCTCTCGCGCGGTTTTGTGCCGGAACAAACTGCCGAAGCATTGAGTTCGACGGAACTTCCCCGGAGACTTCGAGCGTTGCAGCAGTTCATCGATGAGGAACTCCCGGTGGAAATTGAGGCCATCACGCCGCTGGTCAAATCGGCGAATTTGATTGAGCGGCGCCTCGCTCTTCAGGCTCTCGGCAGATCGAAGGATCCCACTGTCGTGCCGTTGATCGAGAACGGGCTGACAAATCCCGAAAATGGTGTTCGTTGCGTGGCCGCACTAGCCTTAGCACAAAATCACGGTAAAAATTCTGCGAAGATGTTGCTCGAGGCGGTCGAAAAACATGGCACCCATATGCTTCGCGAGTGCGCCATTATCGCCCTGCGGCGAATTCAACCAATGCCATTGGAAGAGCTATCCGACGCTGCGCTGAATGCGGGCAGTGCTCGCGTGCGCGAAGCTGCGATACGTTCGTTGATGCCAAATGCGACCAAGGTGATGCTGCCGACTTTCGAGGCGGGCCTGGAAGATTCAGAACGCTTTCCCCGGTTCGCAGCTGCCGAGGCACTTGGTAATATTCGCAAGGATCCGGAGTCGACCGAAATACTGATCGAAACGCTGAATCACAAAGATGCAGCAGTGGCTAATCGCGCTGCCGTTTCGCTTGGTCGAGTAGCGGCGCGGAACGAAACGGAGTTGAAACCGCTACGTCCACAGATGCTCGCTTCGCTTCTTACCGCCTTTCAGAGTCACGCGGATTCAGAACTCGCTGACGCTGAGTGGGGCTGGCGGGTGATTGGCAATGCCATTCTCGATTTCGGCGACGAGGGAGCCGATGCACTTCGGGAGATCCGTGACAATTCTGACAACTCCCGTCTCGCCGAGCTTGCCTGGCGAGTCGTCGACCTGACTCAGCGAATGAACACGTTCAGCGAGGTGACGCCTGAGCAAAACGAAGCGGCGATGGAACGGCGGCCCGGAACGATGGAAGGGAATTCGACCGATTTACAGGTGGACTCCAACACGGGCGACGATGCCAACGATGGCCGGACGGAGCCGGTCAAGACAATCGCCCGTGCCATGAAGCTGGCACAGCCAGGCGATACGATTCATCTAACGCCGGGCACTTACTACGAAAGCGCCGACTTCACCAACAAGCATGGCCTTCCCGGAAAGCCGATTACCCTCGACGGTCATGGATCTGTGCTCGACGGCAGCGAACCGGTGACAAGTGAGGAGTGGGAGCAGGTATCGCCCGACCTGTATCGTCGAAAGCAACTCTACAAGAAAACTGACGACGCGATTGTCGACCGATGGTTCCTGCTTTGGGATGGAAAAATGCAGCGCATGAACCGGTGCTCCAAAGGACCGAGCGAGCCATTGAAAGTTGTCGGTGATCTTCAACCGGGCGAGTGGACGTATCTGAAAGAAGAGGATGCCTTTTATCTGAAGCTGAAGCCGGGGCAGGATCTCGACACCGCCAATATCCGCTATCCCAAACGCAGTAGCGCTGTCGTTCAGAGCATCGCCGGATCATGGCTCACGGTAAAGAATGTGACTGGAACCCACGTCTACAATGATGGATTCAATATTCACGGAGCCCAGCGAAATCTGGTGTTTGAAAACATCAAAGCGATCGAGTGCGGAGACGATGGCTTCAGTGCTCACGAGGGTGTCGATTGCCACATTGATGGCTTTGTGAGCATCAGGAATGCAACGGGCCTATGCGACACAGGCACCAGCCAAACCCACTACAGAAATGTCTTCATCAAAGACTGTCACGGATTCGATCTCTATTTCATCGGCCTCGAGCACTCGCTGGAGAACGCTGTGATCGAGAGCAGTGCGGCGAAAACATTTTGGCTGGACGGCAATCATCTTGAGGAGGGTGGCCAGTGCCGCCTGCGGATGAAAAATGTTCTCATTCGGCGCGTTGGCGATACCCCTCAGGAACTTCGAGTCGGCCGGGGAGGTTCGTTGCATGCCATCAATTGCACCTTCGATGGAATCAATGTGATGCTCACTCCGAGCGGGACGGTCAATTTCAGGCGATGTGTTTTCCGAGGCGAAAAATTCAAACCAGAGGCCATGATCTATCGAAACGCAATCTGGCGTGGCGAGGAGAATCTCTACGATTTCAAAACCCTTCGAGTGGTCCACACGTTTTTCCAACGGGAGAACTTTGCTGACTTTCAAAAGCTGATTACGAGCGAAACGGACACGCGGTGGGAAGCGATTGAAACGATTCCCGGGGGACTGGGCGTCGATGAATCGAAATTGGAATCCTTGATTCCCGAACCAAAACCATGAGCAGAAGTCTCCCCTATCCAATTCTCGCTGGCTGTCCGGCCATCAAGCTATCGGTCATGCTTCCTGAGGCTGGTGATACGAAAATCCAGGCGATCCATGTCGAGGGCACCTTCTTGCGAGATCATCAGCCTGTAACTCAATGAGCCCAACTGAAATCAACCCATACACCTGGGCTGAGGTAAATGCCTCAGATCTTGAACTGTGGAACCAACATCTCGCGGATTTCGTTCCTCCCGATTCGTTCGACGCTCACGCACATCTCTGGAGAACTGTAGACCTCGGCACCCCGACACCAGCCCTGGCGGCGGACGGACCGCCCGTCGCAACACGCAAAGTCTATGATGAGCGACTCTCTCTCTGGATGCCGGATCGCTGCCCAACCGGTGGACTCTTCTTCCCGTTCCCGACCCGATCACTCGACGTTGATTCCGCCAATCGTCATCTAGCCGATGAAATGAAGGGCGATCCAAATTCGCTTGGGCTCATGATCCTTACGCCGTGCCAGGATCCAGCTGATGTCGAACGGCAGGTCATTGATGATGGCTTTGTCGGCTTCAAGGTCTACCACCTCTTTGCTGAACGAGAGGACACCTTTTACGCTCCAACGGAAGAGTTTATTCCCGAGTGGGCGTGGGAACTCGCTGATCAACGGGGCCTCGCTATCATGCTTCACATGGTGCTTCCACGCGCTTTGGCTGAGCCGGAAAACCAGCGATACATTCGCGAGCATTGCATTCGCTATCCCGGAGCGAAGCTCATTCTCGCTCATGCCGCTCGAGGTTTTTGCGGCAGACATACAGTCGATGGAATCGAATCCATTCGCGGCCTGGGCAATGTTTACTTCGACACTTCAGCAGTCTGCGAACCGGAGGCGTTCGAAGCTATCCTGAAAGTGTTCGGCCCGACCAGGCTATTTTTCGGCGCCGACTTTTGTGTCACCGAAATGCGGAGTCGTTGCGTGAATTTGGGAGACGATTTTCTCTGGCTCGATGAAATACGCGCCGACTTCAGTCGCGCCCGTTCAGCAAAACCAACTCTACTCGGCATCGAGTCTCTGCTCGCATTGAAACAGGCTTGCCTGAACCAACACCTGACCGCTGGGGATATAGAGGAAATTTTCTGCCTCGGCGCACGACGTGTCCTCGGCCTTCCCCTCCCCCGTTCGATGCCCGATGTGCAGGCGGCCTATCGTGAGGCCAAAGAAATCATTCCCGGCGGGACACAACTACTCAGCAAGCGCCCTGAGATGTTTGCACCCGGTCAGTGGCCCGCCTACTATCGCGAAGCCCGTGGCTGCGAGGTCATCGATATCGAAGGTCGAAGGTATATCGATATGAGCCAGAACGGGATTCTTTCTACCATCCTCGGTTTCAGTGATCCCGATGTGAATGCCGCGGTGATTCGTCGAGTCAACCTCGGCCAAATGTCGACACTGCAAACTCACGACGAAGTCGAGCTCGCCAAGCTGCTTATCGAAATCCATCCATGGGCGGAGAACGCACGCTTCACCCGGGGTGGCGGCGAATCCATGGCCGCTGCTGTTCGCATTGCCCGCGCCGGAACTGGCCACGACAAGATCGCCCTCTGCGGTTACCACGGCTGGCACGACTGGTATCTCGCCGCAAATCTCCAGGAATCAGGGAATCTGAACGCCCACCTCCTCCCCGGACTCGATCCTGCTGGCGTTCCTGCTGGCCTGGCAGGGAACACCCTGACATTCCACTATAACAACCTCGAAGAACTCGATGCTCTCATCGCCGCGCACGGATCCGAGCTAGCCGCAATCGTGATGGAGCCCACTCGTTTCGCAGATCCCGACCCCGGGTTTCTCGAAGGTGTCCGCGAGCGCTGCGACCGGATCGATGCCCGACTCATCTTCGACGAAATTTCCAGTGGTTGGCGGCTCTGTCTCGGCGGCGCTCATCTAAAATTCAGCGTCACGCCCGATATCGCCGTTTTTGCCAAAGCCCTCGGAAACGGGTTTCCTATCGGGGCCATCATCGGCACCCGGGACGCGATGCAAGCAGCGCAGTCGTCCTTTATCTCCAGCACCTTCTGGACCGAGGGCGTTGGCCCCGCCGCGGCATTGGCCTGCGTCAAAAAAATGATGCATCACGATGTCCCCGCCCATCTCAGGAAGATCGGGACACTTGTTACCGACGGCTGGCGTGAACTGGGACAAAAGCACAATGTCCCGGTGCTAACTCCAGGACGCCCCGAATTGGCGATTCTCACCTTCGATCATCCGGAAGCGGCTGCCCTCACGACACTGATGACGGCAAACATGCTGAAGCACGGCTACCTGGCCGCAGCCAGTTTCAACGCAACTCTCGCTCACGAGCCTCGCCATGTGTCCGCTTATCTCGATGCGCTTGATGAAGTTTTCGCCGAACTTGCCGATGCGATTCAACAGGGCGACATTGAGAAACGGATTGGTGGACCGGTGAAGCATGCCGGTTTCGCAAGGCTAACTTGAGCGTATGGTAATCTCGACGAACAGACCTATATTGGAGCAATGATTCTCACAACAGCGATTGGCATCATGGTCATGGCGGGAGCCGTGACACAGACGGATTTCGACACACTTCATTCGGCTCTGCAACCGACTGGGGAAGAAGTCTGGCGGACTATTCCGTGGGAGACATCCATGCTGAAAGCACAAGCCCGCGCTGCCGAAGAACGAAAACCGCTCTTCATTTGGGCGATGGACGGACATCCGCTCGGGTGCACATGAAACAATGGAGTGCTCGACCGTGAGTCGAGCTTCAGTCACCCGGAGATCGTCGCGCTTCTGAAGAACGACTTTGTGCCAGTCGCGATCGATCAAGCCTATCAGCGACGACAGCAGGATGCGGAAGGTCGTTTTTACCAAAAGATCGCCAACCAGGGTCCACGAAAAGTCGGTGATGGCGGGCCAACGACGCAAGGGCACTACATCGCCACTCCCGACGGAGCCTTCCTCGATTATAGCAATCACCGTGATCCGGACGGATTGCTGGAAATACTTCGAGAATCGTTGGAGCAATATGAGCCCACAGCTGTTGCTCAAATTGAAGCGGGCAAACCAGATCTCAAATTTGCCTACGGTCCTCCCGAAGGCGGACTCGTTGTTCGGGTTCATTCGCGGATACTTGGCGGCTACGACGAGACCGACGATCCCATGAAGCGGATCTTTCAGAAGGGCACAGGACGCGACAACTTTTGGATCCGGAAAGATGAACACGAAGCCCTCGTCCGGGGCGAACTTTTTGAGAGCCTGATCACGAGAATGGCCCGCTTTCATTTCGTCGACAACACCCGCGGTGAGCCAACAATGTGGGAAGAGTCCGAAATCGTAGAGACAGATCTTTCGCTGGAGGATGGAGTTCTCAGTGGATCTATTCACCTGAAAATCGATTCCGGAAAAAGAGAATATCGAGCCGACCTCCTTGGCTTCATCGACGTCACCGCCGGTCAAATCTCCCGGTTCGATCTACTCGCGAAGGGATTCTTCCGGGGCGAAGGTCAGTACACACGCGGGGCACCAGAGGGGGAATTCCCTCTCGCGATCGCCTTCACTCTCGCGGATGGGAGCGATATCGCCGATGCCGTTCCACCACAGGGATCACGTGGTTGGCTGGATGGATATATCCGCTAACAAGTAATCGCTACCACCGTCGAGAAGGCGGCCCAAAGCAAACGGCGGCGAGCGGTGGCGCCATCAGGAATTACTTTTCAGGCTTGAAATCCTATTCCCCGTCTCCAAAGATCGAGCAATGAGAAACCCCTCACTCGTTGCATGAAGCCCTTTCCCTTCAAGCATGTAGTCCCGATCGCGATTTTGTTGGCTGTTACCGCTCACAGCGCACAAGCGAATCCTCCCCGTCCCAACATCGTTTTCTTTTACGCAGACGACATGGGCTACGGCGACCTCGCCTGCTACGGTAGCCCGGTCGCGAAGACTCCCCGCATCGATCAACTCGCGCGGGAAGGCACACGGTTCACTCAGTTCTACGTATCGCACTGCGTGTGTTCCCCGACACGGAGTTCGGCGATCACGGGGCAATTTCCTGACAAACACCGAATCTACGGACATCTTTCGTTTCTCAAAGACAACAAAGCCCGTCACATGCCGGACTGGCTCGATGTAAACGCGCCTTCGTTCCCCCGCGCGCTACAGCAGGCCGGATACCGAACCGCGATGATCGGGAAATGGCATCTCGGCGGAGGGAGTGGCCGCACTTTCAAAATCTCCGATCTGAAAAACCCGGGGATCGATACTTCAGGCCGGACCGAGATCGTGGTCAATCATCCCGATGCGCCGCCAGTCGTGGAATACGGGTTCGACTATTCAAGAACGACGGCCGGGAATGGTCCCACATGGAAAGCGGGGAAGCTCTGGCCGGAACCACACGATGTCTATCCCTACGCTGACCAACATTGGTTGAGATGGTCGAGTCGGACCATCGCCAACGACACAATCCGATTTTTGAAAAACCACGCCGAAGAGCACGCCGCCGAACCGTTCTACATCAATGTCTGGTTCAAAGATGTGCATACACCGTTCAAACCGAAGGATGAAATGTTAGCGGCGCTTTCAAAGCTCGAAGGGAAAGAGCAAGTCCACTACGCCATGCTCCATTTCATGGACGAGCAGATCGGAAGGGTCCTCGACAAACTGGACGAACTCGGATTGAGCGAAAACACGATGATCATTTTCTCGAGCGACAATGGTGCCGGCAAAGGTCGCGGCGGGTCCAACGCCCCCCTCCGCGGATGGAAGCACATGATCTACGAAGGTGGGATCCGCGTCCCCTTGATCGTCCGCTGGCCGGAAGGTGGCGTCCCCGTCGGACGGGTCGACGAAACGTCGGTGGTGAACATTTGTGATTTTGTTCCGACGTTCACCGAACTGGCCGGAGCTTCGATGCCGGACGGATACGAATCCGACGGCGAAGATTTCTCGGCTGCGCTGAGAGGAGAACCGTTCCAGCGGAGCAAGCCGCAATTCTGGTTTTACCCGACCGCCGCAGTGCCACTCGCGATGCGATCAGGCAATTGGAAATTCCTCTGCCAGTTGGACGGCACCAAAGCGGAACTGTTTGATCTCGATGCTGACCCGGGGGAATCGAAAAACCTCGCAAAAACAAATCCCGAAATAACAGAGCGGCTCAAAAAATCGCTTCTCCAATGGTATGCCCAAACACCCGTGGCCCGCGAAGCGCTATGAACTAGTGAATGTGAGCAGTTGGAAGACAAATCAAGACGCGACATCGAAAGGTAACGCAATAAACCATTCATCATGCTTGAAACAGCATGGCTGAACCTCAATGATCCGGGCATGAAATGCGCTCCCCTGTTCCTGCTCTCTTTACTAATAGTCTGCGGAAAATCCGTCCCTGTCACTTTCGCAGCAGAACCCCTCAACCTCGGTTCGCGCTGGGAGCTTTTTGTTGATGAGTTTCTCATCTCCTCCAAAAAGAATCTCGAATTGAAGCTTCACGAACCGGTGCGCCGGGAGATTGTTCTCTCCACAGACAAACCCTGGGAAGGTCCCACTTGCGCCTATTTCTCAGTCGTTCAAGAGGGCAAACGCGTCCGGCTCTACTACCGTGCGAGCTCCGGTGGATCCGACCATTCCGAAGATCAACTCACTTGCTTCGTCGAGAGTGAGGACGGCGTTCATTTCACACGTCCCAAACTGGGCCTGATCGAAGTGCAGGGAAGCAAGGACAACAATGTAATCTGGCGCGGTGTCGAGTCTCACAACTTTTCCCCCTTTCTCGACACCAATCCTGACGCGAAGGCAGATGCGCGCTACAAGGCACTTGGCGGAGTCAAGAAGCCCGGGAAAAACTGGCACCAGGGAGAAACCCCGGGTGGACTCTACGCCTTTGCCTCCGAAAACGGCATTCGCTGGCGTAAACTCGAGCCCGAGCCTGTCATCACGAAGGGAGCGTTCGATTCTCAGAACCTCGCTTTCTGGGACAGTGTTCACGGTCACTATTCCTGCTTCAGTCGCATTTTCTCCAATAAAGTCAGAGCGATCCAAAGCAGCAACTCTCCAGACTTTCTTACTTGGTCCGACGGCGTCGCGCATCGCTACGCGAAAGGCGTCCCAATGGAGCATTTCTATACCTCCGCTACCGTTGCCTGTCCGACTGCACCCCACATCTTCCTTTCCTTTCCGAAACGTTTTGACCAGACTCGCCACAAGGTGCCTGAGCACGAAATCAAGGGGGTATCCGATGCGATTTTCATGTCCAGTCGCGACGGAGTGAATTGGGATCGGCCCTTTCTTCAAGCCTGGGTTCGACCCGGGCCGGATCAAAAAAACTGGACCGACCGCAGCAACATGACAGCGTGTGGAATCTACGATGGCGGCGATGGTGAGTGGTCGCTTTACATCAGCGAGCACTACCGGCATCCCGATCACCGCATCCGCCGACTAACCGTTCGTCAGCAAGGTTTCGCCTCGATGCATGCCGGTGGAACAAGCGGTGAGTTTACGACTCACCCGATCAAGTTCGACGGCAAATCTTTGGTACTCAACTACGCCACGTCCGCCGTCGGCTTCCTTCAGATCGAAATCCAGGATGAGAATGGACAGCCGCTTCCCGGATTCACCATGGAGGATATGCCGGAACTCTACGGAGACGAATTGGCAGCCACCGCCACTTGGAAATCAGGCTCTGATCTCAGCGCTCTGAGCGGGAAAACGATTCGGCTGCGTGTCAAAATGGATGACGCGGACCTGTATGCCCTACGCTTTCAGTGAATAGTGATTCTCACTTTTCGAAAGAAAAAGAATAGAGGCGACCGCTTTGGAGGTAGAACTCAATGCGTATCGTCTGGCCCCTATTCTGATCGAGGTC
>Ga0222672_1000548_pt1 | contig 14210 bp, 12 predicted proteins | sample AntAcemetagen799_FD_179810 | JGI IMG/M metagenome (GOLD analysis project Ga0222672, IMG submission 179810) | Saline water microbial communities from Ace Lake, Antarctica - #799 | ecosystem: Environmental > Aquatic > Non-marine Saline and Alkaline > Saline | place: Antarctica: Ace Lake...
TTCGCCTGGACGGAAAGGAAGTCGAATTCCGCGACAAGAGCAACGACCATGAATACACTGTCGGAGAAACGCCAGCGCTGAATTTCGCCCCGGGGAGTGTTCTCGCCTTCCGCCTTCGAAGTAATGCCCACTACCGCGGGATCCTATTGGGGTTGGAGAGCGCCGACGGGAGAGTATCGGTCCCGTTGCCAAGAGAGGCATTCATATTAGCGACCGAAAGAATGTTCTTTTCAGAACCGGATGCGGAAGAAGTCGGGGAACTGGCCGGGATTCCCGAGACGGGTATCATCGACCGCAATATGGCTCCGATGTGGGATGGCGCGGGAACTTCCGATACGACGAGAACTGGAAGCGAGTGGATCCGCCCTTCTTTGAAGGACAATTGGAACTACTTCGTCGTTGTGATCGAGGACGAGATGATCCTACGGAGCGAGTAACTCACTTCTCTACCGGGAGGGCTTCCCGGATCTTCACATCATCAAAGAGGGCGTGATCGCCGTTGACGGTGAAATGGAACGAAGACTTGGTCGCATGGGCAAGACCGCGTGATTGCAGATAGCCAACCGCTTCTCCATCGAGCGACAGACGCATCTCGTCGCCAATCAGCTCGATCCTGACAGAATACCAACGGCCCTGCTCAATCGGCATCTTTACTGTCGCCCCACGGCCCTTGAGCAATTCTTCCGCCTCTGCCTTGCGGTCCGGATCTTTTCGCATCTCGAAGATCTCGTTCTTCATGATGCCTTCTTTGTCGTCACCCAATCGAATTTGGGTAGGAGCAAAAGCGATCCGGACGATGTGCCCGGCGTGAGAGCCTTTGAATTGCTGATCATCAAAGACGACATTGAAATTCTTCGTTCCGTTTAGTTGGAAGCGGAAGTCGACGATCACGTCGCGCATCGGCAGATAGACACGTCCCACGGCACCGTGATCGTCACGCCCCTGCCAGGCTTTCAGCACACCATCCTCGATCGAAAAGCCCGGGATCAGCGCGAGCCACGTTTCGGGACCGGTTTTGCCCTTACCAACAGTGCCTTCAGAAAAATCATCCGAGAGGAGCAGCTTGCCTGGCTCGGCGATTGGATTGGCCGGGACATCTTCGCTGCGCAAGAGGGACGTAGCGAAAAATAGTAGGATCAAAGACAGGGCGAGGGGAGTTTTCATAGGCGGAACAAAGCAGAAGCCGTAAAAGTCATTGTCATGGATAAAGCTAGTCTTCCGGGACGAACTCATCCGTCGGATCGCGTCCCAGGCTCACCGAACGCGGAGGCATGGTGCCTTTGTTCGCGTAAGCCATGTAGGCCATGATCCCGTCGGCGATGGCAGTGGCATATTTTTGCCGCCACTCGGGCGAGTGGATACGCTTGGATTCTTCGGGATTGGTCATAAATCCTCCTTCGATCAGGACAGCCGGAACCCTGGCATTTCGAAGAACAGAAAAGCGGGAGCGCTTTACGCCGCGATCAAAAACCGGCATCTTGCCGATCATGGTATTGTAGATCGTATTCGCCAACACAAAGCTCGCCGGTTCATTCGGAGTTCCGTAACTCGTGGCCGAGTCTTTTAACGGCTGAGGTTTTCCCCCGGTCGACGGTGCACCTTTGGGTGGAAGTGCAAAAATTTCGAACCCGCTCGCGCCAGGTCTCCAGCTCGCAGAATTAAAATGAACGCTGACAAAAATTGGATCCTTGTAGTTCTTAGTCATCGCCGGGCGCTCGCTCAAGTTGATGAAAGTATCTCCGAGACGTGACTGGACGACTTTGACACCGCGGCTCTCCAGGATCTTTCGAGCGCGGCCGACGACATCGAGAGCGTAGTCTTTTTCCTTTCCATAAGGGCTTGTTCCGCCGTGGTCATGGCCCCCGTGACCCGGGTCGAAGACGACAGTTTTGACCGGCCCGACTTTCCCGGCAGCTCGCGGATCATAGGTGGGCTTAATGGTGGACTCTACATCTTGAAACGAAAGATAGGCGGTACCCCGCGCATCCCTCCTTGCCGGAAATGAGAACCAGTGGCGGACTCCATCGATGATCGTCTGGTGACTGTCGACCTTTACGATCAAGGACCGTCCATTCCCTGCGAATCCGATCTCTTTGCTACTCTTGCGCTTTGACTGGGCTTTCATCCCGTAGGCAGCGGCAATGTCTTCGGCCGCCATGTAGCCGCGTCCGTCGATAGTGGTTGTCTTCGGCGCAGCCTGCAGGGTGCCGACCGTAAAGAGAATGCCGACCGTGATTCCGAATAGACTGAAGAGAAAGCGATCCATCTTATGAAGTTAACGATACATAGGCGCACTTATTGGAATATTCGCATTGCAGAATTAGAGTAACGTTAGCGCATTACCGCGTTGTTCCAGAGGAATTGAAACAGCGAGGCTGTCTTGCCGGTGGCTCTCGAATGCGGCACAGACCATTTCGACAGTCAGCGCTGCGTGACGAGCAGAGCAAAGGGGATCGCGACTCTCGTCGACGGCGGCGAGCAAATCCAGAATTGCGACAGTGTGATTCTGAACCTGCGCGACGAGCTCGGGATTTGTTTCCTGCTTCCCGACCCCGGCAGTGGTAATCGGCTGCCATGCTTTCTCATCAGTGGACGGCTGAAAAGGATTGCCGGGTAGAAAATGCGCCAGCGGATTCTTGTCCATCTGGATGTTGATGACACCCTTGCTGCCGACCAGCATGAGTCCGAATCCAGCGCCCTTGGTGCCGTCGTCCGCGATGGAATCGAATGTTGCGATCAATCCGCTGTCCATCACATAGCGGGCATGAACTTCGTTCCCGGCAAGTGCGCCGAGTCCTTCTGCGCTTTTGGCGATCACGTCGGCTTTCGTGACTCGTTTCCCGTCTTTCAACAAGACCGCCGAACACGTCTCCGGCATTCCGCCGAAGTAGTTTACGATATTCAACACGTGTGTCCCCAGCACCCAGAGGTCTTCGGCACCTCCACGCCGATCACTTTTTCCCCGACCGCGGATTTCGAGCACCTTGCCGAGCTTTCCCTCTTCAATGAATTCGTCAATCACCTGCAAGACCGGGTGGTAACGATTGCGATGCGCGACCGCGATTTTAGTCCCCGCTTTATCAGCTGCAGCGATCACTTCGTCGCACTCTTCGGGAGTACGAAGAAATGGCTTCTCCACATAGATACCTCCTACTCCGGCTTCGATCGCGGCGAGGCACATGTCGCGGTGCTGGTCGGCGTGACGGGGACAAATGGAGACGAATTCAGGCTTCGTCTCCGCGAGCATCTTCCGGTAGTCGGGGAAACCAGCATCCGGGCTGACCTTCAACTTGCCGAGTTCTTTCGTTAGGCCATCCATATTGGGATCTGCTACACCCACGATCTCCGCGTCCGGAATACCGAGCCAGACTGTATCGAGGCCGTGTCCAAAGTTTCCGCGTCCGGTGTGTCCGATGATCCCGACCCGGCGAGTGTTTCCTGATGCTGCGAAGGCGATTCCGCCTGCAGCGGCGGTAGTCGAGGCGAGGAAGTTTCGGCGTTTCATCATCGGGTATTGTAGGCCAGTCGACGCTGTCTTGGTCAAGTGATCAGACGGGCGCGTTTCCGACGGCACTAAAGATTTTCGTCGAACCAGCTCCCCATCCGGTGGATATCCAGCGGCATCGTTAGCCAGCCATGGCGCTGTCGTGGCCGGACGATCAATTCGACTTCGGCACCGACCGCGTTCGCCGCTTCCAGGAAACGGCTTGATTGCTCTAGCGGCACCAGAGTGTCTGCGTCACCGTGAAAGATGAGCACGGGCGCCTGGTCCGAGTGGACGTGATAGATCGGCGAAATGTCATGACCGATCACTTTCCACTTTGCCATGTCAGTGGCGTCCGGCCCAAATCCTTTGACAAAGCTTTTCGGAGGACCGCCATCTCCGGGATTTTCGGTCGAAGGTCCCAGATTCAGTAAATCGGTGACGGGAAAAAAGACTGCTGCTGCTTTCACCACGCTGCTTTCCTTCTTTGCAGAATCAGACCCCCCCGTCGTCGCCAGCATCAGAGCAAGATGTCCGCCCGAGCTTCCGCCAACCACGCCGAGTCGATCAGGATCGATCCCGAACGTATCCGTTTTCGCCCGGATAAAACGCACTGCCTTGTGCATGTCCTCTTCGATCTCCATGATCGTCGCGCGAGGCTGCGAAAGATGGGACACGGCGATGACCGTGTAACCCCGTCGCAAGAGCGGTGCGGCCAGCCATATCTTCCCGGATTCAGGATTGGACTTCCAACTTCCACTCACGACTAAAATAACGCCGAGGCCATTGGGATCGCCGGGTCGAATCACGTTTATCATGAGATTTTCGCCATGACGCGTTGCGTAGACAATGTCATCTGTTCGTTCGACCGGCGGGTGGAAATACCAGTAGAGCGCGCCGATCAACAGGCACAGCAGGAGAACTGAGGCGCCTGCGACTTTCAGGGCAAGAAATCCGCACCCCCGCCATTTCGATGAACTCTTCGGCATGGACCGCTTCTACACGAACTACTTGTTCTGCGCGACAGCATCTTTGTCGTTCGCAGATTCGGCGGTGAGTGCCTCCTTCATCGAAGCGACTTTCTCTGGCATCGACTTCGCCAGATTCCCCGTTTCATTCGGATCTTCGGCGATGTTGAATAGCTCGATCCGCTCCTTCTCTCCGTGGAAAACGATCAGCTTCCAGTCGCCCTCGCGCAGGGCAGACGAGCGGAAACTTGTCCCGGCAGAATAGAGGGCACGCTCGGTTAGTTCCGATTCTCCCGTCAGCGCAGACCAAATATTCCCGCCGTCCCATTTTAGATCATCACCAGCGACTTCACTTTCGCCAAGAGCGCAGAAAGTCGGCATCCAATCGACGATATGAACGGGAGAATCGAAAGTCGTTCCCGCCTTCAGCTTCCCCGGCCAGCGCACGATGGTGGGAACACGTGTTCCGCCTTCGTAGAGATCACCCTTCTTTCCGCGCAGCGGTAGATTGTTGCCGGGAAGCCTTCCATTCGGGCAATTGTCGTCCGGATACTTCGTGTCGTTGTTCTCAGAGGTTGAGCCGCCGTTGTCGCTGGTGAAAACGATGAGCGTGTTGTCGGTTTTTCCGGCACTCTCGACCGCGGCGACGATGCGCCCGACGGCATCATCCAAGTGGAGAATGCAGGCGGCGTATTGTCTGGGGACTTCGCCTTCGATACCGGGAGGTACTTTTTCGAGCCACTCCTCCGGTTCGCGGATGGGTAAGTGGACGGCGGTGAACGGGACGTAGAGAAAGAACGGTTTCTCACCGCGCGAGGCGATCCAATCGACCGCTTCATCGGCGATCAGATCAGTGACGTGCCCTTCATCCGTGATCAGCTCTTCGTTGCGGTGCCAGGTGATCGTGTAGTCGCCCTTCTTGTAAAAATGGCTGTAGGGCGTGACGCCGCCTGCGAGCGATCCGAAGCTGTGATCGAATCCATAGTGATTCGGTCCCTGGTGGGGCAGGGAACCGAGATGCCATTTGCCGGTGAGGCATGTGTCGTAGCCAGCTTCTCCGAGAGCCCGGGCGACAGTCACCGTTTCAGGTGGAAGAGCGAGCGTGTTGGTCGGAGATGTGACGCCGAATCTGCTCCAGTAGCGACCGGTCATGAATCCGGCTCGCGTCGGACTGCAAACCGGAGCGACGTAGTGTTGCCGCAATTCAATGCCTTCCGCGAGGAGGCGGTTGAGGTTCGGAGTGGGGACATTGCCTTCGTGAAACTCCACGTCAGCCCAGCCGAGGTCGTCGGCGATAATGAAAACGATGTTCGGTTTTTCAGCTGCAGTAGAGAGCGAAAAGAGGAGCCCGAAAAGGAAGACTGGAAAGTTGTATTTCATCGACATAGCAGGGTTGAATGGGCAGCGGCCTGTTGAATCAGGCTCTCGGGACACCGGCGCGCTCGAAAGCGGCGGCCATGTTTTGGTAGCAGAGTTTCGTTGCGGCGACAGGATCGTAGTTGGGATCGTTGCGCCAAATTTGGCTGCTGACTTCGCAGCAGAAGTCTCCCCGGTAGCCTCCTTTGTAAAAGTCGCGGATGATATCGGCGTGGTCCCAGTTTTCGCTTTCTCCGGCGAGAGCGAAAACAACCTTCCCGTCACTCTCGACGGCATCTTTCACCGCGACGTAGTTGGTGTAGGGCAGGGCGGTCTTTACGGTTTCAGCAATCGTCAGCGGCGGTTCGTGAAAGGCGTAGTGGCTGTAGTCGTACACCATCTTGAGGCGTCGGGGCCTACCGAGTTGCTGGATCAACCACTCGGCTTCCGCCGGTTCCCCCATGGCATGGCTGCGATGTGGCTTGATGGAGATAACAGCTTTCTGATCGGCGGCCAGTTGGTTCCAGTTGGCGAGGCGATCACGAAAAAGATTGCGGGATTCCTCCCAGTTTTTGCCGCCGAGGATTGTCTGAATCATAGGCGGAGCGCCGGGGGAGAGATCGTGCGCCAGTTGAATGAGATTTCGGAGCGTCTCCAGTTGCCTGAGGTGGGCCGCATCGTTTTCCTGCGGCTGCAAATTCGCCATCAGGGCACCGAGCGGAATGCCACTCTCGGCGATTACATTCCGGATTTCGGTCCGCTTTTCTTTTCCGGCGAGAGCTTCGGGTGAACCGGTCATCCCGTTGAACGAGGTGATTTCGAGGGCGTCGTAGCCGGTCTCTGCAATGAGACGGATCGCGTCGACGAGCGTGAGAGACTGCAGCCCGTAGGTACCAATGGCGAGCTTGCAGGTTCCTTCGTCTGCCGCGCGGAGCGGGGCAGTGATACCCGCGAGTGCTGTACTCTTGAGAAATGTGCGGCGGTCGGTCATGGGTTCATTCTGACGGCATCAAGTTCCGCGACAAGCCCGCGATGACGGGTTGACCAATCCAGGCGAAAATTCGCCGACCTCTCTGTCGAGTAAGGACGTGACTCTCGCGAGAGCGTCGACAGATAGCGGAATCAATTGCTGACAGACTTAGCGATCTTCCGGAGATTGGCGATCACATCTTTCTCCAGCGGATCGAGAGTCGCCACCTTGCCGCCGATGGCTTCGGCCAATGCCGTGGCGCTGCTCTGGTCGAACTGCGGCTGAACGAAAACCAGCTTTACTTCGTCCTTGTTCGCCTGCTCAACGATGCCTACCAACTGCTTCGGTGTCGGTTTGCGGTTCCCGAGTTCAATCGCGACTTGCTCGAGTCCGTAGTCTCTGGCGAAGTAGGCGAATGCTCCGTGATAGACGTAGAATCTTTTTCCTTTGAGTGGTGCTAGAGAGCGACTCAGCTCTGCGTCGACCTTAGCGAGTTCCTCTTTCAAAGCGGCAGCTTTCATTTCGATTTCGGCGGCTGCTCCCGGGGGGAGGATACTCTTCAAAACTTTGGCGACATAGTCGGTGCGGTTTGAGAGAATCTTCGGCGACAGCCAGATGTGCGGGTCTTTCAGGTCCTCGTGTTCGTGGTGTGCGTCGGGATCCGCCCCTTCTTTGTGGCTTGGGTGGTCGCAGTGACCTTCGAGAAGATCGAGGCCCTCCAGAAGATCCACCGGCAGCGGGGCGTCCGTACCATCGCCGAGCTTCACGAAAAAGTTGCTCTCGAATCCGAGTTCGCCGGAACAGAGTAGAGTCGCCTTTGTCATCTCCGTTACCTGCTTCGGCGTGGGGCTGTAGGAATGAGCGTCGTCGCCTTCACCCACGACGGAGCGGACATCGATCAGATCACCACCAACTCGTTCGAAAAGGTAGGCATAGGGTGGCACGGGAACGATTACGAGCGGCTTATCATCGGCGTGGATGGAACCGCAGATGGCTGAAGCAAAGAGAAGCGCGAAGAGGGTTTTCATTGTTTGATTTTCAAAGTTTGGACCGGAGTACTGAAATTCAGCTGAGGATTCCGGCCGGGGCGGCACACCCGGCAGCAGCAGAGATTCGCGGCGTGGACGACGACGAGAGCAATGCCCCCAATTACCGTTACGACACTTGCTGGCGGTATGTGGAGTGAGGAGGAACCGTCCGCGCCGGTTGTTAGCGTCGGGCAGCAAGTGTCGACGCAACCGGCACCGCTGGAACTTAAAAAGGGAAGGCATGCGCCGACGATCACCATCGCGATTCCAAAGACACCCGCAGCAGGAATCCACTTTCGTCCATGGCGACTGTAACCTCGAAAAATCGCTCCTCCCGCCAACGGAACAACTATGATCGCTCCGATCCAGTGAGAGGCAGGATGAGACCAGGTCGAACCGAACGCAGGCGCCAGTAGAAGTTGGAACGGGGTCACCGCGCAGTGTACGCCGCAAAGCGCCGAAGCAACGACGCCGAAGTGGTCGGGATCGAAGTTCTTCCACCCCTGAGGGGAGGAGAGGGTCGAGGCGGAGGCACTCATCAGGTGACTTTCTGGACCACTCAGCCCTGTGTCTTCGACCAGCTGAGAATTTTGTAGTGATCGGATTTCGAAAGTGCCTTGTTGGCGTCGGTGCGAGTCAATGCCTTGGTGCCATCGGTGATCACTTCCAGCCGATGTTTGTCGTCTCCGGTTTTCACGATGCGGATCGTTTTAACTCCTTTGATCTTGGCTAGAGACCTGGCGATTGTTTTTTTGCAGGCCGAGCATTCGACGCCGGAGAGCGTTCCTTTGTAGTGCGTCTCCGCAGCGGCGACAGGCGATTGGCAGAAGGAGAGAATTGCAACTATAGCGAGGATGAGCCTGAATATCGATTTCATGAGAGTGGGATTAAGCGCAAGTTATTTGCGTTTTTAACGCAATTCTCTTGCATTATCTGAGCAGTGGTGATTAATGCAAGAGAATTGCATTAGTAATATGAAAAAAATTATACCATTCTCCCATCGAAGCTTTTGTTTTCTCGCAGCGCCGGTTCTCTTCTCGACTGCGTCGATGGCTGAAGACGATCACGATCATGGCTCAACCGACGAAGAGGTTTTTGAATACTCAGTCGGCGAATTTAATCCGATCACGGGCGAAGGAGTAAATCTGGGAGGATTTCTCTACCCTGAGCTTTTCGTCGATCTTACCGGCGGCATTTTCGAGCCGGGAACGGAACCATCGGATCTGGCTTCCTCCGAACACGATCCGCAGCGCGAGGCGGGCGTTCAGGCCATCGAGCTTCACTTTGATATCGACCTCGGCGAAAAAATTACCGGAGCAGTGGACGGGGCGGGTTTTCAGCTGGAGGACGAGTGGGAGGCGGAGCTTGAGGAGGCATACCTGCACTACCATGTGAACGAAAACCTCGCGATCGGAGGCGGGCAGTTCTTGAATACCTTTGGATTTCAGGCCGACACGCACCTTCATGCTTGGAATTTCGTGAACCAGAACCTCCCCAACGGACGTCTCCTCAACGAAGGTGAGCTGATCACTCAGGGCGGCGAATTGATCGCGAAAATTCCTGACTGGAACACCGTTGCGACAGTCGGAGCCGGAGGCGTCAGGACCCATGCCCACGCTCACGATCACGGCGGAATGGGCGAAGAGCACGAAGAAGAGGAACACGGACACCACGAGGAGGAACTTGGACATGGCGAGGAAGATCATGATGAGGAGGAACACGGGCATGACGAGGATGAGCACCACGAAGAGAAAGAAGGGGGACACCTGGAAGCGGACGATGCGAATTTTGTCGACTGGGTCTCGACATTCGACATCAAGACCAGGTTGCCCTTCGACGAGACTGCGACACTCTCCGCCTCCGTAGCGACCGGCGAGAACGGCTTCGGTCGCGATACGACCGCCTACGGGTTCGGGATTGAAAAAGTCTGGGGAGCTCACGACCACGGGAACGGCCCCGAGTTTTGCGACGGTGCCTTCCTCGCCCGCTCCGAATTTATCGGACGGCATGTAGGAATCGAAGACGAACTGGGCAACCGCTTTGACGGCGACGACTACGGTGTGTCCACCTCGGTTCTTTATGGATTGTCCGAGTCGGCGACTGTCGCGCTCCGCTACGACTGGGTTTCCGGCATGGAGGAACTGGAATTGGAGGATCGGCACCGGATCTCCCCGGCACTGACTGTTTACCTCGACAAAGCACAGCGTATCCGGGCCCGAGTCCAGTACGATTGCAATCACTTCGACTCCTACGGAACCGTGCATGCTGCCTGGCTGCAGTTCCAGATCCAGTGGGGTGGCCACGGGGGAGGGAATCACAACCACTGACCCTTTTCGTTGCGAACGAGGCAGGGGCCGCAGACGAGTTTCCGCGAGACTCTCAAGTTTTTTCTCCGGGACTTGATCTAGGAATGGTGCGGACTCAGTTGCGGTGGGTTCCGGTCAAAATGCCGACACGCCCGCGATGACGGGTTGTGTGACTGATGTGATTGGAACAAACTTGCGCCCATGAACTTCCGCCAACCAGTCTTGCTCGCGATTCTCTTTTTCCCTCTTGTTTCCATAGGAGCGGAGAATCCGTCCCTGGCGAAAATTAAGGATGACCCGGCTTTGCCGCGTGTGCTGTTGATCGGCGATTCCATTTCGATGGGCTACACCATTCCTGTGCGGGAGCGATTGCAGGGGAAGGCAAACGTCCACCGCATCCCGGCCAACGGTGGACCAACTTCCCGCGGATTGCAGAACATCGACAAATGGGTCGGTGACGGAAAGTGGGACGTGATCCATTTCAATTGGGGGATCCACGACCTGAAGCACATGGAGGGTGGAAAGCGGCAGGTGGAGCCTGAGGACTACGAGAAGAATCTGCGAGCTCTCGTGGCGAAGTTGCAGGCAACGGGTGCAACGTTGATTTGGGCGTCCATCACGCCGATTCCGGAGCCGCCGCTGATACCGGATCGAACCTTCGGAGATGTAGCAGAATATAATCTCATCGCCGCAAAGGTGATGGCGGAGAACGACATCACGGTTAACGATTTGAACGCGTGGATGCTGCCGCGCTTCGCAGAACTGCAGAAGCCGCAGGATCTCCACTACGAAGATGAAGGCTCCGAATTCCTCGCCGACAAAGTTGCGGCCGAAATCGAGGTGGCGTTGGCGGAATAGAACTGAGGCAATCTACTCCGACAGGATTTCATTGCCGGAGCGGGAAGGGTTCGGGCTGGCGTATTGACGGAGAAGGAACGAAGTTCCGGCGATGGTTCGTGCAGGGACATTTCTGTTGATGACACTTCTTCTCGGAGTGTCTCAGTCGCTGTATGGATTTTCCGACGAGAAACTAGCCTCGCATCGGCGAATGATTTCGGAACTCGCCCGAATCGAAGCGGAAACCCCGGAGACGAATCGGTATCTAGGGTTGGATTTCCTGAAAGTGCAGCGCGCCATATACGACGCCTTGCCTCCGGAAGCATCAACAAAAAAGAAGTTCGAAGCTCTCATATGGCTTGGGATTGCCGAACTGAATCACGGTAGAGAAAGAGAAGCGATCGCTCATTTGGAGAGAGCGATCGCCTTCGTGACGGCGGCGGACATCGAAGATGTCAAGATTGCCGATGCTACCCAGATGCTGGTGACTGCTTATCTCCGGCTCGGCGAAACGGAAAATTGCTGTGCCGAGCCATCTCCAGAGAGTTGTATCTTCCCACTGAGCGAGGCAGCGCAACACGAGAACCGGGAAGGCTCCGAGCGGGCCATCAAGCATCTCGAACGTCTGCTCGGGCAACCCGGCGTCGATGACGAGCAGCGGGGCCATTTGCTTTGGCTCCTCAATCTCGCTTACATGACTCTCGGCGATTATCCGGAGAGTGTTCCTGAGAAATGGCGGATGCCTCTTCCCGAAGAAAATTTGCCGGGGTCACGAACTTCCAGAGCAGGGCCGCCGTTAGAGTTTCCGGCATTCCGCAATATTGCCGCTGATGCCGGAGTCGACACTTTCGGTCTTTCCGGCGGAGCCGTGGCCGACGATTTCAATGGTGACGGACTCTTTGATCTCGTAGTGACTTCGTGGGAGCCGTCCGTCTCGGCGAAATACTTTATCAATCAAGGAGACGGCACATTCGACGAATCCGATGCCAATCTTGAGGGAATCAAAGGCGGCCTGAACATGATGCAGGCCGACTACGACAACGACGGCGATCTCGATCTTTTCATCACGCGCGGTGCATGGCTGAAAAATGCCGGGCGACATCCGAATTCACTTTTGGAAAACGATGGGAAAGGAAATTTCGTCGATGTGACTTATTCTGTGGGCCTCGCCGAACCTGCCTATCCCACGCAGACTGCCGGGTGGGCGGACTACGATCTCGACGGCGACCTCGATCTTTTCGTCGGCAACGAAGGGAAAGATATCGACAGTCCCTGCCAACTATTCCGTAACGACGGCGGACACTTTGTCGATGTCGCTGCTGAGGCGGGGCTGAATATCGTGGCATTCGTGAAGGGGATCAGCTGGGGAGACTTCGATGGCGACCGCTATCCCGATCTGGTTTTCTCTTGCCTGGGGAAACCGAATATACTCATGAGGAACCGCGGCGATGGGACATTCAACGATGCGACCGCGCTGCTCCGTCCGACAAGCGGTCCATTGAAAAGTTTTCCGGCATGGTTTTTCGATTACGACAACGACGGGTGGCTCGATATTTTCATTAGTAGCTACAATTCCGATCCGGGAGAATATCTGAACTATTACTCCGGAGGGGAACTGTCGGAAGGGGCGCGTGCTGGTCTATTCCACAATAATCAGGGCCGTGGATTTACCGACCGTACTGAAGAAGCGTTCTTGAATCGGCCCATGCTTCCCATGGGTTGCAACTTCGGCGACCTGACAAACAACAGCTACCCGGATATCTACCTTGGCAGCGGCTCGCCCGATTTCGATGCCATCGTGCCGAATGCACTTTTCGTGAACGACGACGGACGCTTCTACGACCTGACCATGACGAGCCGGATGGGTCATTTGCAAAAAGGTCACGCCGTAGCAATGGCCGATTTCGACCGGGACGGCGACCTCGATGTGTTCGAACAAATGGGAGGTGCTCTCCCCGGCGACAAATTTTACGATGTACTTTACGAGAATCCCGGATTCGACCGTCACTGGCTCGGGGTGAAGTTGGAAGGCGTGAAAACGAACCACTTCGGTGTCGGTTGTCGCGTTGCTGTTTTGATCGATGAGCCGGAAACAGGAGAACGCTGGATTTATCAATGGATGAATAGTGGGGGCAGCTTCGGCGCAAATCCTCTGCAGCTACACTTCGGTCTAGGCGAAGCGGGTGCCGTGAAAGAGGTGCGTGTCTATTGGCCGGCGTCCGACTCGACCACCATCGTAGAGTCGCCGGAAATCGACCGCATCCTGACGATCCGCGAAAAGGAGTGAACGCTATTCGATCTCGATGCTCCAGAGTTTCGCGCCGGCGGTAATGAACAGGGTCTTGCCGTTCGGTCCGCCGAAGGTGCAATTCGTGATCATGTCCTCTGGCACGGGAATGAAATCGAGTCGCTCGCCTTCGACTGAGATCACGTAGACGCCCGACTTGTGCTCATTGGCTGACTCCAACTCACTTGCAAAATTGAATCCGGCCGTCGCGTAAATGTTCCCGTCGGGGCCCATGCAGATGCCGTCGGGGCCGCGTTCTTTTCCCCAATCGTAAAGCATCTTGCGGCTATCGGGATCGACCGATCCGTCTGCCTTCAGATCAAAGCGCCACAGCATCCGCTGGCCGCCGGAATCGGGGCCGTTGTGGTTGTCTGCCACGATCAGATACATCCCGTCCGCTGTCACAGCGATGCCGTTGGGACGCTGCACTTCGTGCGTGATGATGCGGGCGACCGAACCGTCCGGGTCGATCCGGTAGACGCCTTCGATTGGCTTACCATCCGTGTCGAATTGCTCAACTTCGTCCGCTCCATCGTAACCGCCGTAGCGGGGATCGGTGAAAAAGATGCGGCCTTTTGAGTCGATCACGAGGTCGTTGGGCGAGTTGTAGCGTTTCCCTTCGAAGCGGTCTGTCAGCACCGTGATCGATCCGTCTGCTTCAGTCCGAGTCACGCGCCGGTTGCCACCCTCGCGATGGCCTTCGCAAGCGTACAATCGCTCTTCCGAATCGAACGCCAGGCCATTTGCTCTCCCCGACGGTTGGCGAAATACTTGAATCGTCCCTGACGGGTCGCGACGCACGATGCGGTTGTTCTCGATGTCGGTGAAAAAGACGTTTCCGTCCGCTCTCCACGCAGGGCCTTCCACGAAAGCAACCTTGCCTTCAATTTTCAAATCAGCAGCATGAAGAAGGCCCGAAGCGGAGGACACGATTAAAATATGACGGAGGAGATTCATAGGTGCCGCGACTATAG
>Ga0222672_1000554_pt1 | contig 14112 bp, 5 predicted proteins | sample AntAcemetagen799_FD_179810 | JGI IMG/M metagenome (GOLD analysis project Ga0222672, IMG submission 179810) | Saline water microbial communities from Ace Lake, Antarctica - #799 | ecosystem: Environmental > Aquatic > Non-marine Saline and Alkaline > Saline | place: Antarctica: Ace Lake | collected...
AATGCTTCCAACCCCTGTAGCCCCAACCGTAGCAGTAACAGATCCAACCTGTTCAGCTGATGGTTTTGCAGATGTTAGTAACTATGATGCTGATTACACATATACCTTTACACCAGCAGGACCAACTGTAGCCGGTGGTTCAATCAGCGGTGCTACATTTGGCACAGCCTATACAGTAACAGCAACTAATTTAGACGGATGTACCTCAGTTGCCTCCGCTTCATTTACAGTTGAGGAAATGTTCCCTACTCCGGTAGAACCATTAATTGGAGTAACTCCACCCACCTGTTCAGCCGATGGTTTTGCAGATATTAGCAACTTTAATGCTACTTACACTTATACATTTGCGCCAGCAGGACCAACTGTTGGTGTTGGTGGTTCGATAAGTGGTGCTACTTTTGGACAAGCCTATACTGTAACTGCAACGAATTTAGACGGATGTACTTCAGTATCTTCAGTTTCGTTTACTGTCGAGGAATTAATTCCGGCACCAACCGCACCTATTAGTGGTGGTGACATAGCTGAATGTGTGCTCAATCCGATTCAAACAATAACCGCATCAGCAACCGCACCTGTCGGTTCAAATGTTGTTTGGTATGATGCTGCCGTAGCTGGCGGTATAGTGGCTGATCCATCACTTAGTGCTGTGGGTCAGGTAACCTATTATGCTGAATCACGTTCTATTGTTGGGGATTGTCCAAGTGCAACCAGAACACCGGTAACCCTATATATTGACGCCTACCCTGTACTCAGTATTCTTCCTGTTGGCTTCACCAACGATCAAGTATTTAGTGGTGGTGCTTACACCTGGAATCTGGATATGGATGGTAATGTAACCGCGCAGCACAACGCTACTTTTGTTTATCCTTTTACGGGAAGCCATACAATTGTATATACTGATGCGTCTGCAAATGCCGGTTGCTCAACAACCGAAACGCTAGTTATTGAAGTTAAACCTAACCAGCTTGTTGGTCAGGTTAAATACTATAACAACACTGAAAGCCCTATGCCTTCACCTTTTGTAGCCAATTACTATGGCATGGATGTGCCTGATTATTTCTGGGTAACACTTATTGAAGATCCAGATGGTGCTGCTAATATTATAGAATTAGTAAAAGTAGAAGAGTATTATGGCGAAAATGGTAACCCCATACTCACCAATGAGTTCTACGAAGCAGCCTTCGCTTTCGATTACAACATCAATCCTGCCGAAGACTATGCAATTAGTGTATTTGATGGTGGCATGGAAGAAATAGATGGTAATGGTCCATTAGGCGCAAGCTGGACATACAACAACTGGGGTGGCGTAAATGCTACCGATGCTCTTTTGGTACAACATATGTCAGTAAACAATGATTTGGGTAAGAGCTGGATTGGTTTCCCATATAATCCTTTCGCCCTTGAAAATGCAGACGTAAATGCCAGTACCTCCATCACTGCATTGGATGCCTTGCTTACCGCCCGTCGTGGTATTGGACTATTGCAGCGCTATCCTAACGACAAACCCAATTTTGTGGTTGCCGGTTTATTATTGGATGATGCAGCTGATTTTAATACCAGCAATATGTTTGGAAGCGAAATTCCGGATATCGACTTCACTAAAGTAAGCGGTCCCTACACTTGGGCTAGCCTAGCCGAAGATCATTTATATACGAGTGATATACTTTCTATCAGTGGCGAAAACTACATTAACGTGTATTACACAGCTGTTGGCGATATTAACGCTTCGTACACCCCTGCTTATGGAGGTTTCAAAGCGGAGCCTGCTATGGATATGCTTTACGAAGATGAGCTCTTGGCTCAGTCCGGACAGGTAGTTACAATGCCTATTTACCTGGATCAATATGCAAGCCTAGGTGCCATTAGTGTGGATATGAACTACCGCAGCGACCTGATAGAAGTGTTGGCTGTAAACTATGGTGAAGATTTTGCCTACATCGACAGCGAGAATGCACGTTTACGCATAAACTGGTATAGTCTGGAAAGCAAAGCCTTCAATACTGATGAACCAATTGCTAAAGTTACAGTGCGCGTACTGGCTGATATAGCCACAGGTACTGAGCTCTTTAGTTTGAATGCCGGTACTGAAATGGCAGATGCCTCGGCACAGCCAATTCCGGGACTGAACCTCAAAACTAATGCTTTGGCAACCAGAGATGGTGTAGCCAGTAATGACGTATTGGTTGCTGACAACTATCCAAATCCATTCAAGCAAAGCACCACAATCAGCTATAGCCTACCAGAAGCCGGTAAGGTTCAAATCACCTTGTTCGATATGATGGGAGCACAGGTTGAAACTATCTTTGAGCAACAAGCTGAAGCAGGTCTGCATACACTTGAATTTAATAGAAACGATCTGAAACCTGGTGTGTATCAATACCGTGTTATCCTCGACGGAGAATCACGCTCACATGCCGTGGTAAAACGTATGATTGTTATAAAATAAGTTATGTATTAAGTGGTTTCTGGTGCTTTTTAGCACCAGAAACCGCTTTAATAAAAACACGAAGAAAAGTAAAATGAATCTTTTTGCCCAGATAAAAAGAACAAACAGCATCAACAGCTATTTTTGGCTGTTGGTCTGCTTGTTTATGCTTTCCGACACAGTGGCAGCGCAGCCAAGCTTGCGTATATTGCCATCAGCCGGGTGCGTGGGCGAAAATGTGGAGTTTACTTTAGAGGTCAGTAACTTTAATGATATCGAAGCCTTTAGCCTTTATATTCAGGTCGATCCTGATGAGCTTGACTTTCAGCAGCTTATAGCCGACGTTGCACTCGATGGAAACGGTACCCTCTTATATAATTACCAAACGGAACCCCTGCATCAGCTTAGTATTAGTTGGGTAGCAGGCCAGTCCCTTAACCTAAATAACCAGTCTTTGTTGCGCCTCAACTTTGTGGCGCTAGGCAATCAGGCTACACTGAATTTTTCGGAGAGCTGTGAGCTGGTAGGATCTGATTTTATAGCAATAGAACAGGTGAATTATACGGATGGCGTTTTAACCGACTGGTCAGATATGTTGCCTAGTCCCGCTGATACAAGTGTTTCGGCTCAACAGGGTTTCAACCTTCAATTGCCCGAAATAGTTGGGATAAGTTACCACTGGCAACAACTGCTTAATGGCAGTTGGCATCTGTTGCAAAACAGTAGTCAATACAGTGGTGTAAATACAGCCAGCCTCCACGGTCAGAATTTGTCGCTCGGCGAAATGAACTACAGGGCACAACTGCAACTCGGCAGTTGCACTGCAATTTCGCATCCGGCTAAAGTGGTATCAACTCCCTTAGGGCTCGAAGCGCAATATAGCGCTGACAGCGGAATTCGCCTCTATCCTAATCCGGGTAGGGGTAGGGTGTATTTGGCTTTTGATAAATATTATGAGACACTTAGTATTCGTGTCATCAATATCTCCGGACAGTTAATCTATGAAACGCAGTTGTCTAAGGTGTATGCCGGAACCAATTTCGAATTACCCATGGATAAACTGAACAAAAAAGATGCGACCATTGTTTTTATAAGATTAGGAGGCGAATTACTGTTTTCCTCGCGATTGATACGTAACTAAACAAATATAGTTTGAAACATAAAAATAACAATCCTATGAATAGTAAAATAATTACCTTATTAATAGCTTTCATACTGTCAGTTTCGGCAGGCTTTGCCCAAACCTTGCAGTTGGAAACTGTTCCAGATGCTGCCCCAGGGCCAGTGACGGTCAACCTGGATATGTCTGGTTTTACGACCAACATTGGTTCGGCCAGTATCAATATCGCTATCGACACAGAACTGTTAACTTATACAGGGGGCGACATGACTTTTGGTGGCGGCACTATCTTGGTCAATACAAACGATGGTGAACTTCAACTTTCTTGGTTCAATGCCAGTGGAACTAATGCAAACGGCACTTTTGCAGTGCTTGAATTTGACTATGCCGGTGCTTTGGCTACGGATTTGATTTTTAACCAGTCAACAGTCGAAATAGCAAATGTAACTGGCACGAATATTCCTGTCAGCACTTTTATTGACGGAAGTATTTCGCCTGCCACACCAGTGGGCAGCTTCTCATTGGCTGACATTGAAGTGCCCTCTGTAGGGAGTGCAGTAGTAATGCCGCTAACGGCTAATGCCATTGCGCCTGCTACTGACTTTTCTGAGGTTACTGCTTTTCAGTTAGAAATCACTTACGACCCCAGCAAACTGATTTACACCGGTGTGACTGATAATAGCCTGGGTGTGACTATCAATGATAACACTAATGGAATTATTATCCTGTCATGGCATGATGTCACTCCCGCTGACCTTACCGGTAATTTCCTTCTGGGTAACTTTAATTTTAATTACCTGGGGGGTGGTGTGGCAAACCTTGATTTTAATTCAGGTGAAGTTAACACGGAAACTGGTCCCAATCCTGTGGCTGTTGAGTTAGTTGGTGGCTCGGTGCGTGTTGATGCTGCAGGGCCAACACAAGGCTCACTATCACTCCCTGAAATCTATGCCCCTGAAAGCATTTTGCCTATTACTTCAACGGTTATTGTACCTGTGATGGCAACAGATGTGTCAGATCCTGTTTCTGTTATTAATCTGAATATGACTTATGATGCGTCCAAACTCACTTATGTCAGTTACACCGTTGATCAATTATCTGGTTGGAATGTGAATGTAAACCAGGGCAATGGCACCATTGCTATGCAATATATCAATGCAACAGCACAAACCTTAAATGATGGCAGCTTGCTTAGTTTTAACTTTGACTATACCAACGGGGAAGCCGCACTTGCTTTTGCGCCTGGCACAGCCATGCAAACCTCAGTTGATAACTTCCTTAACCTAGATTTGGTTGATGGCTTTGTGAACAGTAGTATGACTATCAGTGCTGAAGCTAACGATGACAACTTCGGTACAGTAACAGGAGGTGGGATTTATTCATACGATGATGAAGTCACACTTGTGGCTACGCCTGAAACAGGTTACAGCTTTGTAAACTGGACTGAGGATGGTATTCAGGTTTTTACAGACGCTACCTATATTTTTGACGCAACTACAGCCCGTGACCTAGTAGCTAATTTTGTAGTTAATGATTATGAACTTACCCTATCAGCATCTCCTTTAGCTGGTGGTACTTTAACAGGTGCAGGTACGTATGCTTTTGGTACATCAGTTACGGTTGAAGCAACTGCTGCTGCGGGTTATAGTTTTGTTAATTGGACAGATAGCAATGGAGAAGTTTCAACTGATGCTACATACACTTTCAATATGCCTGCTGAGGATTTAGCTTTGACCGCGAATTTCATAGTTAATGATTATGAACTTACCCTATCAGCATCTCCTTTAGCTGGTGGTACTTTAACAGGTGCAGGCACTCATGTTTTTGGTGCATCAGTTACGGTTGAAGCAACTGCTGCTGCGGGTTATAATTTTATTAATTGGACAGATAGCAATGGAGAAGTTTCAACTGATGCTGCATACACTTTTAATATGCCTGCTGAGGATTTAGCTTTGACTGCAAATTTCGTAGCTATTGAATATACTTTAACACTGGTTTCATCACCTGATGGTGCAGGAGTTCTTAGCGGAGGTGGTGACTATACTGCTGGAACAGAGGTGGCTATTACAGCTATCGCCAATCCTGGTTATCAGTTTGTAAACTGGACCGACGGTATAGGAGAAGTTTCAGCAGTTGCTGATTTCAACTATACTATGCCGCTTGCAGCTGCTACACTAACTGCTAATTTTAGTCCTGTTTATAGCATCAGTGGTAAGGTGAAATACGCCAATACCACCGGTGGTGTTCGGCCTATCAATACCAACGGAACCAGCACAACAGAGGTGATATTGTTTGAAAGCGATGGCACTACTGAAATCACACGCAAAAACGCGGATATTAACGGTGACTATATCTTTGAAGGCTTAGCTGCCGGAGATTATGTTGTTACTGCTCTAACTAATAAACCTTGGGGCGCATCAGGCGTTAATATAGTTGATTATGCCCTTACAAGAGCCTTTGTAACTTCTGGGAATCCTGTCTTACAAGGTATTTATTGGTTAGCTGCAGATGTTAACTCAGCAGGTCAAGTTAATATTGTTGATTATGCATTAATTCGAAACAGAGTAACTACATCAAATTCAGCAGGCTGGTCTGGTCCCGACTGGAAATTTTTGAAAGTTACGGTTAGTGTGTCTAATCAAAATATTATAGATTTCAATATTTTAGGTATTGTGTCTGGTGACGTTAATGCAAATTATATATTTTAAAATAAATTATTATGAAACAAATACTATTTAAATTTACGCTAATTTGTCTATTATTTGGGACGGGAGTAGCTTATTCTCAGACTCTTTCAACCAGTGATCAGGTTTTAGACGGGAGTTCTTTTGGGAATGAAATTTTGGTTCCAATAAATTCACAGGACATTACATCTTCTTATGGAAATATTACAGTTGCCGGGATCAATATCGACTATAATGATAATATCTTAGATTATGTAGAGTATATAAATGTAAATCCTGGATTTCCTGGTGATATGACTATAGAAATGCTATCACCAGGCACCTCCAGCGATATTGAAATAAGTATAGAAGCTGGTGAATTTTTTGTAGGGTTTGCTTGGCCTGATGGAAAAATGTTTGACTTGAAGTTTGTATTTTCTGGAGGAGACGCAGAATTTCAGATAACATCTGCGGAGTTTCTTCTAACTCCATCATTTGAATCAGAAGTCCCTGCAATCACTCAAGGTAGCGTTGTCGGTTATGCTGATATTACTGCTACAAATGGTGCTTGGAGTTCTGCTGGCACATGGACAGGTGATTTGGGTGCACTAACTGAGCCTGGTATTGGTCACAATGTTACCATCAACTCAGGTGGTACAGTTACTATTGACGCAGATGCAGAAGCTAACTCCGTTAGTATTGCCGATGGTGGTTGGCTTACCCTAGATGCAGCTACTACCCTTGCAGTTACCGGAGATTTCACCGTGCTAAGCGGAGGTTCTTTCCTGCAAAATGGTACGCTAACAGCAGCCAACACCAAAGCTGAACGCGCTGTGCCTGCTGCCAATTGGGCTGATCCCAATAGCGGCTGGCACCAGGTTGCTTCGCCGGTAGCCAATCAAGCCATTGATGGTGATTGGACACCAAGTGGTGCTGCTGGCGATTACGACTTCTATGCTTGGAGTGAGCCACAGGATTTGTGGCTGAACCAAAAAGAAGGTGGTATCACTACCTTCAATGTTGGCCAGGGCTATATGGTAGCTTATGAGAATGGCGGCACTAAAACCTTTGCCGGTACATTCAATACTGCTGACGTGGATAAAAGCCTAACAAATCAAGGTGCTGGTGAGCTTGGTAACTATGATGCCGGTGCAAACCTGCTGGGCAATCCTTATCCTGTGGCTTTAACCTGGGAAACTAGCTGGATTCCTGCTGGTGTGCAGGGCACAGCCTACATTTGGAGTGGTTCGGCTTATGCAGCTATTTCTGATGGAGATCCAATACCTGCAATGAATGGCTTTATGGTTTTAACCACTGTTGATGATAATGACATCACAATTGAGGCTGACTCAAGGGCACACAATGCACAGGCTTGGCACAAAACTACTTCAGCTGGCATAAAGCTGATTGCAAATGATTTGGAAGCCGGCTCACAGCAGGAAACCCATATCAATTTCAATCCAGAAGCCACAGCGGCTTATGATTTGGCTTACGATGCCTACTACTTGAGTGGTTTTGCTCCACAGCTTTACACCATGGCCGATGAGGCAGCACTTATGGTCAACAGCATGCCCGCCATGCAGGAAGACACCAAGATTCCGATGCACTTTGAAAAAACCGAAGCTGAAAACTTCTCTATCCAATTGGTTGAGAACAGCCTTAGCGTTCCGGTTTACCTCAGAGACCTGAAGTTAAACACCACGGTGAAACTTTCGGAAATGATGGAATACCATTTCAGTGCAGAGGCTGGCGACAGTCCCGAGCGCTTTGAGGTGTTCTTTAGCGCGCTTGGCGTTGATGATCTTACCGAAGCGCAAACCGGTGCCTTTGCACGCGACAATAGCATAGTTGTTTATGGTTTCGATAGCCCAACAAATGTTGAGCTGTATAACTTGGCCGGACAACTTGTTTTTGCTACGCAAACCGCTGGTACAGGTCAGTTTGAAATCAATACAGGCCTGAAACAGGGTATGTATATTGTGAAACTGTCTAGTCAGTCTGCCACAAACAGCGTGAAAGTCTTTATCCGATAATCCTTAAAATCTGAATATCTATGAATAACTTCATTAAAAAACCATTACTTGCAGCCTTGTTTTTATTTCTTGGTGCTGGCGCTTTTGCGCAAGTTCCACCACCACCTCCGGGTGGCGGCCACGGGGGAACTGAAAATGAAGGTCCTGGTGGAGGTGGTGCGCCCATAGGCGGTGGATTAGCTATTTTGCTAAGCCTTGGTGCAGCCTACGGTGGTGGTAAAATTTACCGCCATTGGAAGTCTAACAACGACGACAAACTGGAAGATTAGAACTTCGAATGCAGAGGTAGCAATTTACTATTAATCGTGCTTTGTACTGCCTCATGTATTAGTTGTTGGTTTTCTTTTATGTAGAATTGGTTCATGCAATAAGCTGGTTTATTTTTAATTGCATGGGTGATGGTGCAGGCTTCTGGGTCTGTACCATCATTTGCCATTTTAGATAAGTCAGGCTGATAACGCCACGAACCACATAAGTGAGATAAATAAATTATTTATTAATTTATTGAAGCTCTGAGACATGCTTTAAAGGTTTGTTCAGTTATGTCAAAAGGCCAATGAGGGTCTCTGAAAAACTTTTAGCCAAAGAATATCAAGGTTTCGTCTCGTCAATTTATTATTGACGAGACGAGACTTTTTTGTAATGTCTTTCTTATTTTGCTTCAAAGACTTATGACTCGTTGAAAGGCTTGACGAGAACGCGATATAAGTCCATGGGTTAGCTTTGAATGCTAAAAAAACCATGTGTTGACAGCAAGAATAGAACCCATATTGATTTATTTTTTGGTGGTGTATTAGTTTTTCAGCATGCCCTAAATAGTGTCAGAAAACGCCTCTTTTTCAGGCTTTGATAAGAAAGGCCAAAAACTAGGCTTTCGTCCCGAAGCTTCGAGATTGAAAACAAGGAGCTTACAAAGGTAAACGACTGTTTCAAAAACGAAAGTAACGTGCCACATTGAGCCTGCCGAAATGAAGTATATGGCCTTTTCTTGCAAAGACTAAATACTAATGAATGTAATAATAAATAAATAGTTTGGCTGAATTTCTTTGTTGGGACTGCATAAAATCTTATTTTTGTATTACCAAAAAACAATAGTACCATTCGCAACCAGTATTTGTGACAAAACTTTGTCATCAGATTGAACCTATAAATCCATGAAGCAGCTTGCAGCCAGCCTGATTTTATTTCTTCTCGTGCTGCAATGTTTATATGCGCAGCCTTTGCCGCCTGACGGCGGTCACGGCTCGTCAAATAATAACGGTAGTGGCACTATTGTAAATCAGTTTAGTATCCACAATGCCACAAATGTATATCCTGGCAATCAGGTACTCCAGCTTGATGCACTTGGTTTTCTTACTTCCGGAAGATTTTTGTCTGCCTTTGAGCTGCATATTCAAACAGATACAGCACTCGTGCAGATTCTTGGTTTTGAGAATACAGCACTGCCCGGCAACTGGCAGTTGACTTATAATGAAGATGGGCAAGTATATGTGCTTAGCTTTTCTACAGCGGCGGGTCAGTCACACAGTATCAATGGCGCGCTAGTCGAGCTGTCAGTGTTTTACCGTGGCGGCTTTGAGGCGGAGCTGAATCTCACTGAAAATTCCGTGTTTTATAACGAAAATCAACAACCTATTCCTGATGTTGAGCTATTGTCGGCCAGTATCACCCAAGCCCCACCACTTGCCGAAGTTGCGCTGACTAACGCAAATCTCCTTCCCCAACAGCCTGAGCAGATAAATCTTTCTATAGCTGGCCAGACCTTAAACGCCTTCAATGCTTTTTCTTTTCGGCTGGGATTTGATCCCGCTGCTGTGCAAATAGCTGCTGTTGCTTCACTTAGCTCATTAGAAATTAATTGGTATATAGAGGCAGGAGTATTATACGTAAATACCTTGCAGCCAGCTATTCCGATAAGTATTTATGATTCTGCTGAATTGCTGCAAATCACTTTAGGTCTGCTTGGCAATCAAGCGGCTTCCCTTAGTTTTCTTCCAGGATCTTATGTCGAAAATAACAGTTTTATTGTTCCTGTATCTTTTACCAATGCCAGCTTAACGCCTGTGTTTGAGCTGACGCTTTCCGCTGATCCACTTGAGGCAGGACAGCTTTCGGGTGGCGGTCTCTTTCCTTCCGGAAGCACAGTTAGCATCAGTGCCACGGAGAATCCAGGCTATATTTTCCAACATTGGTTGAGTGGCGGCGATGTGTTTTCAACAATGCCTTCCTATAGTTTCGCAATGCCCGAAGTGTCGCTGGAGCTCATAGCCGTTTTTGAGCCGTTCTCTTATCAGGTCGTTTTAAACGATTACCCTGCTGGATCAGCTCAGCTAAGTGGCGCAGGAATATATCAAACCAATACCAGTGTTGCGGTGACTGCTATTCCTGCCGATGGGTATAGTTTTTTGCACTGGAAAGAAAATGACACAATTGTATCCCACGATGCTACTTATAGTTTTGTAATGCCTCCTGCTGACAGATATTTGAGTGCGCATTTAGCCACCAATTTTGTGACCCTGAGCTTACTGTCGCAACCCGAAGATGCTGGACTGCTTGCTGGAGCCGGAAACTACGAACCAAATTCGGAAGTGAATATCAGTGCTATAGCACAACCAGGCTACGCTTTTGAAGCATGGTTGCTAAATGGCGAAGTGTTTAGCGGTGCGGCTGAATTTAGCTTTATAATGCCGGAAACGAGTTTGCAACTGGTGGCGCAGTTTGCTCAACAGGATTTTCAATTACAGCTAATTGCTTTGCCTGATGGTAGTGCCACGTTGAGCGGAGGAGGAAGTTATGCATACGAACAGCAGGTGGATGTATTGGCCACTCTTGCCGAAGCTTATGATTTTCTTCATTGGAAAGCTAACGGCCAAGTGGTTTCAAGCAATCCGGCTTATAGCTTTTTGATGCCCGCCAGCGATTTACAACTCACAGCCCATGCAAGGCTTAAAGCTTTTGCCATAACGGCCATTCCAAATGTTGGTAACTATGGCTTTGTAACGGGTTCGGGTGTATATAGTTATGGGCAAACGGCCACCTTGATTGCTACGCCAAATAGTGGTTACCAATTTGTGCGCTGGATCGAGGCCGGGCAGCCAATTTCTACCTCACCAGAATATAGCTTTCAGGTGTATGCTGATCGTACTATTACAGCAGTTTTTGAAGTGGTAGAAGTTTGTGATCCTCCGCAGGGATTGCAAGCCGAAATCATCAGTGATTCGGAAGCGCTGATAAGCTGGATGAGCCAGTCAGAAGCTCAGCAATATGCGCTGCTTTGGGGCGAAGTAGGCTTTGATCCTTTAGTAGAAGGTGATTTGGTGGAAGGAATAATGGAAACCGCATACCTGATTACAAACTTGGATTTTGAAACCGTTTATGAAGTCTATCTGCGGACAATATGCAGCGAAAATAGTGTGAGTATGTGGGAAGGCCCGCTTAGCTTTAGCCCGTTTTGGGTATCGCTGCATGAATCCAAAGAAACAGAAATAAAGGTGTATCCCAATCCACTGATTGATAGGTTATTTGTGGATATTAACACCCAATTTACTCAGCCTCCGCTTATAAAGTTATACAGCCAAAATGGTACCTTATTCAGCGATCAGTTTTCGCGCACAAATACAGGTTTTTACGCCGATACAGATAAGTTGCCGGCTGGATTATATTTGTTGCTTGTTACAATTGAAAATGAGGCATATACCTTTAAAATAATAAAAAGATAATTTAATTATATCGCAATGAAAAGCCAATCAAACCACCAACAGTTTTCTATTACATCTCCTTTAAACTTCCGCAGCTTGTGGCCTTTTCTGGCGCTTTTTTTTGGCTTGATTGCGGTCAATAGCCAAGCGCAGAATACCCAATTAGCGCTAAGTCAATTTCAGGCCTGTCCTGGCGATGAATTGGTTTTTTCCCTCACGGTAGAAGACTTGTATGATGCAGCTGCTATTTCACTTTTTATTGGGTTTGATTCAACTGTGCTCACCTATAATGGCCATGCCAATGTGCCTCCGCAGTTTGGCGGCTTGCTTACCAACCCTATGCCAACATCAGAAACAAAGCTTGGTATCTTTTGGAATAACATTTCCGGTGCATCCCTGCCGTCAGGTACACTGGTCGATTTGCTTTTTACCTATCACGGCGGTGAAATAAGTCTGCCATTCAGACCTGAATCAGAAATAGTAGATATAAATATTAATATCATCAGCTTTGTTGCCAGCGATGGCGCTGTGGGTGCATTACCACCAGATATTTTAGAGCAGCCGCAAAATAGCAATGTTACAGAAGGAGGCGATGCAGTGTTTACGATTTTGGCAGACCAAGCAAATACCTATCAATGGTTTGAAAAACAGACCGATAATAGCTGGCTTGCCTTGCAAAATAATGCGACCTATAACAATGTGCAAACAGCTGCGCTTACAATCAATACGGTAACTCCTGCTATGGATGGCCGCTTTTATGCCTGCGAACTTGCTACCACTGGCGCTTGTACTGTTTTTTCTGATTCGGCTAAATTGAATGTGTTGGAACCCGGCACAGTATTGCTGTCATTGCCCGATAGGCAGAGCTGTCCGCAACAAACTATTGCTGTTCCGCTGCAAAGTTCTGCCATCACTGACCTAACAGCTTTCGAGATCAATATCGCCTTCGATCCGGCTGTGGTAAGTTTTGAGCAGCTTAATCAGATAAATCCCCTTATTGCAACTATGAGCGCCGAAGTGCTTACCTCACCCGTAAACCACCTTTCCCTAAGCTGGACAGGCGCTTCAGCTGTGAATATCGCCGAAGGGCAGTTGGCAGTGCTTAATTTTCAAAACCTGCTTGGAGCTACTACGCTTGAATTTATGGATGATACGGAATTATTAGGGCCGGGAGAGGTTCCCTTCAACCTCACTTTTCAGGATGCTGAGCTGGATCTTTGGCCGCAACCACAAATTACATCGCAGCCGGCTAATCAAAGCGTTTATGCCAACGAAGCGGTTAGTTTTACAGTGCAGGCTTCTGCTGTGACAAGCTATCAATGGTACGAAAAAAGTAGTGCTTCGGCAAACTGGCAAGCCTTGGATGAGGGCGGTAATTATGCCGGCGTCAATAGCTCAACACTGCAAATCAATCCGGTAGGAGCAGGCTTTGATGGATATAACTATCGCTGTGAACTTATCGGAGCACATTGCTCAGTTTATTCTGCTTCGGCAACGCTTACAGTGCTGCCAGCGCCGCAGGCCACGCTGTCTGTAGCAGAAATGATGTCATGTCCGGCATCTCCGATTTCAGTGCCGGTTTCAGCAAGTGGAATTACAGCACTAAAAGCCTTTGAAATTAGTGTTGTCTTTAATCCTGATGCCTTAGTTTTTAATGGATTACAAAATCTTAATCCGCAATTGACCTCCGCCACTGCTGAAGTATTTGCTACACCAGAGCCACATGTCAAAATCAGCTGGTCGGCACCCAGTCCCATCAATCTAAATAATCAAAACCTGTTTGAGCTAGGCTTCGACTATGAAACCGGCACACAAAACTTCAATATTCTTGCGCAATCTCAACTATGGCTGAATGAAACGGTGTCCTACGCATTGAGTTTTGACAACGGAAGTGTGACGCCCCATCCTGTGCCACAAATCAACAGCCAACCGCAATCTCAGTCGGTGTCAGAAACAGGCTCGGCTAGCTTTAGCATCAACTCAAGTGGCGTGCAAAGCTACCAATGGTTTGAAAGCCAAGACGGAGGCCAGAGTTTTAGCCCATTATCAACTACAGGACCTTATTCTGGAGTAAATACCGCACAGCTCGAAATTTCTCCAGTAACAGTTGCTATGGATGAATATCGCTATAAATGCTTGATTACAGGCGCCTTTTGTGAGCTATATTCCGCTG
>Ga0222672_1000555_pt1 | contig 14084 bp, 9 predicted proteins | sample AntAcemetagen799_FD_179810 | JGI IMG/M metagenome (GOLD analysis project Ga0222672, IMG submission 179810) | Saline water microbial communities from Ace Lake, Antarctica - #799 | ecosystem: Environmental > Aquatic > Non-marine Saline and Alkaline > Saline | place: Antarctica: Ace Lake | collected...
GCCACTTTCTAGGGCAAAAGCAAAAATTCCTTCGGCGGCCAAAGCGGAGCCAAAAACATCACCAACATAACGAGAATAAGTGGACCAGTTGGTGCCAAACTCAAACTCCATCACAATTCCGGTGGCCACACCCAAGCCGAAAGTAACGGCAAAAATCTTTGTCCAAAAACGCGCCAACTGCTCATATTGTTTATCTTTGGTGCGCAAATACAAACCTTCCATCAACACCATAATCAGGCCCAGGCCTATGCTGAGCGGCGGATAAATATAGTGAAAACTAATGGTAAAGGCAAACTGTATGCGGGAGAGAATTTCTACATCCATGCTGTTAAAATTTGGTTCAAATTAAGCCACCTCAAGGCTCTTTGTTGCAATTTCTTTTTCGCCCTCCAAAGTTAAAAGAATCATAGTTTGAAGTGTTATTTTTTTAACAAATAATCAACATATCCCCTAATTTAGAATTGCTTATAAATAGTCATAACCTGAAAATGAAGATGTTTCTTTCCGCTAATAAAATTAGGTGATATATTTTGTACTTCGCTAACTTTGCGTAATGAACGAATTTCCATTTATCGACCTGCATACGCACCAGCCGAGGCCTTCAAATTCTAAAAGCTACGCTGTAATAAACATTATGGCAGGAAATCCAATCCCTAATAATCCGACAATAAAATGCAGCTACGGCATTCATCCCTGGCAAATTAAATCAGAAAATCTAAACATCCTGATTCAAAAACTAAAACAAGAAGCCTCTAATCCTCAAATAATTGCCATTGGAGAAGCTGGTTTAGACAAACTAATAAAAACTCCTATTGAAGAACAGAAAGCTCTTTTTGAACTACAGATAGAAATTGCTATAAAGTACGATAAACCACTAATTATCCATTGTGTAAAAGCCTACTCAGAATTGTTGGCGATGCAAAAAAAACATCCAAAAGGCGTATGGATTATTCATGGCTTTGATGGTAGAGTTGAATTAGCTAAACAGTTAACGGATAAAGATATAAAACTGTCAGTCGGCGCGGCTTTAATGAAATCTAATCACAAAATTAGCCAAACAATAGCTGCTATTCCATTGGAGCATCTGTTTTTGGAAACCGATGAACAAACAGAATTTTCTATAGAAGAGATTTACCAACAGGTAGCGAAAATTTTAAAAATGGATATAGAAGAACTAAAAAGGCAGTTGTTTTTTAACTTTGCCGCTCATTTCACAAATCAAACTTAATGATTCCCGATTGGCAAATTCGTACTGAATTATTAATAGGTGAGGCAAGCCTGAAAAAATTTGCTGAAAGCAATGTATTGGTAGCCGGGCTTGGCGGAGTAGGAGCTTATGCCGCCGAACAGCTTGCCCGCGCCGGCATTGGTAAACTTACACTGGTTGATGGCGACACGATTCAGCCTTCCAACAGAAACCGCCAGCTTTTAGCACTTAAAAGTAGCGAAGGACAAGACAAAACCCAGCTTATGGCAGAGCGATTACGCGATATAAATCCTGAAATAGAACTCCGGCTGATTCATGATTTTATCAAAGACGACAAAACAGAAAACCTGCTGGAAGAGCCATTCGATTATGTTATTGATGCCATCGACTCGCTATCACCAAAAGTATATTTACTTGCCCAAGCGCTTCAAAAAGGCCATAAAGTTGTCAGTTCGATGGGTGCTGGTGGCAAGCTTGATCCGTCACAAATAGCCATTGCTGATATTAGCAAAACCTAGCACTGCCGTCTCGCCTTTTATATCCGAAAAAGATTGCGCAGGTTAGGTTTGGAAGCAGGATTTACGGCCATTTACTCAACTGAACCAGTAGAAAAATCAACTATTGTTAAGTTGAAAACTGAAGAAGGAAAGCGCAGTACCGTAGGCACAATATCTTATATGCCAGCTATTTTTGGCTGCTATTGTGCCTCTGTAGTGCTAAGGGAATTGAAATAATCCTCTAGCAAGACCTTGTTAGATTTGAAAGAAAAAAGTCTTCTTTTGACTAACAAAACAAGTTGCTGCACGACAACTTCGGTAAATGATCGATGCCCTTTACTTTATTTTCTCCGGCATAGCCTCCTTCAACTGTTGTGCTGCCGTTTCAAAAGCTTTTATTGCTGCCCGCTTGAAATCAGCGCCGCCACCTTTGATGCTACTCAGGCTTTGCTTCCAGATTTCGCGTCCATCGCTTAAATCCATCACAGAAACATTGGCATCCACAAAAGCGAAATAAATTCCTTGCATATTTGAGCCGTTGCGCGATTTTGCGTCAATCTCAACCAATAAATCCGCCCCATTCATCTGGTCAGTAAATGCAAAGCCACGTTCCGCTAAAGCTTCCTTTAGCGCTGGCTCAAGTAACTTTATTTCCAATTGATTACCATATTGCCCCTTCTCACTGCTTTGCACAAAAATAGTGAGCGGAGCCACTTTTACCATAAAGCGAGCAGGCGACACAGGATATTGTTTTTCGAGCTGTTTTAAAAAAGCCGGTGCAGGGTTGCCACCAATAAATTCCTTCAAATCTATATTGGCCAGCACAATCTGCATCTGGCGATCAGCTTGTTTTGGTGTATAAGGCAAAACGGCAATTCCTGCTTGATTCGTGTTGGCCTTACCAACTTTTTCGTCTTGCAGGCTGAAAACCAAAGGGACTTCCACCAGTGTTTCATTTCCTGCAACAACTTTTACTTTCAACGGCTCGGCTAGCGGTCTTCCAGCGCGAGCTTGCTGCTGCGGATTCATGGCTTCGAGACTAATCTCGGCCAGTTTGGCAATGCGCTGGTAATTTTCGGGCATCCAGTTTATAGCTTTGTCGCGCAGCCACTGCACCGGCAAACTGATTTCGGCAGCAGCTTTGGCTTGTCCGTTTTGGCGGGCAACAGCACTCACTTTCAGCTGATCGCCTTCTTTCCAGTAAGAACCGTCAATCCGCATATCAGCTGATTTGCTTGCGTTTTCTAAAACCCGATAATTTCCCGAACGCACCAAACCACTGGAAACCGCTTCGCGAAAACGCGTTGAAAATTCTGCAGTGAGTCCGCTATTTTCAAAAGCAAACTCATCCAGATAAACAGGAACAGATAGCTCTCCCAACTGCAAAAACAGCCCATAGGCCATAAAATAACCCAAGTCATCAATACTTGATTTTTCACTTTGCTGCAAATCGGTGATGGCGTTTTTTACTTCTAACAATAATTCGAAGCTTTCCTTAAGACGCGTATCTGATTCATTAACAAGTTCTAGTGCCAACAAAATATACTGTGCTTCTTCCAACTCAGTAAAAAGTGGCATTATCTCATAATAGGTTTTGAGTGCTTGCTGCTGATTATTTTTATCACGGTAATTATCAGCGGCCTGTTTTTGGTTCTGAATCTGCTCCATCAGGCGACTCACTGCATTTTTATAAAAATACTTTAGCTCCGATTTTTTGGCTCGCGCAATGGCATAAATCAGGTCTTTTTTGCTGTCGTGATAGCGTTCGCTTCGCAATCCGGTAATTTGCGCTTTGGACAACGATTGGCTTCTCATTTTGAATGCTTCCGTTGTGGCGGCATCAATATTGGCCAGCTGATAATCCGTTGCAGCCTGGATACTTACCTGAATTTGCTGAATGAGCGTAGCCTTAGCCTGTTCTTCGTATTCGTCAAGTAAATCTTTGGCGTTTTTACCTTCGGGGACTTCGCCCGAAACAAAAGCCATAAAATACTCCTGATCAGAATAATTTGATGTACGCCAAACATAGTCCGTCCACTGAGGTTGCTGCGCCAATCCAAGCAATGGTAAAAGCAGCCAAAAAATCACAACATATTTTTTCATAAAAACAGCATTTTAATGCATCAATTCACGTCCTTTTTACTTACAAAACCCTCCTTATTATTGATTAGTTTGATGCGGTACCAATCGCCCTGTCGCTCAATGACAACAAATTCAAGACCACCTGGAATTTTAGCAATAACTTCAGATTTATCATCCGGAAACTCATGGATATCAACTCTATCCGAACTTTTTCCTTTTAATATTATTCTTTCAGCCAGCGCATCGCTATTTGTCGAAAAGGCAAAGGTTTCAATTGGCTTATCAATGCTTTCCAAAAAAGCCAAGGTTCTCACGCCACCTTCTGCACGTTTTAGCGCATCAGCATAAAGTTCGTTACTCGGCTCCAGTTGGTTTGCAACGGTATAATAATTTATTGCATCCTGATATAAACCTGTCATTTCGTGTATGATACCAGCATTGTAAGCCGCTTTAGGGTTATAACTATCAGCTTCATAGATGGCCACTAAAAGGGGAAACGCCTGCTTCAAGTTTCCATTTTCAAGGTATTCTCCGGCTTCATCAGCTTGTTTTCTGAGATCTCTCAATTTAATTTTCTCCATCTCAAAACGAACCAATGTATAACCGGGAGCAAAATAATTTACAAACTTTTTTGCCGTTGCGGACAAAGCGCCATTAAGCAACTGGTTGAAATTAGAAATATTGGCCCTTTCATCATCACATTTTGTATCTTCATTTCCAAAAGCGGCAGTTTCAACGCCAATAATTTCTGCCGTTGAAACCTCCACAATTTTCATACTTGCTGTAGTAGAAATTTTTCGAATTTTACAGTATTTGGTGTATTTTTTTCCATCGAGGCCTGTATAACTTTTATTGGTATTTTCTTCTTTTTTCTCAAAATTGACAGAACCCAAAATAATAGCGTCCAAACCAAGTATGGCTCCAACTTTTGCTGCAGTTGATTCATCTATAGTTCCTGACAGACCCATCTTTTGCTCTTTGAGAATTTCATTAATTTGGTTTCGCTCAATCACACTGTAAACATTTGTTTTAAATCCTTTGATATGTGTAACGCCATCCACCGTTTTTCCAAGACCCATAAATCCTGTTTCTTGTTGCTCAATACCACGGTCTTCCTGCAAAAGCCGGGCAATGATTTGATCTGACAGAATCTGCCCCGCTTCTCTATTTCCCGTAAACTCCATTACACCTATTTTCTTGATGTTGTTGAACTGCTTGGTAGGTGCTTCCAACACGAAACAGTCAATTTTTTGAGCTAAAAGACTGTACTGAAATAGCATGAAACATGCTATCATAATTGATACGTAACTTTTTGTTTTCATGGTTGTATTGTTAAATTAAACTTTACTATTCAGAAAGCCAATTGGCATAAACTTTCATACGTGACGAAACGCGTTCGATATAATGCTGTGTTTCTTCATAAGGAAGATGTGCTTTGAGGTGTTGATAAACCTGATCTGCAGTCATTTTATTAATTTCAGGAATGGCTAGATACAATTTGGTTGTGCCAATAAATGCACGACTCACATTACCAGCGCCTGTATTATAGGCAGCTATCGCACAATAAATGCGACTTTGCGGGTCATTTACTTTTCTAAAACTGCGCGTGATAAGCATGTGCAAATAAGCCGACCCCAGTTCAATATTATTTACTGATTCGTATAAATAATTCTCGTTCAATAACTTATCTTCTTTATACAAGAAATTATACGCATCGCGACCAGCGTAGCGTGGCACAATTTGCATCAGCCCAAATGCCGGAACATGACTTTTTGCTTTGGGGTTATAAGCTGATTCAGTGTGTATTACGGCAAAAACCAATGCGGGATCGAGCATAAACCTGTTGGCATAATTAATCACCGATTCGTAAAAACCTAAGGCCCTGGTTTGGATGCTATTGGTCGCCAGTGGAATTTTCACGCTTACAATCACCTTTTCTTCTTTTGGCGCAGGTTTGGGTTCTGGTTTGGGTTCAATCTTAGGTTTTGGTTTAGGCTCAGGTTTGGGTTCAATCTTAGGCTCAGGTTTGGGTTCTGGTTTAGGTTCGAGCTTAGGCATTTCAGGTATTATTACTTCTTTCGTAATAGTCTGTTTTTCAGCAATCTGATTTGCATATTCCTCTACATTTGCTTCTGTTACAGATTCTCCAGCCTCATTTTGTAATTGACCTTTTAGCACTGGTTCATCCATCAATGGCTGTGGTTTTTCATATTCGGTTTCGTAGTCTTTGGTTTTACCTTTATTGAGTGCCAATTCTTTTACGGCCTCTGCAATTTTTTGCTTCACCAAAGCGGCATTCTCTGCATCCTCAGGACTCATCAGAATTTCGATACGTGCTTCTTCTTCTTCAAAATCAACGGTGGTGCGGGTATCTTCGTCCTCACTATATTCAACCCAGTCTGTTTTGGTAGATTCTGTGAAATTTCCGGCTCCCCACTTTTGCTCAATGCCATTTTTAAACTGATCAAAAGCTTCTTGATTAGCCTTTTCATAGGCCTCCCACTGCTTATTGGTTTCTTCTTGAAACTGCTCAAAACCCGAATCGGATTGTTGCTTAAATTTTTCAAAGGCATCCTCGGTTTCCTGTGCCAAAAGACCTGCAGTTGCCACACAAAATAAGCCTGCTAATAGAATTTTTCTCATAGATACAATCTTTAGTAGTTAAAGTCTATACATCGGATAAATTGACAAGCGGATAACCCATTACGGCATCAATGGTCAGCAAGCGAATATTGCCTGTCTCTTTATGTTGGATGCGGCAATGCCAAACCGGATATAGCAGCAACTCTATTTCATTCACTTCCACATCGTATTTTCGCTCAAGCAATTTCCTAACCTCTTCGGCAGAGACTTTTTTACCCAGTTTTCGAAAATCGAAGTCTATTTCATCCCTATTTTTAGCCGCCGGCAAAATCAAGCCATCTATGTCATCAATTTTATCCGGATTCATCTCGATTAAAGGCTCAAAGGTCATTTTTCTACCTTTGATAATCATAATTTGCTGGTCCTTATAATTAAGGTATAGATTGACTGGCACCTGCTCAATTTTCTTCCTAAAAATTCCCTTTTTGTTATTAAAAATCATCGAAGCCTTGAGCATAGGATAATAGGCAAATTCTGTCGATTCTAACTTTTCCAATGCAATAAGATTCAATGTTTTATGCTCGATATGTGGTTTGAGTGCCTTGCTCAGACTACGTTCACGGATAGAAAAATCAACCACAAGCACTTTTTCGTCAGTTGATGCTTCAGGTGTTTCTGCTGGTGTTATCTCTTTTTCCTGTTCCGCAACTACTGGTCCAGAAGTCATTGCTGGACGTGCTTTTGGCACTTTGGGTACAACAGATTTTTGGTAGCGCTCGCGCAGTTCATCGGGTATCAGGCCACTCAGTTGTTCCTCGCTGATAACATCGTGTCGAGTTAAAAGCCAGCGCACCTGAAACTGCTGAATTTTTTGTGCCTCATCAGGCGAAAGCAGCAAAAATGAACCCTTTTTAAGTGCAGGGATTTTTTGCATTAGCTCACCAGCTGCCATAGGCGCCATAGATTCGATGCGGGTTTCAATCTTTGAAAGGTCTTGTTTGGTTTTTAGGCTTCCTATTAAATAAGTAGAAATTTGTGCAATTGATTTATAGTCAATATCACCCGGATTTTGAGTGGCAATCACACAACCCACACCGTATTTTCGTGCCTGTTTGAAAAGCAGCATCAAACTTTCTTTGCAGGAAGGCATTTTAACAGGAGGCAGAAAAGGGGCAATTTCATCAATATAAAGGCAAGCTTGCAAACCATCTTGGCCACTCTGCAAGGGATTCTGCAACATCCAATTGTAAAGCATCTGGGCAATATAGGCCATAAAAAACTCTTTTTCCTCTTGCGTTGACAATGTGTTTAAGTAAATGACCGAAAGTCGAGTTTTGCCCGTATCGTGTTCATTTAATCCTAAAAGCGCATCGATTGTTGCCGGAAAACCAGTTTCAAAAATCAGCTTTCGTGATCCGATAGTAAGAAACCGCAGCTTTTTTATCAGCTCCTGCATGTCTTTCTGGTTGCTTATTTTCATAACCAACTCATTCACAGACTCAGGAAGATCAGTAAGCAAATCTATTAAACCCGTGAAACTATCCAGATGAACTTTCTTTTGAAAGCAATAATCGAAGACGCTACTCAACACCGACTCGGCTGATTTTCCGTCGTCGGTATCTGCATCGTAGCCAATTAATTCGATCACATTTTTGGCCGTGGCCGAAAAAAACCGCAGCCGGTCTTCGGCATCCATTCCGCTCACCTGTTCAAACTGCAAAGGATTAATAGAAAGCGGCAAGCCTTTAGAACTACCTGGTGTCCAAATGATCACTTCGGTATTTTTAGACATTTGGTGCCGCACATCTGGATTTAATCCTTTGGAAACCAACAAGTCATCATCAGTTTCAGGGTTAATTAACGAGGCAATATCACCCTGGGGATCGAAAATTATCATGGGAATTTGCTGCAAGGCTAGCTCTTCAGAAATAACTTTACAGGCAACTGTTTTTCCACTTCCAGAGGCTCCAAAGCAAGCGATATGTCGTTGTAATGTCTTTAAATCCAGCTCTACAGCTTGCTTATCAGAAAAGCCTAATAGCATTTTTTTCATTTTGGTTTGGTTTGGTTTTATCAACCACTAGGGGGTTGATATAAAATCTCACCTCAAAATTAAGCTATCAGTTCAGCTATTCAAAATATTGGGGGCGCTAATTTTTAAATTTCTACCAAAAACGGGTATAAAAATGCAATTTATAGTCATTCTAAATTAGAAAATACACCATAGCCCTTATCCAGCTACCTTAAAAATGCGTCGATCACTATTATTAATGTACTTGATGAGGCTATTAATAAAATGGGTTCTCCTATCAATTTTCTCAATAATCTTGGCTGCCTTCTTAAAATCACCTGCTTCTCGATAAAGTTCGGCAAGTTCCGCAGGATCAGGCTCGGGCATTTTCTCAACAAGCGCTATTAGTTTTAGTAAATTCGATTGAAATTCAGCTTGTTCAGATTCGTAAAAAACTCGATTCTCTTTGTGAAATAATTTTAAATTATTCCAAGATCGAAAGCTAAATTTGCTACTAAACATATCTTTTAAGCTAAAACTAAGCGCATCCCGATAGAGGTCGTTATATGCCCACAACAAGGATTTGCGTATCGTAATTTCCTGTTGTTCATCCAGTGAATCAATTCTTTTAAGTAGGTTCCAATAATGCTTAACGAGGGCTTTCCGTCCGGCATTACTCAGCAAATTACATCCAAACAAATGCCAGCTCGACCAAGGATAAGTATGAAATCCTTTAAGCACTGCTTCATCCTTTTCTAGTGTCTGCTTATCGCGCCAAAAATAGATCGCACAGGCAGGGCAAAGCACAATTCTCTGTTGAATTATTGGTGTTAAATCACTAATAATCATGCCATCAGAATACAGTAAAGATTGATTCACGGTATCTGAATTAGCTTGCTTTCCGGTCAACCACGAATTACAGCAGGGACATTGTAAGTAATAATTTTCAAAGGAAGTCATACACCAATTTTGACGGTAAAATTACATGCTTCTGTTTATAAATTGCTATCAGTAGCATTGAAATATTAAAAAACTTTAGACACTTAAAAACACAGCAGTGTTTAGTGCAGATTTGTCAGGCTATTGCTGATGCATTGATTTTAAAAAAAAGTCATCAGATCAAAAATCAATTAAAACTAGCGTTTTTTTTAAAAAATAACTACTTTTGATTGTTCAATTCATCAATAGCAACTATTGAGGAATAAAATGTATAACCCAACAAACCAAAAAATGAAAAAGATCAAGCTTTTCGCAGTGAGTGCACTTGCACTTATGATGTTGTTTTCCAGTACTTTAGTTACGGCACAAAGCACAAAAGAACTTAAGAAAGAAGTAAAATCTAAAGCCTTAAAAGACGCTCGAAAAGAGGCAAAACGCTTAAAAAAAGACGGTTACAATGTGAATCCCGGACAACTTCCGATGGACAAACAACTAGAAAAATCGTGGATGATGGCCTACGAATTTGACGATAAAGGACAAAAAAAATACTTTATCGCTGATGGAACTTCTGTGGGAGAAACACAAACTGCAGCCAAATTGCAAGCCTACGAAGTAGCCAAAATCAATTTGGCAGGACAAATCGAAACTGAGATTGCCGGCTTGGTAACAACCAACATTGGCAACCAGCAAATGACTGCGGATGAAGCTGCTTCCGTAACCCAAACTATGGGACAGTTTAAGTCGAAACTAAACCAAAAAATGGGTCGCACGCTGACAATTTTTGAAGCTTACAAACCTGTAGGAAAAAACACGGAAGTGCGCGTTACCATTGGCTATTCAACCGAAGAAGCACTAAAAATAGCCAAGAATATTATCCGCGAAGACCTTCAAAAAATCAGCGGAATGGACGAGAAAAAGATTTCTAAAGTTTTAGAGTTCTAAGGGATTTTTCAGCTTTTATTCAACCAAATCTGTAAATATTTTTACAGATTTGGTTGCTTGTTTTAGTTCAGGTTTCATCACAAAAATGTCTTTCCATGAAATATCCGACTCTAAAATATGGGTTTCCCGTGCTGTTTTTTTTGGCATTATTGCTCAATACAAACATGCTCAAAGCACAGACTTTTGAAGAGTTTCAACAACAAATCGACAAAGAATATGCTGATTTTGAAAAAGAAACCCAACAACAATTTGATCAGTTTGTAGCACAAATCGATGCTGAGTTTGCCGACTTTTTGGCCACTTCATTCAAGTCGTTTGATGCTACTGCCGGAAAACCAAAAAAGCCGGGGCCAAAACCTAAAACGACTCCAAAATTCGACCAAAAACCCAGCGAGACATCCACAAATATTCAGGCCAAAACACCTACGCCTCCGCCATCAAACAAGCGTCTGCCAAATATTCAAAAAGCTGAACCCGATGACTTTAAAGGAACGCCAATCGCCTTCGATTTTTATGGCGCTCCCATTAAACTGGAATACGATCCCCGACTAAAAAACACCAAAATTGGCCATGTTAATCCTGAAGGAATTAGTGAATATTGGCTGTCACTCAGCGAAGCCTATTACAATCACCTGTTAAAACAATTGCGCGAATTTCAAACCGACCTCAACCTTAACGACTTTGCCAGCGTACAACTTATTCAAAAAACGGCAGCGACAATTCACCCCAACGACCCCACCCATCAAGCTTTGCTGGAATGGTTTTTATTGACAAGATCACGCTTTCTGGCAAAGATTGCTTACCACGAAAACCAGGTTTTCGTGCTGCTTCCTTCGCTGCACACACGCTATGGAGAAAACTTTGTGTTGATTGACAACCGCCCCTATTACCTGCCGCCAGGCGCACCCGAAAATATCAAAACTTACAGCGGACAATTTCCGGAAGCAGATATTATTCTCGACCTAACGATTCGCAAACCACTCAATCTGCCACTCAAAAAATCTGTTAGAGATTTAAGCTTCGTGCATGAAGGTAAAAACTATAAAATAGACATCCCATATAATGAAAACCTGATGGATTTCTATAGCAGCATACCATTGACGGATGCCAGCGTATATTTCAATTCTGCCATTGATTTGCGCACGAAAGAAGCTTTAAAACTGACTTTAGCGCCCTATCTTAAAGGTAAGTCTCCAGCTCAGTCGGCTGCCTTGCTTCTTAGTTTTGTCCAAAACGCATTTGATTATCAAACTGATCAAGAACAGTTTGGGCGTGAGAAATTTCTTTTTCCTGATGAGTTATTTAAATATGCTTCTTCCGATTGCGAGGATCGCTCAGTACTATTCGCCTGGCTTTCTAGAAATCTGCTCGACATCAAAGTTTTAGGACTAGCTTTTGAGGGTCACATGGCCACAGCAATTTGTCTGGAAGGTGCAGAAGGTGCTGGTTTTGAACACGAAGGATGCCGCTATGTAGTAGCCGATCCAACATTTATTGGGGCACCAATTGGTCTGGTGATGCCAATGGTAAAAAATCAAACGCCTGACCTGGTGTTGGTTGATGCTATTTCTGAGCAGGAAATTCAGCTTCGCGAAATGCTTTTAGAAGCTGGACTCTATCGGGCTGATAGACTCAAAGACTTGCTATTTGATGATGCTGGAAACGCTTACGCCTGTGGCTATTTTGTCTCTGAATTTTCGCTTGGCGATAAACTGATAACAAGCACAAATTCACATAAAAACACACTGATTATTTCGCTTGACAAAGCCTCAAAACTACGCTGGGTAAAGCATTTTGAAGGCTCAGCTGATAATATGGCCTACGATTTAAGCCTCAACAAAAACGGCTTATTAAGTGTTGCCGGAACTTTTCGTCAGGAATTGAATTTGGGAAAAGGAAGTTTGCACGCTTCTCCGGGTGCGGATATTTTTATCCTCAACATGACAACGGAAGGCCAAATGAAATGGGCAACCCAAACCGGCCTCGATAAGCTGAATCAGAATAGCAACTTTATGTTTGCAGCTGCTTTTAATGATGCTGGCGAAAAAATTTCAGCACGTCTTTATAGTGAAACCGAAGACTTTGATTATTACGGATTGCAAGCCGATAATGAAGGCAACACCTTTATTACCGGTTCATTTTTCGCCAGTTCGGGCATGAATATGAAATCAGAAAAACGCTTCAATTCCGGCGCAGGATTTGATCCGGCAGAAAGCTTAAAAAGCGAAAATGACGAACTTGTTATTGCGCAATACGAAAAAACCATTGCCGGACTTTTTGCTGCAACTAATCTATTACAAATCAACACGCTGGAGCTAAAAGGACAAAAACTTATTGAAGTATTTGACCGTTATAATCCAGCTTTTGCACAGTTTGCGCCCGGATTTTATAGCAGCTTTGGCAAGATGAGTTTTGTGAAAAATGCCGGCGGCATCATCAGTATTCGCACAGCTGACGGGCAGGATGTGATTTTTGACAAAATCAAAATCAGCAATAACGCACGCTTTAAAATTATAGCCTACAAAAGCGGAAATGCTAGCGTAGAGGTTTTCTCAGGCATTGAACTCAGCAACGGAAAGCTAAGCTATCCGCTCAATCAGGTGAAGCTGTACAAGGATAGTGGCGATCTTTTATTGGACTTTGATACCGACCACAGCCAGATAAAAATAAACCTGAAAGCCGATTTATTGAAAAAGTAAAGCGGCAAAATCATGTCCAATTCTATGAACAAACTATTTAAAATTGTCTTATTAATTGCCTTGATTTGCTGCTCGCAAACCCTGCTTTTTTCACAGGATTTTGATGAAGAAGCCGAAGAGGTAGTTGCCACAGAATTACAGGAAATCTCTGTTAGTCAGCTCTTTGATTTGATTCAGGAGATGGGAAACGATGTTTTTGTTCAAGACGTGATCGTAAAAACCAGCGCGGGTGACGAAAAATACCTTGTGGATAAACTTTTCTTTAAAGAATACGTCATCCCGATGCCGCAGTCGGAAGCTGTATCTCTTTATCTTTACAACGTACAGTTTGATTTGAAGGCAAAACATGCGCTGGTTTTTAGCGGCTGGGAATTTCTGAAACTGAATATTATCAACCTGACAAGCACATGTAATATTCATTTTGAAGATTGCAACACAAGTGGCAACTATCCTATCCGGATCGAAAATAGCAGCTTTTCAAAAAACTTACAATTTATTGGTAAAGAGCAAATTAGCGCCATTCAGATTAGTGGTTCTTCATTTGCTAACAGCCTAGATTTCAATCAAGATTTTGATTTTGTACAATTGCGCAACTGTCACTTTATCGCCGACAGTCTTAGTTTTGCCAAGGCAGATGAGGAAGTAATTCATGCGCAATTAGACTTTTCTGGTCAAGCTTTCAATGAAATTGATTTAACCAATTTAGATTTTGACAACAAAGGTTTTGAAAATGTTTTCAGCCTTAATCTGGCTCAAGCTGAGGCAGAAAAAATTAAGCTATTCAAGCTACGCATGTATGCTGCCGACCTCACAGACCTCAACATCAATAAGGCATTGTTGGGCGACTCGCTGGATATAAGTCATTTTGTTGCCGTTCAAAATTTTGATTTTCCAGCTGAAAACACCAACCTCCCGTGGTACAATTTATCCGATGAAAAACTCTGTTTGCTTAATAGCGAATCCGCTGGTCGTCCTGAAATCTATCAGGCAAAAACTGACCATCAGATGTCGAAAACATTGTATTACAATGAGTTGATGAGCTGTTATAATAAAATTAATGGCATGTACCAGTCGCGCGGCGATCGCGCCTCAACAAACAATTCCTATATTGAAATAAAAAAGGT
>Ga0222672_1000556_pt1 | contig 14034 bp, 11 predicted proteins | sample AntAcemetagen799_FD_179810 | JGI IMG/M metagenome (GOLD analysis project Ga0222672, IMG submission 179810) | Saline water microbial communities from Ace Lake, Antarctica - #799 | ecosystem: Environmental > Aquatic > Non-marine Saline and Alkaline > Saline | place: Antarctica: Ace Lake...
GTTGCTGGCGTCCTCGATTCCCGCGTCGATCAGGGCGATAGCATCAGACTGGCCTTCGCAGAGGTAGACAGTTCGGACTCGCTTGTCACTGAGACGCCAGCCCCGCCACGGCAGGAAGGGTTTTCCGATCTTCCAGTAGAAGCGCGGCTTTTCACCGGGTAGCCCCCGCACTTGGCAACCGTGCCAGTTTCCCCCGTCATGCGCCAGGTAGACGAGGCGTCCGTCGATTAGTCCAAGGTCGAGAGTTCCGGCCATTCTCGCGAGAATATCCGACGACACCCCCAGCGATTCGGAAAGCTCTCGACGCGCGGCCTCATTGCTCATTAGAGCGTTCACTGCCCCTGTGCATAAATCGGCATCCGCCCCGGCGAGGGGTTCCGGTTTCGGTGGCGGCGGGATCACTGGCGGCGCATTTCGGCCCAGCCCCGGAATGCGGTCGTCCGCGTCCGTCATCCGTGAACCCCTAGCCGATTGACGGACGGACGGACGGGAAGGAGCGATGGATTCCGTGAAAGGAGCGTTCAGAATCTCCCCCAGTTCGGCGATGGAACCCGCCGTGTCGATGCCGTTGCGCTTGGCGTGAAGGTCGATCACCGTTCCCCCTTCGCTGCATACGTGGCAATACCATGTCCACAGGTCCGGCTTTTTCTGAACGCAGGCCATGCTTGCGTGAGTGTCGGCATGGAGCGGACAGAGGGCCGTGATTTCATTCCCGTTCTTGATCGGACGGGGTTCGCAGCCAGTCTTTTCCAGATAGGCAGGCAGAGCGGCTTTGATCGCGTTGAGGTCGTAGCGCGGTTTCATCGGTTGCGCCTCCTCATCGGTGGCGACCAACCAGAGGCGATCAGTTTTATTGCGATAGGAAAACTGCCTTTCTTACGTGGAATTCGGATGTCCTCTTTTCCTCGAAACTCATCAGGCCAGGCACAGACCACCGCAGCGACTAAGAGGGTTTTGCGGAAGTCGTTCGTCCTGCTATATCCATACTCCGCGAGCATTGCAGGGAGTGTATCAGCCCCAATTTTTTTTCCGACTTTCACAAGACAGCGGGCCTTGATTCGGGCCTTGCGGAGTATCCTCCAATTGTCGCTGCTCATGTCGATCACATAGGCGAGAACAGAAAGACGGTGAGAGGGAGGGATGTGATCCGTGAGAAAGGGAATGAGGTTTCCCAGTCCATTGGATTCAGCCCTATCACGGAGAGCAGTCGAGAGCGGCGGTTGACCAGCGGTAGCGGTAGCGTTAAGATCATTCCAGCGAGAGTTCCAATCCGCTACGTTATGATCGTCCGCCCCTTCGCCGTCCGCGTCGGGGCGGTCGTCGTTTAGGTTCATAGGTGGCGGCGATTAAGATTCAGAGATGGCGTTGACGCGGCGGGCAGTGATGATTCGGTCGCAGTCCTTCAATGGGTACCGAACGCAACGCCTTGAAATCTTGATGAAGGGCAGGATTCCCTCCGCCCCCCATTTTCTCACGGTCTTACTCGCGATCCCGTAACGGGCGGCGAGGGTTCCCGCATCAACAAGGAGCGGGGCGGATTCGGTCGTAGGTAATTTTAATTTACTCATGGCCTATATCCTACTCTTTAGGTAATTCCTAAATCACAGGATAGCTCACAGCGTCACGGCGGAAAGGTCACGCTAGCATCAGGTGACGCACCGGAACGAATAGATGTCTCAACCGGAACGATTTAAGAAATCGCCGCCTCGATCTGGAAACGAGGACCACAATGAGCGGAAATTTACTGCCCAGGGGCGGTCAAGGGACAAAATCGCGAATGTTTATTTTTTCTTCGCACACTCTTTCATGACCTCCCGAAGCTCAGGCCACGTTTTTGCAAATTGAAGAAATTCAATTTGGTCAATCCCATTCGTTTTGTGGGAATCTTTGTGTGCCTTGTATGCAGCGGAACCTTCTTCCGGCGTGATGTCCTCATTTTCGTATAAGTCCTTGAGGTAACTATCCAAGCGTTTTCGTCCTGCATCACTTTCCACCCCGGCGAGCGCATACAATTCAACTCGCGAGATCGGAAATGGATAGAGGGAAGAATAAATGAAATCAGGATTTCGAGGATCATAATTAGAATCTTCCGCCCCCTTTACTCCTCGAAAGGTCTTTCCCTTTTTCTTCCCTCGAGGGTTTGTCTCGATGCGTAACCCAATATTCCGCCACATCCGTCGATTCGCTTCGTTGTCCTCAAGGTAGCGTTGTGTCTGCGCATCATTGATTCGCTCCTGTTCAATGAGGGCTGAGGATTCCCGAATCAATATCAGGGCTGTCCGGCAAGCCTCTTTTGCGTCTCGTTCGGTTGCCAACAGCGTTGCAGCGATAGATGCGACTTCTACCGGCGACACATTCGGAAGCGGAAGACTCTTAGTTTGCGAGACTCCCCTGTAACGATTTGAATTTTCAGGATTGAAGGACTCCTCCTCGCGGAGCTTTTTGATTTGGTCGCTTTCAATTCGCTTTCGTCCCCGTGAAATCATTCTCAGGCTTTTCTCTTTGTCGTGATCACCACTCATGCCGCTCCCTCCATTTTCACGATCCCTTTAGTCTTGCCCTTCTTTTCCGGCAGCACATCAAACCATTCCGTCGCGGCCTCAGGCGTCACCCGCTCCCGATAATGTTTAAAGGTCATCGAGGGCGATGCATGGCCCAGCCAGAGAGCGACACGGGCAGCGTCTTCCTCCTTTGCCAGTGAGTAGCTGGCGAAACTATGGCGCAGCGCGTTGTGCTTCCAGATCACCGCAGGCCGTCCGTTCTTTTCGTCCTTTTCGGCGAGGATCAGATGGAAGTTCCAGAGGCGGCGATACAGATTCGCAGGGGCGACTTTCCCGCCCGATTTTGCGTAGGGCTGGATCCACTGAAAGAGCGTTTGAGAAATTGGAACGTAACGATGAGCGGCAGTTTTCGAGACTCCCGCGTCGATGTCGATTCGCTTCCTCAGGAGATCGATCGCCTTCCAATCGAGGCGGCGGATTTCCTCAGGCCGCAAACCCGCAAAAGCACCCAGGGCGATCACCGGCACCAACTCGGCAGGGACGGTATCGAGAATCACACGCAATTCCCCAGCCGTGAAGATCGGAACCCGCTTTGGCGTCTCCGTTGCAATCTCCGTTGCGCGGGCGGGGTTCTGCTCCCGGTCACAGTATCCCCGTTTTCCTCCCCACTCGAAAAACACCGCCAGCACTCGGCGAAACCCGTTGCGCGTCACTGGTGCGACCCCCAGCCCCTCAAGCCACTGGTCGAGAGTCATCGGGGTAATCTCAGAAAGCAACAGCCCCCCGTGATCGTCAGCGAACTTGTGCAGCTTGTAACGAAGATCACCAATGTAACGGACCGATTTTCCAGCGGCCTTTTTCATGTCGATGAATTCGTCGATGGCCTCATCGATGAGAGAACTTTTCTCAGCAGATTGGCGGCGTTGGATATAGTCGGCGACTACGTCCCGCAATGTCGCGTTGTAAGGTTTCAGAGCTTTCACGGCCCAGGCGGCATCTTTCGCGACACTGTCATGAAGCGCGGCGGCCTCCCGCCCCCGGTTCACTATCTCAGTTTCCTTGTCCAAGACAAAACTCTCAGCCGCCTTTTTGGTTTTGAAGCGGCGAGAGTTGCGAGGGCAACCGGGATCAAGCGAGGGCCAATAGACCACCCAGGAAAACTCAGGGTGATGAGTCGAGTTGAAAGGTTTTAGCGTCACCTTGAGACTTTCCCGCCGGTTGCGGGGAGGCGAAGGAGGATCACCGGGCTTTTTCTTTGGTCGCCCGCGTGACTTCTTCCCGGCAGCCTTCGCGACAATTTTTTCAGCGGCTTTCAGATGGGCGTCCACTTCTGCCTTTTTCGTTTTGGCTCCCGGCGCGGTGGGATCGGAAAAGATTTCCAAACTGATTTGCCTCGCCTTTTCGGTATGCTCTTGTAGTTTTTCCCCTTCGCAAGATTCGCGCTTCATGCCCCTGTAATGCCACATGAGCATTTTTAAATCAATGATAAAACTGTGTAGGCACTCTGAAACCCTTTATTTTGCTAGGCTGTAAACAGCTTTTGATTCTGTTTGTCAAGGTTCAAATCCTTGCGGAGTTGCCATTCTCTCTCCGGGTTTTCGGCGAATCCCATTCATGACCGCCCTCGCCCACTTGCGGACGCTCCTCGTTCTAGGCCGCGTCTCGAATCTACCCACCATCTGGTCGAACGTCCTCGTCGGCTGGTTTCTTTCCGGCGGCGGATGGACGGGTGAGGCAGCCTGGATCGTCGGCGGCATGAGCCTCCTCTACATCGGAGGCATGACACTCAACGACGCCTTCGACGCCGAATGGGATAAAAAGCACGCACCTGGCCGCCCCATCCCTGCGGGGAGAATCGGACGTGGTGGGGTTTGGGCCTATGGCCTGGTCCAACTCGCGGGCGGCATCTTCATTCTTTCCCTTTTTTCCTCTGCTCATCCCATCCTGATCGCCGCACTGATTGGAAACATTTTTCTCTACAACTGGCTGCACAAAAAGTGGGCCGGCTCGGTCCTGATCATGGGCATGTGCCGGGCACTCGTTTATCTGGGAGCAGGATCTGCTGTCGCCGCGCACACTTCGGCGATCGAACTCTCTCCCACCCTTCTCGCCATTGCCGTCGGCTCAGTACTCTACATTGCAGGCCTGACCCTCGCCGCCCGGGCGGAGCACTTGCGACCGGATCAGCCAACAGGATTTCTCCCCCGGATACTCCTGATGTTGCCCGTTCTCTTTCCGCTCATCACTTCCAGCATGATGCCCAACGACACAGTCCGAATAGCTCTCGTCGTCGTCGGAGTATTCGGCATCTGGTCGTGGCTTGTCATTACACGGACCGCCTTGCGGCGAAAAATCCCCATTGGTGTTGCCTACGCCATCGCCGGGATCGCTTTCTTCGACGCCGCCACTGTAGCCTTTGCTGACTGGAGAGCCGCCGTACTTTGCCTCGGCTGTTTCGTGATTACTCTTGCCGCGCAACGGGTGATTCCCGCGACCTAATTGAATTCGCTTTGCCTGCTCCCTTGGAGCAACTATCTCGCGTTGCTCAGTTGCCTTTCTCCACTTCGTTCCGAATCTATCTACTCCTCTCCGAGAAGCAGCCGATAGTTCCCTCCGAGAATTATTTTCTTTGCGGCTTCCGGAATTTCTGCAGCAGTCACTTTTGACAACTCGGTGCCGAGCGAGCGGGATGGCAGGTGGCTGCCGAAAACTACACGCTCCGGTCCGAGCTCGCGAACAGCCATTTCAACAAAGCCGGCAGTTGCGTCGAAACCGGATGTCTCCACCAAAATATTCGGCGAGTCACGCACGGCGCGGATGCCCTTCTCCCACTCTCCGCCCGCATGAGCGCAGAGAAATTTCTGTTCGGGAAAACGGGCTGCCAACTCCGCCAGCTCGGATGGCGTCGATTCCCCCGGCCCCTGTTTGCCACCTGTCTTGAACCAGGTGTGTTGCATGATAACTCCGCCTAGCTCGGCGATGCGCTCGACGAGTGGATAAAAATTCGTATCGGCACAAGTCAGCGCTCCGGGGCCGCCTCCGGCAAAATAGACGCCTCGCATCGGGCCGTCACGCAGCCATCTATCGAGCGCGTCCAGCGATGCAGGTACATCGTTGGCATTGAGCTGAATCATGCCGATCAACAAATCAGGCCAACGCTCCAGAGGAATGCTCACCGTCTCCGGCTTTGCCTGAACGAGGCTTTCAAAATCAGCGTCACTTGTCGTGCCGAGACCAACGTGGGCGAAGTAACACAATTTCTCAAAGCACCCCAACTTAATCGCATGCATGGAGCGCTCAATATCGGCAATGAGACGCGAACTCCCGTCGGCACCCGGATGCCCGTGAGAAGGCGTAAAATACGAATCCCAAATTCGATAGCCCTCCAGCGTTTCCCGTGAGGGAAGCCCGTATTTCCCGTCGAGATTCATTGGCCAAAAAGTCGATTCACGTTTCCTGCGAGGATTTGACGGAGCGGGCCTTCCTCCAGCTGGTTTTCGTGAACAGCCCTGATCAAAGCGGCCTCGGGAATGAGAAACGGTGCGTGAGTACCAAATAAAATCCGGCCTGGCGAAACAGTGGCCAACAAGCTCGCAATACCATCCGTGCCGTCGATCCGGGCGGTGTCGAGGTAGACTCCAGAGGGCACGCTCCCGCGCGGTCTCCAGTTAAGAAGTTGCACGCGGCAAGCGCCAGTGTCTGGCAAGGCGGAGATGTCGACATCGGGAACGCTTACGATGTCATTTTGGGTGCGGGTGTCTTCCAGCGCGCAAGCAAGCTGGATGACCACGCCCGCCTCCGCAGCCATCACGATAAGCTTCGCGAAATTCGGATTGTCGAGCTCGTAGCCATGATAGCCCGGATGGAGGCGAATGCCTGACATGCGATGCTTTTCGACGCACTCCGAAAAGTCGCCTTCCCATCCGGAAGCAATTGGATTGACCGAGCCAATGGGATGTAATTCTGGAAACCGCGAACACTCTTTCGCGAGGCGTTCGTTCACCGCAGACAAATCACGATGGAAGATGCCTTCGAAACTTCCCGCCATCGCCGACCCGATTTCAAGAGTCCGCATTTTCGCGACGAGCGTTTTCGTCTCATCGAGTGGCAAGCGGCGAAACGGCCACCGGAACAGGCTGACATTGCTGTCGATGATCTCCAGCGGCGAGGGTTCACCGGACGCCTTGACGCTGATAGCTGAAACAGCAGCGGCAGCCTTGAGCAATTGTCGACGCTTCATTCCTCTGCGATCACGCCAAAATCTCCTTCACGACTCTTGGAGGCTCGAAGCCTGTCAGTTTCTCTTCCAGTCCACTACGATCGTAGACCAGCTTCTGATGATGCAGCCCTAACTGATGCAGAATCGTGGCATGAAAATCATGGACACTGACCGGATTCTCCACCACGGCATGACCAAAATCGTCGGTCTGTCCGTAGGTAGTGCCGCCCTTGATCCCGCCGCCGGCCATCCACGAAGTGAACGCCTGCATATTGTGATCACGACCGGTGTAGATGTCGCCCGATCTCTGCGATGTCGGCGTGCGCCCGAACTCTCCGCCCCACACTACTAATGTTGAGTCGAGCAAGCCGCGTTGTTTCAAATCCCGGAGCAATCCGGCGACCGGCTTATCGGTCCGCTTGCAAGTTGCCCGGTGATTGGCGGACAAATCGACGTGACTGTCCCACGGCTGCTCTTCGAGAAAGATTTGCACAAACCGCACGCCACGCTCGACCAGGCGGCGGGCCAATAAACAACGCCGACCATACGAGTCCGTTTCCTGCTCACCCACCCCATACATTTCCAAAGTGTGCGGTTTTTCCTTCCCCAAATCCAATGCCTCGCCCGCCGATAGCTGCATCCTCGCCGCTAGGCCATATGACTCGATCCGCGCGTCGAGATCGGGCTGATAGGGACGCTTTTTCCGGTGAATTTCATCGAGCTGGTTCAGTAATCCCCGCGCTGTCTCGGTCACTGCAGATGGTTGCTCAAACTGCTGCTTCAGATTGAGAATGGGCGACCCCGTGGGGCGCAGTCGGGTGCCCTGAAAGGTCGGCGGCAGAAATCCTGAGGTCCAATTGCGGGTTCCGTTCTTAGGCAGTCCAAGTTCATCATTAAGGACGACGTAGGCCGGGAGGTTTTGATTTTCTGATCCCAGTCCGTAAACCGTCCATGCACCGAGAGTCGGGTATCCCATGAAAAGCCGGCCGCTGTGAATTTTGTAGAGCGCGTTGTCGTGGTTCGGATGGTCTGTCCACATCGAGTTGATCAGGCAGATGTCGTCCGCCATTTTGGCCGTGTGCGGCAACACGTCAGCCATCCACATGCCCGACTGCCCGTGACGCGCAAAGTTGTATTGACCACCCATCATAACTCCGATGTCGTCGGTGCTTTGATTGCCGATCTCCTCGACGTTTCCGGGAAAAGCCTTTCCGTCCATGCTGTCGAGGACGGGCTTGGGATCGAATAAATCCATCTGACTCGGCCCGCCGTTCATGAAAAGCTGGATGACCGATTTTGCCTGCGCCGGATGATGTCCGCGCTTGGGTGCGAGATTGAACGGAGCAGCGAATTCGCTTCCTTGGGCCGACGACCCGAAAAAGTCATCGCAGAACAAGCTCGCTAACGCTGCGCCGAAAACCCCGTCGCTGGTGCGTGCGAAAAAGTCGCGTCGTGTTGTGTTTTCGTTAGTCAACTCACCCATCTTGTCAGTCAATATAAATAAATGCCGCCGAATTGAGAATCGCGTGACAATATGCCTCCAGCGGCTCCGGCGAGAGGGCCTGCAACTCACGCAATGCTTCGATCCCGAGTCGACGCTCCTCATTCTCCGGAAGTCGGCTCAGTGCAATGCGGTAGACCGCGTCCACTTTCTCGCCAGCACCCGGAGCAGACTCACCGTCGCCGACGACCGATGCCTCGACCCTCACAGCGAGAGCAGCAGCCAATTCGCGGACGCGGCCATTGTTCAAGAGCATCAGAGACTGAGGCGAAACAGTGGAAACGCTGCGCTGATAGCAGTTCGGCCCCATCTCAGGGTAGTCGAACGTCTCCATCATCGTCGGAATTTCTGTTCGCCGGTACTGCGCGTATATGCTGCGCCTCCAATTTCCGTTCGCAGCAGAATCAACGCTGACAAGTCCGTTGCGATCGACCGAAACCGGATCCGGCGGACCTCCAGGCGTGTTGTCGAGCTTTCCGGAAACGAACAACAACGAATCGCGCAGGGCCTCCGCATTCATCCGGCGCAGTGGCATTCGGGAAAAAAGATAATTCTCGGGATCCGCTGCGACGAGTTTATCCGTGATGCGGCTGGACTGGCGATACGCCCTCGAATTCATCATGAGTCGGTGCATTTCCTTGACGCTCCATCCACCCTCGACAAACTCGACCGCGAGCCAATCGAGCAACTCCGGATGAGTCGGGTCCGCCCCTCGCACTCCGAAGTTCTCCAATGTCCGAACAATCCCCGCGCCAAAATGGTGATGCCACATCCGGTTGACCATTACCCGCGCCGTCAGTGGATGATCCGGCTGCGTCAGCCAACGAGCGAATGCAAGTCGCCGCCCCGTCTTCGGCGTTCCGTCAGGAAAAGGAGGCTCGACCTTGAAAGGGGTTTGTCCGTTTGTCAGGACGGACGGAACACCGGGACCGACGAGACGACCGGGTTTGTTATATTCCCCGCGACGCAGGATGTACGCCGGCGATGGATCACCCCGATCCCACATGGCACGGATCGTGGATGACGGCACCATTTTCTTCCGCACTGCGGCGATCTCATTTTTAACTGACGAAACGGCACTTCGCGTATCAAGGACAGCCCCGGGTTGGCTGGCGTTCGGTAGCAATTCGGCTACCCGGAATTTCTCGACCAAAGTGGCTTCCGTCGCGGTGCGTTGATTATCCGCTTTCCGCAGCGCGGTGAGAGTTGTCTTAATTTCAGCTTCGGACAGCTCGGGATGATGCTCCTGCAACAAGGCGGCGTCCCGGTCCGTCTCGCATTTTTTAAGCATGTTAGACAACAACTTCAATTCCGCCTCGAACGGCGGATTCACTTCAGCAATTCGCTGCATCCGCTCAGGCGTGTCGAATCTCAGCTTCCGCGTTTTAAAGCTCAACCAGTCGTGCTCGTCGAGCGCCCCCTGAAAGATCGCTTTAAACCGGTAGTAGTCGCGCTGCGGGATAGGATCATATTTGTGAGTGTGGCATTTGACGCATTCCATCGTCAGCCCCATCACACCCGACCCGAGCACGCTGACGACATCGCCGATCACTCCGAGTCGTTCGGAAACGAAGTTCATCGTCCGTGATCCGGTCTGATCGATTCCCATGCGGAGAAATCCGGTCGCGACAAGATTGTCGACCATCTCGTCGGTGACGACTTCCGCCTTTTCCACATCGATCAGCTCGTCGCCTGCAATCTGTTCGATCAGGAAACGGTCGTAAGGTTTATCCCCGTTGAACGCATCAACCACATAGTCACGGTACTTCCACGCCACCTCGCGGATCGGATCGGATGAGACACCACCCTCCGAGTCAGCGTAGCCCGCCACATCCAGCCAGTAGCGCCCCCATCGCTCGCCGTAGTGTGGAGATGCGAGCAAGTAGTTGATCATCGACGGAAACCAAATTTCCTCATCACCCGTTCGCCAGCGTTGCCACTCCTCCGCCGACGGCGGCATCCCGATGAGGTCGAGATAGGCCCGGCGGATCAGTGTGTCGCGGCTTGCCTCAAGCGAAAAATCCAACCCATTCTCCGTGAGACGCTTTCCGATGAAATAGTCTACCGACGCCGCGCCCGGATCAGCCTTCGGCGGCTGAAAGGCCCAATGCCGACGATCTTCGTCCGACACCAAAGGATCAGGTTCAGTCGTGGCCACATCCGGCGCGATATCCTTCACCGTCGCTCCCGCCGCAATCCAATCCCGCAAAACTTTGACCTCAGTCGATGGCGGCCGTTTTACAAAATACTTCAGCAACAATTCCTGCGGGGGGCAGGCCTGACTTTCGATCCGCTGGATCATTTTGCTTCCATCAGGATCACCCGCCACCAACGCCCCGCCTGCGAGCATCGACTCCGGTGTCCGTAAATCGAGACCACCCTCCTGCAACCGTGCACCGTGACAAACCGTGCAGCGCAACAAGACGATAGGCAGCACATCATGCTGGTTCGGTGCCTTTTCCGTCAAAGTCGGTCGCTCCCGAAACTCCGCTCCCGCTTCAATCCAATCGTGGATCGTTTCGATCTGCTCATGCGTGAGCGAGTCGCCCTTCTTCGGCATCTCTCCGTGATGAACAAGTTTGTAGAGGATACTCTCTTCCGGCTCGCCCGCCTCGAAGACTGCCCCGCTTTCGCTACCTCGCAGCAGTCCCTTCGTCGTCGACAGATCCAACTCTCCCTTTTGCTGCTCCGGATTGTGGCACTCCACGCAACGGCTTTTCAAAATCGGCGCAACCGTATCTTCGAACACCGTTGCTGCCGTAGCCAGCGATGATGACCCGAGCAGCACCAAAAAGAGGTGGATCTGTAACGAGTTTCGCATACAAAAAACCATCGAAAGTATCGCCTCACTCCCAGCCCGATCCGATCTCTATTATGCCGTGTCTGCGCTACGAAGAGTTTCGAGGTTCCTGAATTCACAAGCCAAGCGCATCAGCACTACATTTTGCGACTTATTCCGGCAGTTTTATGCCAAATAAACTGCAAAATGTCGTATAAAACCGTATTATGCGACAAATAAACGGGTTATATGTCGTGAAAAAGCCTTTTGCGACATATAGTGATTTGTGCCAAAACAAATTTCATCGCAAGCACTTACAGCTATCGCCACAGTCGTTAGCCGTCATCCCGATGGTGTCGGCATCAGCGACATCCGCGACGGACTCACGTTTTCGCTTCCGACACGCACGTTGCAACGACGCCTACATCGGCTCGAAGAGGAAGGCCGCATTACCAAAACCGGCATCCTAAAAGGCACGCAGTATTTCCCGGCTCTGACGGAACCTGCGATACCGAGGCACCAGTCGCTCCGCGTTGCGGAACCCGATGTCGACAGCTCATCCCTGCCCCTGTCCGCCACGGCCAGCGAACTCCGCGACTCGGTCCGGGCACCTGTGTTTACACGCTCGCCGGTAGGATACGATCCTGAGTTTCTCGACTCCTATATCCCGAACGAAACGGCCTACCTTTCCGAAGATATCCGAGCCGAGCTTGCCAGGCTTGGTCGGGTCGGCGTATCCGATTTGCCAGCAGGCACCTATGTCCGGCAAGTCCTCGACCGCCTCCTCATCGATCTGTCGTGGAACTCGAGCCGTCTGGAGGGCAACACCTATTCCATGCTCGAAACGGAACGACTCATCGAGCAGGGCGAAGGCGTTGCCGGACACGCGCCCGAAGAAACCCAGATGATCCTCAACCACAAGGCGGCCATCGAAATGCTGGCCGACCAGGCCGGTGAAATCGGTTTCAACCGCTACACGATCTGCAACCTGCATGCCCTACTCTCGGACGGCCTCCTGCCCGACGACAGCGCATCCGGTCGCGTGCGCTCATGCGCAGTCGGCATCGGCGGGACGGTGTTCCATCCACTAGAGGGAACGCAACGGATCGAGGCGAATTTTCTGCAAATTCTTGAGAAAGCCCAGGCGATCCGTAATCCATTCGAGCAAGCCTTCTTCGCGATGGTGCAGCTTCCGTACTTGCAGCCATTCGAAGACGTGAACAAACGCGTCTCACGGCTCGCGGCAAACATCCCTTTGGTGAAATACAACCTCTGCCCGCTGTCGTTCATCGACGTGCCACAGGAGGACTACGTGAGCGGTCTGATCGCTGTCTACGAATTGAACAGAGTCGAATATCTGCGGGACGTTTTCGTGTGGGCCTATCAACGCTCGGCGGTGCGATATCCAGCGGTGGCCCAATCGCTCGGCAAACCCGAGCCGTTCCGAATGCGCTATCGTGCGCAGATCCGCGAACTGGTCAGGGAAGTCGTACTCGGCGGTATGGACAAAGCGGAAGCGGCGCGGTGGATCGCAAATCAGGCGGAGAAGAAAATGGAAAAGGAAAACCGCGCCCGGCTCGTCGAAATCGTGGAAAGAGAACTCGGCGGACTCCACGAGGGAAACATCGCCCGCCAACGCTTGCGCCCCGCCGAGTTCGCGGCTTGGGATTCTACTTGGAGATAGAAAGTCTCAGTCGACCTGGAATCAGCACGAAACTGCTCCACCACGGGATTCTCGATTTCGAATCCATTCTCCTCTACCAAGCCCGAATAAGCCACTTGGCAACGCCTACGCTCTTCGCGATCATCACCACCTTATGATTTCGAAGCTCTTTTCATCAATCATCCCGCTCGCCATCTCGACAACCTTTGCTTTCCCCTCTCTCGCAGCTGATAAACCAAATTTCGTTTTCATCCTCGTCGACGACCTCGGCAAGGAGGACTTAGGTATCGAAGGAAGCAGCTTCTACGAAACACCGCACATCGACGCCTTGGGCAAGCGGAGCCTGCGCTTCGAGCGGGGCTACTCAGCATGCCAGGTTTGCAGTCCCTCGCGGGCCGCCATCCAAACAGGGAAAACGCCGGCCCGCACCGGGATCACAGATTACATCTCGGTCCAGGGCCGCAACCAACCCGAGCAGTGGAATCGCAACACACCACTCCTACCGGCGAACTACGCGCAACAATTGGCTCTGGAGGAAGTCACCATCGCGGAGGCGTTCAAGGGAAACGGCTACCACACCTTTTTCGCCGGAAAGTGGCACCTCGGCGACGACGGCTTTACTCCGACAGAGCAAGGCTACGACGAAAATCAGGGTGGTTACCACTACGGAACGCCTCCGGGTGGCTATCATTCCCCCTACAAGAATCCGAAGCTCACCGACGACGAGCCGGGCGCGGAACTGCCACTTCGTCTTGGTCGCGAGACGGCGGATTTCATCTCGCGGAAGGCAGACTCCGGCGAACCTTTTTTCGCAATGCTATCGTTTTATTCCGTCCACGGTCCGATCCACTGCTCGGAAGAGCGCTTCAAAAAATTCCAAGCCAAGGCGGAGAAAATGGGCCTGACTACCCGGACCAAGCCACGCTTTGCCATGGACCGGACTCAGGAGGTCCGACAGGTGCAGGATCATCCCATCTATGCCGGCATGATGGCCGCGCTCGACGACGCAGTCGGAATCGTCCTCGATGCGATCCAGGAAAGCGGCGAAGCGGAAAACACTGTTGTCATTTTCACTTCGGACAACGGCGGAGTTTCTTCCGGGGACGGCTACGCGACCGCCTGCCAACCGATGCGCGGCGGAAAAGGTCGCCAATGGGAGGGTGGAATCCGACAGCCTTACTACATTTACTGGCCGGGCGTGACGAAAGGAGGCACCACGGAGACCCTCGCAACCGGAATGGATTTTTACCCGACGATGCTCGAAATCGCGGACCTCGCCCCAATGCCCGATCAGCATCTCGACGGGATCAGCCTCGTTCCCGTGCTAAAAGGGAGCGAAATCGAGGGACGCCCGCTCTTCTGGCACTACCC
>Ga0222672_1000565_pt1 | contig 13881 bp, 14 predicted proteins | sample AntAcemetagen799_FD_179810 | JGI IMG/M metagenome (GOLD analysis project Ga0222672, IMG submission 179810) | Saline water microbial communities from Ace Lake, Antarctica - #799 | ecosystem: Environmental > Aquatic > Non-marine Saline and Alkaline > Saline | place: Antarctica: Ace Lake...
CTTTTTAAGAGAAAACTACTCGAAAGGGTTGATGAAAGAAAACCTGCAGACAGACCAATGCGCAAACGCTCGCGATTTTAAACAGTAAAGGAACTTTCGTGTTTCTGTAAATTAAAACACTATTGCCTTGTAAGCAGTATAATGTGGTTTATTAAGCTGAATCAGCGAAAGCTTATTACTAAAACCTCCGGACAACTTAATATTCGCCAATGCATAACCTGATATTGTTTTATTAAATGTAATAACTCAGTTCTTTTCTTAAACATCTCAAAATAAACTAAATTTGACCTCTGTAATCAAAATTATTGTGGCCAAATTTGTCCGACATAGGTTTTCGCTACGCAATATGCTATGCGATTGTTGTCTAAAACTGTTGCATCTGGTTTTTAAGCAGAATAATATTACTATAGTAAAAGCTAGGCTTGGCGAAGTGGTGGTGGACTACGATCCGCAGCAATACAGTGTGGAAGACCTGAAAGCATTATTTGTGGAGATTGGCTTTGAGCCCATTGAAGACAAAGAAACTCAACTTGTGGAAGACATCAAACGTGTAGTGATCGAGCTGGTGCATCATAGCACTTTTAATGCCATGGTGCGCAATTCAGATTTTATAGTTGATAAATTTAACCTGAGTTATCAGCATCTTTCTGCTGTTTTTTCAAGAAAAGAACAAATTACACTTGAAAAATACATCATTCTACAACGCATAGAGAAAGTGAAAGAGCTTATTCAGCTAGAAGACCTCAGCCTGAGCGAAATCGCCTTTATGATGGGCTATAGCAGCGTCCACTATCTGTCAACCCAATTCAAAAAAATCACCGGCTATTCCGTCACCGAATACAAAGCCTTGCCAGAAAAAAAACGTAAAGGCGTAAATTAACATGAGATTTGAAAGATTAAAAGTTCAATAAATTCAATACAATTGATGCTTCAGCGTTGTATTTTCTTGTGGATTGACGACGCGTTTTTCTCCATGAACTGAAAACTATAGTGGTTGAATTGAAAAGAAAAGTGATTAAAGATGAATTTGGGGATCAATAAACTGCATAACGCATAGCTGGAACTACATTCACCACAAATTTTATACACTAAACAGAAAGTTTTGTACCAGCTACACGAACCAATGGATCTATTTTTGCATCAGTTATTTGAATTTTTACATTCTTAACTCTATACCTATGAAAATTAAAAATAATATTGCTATAAGCGAAAACGGTTTCGTTTTCAACCCCGCTTCTGGCGAATCTTTTACCACCAATCAGGTTGGACTGGAGATGCTTAACCTTTTACGGAAAGGTACTGATAAGGAAATTATCATCGCTGATCTTACCGAAAAGTACGATGCTGATGCCGGCGTAATTGAGCGCGACTTCAATGACTTTTCGGAGATGCTCAAACAATACCATATACACCAGCATGAAGAATCCTAAACCTCAACTCACTATTGCAGTTACAGGGCTCAATGCCATCGACAGTCCTGGGCCGGGCGTTGCTGTAATTCGAGCTCTTCGCGAGGCTGAATCCTTTGACTGCCGAATCATCGGTCTGGCCTACGAATCGTTGGAGCCAGGAATTTATATGCATGATATTGTCGAAAAAACTTATCATATCCCCTATCCAACTGCCGGTACTGAGACCTTGCTGAACAGGCTGAAATTTATTCAGGAAAAAGAAAAAATCGATGTTGTAATTCCTAATTTCGATGCCGAGTTGTATTCTTTTATCAAGCTAAAAACTGCACTAGAACAAATTGGTATACGCAGTTTCTTGCCTACCATGGATCAGTTTGAAGAGCGCCAGAAGATTAACCTACCCGAGTTTGGTAAAACATACGGCATCAATGTTCCAAAGAGTAAAGCCATTTATACGCCGGCTGATATTGGCAAACTCGAAAGCGACTACAACTGGCCATTGGTTATAAAAGGAAAATACTACGATGCCACACTGGCCTACACGCGCGACCAGGCGGTTTCGGCTTATCACAAAATCAGTGCTAAGTGGGGTCTTCCCATTATTGTACAGCAATTTGTTCACGGCACCGAATACAATGTTGCCGGCTTAGGCGATGGCGCCGGCAATACCATTGCTGCCGTACCCATGCGCAAACAGTATATCACCGATAAGGGCAAGGCATGGGGAGGCATTTCTATTACCGATGACAAAGCCTTAGCACTCACCAAACATTTTCTGGAAACCACCAAATGGCGCGGTGCTTTTGAGCTCGAGCTGATGAAGGACAAAGCTGGAGAATACTTTCTTTTGGAGATAAACCCACGTATTCCAGCCTGGATATACCTGGCAGTGGGCGTGGGACAAAATATCCCGGAAGCACTTACACGACTGGCGCTTGGCATGCCTACAAGTCCTTTTACAACTTACGAAGCCGGCAAAATGTTTATACGTTATGCCTGGGATATGATCGTGAATCTAAGCGAATTTGAGCAAATATCAACAACTGGAGAACTTTAAAAAATAAAATCATGGCTAAAATAAAATATGAACGTCCGGTTATTAAAAGACTGGAAAGCAATATGCCTAATAAATTTGGGACGCGCACAGAGTTTAAACCCGTAACACATCTCGATGGTGTGGCAGTAAGTGACCTGGTTGAGAAGTATGGCTCGCCACTTTTTGTGCTGTCAGAACGCAAAATCAGGAAGACTTTTCAGGCTGCCCGACAATCTTTTGAATCGCGCTACCCAAAGGTTCAATTTGCTTGGTCATACAAGACCAACTATATCAGCGCTGTATGCAATGTATTTCATCAGGAAGGCTCCTGGGCCGAGGTGGTTTCAGGATTTGAGTATGACAAAGCCATAAAAAATGGTGTTGATGGCGCACATATCATCTTTAATGGCCCCGATAAGTCGGAAGAAGATTTGCGTAAAGCTACTACCAATAACTCTTTGATTCATATCGACCACCTCGATGAACTCTATATGCTTCAGGAAATTGCACGCGAAACAAAACAACGTCCTAAGGTTGCTATACGTGTAAATATGGATACCGGTATCTATCCAATGTGGGACCGTTTTGGTTTTAATTACGAAAACGGACAGGCCTGGGATGCCCTCAACAAAATTATGTTTGGCGGGCTGATGGATTTGGTAGGCCTGCACACCCATATCGGCACCTTTATGCTTTCGCCCAATGCATACGCCATCGCGGCAAGCAAACTGGCCAATTTGGCGCAACGTGTACAGCAAAAATACAATCACGAAGTAAAATACATTGATATGGGCGGCGGTTTTTCCTCGCGCAACACGCTGAAAGGCGCCTATTTGCCAGGCATCGACACCAATCCCTCAATCGACGACTTTGCCGAAGCCATCACCAGCGCACTGATGAATAGCGAATACCGTCCTAAAACGCCACCATTGCTTATTTTAGAAACCGGCCGCGCCCTTATTGACGAAGCTGGCTACCTGATTAGTTCCGTGATTGCCAACAAACGCCTGTCGGATGGACGCCGATCAACTATTCTTGATGCGGGTGTGAATATCATGTTTACTTCATTCTGGTACGACCATAAAATCACACCGGCTCAGGAATTTACTTCTTATACCGAAGATACAGTGCTGTATGGTCCACTTTGTATGAATATTGACGTGCTGCGTGAAAATATTGCTATGCCTTTGCTCAACAAAAACGACAAAGTAGTAATACATCATGTTGGCGCTTACAATATGACCCAATGGATGCAGTTTATCACGCTACGACCTAAAGTAGTGATGATTGACGCGGATGGAAAACCGCATATCATTAGAAATAATGAAACGATTGATAGCGTCCAAAACCACGAAGAAACGCCTGATCACTTGGTTCATTTTGAACTATGACAGCCGAGCGACTAAAATACCTCTTCCCGTTTTTTTGGCAGAGCATCAGCAATAGCTATTCACAAGTTTTTTTCGCCAAAAACAAGTGGATGGGACTGCTACTGATCGCGGTGAGTTTTTTCGATCTTAATGCCGGCCTAAGCGGTATTCTGGCAGTGATTATTGCCAATACCGCTGCTTATATTATCGGCCTGAATCGTCAACATATCGTGAATGGCTTCTACGGCTTCAACCCGCTACTTGTGGGTCTTGGTTATGGCATTGCCTTTCAGCCCGGGCTCAGCTTTTTTATTATCCTCGTTTTTATTGCACTACTTACACTTTTTGTAAGTGTTTTTATGGCCGGCATCCTGGCCAAATATGGACTGCCCTATCTTAGTCTTCCCTTTTTGTTTGGGATATGGATTGTGATGCTGAGCGCGCGACAAATCGATCAGCTTGCCCTGAGTGAAGGCGGTATATATTTCCTCAACGAGCTTTACCTTTTGGGAGGAATGCCACTTTTGAACATCAACGACTGGTTTGACCAGCTCAACTGGCCGGTGTTTTTTAAACTGTATTATAAATCTCTGGGTGCCATATTTTTTCAAAACCACCTTTTTGCTGGTTTACTGATTTCGCTTGCTCTTCTAATCTGGTCTAGACTTGCATTTATGTTTTCTTGGATTGGCTTTGGCGCTGCCTATCTGTTTTATATTGTAGTTGGTGCTAGCCTAACTGAACTTAGCTACAGCTATATCGGTTTCAATTTTATTTTGACGGCCATTGCCATTGGCGTCTTTTTCGTCATTCCATCACGCTACTCTCTTTTGTGGGTCATTATTTCCATTCCTCTGCTGGCCTTTTTGCAAATTGCATCAAAGGTAGTTTTGGAACCGCTGCAACTTGGTGTATTATCGCTACCTTTCAATCTTGTGGTGATAAGTTTACTATTCGTATTCCGCATGCGCGAGCGCTTTACCGACAAGCCTTCACTAGTTTTTCTCCAGCAGTTTTCTCCTGAAAGAAACCTCTATAGTTCGCTCATCAACAAAAGCAGGCTGGCTCATCTGGAGCGCGTCCCGATGAGACTACCCTTTTGGGGTTATTGGACAGTAACGCAAGGTGTTGGAGGAACGCATACACACAAAGAAGCATGGAAATATGCCTGGGATTTTGAAATTACTGACAATGAAGAAAAAACTTATAAAAACACGGGCAACTTATTGACCGATTATTATTGCTTCGGTAAACCTGTGCTGGCCCCGGCAAGCGGATATGTGTCAAGTATCATCAATGAAATAGATGACAATGAAGTTGGAGATATGGATTTGGTAAACAACTGGGGAAATACAGTTGTCATCAGCCACGCTGAAGGGCTGTTTTCGCAACTGAGCCACCTGAAACAGGGAAGCGTATTGGTTCAAAAGGGCCAATACGTGCTGGAAGGAACGCAAATAGCCCAGTGTGGAAACTCTGGCAGGTCGCCCGTTCCACATCTGCATTTTCAGTTCCAAACTGCCGGTATTATTGGGTCACACACGCTGAATTACCCCTTTGCCTCCTACCTTTCAAAAGAAGAAAAATTACAATATCACAGCACTGACCAGCCCCTTCTCAATCAAATTGTTGGCAACAATGTAATGGATGAACAATTGGATAAAGCCCTGCATTTTATACCTGGGCAGGAAATCCACTTTGAGTTGGAAAGCGAAACGGAATCAGCTAGGGTCGACTGGAAAGTGGAAACAGACATTTTTAATCAGTCGTACATTTATTGTCCCAAGACCAATTCAAAAGCCTGGTTTAGTCGCTTGCCAAATATGTTTTATTTTACTCATTTTGAGGGCAAGCGAAGCAGTGTTCTTTACGACATTTATCTTGGCGGCTATCAAATTATTACAGGCCATATCCCTGGATTAGTTTTAAACGACCATATAAGCCTTTCTGAGTTTCCGCATCCCGGATGGAAATTGCTGCAGGATTTTATTGCTCCCTTTTACCGATTTTTGAAAATAAAATACAGCGTCACCCACCTTAAATCGGGGACAAGCATTGCTGACGACACCATACGACTAAGCTCAGAAGTAAAGTTTTTTATATTCGGAAGATGTGTTCAAAAACGCAACTATCAGCTTTTTTTCAGGGAAGGTGCACTGACAGAAATCAGTATTGAAAAAAATAGAAAAACACTAAAGCTAAGCCGTGTTTAAACAAATCTTAATAGCCACCTTTTTATTTGTATGTCTTAACGCTGCCTATACCCAGTCATTAGATTTCAGGGTTCAAGACAGCATCAATCTTCATTTTTATGAAATGGGCGATTGGGACGCGGTACTAAAAAGCGGCAATAGTCTGCTTGAGTCCGGTAACGATTACTATTATCTGCGGCTGCGTATGGGTATCGCTGCTTATGAAAAGCAACAATTTCTGCTGGCCAGAACCCACTTAAACCACGCGCTCAGGTTTAATAAAAATGATCAGCTGGCCTTGTCTTATCTTTATGGCACCTATTTGGAATTCAACAAGCTATACGCCGGCGCGAAAGCAGTATCAAAACGCCGAATAATTGTTCCTGCCAATTTGGGACTAAAACAAGGTTTCCAACTCAAAAGCATCCATGCCGATTATGGCCAACAGCAATACAAACACACCTCAGCGCTCAACTTTGCCTTGCTAGCAGGCAGCGATGCATTGTACGGCGAATCACGTGAGTATCAAGACCACCAATTGTATGATGCGGGAATTCGCCTGCAATTAAGCAGTTCGGGAGAATTTTATCTAGGTTTTCAATCGCTTAACATTAATGTTTCTGACCAATTTGTCTATGTCGAAAACAGTACCGTACGGGATTCCGTGGCTAACTTTGACTGGGGCGAAGCCTATTACTACCGCTCAGACAGCATCCAAAAACGCGCGGAATTCGACAATCAGATAAAGCAGTTTTCTATTTACGGCCGTTTAGAACAGGCTGTTTCTGAAAAAATCACACTTATCGGTGCTTTTCATTTGATAATGCTCAATCAAACACAAACACGGCCGGAAAATCAAATTTATACGATTTCGGATACAGCCTATTATTTATATGACGGCTCCGAAACCGCACTTTTTGAAAGCACCGAGAGTCGCTATACTTTTACTGATATTTCTTTTAAAAGTAAGGAATGGGTGGCCTTTTTAGGAGTTGACTTGCACACCGCCATCGGCATTTCAAGCCTGGGTATTTCACTCTCGCATTTTAATCAATCCAACTATTTTCAGGCCAATGCAGGACTGCACTATTTTCCGCTTGGCAACTTAAAACTTTATGGAGCTACCACATTTTATCTCCTAAGCGGAAACGAACAATCACGCCTGATTGCATCACAGCAGATCGGTTTTCAACCGTTGAAAAATATTTGGATAGAAACTTTATTCAGCTTTGGCAATCACGCCTATTTGAGTAAAAATAATGCTTACTTTGTTTTAAATACAGCTTATCAATCAAAAACACGCATAGAAGCCACTTTATTTGCTAAAATTGCAAAAAATAGTCTGCTGCGCATAGGCTATGTATATCAAAAAGGTACGCATCCTTTTCAGAACTACAATGCAGAGACAGGCAGCATGACTACATTTTATCATGATTTTCAAACCAATTCAATAGTAGGAGGAATACAATGGACTTTTTAAGGAAAAGCTTGCTGGCAGCACTTTTGCTAGTATTTACGGCCATTCAGGCACAACAAGCGGACAAACAATTGCTGGCTTATGAAAACTCATACAAATTTGAAGAAGACGGGAAATATACGGAAGCCATAAAGGAAATCCTGAATATTTTTGAAGAAACTAGTTATGAAGACAATCTGCGTCTGGGCTGGCTCTACTATATGTCAGGTCGCTTTACCGAATCGCTGCCTTATTACCAAAAGTGTTTCACGCTGAAACCGCTGTCTATCGAGGCACGGTTGGGTTATGTGAATCCTGCGGCGGCGCTCGGCAACTGGACACAGGTGGAACAACAATACACTGAAATTTTGCGCATCGACCCGCAAAATAGCCTGTCAAACTACCGCATGGCACTGATAGCTTATGGCCGCGAAGATTTCAATTCGGCTTTGCGCTACCTGAACAAGGTGATAAACTTATACCCTTTCGATTACGATACCGTTATTATGCTTGCCTGGACAGAATTGAAGCTGGGAAAATTGCGCGAGGCAAAAATTATGTTTCAAAAAGCTTTGATGATACGCCCTAGCGATGCCAGTGCGATAGAAGGACTACAGGCGATAAAATAATATTCCTTAAACCTTCTCCGAAACATTCGCGCGGGTAGCTTTGGCATCTTCCAGCAAAAATTCATAGAAGTAGCCCGAACCCAAATCTTTGTTTAAGACAAGTGTACCTTCAAAAACAACCACATCTCCCACAGGGATGATATCTTGTGTTGTTACGGTGAGATCGAAATATTTACCATAAGCGCTTCCGTCTTGGATATGCGCCCAGTTTTTGCCCATGATTCCAGAATTAAATCGTGTAACTTCTCCAGTCACTTTAATGCGCTTTCCGTTATATTTTTCTGCATTTTCAAAAAGCTCAGCCAATTGAATAGCGCCATCTGTGGCTTCAACCTTGATTTCTCTTTTGTCAGCCTTTGGTCGGCCTTCATGCGCAGTGGCTTCTTGCTGTTGTGGCTGTTGCATATTACCTAGCGCCGGTGTAGCTGCAGGAATAGGCAAAGTGCTGATGTTATCAACAAACAAAACGAGCTCAAAAGTGCGGTCGAGGTCGCGGCTATAAAAATCGGCCATTTCCATGGATTGAGTAAAATGCAGCTCATCACCTTTTTGTGCGTCCATAGTAGGCACAGCAATCCAAAATTGCTGATTACCTTCCGATACATTGAGGTAGGAATAGGCATTGGCCTGAATTACTTCGGTTATTTCCACTGTTCGGTTGGCAGGGTCAACTGCATAACCTACTTTGTTAGATTCTGAATTGCAAGAACTTAGTATTACTAAACTAAAAAACAAAAGGAATAAATTTCTCATTTTTAAAGGGGTATATTTTGGGTCAAAATTAATATAAAAATTTAGAGCACTTATCATGAACTACAAACAGCTGATGTTTATAATTTGTTCGTGGCTTTTTTGGCGAAATGCTAATCATCTTATAAAAATAATGCTGTCTTAATTTCAGACAGCATTATTTCACCTTTTATTAAAAAACAACAACTCAATGTGGCTCTTGATAGCCGTTAACCATACTCTTGAAATTACTGGTAGGACTACTTCCCATCGTAGAAAAATAGATATGTATCACCAAAAACATCGACAACATAAAGCCGACAATGGTGTGCAAAAATGCCGTCAGGAAAATACCGGAACTCTGAAATACCTTTTCAATGATAAACTCAGGAAACAAAAGTGCCAGTCCGGTTACGATAATAACCGGCATCATTCCGTACATGGTAGCTACATAGGTAAACTTTTGTAAAGGATTAAATTTTCTGTCTTTGCTCACTGGGTATGGTGCAGGCCGTTTTTTGAACACGCCTATCAGGTAATATTCAAGTTGGATGGTAAGCTCCTTATACAGTGTTGCCAATTGAAGTCGATAATACCGACCATTCTTTGTAGCGATATTTCCAGCCAAAAAAATCAGGTAGTTAAAGCTTACAATCAATCCCGAAATATTGTGAAACTGCACAGCCAGGTCAAAACGAATAAGCGGAAGGTCGGGGCTTGAATATTGCATACTCAGGCCGGTAGCGAGCAACACTAGAAACATCAAAGCATTGATGGCGTGCCAAAGTCGTAACCAAATAGGATATAAATAAATGCGTTCAGCCATGGATCAACGGTTTTTAAATCGGAAATAAACATGAATTGCAATCGCCAACAGGGCAAAACCAAAAAGCACAATACTAATAATATTGAAGATGTAGTTGCGATTGGCACCGATTACATAAGAATTATTAAGGATAACGGCATTAAGAAAACCATCCTGCCGCGCCTCCAGATTTTGATATTTATAAAGAGATGCCATCAGCATGGTATTAGACGAATGGCAATCCACACATTTCTTCACAGCTAGATCCTTTTCTAGAATTTGATGAGCCACCCACATCGTATCTTCCTGTGAAGTATGGCATTCAATACAGCGTACTGATTTGAGATGCAAATTATAATTTGGAATAAAGTCGTGAACCACGGCTAAGTCAGGCCTAAGGCTATCCGAAACCAATTTAAACTGTATCGGATCGTTGTGGCAACTGATACAGGTTTGGTTATGGTTTTGCACGATTTCAGTAATTTTAAAATTACCCCGCGTCATAGCTTTATAGGCATGCGGATCATGGCACATCCAACAGTCAAAGTTTTCATCGTTATGCGTAGCATGTACACTTTTTGAAAATTCTTCCTCAATCAGCTCAAACTGATATTGGGCATAAGTATCATCGCCTCCGTGACAATCTATGCAGCTGTACATCGGCTCCAGACGCGCCTCGCTGGGATGCGGGAAGCTTTCGTAATCAGGCGAATGGCAGTCGGTGCAGGCAAAATGCCGATGAACACCCTGATGAAAAGCCGTTGAATCCAAAATAAAATTAGGATTCATCGCTTTGCGCTCAATTTCACCTGTCCAATCATTCTCATAGGAGTAAATCTGATTGGTGTGGCATTCAAAACACGTTTGATTGCTTTCGATGCCGGCGGGTTCTGCTTCCATATCTACCAGCAGTTGTGCGCTGGCAGAGACAGAAAATATCAGAAGCAAAAGCAGCATAGCCAAAATCCGTTTCCTTAGCATAGGATGAGTAGTTTAATAAAAAGGTTTGCGCTGCTGAGTTGCTGTATCGCGCTCCAACAAGGCAAACCTTTATTGAATAGTCTTATGAAAATCTAATTTTAGGGTTTACTCTTTAAGTGAGCGGACGTAATTTATAACAGCCCAACGTTCTTCGTCATCAACGATTTTGCTTTCGTAGTTAGGCATATCGTCGCGACCAATAATTGACATAAAATACAAGTCACCATCAGTTACTGATTCCTGCCAAGCAGCATCAGCAAAATTGCCTGCATCAGTGTCAAGATTTCTAGCTTTAGGACCATCTCCTTTTCCTTCATTTCCATGGCATGAACGGCAATGTTTGCTATATAACTGTTTGCCATACTTATCTAAAGAAGCATCGCCTTTATAAGGATTTTCCATGCTTTTATATTCAGCGGGGATTTCCCATGGGCCACCTTTTTTCTTTTCCTGAGGTACAGTAAATGCTAACAATGCAAAAACACCGATAAACAGCGTTGCAAGAATGATAATTCTGTTTTTCATAGGTTTAATATTTAGGTTATTAAATTGATAATTATTGTGTTGCTCCTAGAAACTCCACATACGTGTTATGGAGAAACCAAGCATCAGGTCGCCATCCATCCAATCGTTCTGATTGAACATGGCGTTGTGCTGAGGCACAATGCCACCGGCTGTTGACACATAAATGTGAAATGCGTGTGTGCTTGTTCTAATTTCCCAGCCTACACCCAAATTGGGTTTGGAAGGGTTAGTAAATCCGCGATGTTCCGCTATGCTCTTGATCTTCAATGGCACGTCATATTGAAATAAAATGGATGACTGCGGTGAAAATTGTGCGCGGCCGTTGATTCCAATAGAAATTTTGTCGTGGTCGATCAAGGAATCAGTTTTGTTGTAGTGTGTAAAACTGGTATTAAATTGCAACGAAAGCCAGTCGTTCACTTTCCGGCCCACAATAAGCTGGGTGAAATAAGAAAAACGGTCAGCCCCTTTGTAATTATCTCCAAATACTTCCTTGTTGCGTCCGTCAATGCCAATATTAGCATACACGGCAACAGCAACCGGAATGGTGTTTTGTCTGGTTTGTTCTAGGATGGTGTATTTGGCAGAAAAATCGCTGTACATATTTAAACGCGTAAGACCGTAGCCTACTTGTAGGTTATTTATTAGGCTATAATTCAAACCCATACGGATATTAGCACCTGGCGCATACAGACCAAAAAGGTCGCTGAAACCATTGTCCATCGTTCCAAATTTATGTTGAATAATGTATTCAAGCGTTTTAGCAGATGGAATAACTGTAGTTTGATTATCAATCAGGTAGCCACTTTCAAAAGGTGCAAAAACAGGTTTGTCTTTGGGTTTACTTTCTTCATTTTGGCCAAAAGCCAAGCCTGTAAAGCTCAGCACGATCAGTATTGTTATAAATCTTTTCATTGAGAGTCTCTTTAAAGGTTAATTATTCTGAGCGCCTTGTTTGATCCAACCCAGGATAATATTGGCTTCGCTTTGGCTATATTTTTTCCAGTCGTGCGTTTCAGACTGTGGGTGGGCAAACCAATAAATAGAGCTTGCTTCAGGATCGTTAGCGTCTATATAGGCAGGAACAATAGCACCAAACGCCCGGTCGGGAGTCAGATCAGGTGCGGTAGCACCCGTTGAGTGGCAAGCCGTGCATTTGTTTCCTTCCGAAAAGATTGGTGCAACTGTTGTTTTGAAGGAGATCGTATCCGTTGGATCAATTGGATCAGGTTCAGGCATCTCAATAAAGTCGTAAGAACAAGATGATGCCATTATCACCAGAATGATAACAAACAAACTTTGCTTTAAAAATCGCGTTTTTGACATAGAATTAATTTTTTGAAAGGCATATTATTTATCAAAAATAGTGAGACTTCAATCCCTTAAAGCCTCACTATTTTTTTTATTTTCTTTCAGCTGTTATGGAAGCGCGTCAATCGTGTTTTGTAGAATTCTTCTAACATACGATGGATTGTGTACACCCAAACTGCGGTCTTCGCTGATTGCTTTGTAGTTGAGTACTGCACCAGCAACTTCAGGAGCATAAGTACCAGGAATCGGACTATCGCTGCCTTCGTTCATGGCACCCATAGCATCAAGTCTTCCTTTAAGTTCTAAGAGCATTGCAGCAACTTCTATCTGCAAGGCTTCAGTACTTACCAACATGGCATCAATATCATTGTGGCAACTAACGCAACCTGCTGTGTTGAGTACAGTTGATCCATGATATTCATATCCAAGATACATGGTGTGACCACCGGCTTGTGTACCATAAGCTTCAGCCATGTGGCAGGTAACGCAGGTGTTAGTCATATTACTATGAGCACCGTTAGCATATCCCGTTCCTGGCTCAAATAATCCTGTTCCTTTTACAACATTGGCTTGTGGGCCATGATGTACGCCGTAATAGGAACTTGTAATGGTATATTCAGCTCCACCTTCAACAGGGAATGGACTTACTTCGCGACCTTGATGACAGCTAGCACACTGACTACCAGTTCCAAAATCAGGAGTTTGGGTAGTGTTATACATTGTAACAGGACCTGACATGGTTAGTGTCCAGTCAGCTTCGGTATAAGTTTCGTGTACATTGTGGCAAGTGTAGCAGTTAGGAGGATTTGGGTTGCTGATAGCAGCACCGTCAGCAGTAGGATCGTAGCTTCCGTCGTGGAAACCTAAAAATCCCTGACTGGTATGACAGGCAGCGCAATCCCCGGTATTTCTCTCAAAGTTACCGCCGGTAGCATGTGTTGAATTTTCCCATTGCATTGTTTTGGCAAATAAAGCCTGTGAATTGTCATGGCAAGTAATGCAGCCTGCAGTACCATCTTGGCCATTAACACCGTCTTCACCATCTCTTCCATCGCTTCCAGGAATTCCGGCTGGACCTTCTTTCGTACAGCTAACAAAAGACAAGGAGGCCATAAATAAAACAGCCATCGCTAAAGTTAATTTTTGAATTTTCATCATCTCGTGGTTTTTGGTTCTTAAATTATATTAAGTATCTAAATCTTAAAAGTGTTAAAATTTCTTAATGCAAGATTAACCTTTTCGCCAAGAGTGGAGAAGCATCCAAACATGAGATTATAACGTGCTAAACCAGATTTACATCGTAATAAAAAGTGATGCAAATCACTTTTTTGACCGAAAATTTGAGTCATTATGCTGATTATAAACTGAATACATTCCTATTTAGAATGAAATAACATAACTAAAATCCCACAATCAGATGTTAACAAATGTGAAA
>Ga0222672_1000568_pt1 | contig 13786 bp, 11 predicted proteins | sample AntAcemetagen799_FD_179810 | JGI IMG/M metagenome (GOLD analysis project Ga0222672, IMG submission 179810) | Saline water microbial communities from Ace Lake, Antarctica - #799 | ecosystem: Environmental > Aquatic > Non-marine Saline and Alkaline > Saline | place: Antarctica: Ace Lake...
GAGCTTTAATTACCTGGAAAACAATAGCACCAACAATTGTTATGTCCAAGCAAATATCGCACTTGGCGCCACCATCAGCAGTATTGGAAATGTATATTATTGGGGAAATCCAGACATAGAATTGGCCGGTGGAGGTAGTGGGCAGCTTTTGCGCGGACAATAAAGTGCTGTTTTACTGCATATCAATGCGATAAACGCGTTTCGTTTGGTCAGTTATTTTAAAGTTTTCATCAATTCGGTGGCCGATCAACCAAATAATTTGTTGATCGGCACTTAAGAGCAAAAAACTGTTTCGCTTTTCTAATTCACTAAATTTATTATCAATAAAATAATCGCTCAAAAGTTTTGATCCTTTCATTCCCAAAGGCTTAAACCGATCACCTTCTTCCCATTTTCTTATTTTCAACGGAAATTTTAAGCAATCAAAATCCAATAAAGCCATATCCGAACGCTTTTCTATCCTAAAACTATTATCCAAAATTTGCCTTTGCATTTTTAAAGCAATCGGATTTTTAAGTTGGCTTTGAATATCTGAGATATAGCATTCCGAAAATACCATTTCGTCAGCTCTCTTGGGTAAAATTTCCAGGAAATCTCGCTCAACCAAAAGCTCATGGGTAAGGCTATAAAACCGCTTCCCAATCTGGTTGCAGCTCACAATATCCTGAACCTGAACCATATTATAGTTATACTGCTTTAAAAAATGAAATAATAAAGTTGCTGGCTTAGGAAAATTTTCGAGCTTTTCTTTAGCAATTCGTAGAGTTGAATTCGTGCGGGAAACTAGTTTTTCAAACGTCTTTTCTTCTAAAAAGTGAAGTAATGATTCCTCCTCAGCCAGCATATTGGTTGACTCGCTGATTTTATCTAAAAACTTTTCATCTATTTCATTCAAAACTGGCAATAGCTTGTGCCTTATGTGATTGCGCAAATATTTTGTTTCACTGTTGGTACGATCTTCGCGCCATTTTAATTCATTTTCAATAGCATATTTATGTATGAGATCTCTTCCTGCAAAAAGCAAGGGTCTGGCATAAATCCCAGTTAATGGTCTCATACCTTTCAGGCCGGAAAGCCCCGATCCGCGGAGCAGATTAATAAAAAAAGTCTCCACCTGATCATCGCGGTGCTGCGCCAACAGCACTTTCTGAAAACCGTGTTCTTTGCTTAACTCCTCAAACCAGTTAAAACGCAGCTCTCGCGCAGCCATTTGGATTGAAATCGATTTAGCTTGCGCGTATTCAACTGTTTCAAAACGTTTTACATAAACTTTCAGTTGATATTTCAAGGCCAGATCGCGCACAAATTGCTCATCTGCATCGGCATCTGCTCCCCGGAGCTGAAAATTACAATGCGCCAAAGCAGGTTTAAACTTCATTTCAAGCAGCAGAAAAAGCAAACATACCGAATCAATCCCGCCACTTATGGCAAGCAATAAGCTATCGTCTTGGCGAAAAATGCCGTGTTTTCTATTAAATAACTGAAATTGATCAAGCATACACAAAGGTAAAATTCTTAGAGAATTAGTTCACAAAAAAAATCCCGCCAAATGAGCAGCGGGATTTTTAACTATTTTAAACCTCAGATTTTATTCTATCATCCAAGTATTACCGCTGTTGAGCATTTCGTCCATATTGTGAATAGGCGATTTCGCTTTCTCGCTGACTATGGTGTCTTCCATCAACTGATCGAAAGTTTCTGATTCCACAGATCTTATAACACCAAGAGCTACTGGAAATTCTGGCGGCATCATGCGTGCTAGCATAGTATGAATTCCTGAATCCTCTTTATACTTGTCATGAACAAGCAAATCGCTCTCTTTTACGCCTTCCTCATTAAGATTTACCACCTCCAGATGTGTACCTTTCAGTACAATACCAAACTCATTGTCTTTTCCAAATTTCATGGGTTCGCCATGCTCCAGCCAAAGCTGATATTGGTCTCTGGTCTCGCGACTTGTGATTAATTCGTGTGCTTTATTGCTAAAAATAACACAGTTCTGCAGAATTTCAACAATAGAAGTTCCTTTGTGCTTGGCGGCTTCCATAAATATCGAAGTCATAGCTTTTGGGTTAATGTCAAGAACGCGGGCAAAAAAGTTTCCTTGCGCACCAATGACCAATTCGCCTGGGTTAAAGGGGCGTTCAAAAGTTCCCTGCGGACTGGTTTTTGTTTTGCTTCCTTTTGGTGTGGTAGGCGAATACTGCCCTTTTGTTAGTCCGTAAATCTTGTTATTGAACAACAACACATTGATATCGATATTACGCCTAACGGCATGGATAAAATGGTTGCCACCAATAGCCATGCTATCGCCGTCGCCTGTAATCATCCACACACTCAATTTGGGATTGGCTAGTTTTACACCAGTTGCCAATGGTGCCGCACGACCATGAATACCGTGAATGCCATACGTATTCATATAATAAGGGAAACGTGAGGAGCAACCTATACCGGAAACCACCACAAAATCCTCCTTTTTTATACCTAAATTAGGAAAAACATTTTCCACAGCTTTTAAAATGGCGTGATCGCCGCAGCCCGGACACCATTTAACCATTTGGTCGCTTGCAAAATCTTCTTTGGTTAACTGCAATAAATCAGTTTCTATCAATTGATTTTCCATGAATTAATCCTTTAAAAGTTCATTAAATTTTTCTTCCAGCTCGGCAACCATAAATGGCAATCCCTGTATCTTGTTGTACTGCTGATACTTAAATTGCGGAAAATTCATTCTTAGGTATTTCACAAACTGGCCATTGTTGATTTCGCAAACCACAATTTTTTTGTAGCGTGAGAATATTTCTTCTGTATTTTTTGGCAGCGGCATAATATGACGGAAATGCGCATGGGCGATAGATTTTCCTTGTTCAATCATTTTTTCTACCACGGTAAGCATCACACCATAAGTTCCACCCCAGCTTACCACAAGCATATCAGCATCTTCGGCGCCTAACACTTCTTGATCAGCAATATAGTTTGCTACACGCTGTACTTTTTCTTCGCGCAAATAAGTCATTCTTTCGTGGTTCAGTGGATCGTGAGAAACATTTCCGATCACATCCTGTTTTTCCAAACCACCAATACGATGCCTCAACCCTTCTGTTCCAGGGATAGCCCATTGTCTGTTCAAACGTTCAGGATCACGTTTATAAGGTTTATATTCAGCATCGTTTGCTTTAGCTATAGGAGGTGTAATAGCTGGCAACTCCCCTACTACAGGGATTTTAAACACTTCGGAACCGTTGGCTAAGGAGCCATCAGTAAGCAAGATAACCGGAGTCATGTGTTCCAATGCCAGCTTAGATGCTTCAAAAGCGCTGTAAAAACAATCTACTGAACTACGTGCTGCAAGAATAATAACAGGCGCCTCGCCGTTACGGCCATATAAAGCTTGCATCAGGTCACTTTGCTCAGATTTTGTTGGCAAACCAGTAGAAGGTCCGCCACGCTGCACATCAACAATCACGATAGGAAGCTCGGTCATAACAGCCAAACCAATGGCTTCACTTTTGAGTGATAAACCAGGCCCGCTAGTGCTTGTTATTGCCAAAGAACCAGTAAAACTCGCACCAATCGCAGAAACAATGCCGGCGATTTCGTCTTCGGCCTGAAAAGCTTTTATTGATAAGTTTTTGTGCTTAGTGAGTTCCTGAAGAATCTCAGTAGCAGGTGTTATGGGATATGAACCAAGGAAAAGATTCCTACCCGAACGCTCAGATGCAGCCATAAAACCCCAGGCTGTTGCTATATTTCCAGTAACATTTCTGTAACGTCCTTTTTTAAGCGGAGCTGGTTCTACTTTATAAGTATTGGCAAATAACTCAATGGTATCAGCATAGTTAAAACCTGTCTTTAACACGGCTTTATTGGCTTCAATAATCAGCGGATTAGCCTTAAATTTTTGCTCGTAATACTTGTTAATAAGCTCAATATCTCTGTTGAACAAGTACATCAATATACCCAAAGCAAACATGTTTTTTGTTTTGAGTGTTGACTTCATGTCCATATTCAAATGCTTCACCGCCTCCTTGGTAAGTGAGGTAATGGGCGCTTTGATCAGCATAAATTTCTCCAAAGAACCATCGAGGGTAGGATCGGTGAGATAACCTGCTTTTTCTAATCCTTTTTCGATAAATGCATCAGCATCCACAATAATTATGGCATCGGGTTTTATCCAACGCATATTTGCCTTGAGTGATGCGGGGTTCATAGCAATCAGCACATCGGCTAAATCACCCGAAGTATGTACTGTTTTTTGTCCAAAATGTATTTGAAAACCAGAGACACCTGAAACTGTGCCCTGGGGCGCGCGAATCTCTGATGGATAATCCGGGAAAGTGGCAAAATCATTTCCGGCAAAGGCCGTAGAATCAGAAAAGAGAGAGCCGGTTAACTGCATACCATCACCAGAATCGCCGGCAAAGCGTATAACGACCTGATCGAGTTCAACAACTTTGCTGTTTTTGCTTGTCATATCTATGGGTTTAAAATTGGTACAAAGGTAAAAGTTTTCGCCTTGATTAGCCGCAATTATTAACAAATTACCCTTTTCTAAAACGTTTGCATTAAATGCATAATTATAACTTTAAACCTTGTTTATCAGTTATTTATATTTATAAACAGCCTTAATATACTTTATTGGCCTCCCTTAATTATAATCAGTCTAAATTCCAAACAAGCCCATCTATCAAATAACACCATATTAGATGTCCGTTTTTCAGATTTTCTTCAAAAAAAACATGAAGTATCTGCGTAAAAAAAAGGTGACTATGATCATGCTTCTCCTTTTCAATAATTTAAGCTCAAAACCAACTGAAATGGACAGCGCTATTTAGATTTTTAACCAGCCTTAATTTAGATTAGCTATAAATTATTAGTCTTTGATTCTACTTAAAACAGTATAGCTATCTTTGCCGAACAAACTCATTGTTAAATTTTAATATCTATTTGTTATGGCTTACAAAATCACTGATGATTGCACAGCATGTGGCACCTGTATTGATGAATGTCCAGTTGATGCTATTTCTGAAGGAGACATCTATGTAATTGACCCAGACGTATGCACTGACTGTGGTTCTTGCGCTGATGTTTGCCCTGTAGAAGCAATCATCCCCGAATAAATTCAGCATCAGAAATGAGTTAATTTTTTTATAAAACAAGCTCATTTAACTGAATCCTCATACAGGATTCAAGTGTCAAAAAAACGAAAGCCTGCCTTGCAGGCTTTTTTTATAGGTACTTCCAGCCTTTAGTTAGAATGAATCTTAATAAAATACTTAACTTTGCAAGCACTATTTAAGCAACATATTCATGGATAAATATGCTTTTTTGAATGCCAGTGACCCGGCTGTTATTGATGCGCTATATCAGCAATTTAAAGACGATCCTTCGCAGTTGGATCCTGAATTAAAGCGCTTTTTCGAAGGCTTCGATTTTGCTTCAAAAACCTATAACACCCAAAACTCTGGCTCACAAGCCGTTACTAATAAGGAATTTAAGGTTTTAGGTCTTATAGATGATTATCGCAAACGCGGACATTTATTTACGGCGACAAACCCTGTTAGGAAACGTAGAACCTATGAGCCATCGCTTGATATTGAGAATTTCGGCCTTTCCGAAAAAGACCTTGATACCAAATTTGAAGCCGGACAGGAAGTAGGAATTGGCACGGCTACTTTGCGCGATATTATTGCGATGCTTGAGCAAACCTACTGCAAATCAATAGGTGTTGAGTATGTTTATATCCGCAATACGGAAATTGTGAAGTGGCTGCGTGCCAAAATGGAGACAAATAGAAACACGCCAAACTATCCCGTTTCCGACAAAAAACATATACTTCAAAAGCTAAATCGTGCGGTAAATTTTGAAGGGTTTTTACATAAAAAGTTTCCTGGCCAGAAAAGATTTTCGCTGGAAGGCGCCGAATCTACAGTGCCAGCATTGGATGCCATTATGGAGAAAGGTGCTGAACTGGGCGTTAAAGAATTTGTTATCGGAATGGCCCATCGCGGTAGGCTAAATATTCTGGCCAATGTGATGCGCAAGCCTTACGGAGATATTTTCAGCGAATTTGAAGGCAATATCTATGAAGATGAAACACTTTTGGGCGATGTAAAATATCATCTCGGTTATACCACCGAAAGAAAAACAACAAAAAATGAGTTTGTAAAACTTACATTAGCACCCAATCCCTCACACCTTGAAGCGGTTGACCCTGTGGTTCAAGGAATTGCACGCGCAAAAATCGATCTTATTTATAATGGAGATTACAGCAAGGTTACACCTATACTAATTCATGGCGATGCATCCGTTTCGGGTCAAGGCATTATTTATGAGTTAGCTCAAATGTCAGAACTAAATGGCTATCGCACAGGCGGAACCGTGCATTTGGTTATTAACAATCAAATTGGATTTACAACCGATTACCTGGATGGCCGTTCCAGCACGTATTCAACAGATGTAGCAAAAGTTACGCAATCTCCTGTATTTCATGTAAATGGCGACGATCCAGAAGCTGTTGTTTACGCGATTCAACTCGCCATGGAATACCGCGAAAGATATCACAAAGACATCTATATTGACCTGCTTTGCTACCGCAAACATGGTCATAACGAAGGTGATGAGCCACGTTTTACACAACCTATTCTTTATAAAGCAATCGAAAAGCACCCGAATCCAAAAGTGATTTACGAAAAAAAATTGCTTCAAGAAGGTGCCATCGATGACGCACTTATAAAAAGGATGGAAGACCATAACCTATTGCGCTTGGAAGAAAGCTTAACTGGCTCGAAAAATCGAGAAAAATCCTTTATAAAAAACTTCTTAGCAGATACATGGAAAAATATAGAAAAGGCTAAACCAGAAGATTTTGAGCAAAGTCCGGTAACCGGCATTTCAAACCAGGAACTTTTAAAAATAGCTGAAAAACTCACGACTTTACCCGAGCATAAGCAGTTTTTTAGAAAAACTGTTCGACTGCAAAAACAAAGGCAAGAAATGGTTTTTGAGACCAAACAACTAGATTGGGCTATGGGCGAATTGCTTGCTTACGGCAGTTTGGTTGACGAAAAATATCCCGTGAGGCTAAGCGGACAAGATGTGGAGCGTGGCACTTTTTCGCACCGACATTCGGTGTTAAGGGTTGAAGATTCAGAAGAAAAGTATGTTCCGCTGAATGCTATTGACGAAAATCAAGCCAAATTTGACGTTTTCAACTCCCTTCTATCAGAATATGGTGTTCTAGGTTTTGAATACGGCTATGCGCTTGCTTCGCCCGAAACGCTGACGATTTGGGAGGCGCAATTTGGTGATTTCAACAACGGCGCTCAAATTATTTTCGATCAATTTATGAGCAGTGCGGAGGACAAATGGAATGTGATGAACGACCTGGTAATACTTTTGCCACATGGCTACGAAGGTCAGGGACCAGAGCATAGTTCAGCACGCATCGAACGTTTTTTAAGCCTTTGCGCCGAAAACAATATGCAAGTGGCCAATTGCAGCACACCGGCCAACTTTTTCCATATCCTGCGCAGGCAGTTGAAAAGAAAGTTCAGAAAACCGCTCGTTATATTTACACCAAAAAGTCTGCTGCGCCATCCACGATGCGTTTCACCACTCGCGGATTTCGAGTCGGAAACCCGTTTTCAGGAACTTATTGACGATGTTTCTGCTGATCCTGAGCACATTGAAAAAGTAATTTTCTGCACCGGAAAAGTCTATTATGACCTCCTGGAAGCCAAAGAAGAACGCAAGCTTAACAATATCGCCATTGTGCGTCTGGAACAACTTTATCCGTTGCCACGCAAAAAAATGCTGGCAATAATAGAGCGTTATCACAAAGCAAAAACGCATGTTTGGGTGCAGGAAGAGCCGATGAATATGGGGCCATGGAAATATATTCACCACGAATTTAAAGAAGTAGAGCTTAAATTGGTTGCTCGTCCCGCCAGCGGAAGTCCGGCAACGGGATCGCCTAAATTCCACGTGATACGTCAGCAGAAAATTGTTGATAAAGCCCTAGAAGCCTGCGATTGTCCTTATGTAAACAAAGATTGTGGCATGTTGTGTATCGGCAATAAATGGCGCTCATTTGAGAAGGAACTCGAAGACCTTAACGTAGATAAACTCGACAGCAAATACCACAACGCAGTAAAAAAATTGGAATAATAAACCTTATTATTATGGCTACCGAAATAAAAGTACCCAGCCCGGGCGAATCAATTAACGAAGTGCAATTGGCCAATTGGCTGGTTGAAGACGGCTCTTATGTAGATAAAGATCAGGAAATTGCAGAAATTGATTCTGACAAAGCTACCCTCACCATTTCAGCAGAAGAAGCAGGAATTATTCATTTTAAAGCTGCCGAAGGTGACACTATCGAAGTAGGAACTGTGGTTGCCGTTATTGAGCCGGCAGAAGCTCCGGCAGACAGAAAAGATAGTAAACCAAAAGCTGCTGAAGAAAAACCAGCAGAAAAAAGCCCTGAAAAGGAAGCAAAACCAGCTGAGGAATCACAAAAAGGAACTGAAAAATCAGCATCGAAAGAAACATCAGCCCAAGGCGATTCCGCTCAGCATGAAAGCGTTTTAAAGCTTTCGCCCTTGGCACGAAAAATAATGCAGGCCGAACAAATTGACGAAAAAGAATTACTTAACTTCTTTAAGCAATTTCGCGTGGAAGCCAAAGATGTTAACTTTTTCAAAGAACATAAAAACGAGCTAAAAAGTCAGCCAAAAGCTGAAGCAAGTTCGTGGGGTGGTTCGCGTGAGCACAACAAGAAGAAAATGAGTATGCTGCGCAAAAAACTGTCGCAACGCTTGGTTTCGGTAAAAAACGAAACCGCCATGCTCACTACCTTTAACGAAGTCAATATGACGCCAATCATGGAGATTCGTAAAAAGTATAAGGAAATTTTCAAGAAAGAACATGATGTCAATTTAGGCTTTATGTCGTTCTTCACAAAAGCTGTAACCGAGGCTTTGCATCAATTTCCGCAGGTTAACGCGCAAATTGACGGCGATGATATTGTTTATTACGACTATGCCGACATCAGCATCGCTGTTTCTGGCCCCAAAGGTTTGGTGGTTCCTGTTATCAGAAATGCGGAGACACTAAGTCTGGCAGAAATAGAAAAAGAAGTAAAAAGGCTGGCTACCAAAGCCCGCGACAACAAATTAAGCCTGGACGAAATGACTGGTGGCACTTTTACCATTACCAATGGTGGCGTGTTTGGCTCAATGCTTTCTACGCCCATCATCAACCCACCGCAATCGGCAATTTTAGGCATGCACAATATCGTGGAACGCCCGATAGCCGTGAATGGTAAGGTGGAAATTCATCCGATTATGTATATCGCACTCAGTTACGATCACCGCATCATTGACGGACGCGAATCGGTCAGCTTTTTGGTAAAAGTTAAAGAATTGCTAGAAGACCCGACACGTATGTTGTTCAGTGCTAAAGAGCCGATAGAAGTATTGTTAGGCTTATAATTATTATGAGAAAAAAAGTTGATTTCCTGGTATTGGGTTCTGGCATAGCTGGTTTGAGTTATGCCTTAAAAGTGGCCGAACATGGAAAAGTACTGATCGTTACAAAAAATGAAGCCAACTACACCGCCACTTGGTACGCCCAAGGCGGAATTGCTGCCGTGATGTACAATCCGGATTCGTATGAAAAACATATTCAGGACACCTTAAATGCCGGTAGCTATTTGAATGACGAAAAAATCGTTAGAATCACGATAACGGAATCAACAGAGCGCGTAAAAGAACTGATAGAATGGGGCACTCATTTCGATATGCTCTCCAAAGATAAGTACGATTTGGCGCGCGAAGGCGGACATTCTGAAAAGCGCGTTTTACATTTTCAAGACAAAACCGGCGCCGAAATTCAACGTGCACTTATTGAGAAAGTGAGGCAGCATCCGAATATTGAGTTGTTGGAAAATTATTTTGCCATTGATTTAATTACCCAGCATCACCTGGGACGCATTGTTCGCCGTGCGCATAACGACATTCAATGTTTTGGCGCATATATTTTGAATCAGGAAAACGGCGAAATATCGACCATATTGGCTAAAGCCACTATGATATCGACAGGTGGCGCTGGCAATGTGTATCAAACTACTACCAATCCAAAAATCGCTACCGGCGATGGTATTGCCATGTTTTACAGGGCAAAAGGCGTGGTTGATAATATGGAATTTATCCAGTTTCATCCTACCTCGCTTTTCAATCCCGGGGAAAGCCCTTCGTTTTTGATAACCGAAGCACTTCGCGGTGCGGGCGGCATTCTGAAGACTATTTCTGGCCAGGAGTTTATGCAGAAATACGACAAACGCGAATCGTTGGCACCTCGTGATATTGTGGCAAGAGCTATAGACAACGAAATGAAATTATCTGGAAGTGAACACGTTTACCTGGACGCAACACATATTCCAGAAGATGAAATTATGCATCATTTTCCCACTATTTACGCTAAATGCCTGAGTATCGGCATCGACCTCATGAAAGACATGATTCCGGTGGTTCCGGCGGCACATTATATCTGCGGAGGCATAAAAACTGACGAAAATGGCGCTACTAGCATCACTAATTTGTATGCTGCCGGCGAAGTGAGTTCTACCGGACTTCATGGAGCTAACAGACTGGCATCTAATTCATTACTTGAATCAATTGTGTTCTCGCATAGGGCAAGTTTACATTCCAGCGAACTGGCTGTCCAAACAGAAATTCAGGATGCCATTCCCGACTGGAACGCCGAAGGTACCGTGCTGAACGAAGAAATGATTTTGGTTACTCAATCCCGCAAAGAATTGCAGTCGATAATGAGCAACTACGTGGGCATTGTGCGTTCAGAATTGCGCCTGAATCGGGCTATACAGCGCCTCGATCTGTTACACAAGGAAACCGAACAGCTGTATGAAAGATCTGTACTAACAGCTCCAATTTGCGAACTTAGAAATATGATCAACGTAGCCTATCTAATCACAAAATTCGCGTCGCAGCGCAAACAGAGTATTGGATTGCATTATTTGGTTGATTATTCAAAAAACGAATAACGATGGCACTTATCAGACCAGTAAAAGGAATCAGTCCGAAATTTGGAAAAAACTGCTTTTTTGCCGAAAACGCAACAATAGTAGGCGATGTAGAAATGGGCAAAAATTGCAGTGTTTGGTTTAATGCCGTTGTGCGCGGCGATGTGCATTATATTAAAATCGGAAATAATGTAAACATTCAGGATGGTGTGGTCATTCATTGCACCTACCAAAAAGCGCCAGTAAACATTGGTAATAATGTGAGCATTGCGCACAACGCCATCGTTCACGGATGCACTATTGAAGACAATGTGTTGATTGGTATGGGCGCCATTATTATGGATGGCGCAGTGGTAGAATCCAACTCTATTGTTGCTGCTGGAGCGCTTATTGGCAAAGGCGTTCGGGTAGAATCGGGAAGTGTATATGCTGGCGTTCCGGCCAAAAAATTAAAGTCGATCGACCAAAAACTACTCGAAGGCGAAGTGCATCGCATCGCCAAATCTTACAGCATGTATGCCAGTTGGCACGATGAGTCGATTGTTCCGGTTGAAGAGTTGGATTAGCTTGGGTTTTTAGTAATCGGCTATTAAGGATTCATAGGGGATATTTAATTCCTCATGCAGCTTACGAATCATTCTTAATGTTAGTTTGCGTTTTTTGCTAAATACCTCCGAAACACGACTTTTGTAACCAATGATTTCAGCTAAATCACGCTTTTTCATAATCATCTGTTCCATCCGAAACTTGATAGCTTCAATGGGATCAGGAAGGCCAACCGGATAATTTTCGGTTTCGTACTTTTCAATCAAGATGCTCAATATTTCTGCTTCATCACCTTCTGGTGAGTCAATTGAAGTATCAAAAATCTCATCAAATCGTACTAGTGCTTGCCGGTAATCTTCCTCGGTTTTAATAACTATTATTTTCATCGCTATTCAATTTTATCTGCGTCAATTTTATCGTAATCTGTATGTGATCCAGTGAATTTAATAAAAATCCATTTTCCTGCTTTTAAGAAGCTTGTCTTAGGATAATCTTTACTGACATTTATTCAGTTGAAACATTTCATCCAAATTCAAATCGTCTAACTCTTTATCATTATAATTCCAGATAATAAAGTGTAACCAACATTCGCATTCAGAAAGACTTTTGTTGTAGTCTTTTTCGCAAATCTTCATGAATTTTTTATAGCCTTTTGTTCTCCAATATTTTGACCTAGAGAAACCTTCCGTATCTCTAATCTTACCTTTGAAGTAATCAAATCTTATTGGTAAAGATAATTCGCATTTTACTGCTTTTCCTCTCTGCTCAGCAGGAATCCAGTTTGGCATACTTTTAACAATACCCATGCTAATACTATCTAAATCAGGATGTAACCCTCTTAATACTGTAACATCGCTAACCGAACCATCAACTTCAATAAAAAAGGATATAAAGACTCTTCCTGATATTTCCTCAGAAATGGCATCTTCTGTATAGACAGCACTCGTTTTAATAAATTGCTTCAGTGAATCATATCCCCCTACAAACTCGGGCATTTTTTCAACAACAAGTATTAATTCCTGCTCATCATTTTTTTTCGTTTCACTCTGGGCTTTAACTGCAATTGAATTAACCAGCAATAACACAATAAATGTTATTGCTTTTAATGAGGCGAACTGAATCTTTACACTCAAACTATTTCCCATTGTAATTTTTTTTTTAAAAATACGCTATTTCTAAAATATATAACATACTATTTAGCATTTTATTCTTTGGCAAAGTATTTGATAAGGAACGGGGTTGAATTACCAACTATGACAATTTGGATTATTTTCGGTGTTTTTATGCTTTTGAGTTGGCTGGTAGGCAATCAGCTAAAGCATAAATTTAAAAAATTCAGTAAAATTCCTGTCGAAAACGGTATGAGTGGCCATGATGTGGCGCTTAAAATGCTATTGGACAATGGGATTACTGGCGTTCAGGTGCTTTCGACAGAGGGCAGTCTAACTGATCATTATAATCCTGTAAACAGAACCGTTAACCTGAGTAGAGCGGTTTATGAAGGCAGAAATATTGCCGCGGCTGCCATTGCGGCGCACGAATGCGGCCATGCTGTGCAACATGCAACAGCATATAACTGGCTCACAATGCGCAGCACGCTGGTTCCAATTGTCAGTTTTAGCTCTAAATGGGTGCAGTGGGTGCTGCTGGCTGGGATTCTTTTTCTACAGTCGTTTCCACAGTTGCTTTTGATTGGCATTGTACTTTTTGCCCTCACCACACTTTTTAGTTTTATTACGCTTCCTGTTGAAATTGATGCAAGTCGCAGGGCATTGGCTTGGCTTAACATCAGCGGTGTTTCAAACAGCAGAACGCATCCATTTGCGCAGGAAGCCTTGCGCTGGGCTGCTTATACTTATGTAATTGCTGCCTTAGCTTCATTAGCAACGCTCCTCTATTATGTCGCCATTTTTGTTGGCGGAAACAGAGATTGATAAAATATTTTTATAAACAATTAATTAATAATCACTTAAATCTATCAAACATGAAAATGAATCGTTTATTTTTAATTCTAACAGTAGCAATCGCAACGGTATTTACTTCCTGTAAAAAGGATGACGATATCGTGAATCCGGAACCAAGCATCGACTTTAAAGGTGGCGCCAATTATACCGCCACTGATGTGACAATCAATGCAGGTGAACAAATTCTGGTTGGCTTCAATGCTGCTTATAATGTAGAAACTGGCGAAGAGCT
>Ga0222672_1000569_pt1 | contig 13754 bp, 13 predicted proteins | sample AntAcemetagen799_FD_179810 | JGI IMG/M metagenome (GOLD analysis project Ga0222672, IMG submission 179810) | Saline water microbial communities from Ace Lake, Antarctica - #799 | ecosystem: Environmental > Aquatic > Non-marine Saline and Alkaline > Saline | place: Antarctica: Ace Lake...
CCCTTACTCCGCCGCAGGCAATCAGCTAATCACCATATCCTCTAATCAACAAATTACCCAATCAACCCATTTCCTCCATGACGAACTCATATAAGCCCTTACTCCGCCGCAGGCAATCAGCTAATCACCATATCCTCTAATCAACAAATTACCCAATCAACCCATTTCCTCCATGACGAACTCATATAAGCCCTTACTCCGCCGCAGGCAATCCGCTATTCAACACATCACCTAATCCGCTAATCACCCAATCAACACATCCTCCTCCACAACGAACACAATTGTCCACTGTCCATTGTCAACTGTCCATTCTTTTTATTTTGCCTAAGTTTGAAAGTATGAGATATGTACTTGTTCTAATTGTTCTGCTAAGTATTGGGTTTTAGGCCTGTAAGGATTGTCCTGAATGTCCGGAAGAGACAGTTGTAATTTCAAAAACCGACACCAGTCATGTCTTTATTCATGGCGATACCGTGTTCTATAAGGATACCATGTATTTTAGGGATACCTTCATTCACCATACCACACCTACGCCACAAGAAGCTACTATTACCAGTGCTTCGGTAAATAATTTGTATTGGAATTGTGGCAATACCATCCAAATCAATGTATCGGATCAAACCAAAAGTATACAGGTAAAAGCCAGTAGCACCAGTGTTATTCAATCACGTTCAGATTTGAAGCGTTTTAGCATTATACCCAACGGTAAAACCTGTGTGTTAAGCATTACCACCACCGATATGGATGGAACTACCTTTAAATGGGATCGCAAGTTCAATGTAATCAAACCACCAAAACCTACGATTCAATTATTGGTAAACGGAAAAGAGTATAATGGAGTTAGTCCTGTTCCTAAAAAGTCTAGGGTTGTGGTACGTTTAAAGCCAGATGCCGATTTTAGAGCAAAATTTCCCAAAGATGCTAGGTATATGATTTCTAATGTCGATTTACTTTCGCAACGTAGTTTAGGCGCACCAAGCAAGGTTGGCGCTTTCAGCGGTTCTGGTAAGGATGCTATACAAGGAATTCCCATTAGTTTAGGCAATAAACTAAGGGCGGACCCTCCTGGTACCAAAGTTTATTTTAAAATAGCCAAAGTATATCGGGTTAATTTTCAAAACAAAAAAGTAGAAGAAAAGTATTCGGATAGGGAATTGTACGTTGGTCTTGTTGTTAAATAATTAAAGGCGCTGCGCTTAATTAATAACAATCACTCCACTATCCAATCCGCTAATCAACACATCACCCAATCACCCCATCACCTAATCAACTCATCATCTTCCAGGACGAACTCATCTAAGCCCATACTCCGCCGCAGGCAATCCGCTAATCAACACATCATCCAATCAACCCATCACCTAATCAACTCATCATCTTCCAGGACGAACTCATCTAAGCCCATACTCCGCCGCAGGCAATCTTCTAATCAACACATCAACTAATCAGCTAATCACCCAATCAACCCATTTCCTCTATGACGAACTCATCATCACCCAACCTCCGCCGCAGGCAATCCGCTAATCAACACATCACCTAATCCGCTAATCACCCAATCAACCCATCTCCTTCTATGACGAACTCATCTAAGCCCATACTCCGCCGCAGGCAATCCGCTAATCAACACATCCTCTAATCAGCTAATCATCCAATCAACCCATCCTCCTCCACGACGAAGTCCATTGTCCATTGTCAACTGTCAACTGTCAATTCCTTAATTTTGTGCTATCAAATATTTACTAATATCCATCGGAACTAGGGGAGATGTAGAACCTTTTATGGCTATTGGACAGGAGCTACAAGCACGCAGACATCAAGTGCTCTGTGTATTCCCTGAACAGTTTAGAGCCTTGGCCGAGGATACGGATTTACCCTTTGAAGGATTGAACAAAGCCTTTCTTGAACTCATTTTAGGTAAGGATGGAAAAGCCGTGATGGGAGGCAAGGTGAACTTCTGGCAGAAGATAGCCGCTTATGTGCGCTTGTATAAACAAAGCCTGCCCGTAAATGCGCTGCTGCTAAAGGAACAACATGCCATTGCCAGCACCTTCCAACCCGATAGAATTATCTATAGCGGAAAAGCCTTGTATGGACCCATTTGGGGTTCTGCCCATAAAGGAAAGGCCTTTCTGCTCAGTCCCATTCCTTGCCTTATTCATGCTTCTGGGAAATACCCGCATGTGGGATTTACTGGGAATTATGGAAGCTTCCTAAATAAACTCACCTATAAACTAGCCAATTGGGGATTGTTAAAGAACATACAGTCCAGCTCCAAAAGCTACCGCAAGGAATTAGGTATATCCATGGAAAGCATTAAACAGCAATTGTTTGGCTCCGATATGATTTATGCCGTATCACACAATCTGTTTGCTAAACCTGCCGACTTACCCACCCATGCGCATTTTGTAGGCTATCACGAGAGAAATAAGCTCAACCATTGGAAGCCTAGTGCAGAACTAGAAGCCTTTGTCAATAAGCATGAGAAAATCCTCTTCATCACCTTTGGCAGCATGGTTAACCCAGAACCGGAAAAGAATAGCAGATTAGTATTGGGTATTTTAGATTTATTAAAGATTCCTGCCATAGTAAATGTATACGGAGGCGGATTGCAGAAACCTGCTGAAACCCAATCTGATTTATTCCACTTTGTAGAACGCGTTCCCTATGAGTGGATGTTCCCGAAAGTATACGCCACCATTCACCATGGCGGTTCTGGTACCACACACATGGCCGCTAAATACGGTTGTGCCCAACTCATTATCCCGCACATCATCGATCAATTCCTATGGAACCAAGTAGTTGCCGACAAACAGCTTGGACCCAAGGGCAAGAGCATTCGTAAACTAAACGAAGCCTGGTTTAAGGAAACTTTAACCGACCTATGGGAAAACCCAAACTACAAGAGCAATGCAATAGCCCTAAGCCAGAAAATGCAAGGGGAGGATTTGATGGAGGAGTATTTGGAGCTGGTTGAGTAAACTTCTTAAATATTGCATATCGCGATACACAATAAAGTCCTTCTGAAAATGCAAAAGGAGGCTTTGGTTTGCAGAGCCGTTGCACTTCAGTAGCTACAAATCCGCAGGGCTTATACAAACCTGCAATTTAATTTTCCTTGAAAATTTCGCGGTACTGGCTTTCTATATCTTTTACTTCTGAGTCTTTTAAAGCACTAAACTCTTTCTTTAAAGCTCTCTCAGATAATTTACCTTTTCCTTGTTGAAGATATCGTACCAGTAATGCCACGGTTTTATCAGGCATTTCAAATTCATCATCTAAATAGTCTTTTAGTTCATCATAATTGGTTAGGTATTGAACCTCTTTGGGAATAATGTTATCAATCGTGTCTTGTACACAGGCATAAAGGAATTCAGCCTGTTTCGTTGCATCAAAGAACCTATAGTAGTCTAAAGTTTCATTTAAAACCTTCACATTGTGATCCTGTGTGTCTTTCCAATCAATAAAGTCTAATATAGGGTGTGAATATGCTTCCAAAACTTTGCGATAATCATCAATGTAATCTAATATGGAGGATGAAACAGGAAAGATTATTCCTTGTTGTGAGAATTTCTTTTTTGCAAGAACATGATGGATTAAATACCGATGGATACGCCCATTCCCATCTTCAAAAGGATGGATGAATACAAACCCAAATGCTATAATACTGGCTGTTAGCACTGCATCAAAATTACTAGCTAGCAACTTCTCATTCATACGTAGTAGCCCAGAAACTAATTGATCTAGGTCTTCCCATTTAGCGGACACATGGTCTGGTATTGGCTCTCCCGAAATCCGTTCATGCTCTCCAATAAACCCTCCTTTTTTGCGAAAGCCCATCTCAATAAATCGTTCGTTTTCGATGACTATTTGCTGCAAACGAATCAATTCTTCCTTGGATAAATTTTTAGTACCTGCCTGACCTATGGCTTGTCCCCATCGTGCTGTACGTTTACTTTTTGAACTTTCTCCTTCTATGGTGAATGATGCCTTTGAATCTTTAAGTAAAAGGAATGCTGAGGTCCTTTGCAATATATCCTTCCTTAATCCATTCAGGTAAGATTCTTTTTTTTTGGAATAGTTTTCGGAAATATATTTTTCAATAACTGTTGTTTTGCGAACCAATGGACAAAAGTCTACAGTCCCTGGTAGGTTGTTTATCACTAAATGTCGACTTGATTTTTCTCCTTTGATAGCATATTGGAGTTTCTCATCCACAAGCTCAATGTAACTTCTCTTGGTTAGGTTGCTTTTCTTCGAAAGCTCTTTACTCATCACCCATTCAATTAAAAACCAAATTCTCCTAGAGTATTGTCCCTCAGGCTCTATGCTTACCAAATCTGTTAAGTCTTGTTCTGTATAATGCTTGGCTAATTGGCTAAAAACAAGAAGGTTTATACCTTCATATTTTAGCGCAAATACTAATTGACGATACAGAGCCTCTATTTCAGTTTTGTTTTTATGGTCTTCAGGCAAGTATTTAGATGGAAATATTTGCCACTGGTTGGTATCATATTTTTTATTCCTCGTGCAAACCATAGCAATTTGATCTGGTATTGGAATTTGAAGCTTGAGTTTGTCTATTATGGATGCATAACCGACAACATGTCCTTCTTCAGGAAGTAGCCTTCCAAGAAAAACACGCGCAAGCTGAGAAAAATAAGCGCTATTCATCGTTGTTTAAGAATTTCAAGCGCAATTTACGTGAAGAATACGCGCAATGCAAGAAAAATGCGCGCAAATAATGTTTTTATGAGAAAAATACGCGCGCAGTATTTGACATCTTGTGTTTAAACTGCAGATTAGTATTGGGTATTTTAGATTTATTGCAGATTCCTGCAATAGTAAATGTATACGGAGGCGGATTGCAGAAACCTGCTGAAGTAGAATCTGGTTTATTCCACTTTGTAGAACGCGTTCCTTATGAGTGGATATTTCCGAAAGTATATGCCACCATTCACCATGGAGGTTCTGGAACCACGCATATGGCGGCTAAATACGGCTGTGCCCAACTCATTATCCCGCACATCAGCGATCAATTCCTATGGAACCAAGTGGTTGCCGACAAACAGCTTGGACCCAAAGGGAAAAGCATTCGTAAATTAAACGAGGCTTGGTTTAGGGAAACGCTTACCGACCTATGGGAAAACCCAAGCTATAAAGACAATGCCTTAAGCCTAAGCCAGAAAATGCAAGGGGAAGATTTGATGGGGAAGTATTTGAGATTGTTTGAGCAATAGACTCGGAGCAAGTTTCGCAATGACGAAAACAAATCTAAAATACCAAATTACCTTCCTAAAAAAATAGCTGAAGTCCAAACCAATATTGGCAAAGCTTTGTTGTAATTTTGCAGCAGAATTATGGGAAAGATTACCTTTAAATTTGAAGATGACGAAAAGAAGGCGCTAGATTGTGAGATTTTTGAAGGAGAATCGATACTAGAAGCGGCCTTGGATAATGAGATAAATTTAAATCATAACTGTGGGGGTGTTTGCGGTTGCAGTACTTGCCAGGTATACGTAGAAGTGGGAGAGGATATATTACCTGAAATGAGTGATAGCGAGGAAGATTTTGTAGATAAGGCGCGCAATCCGCGTTTTAATAGTCGCTTGGCTTGTCAGTGTAGATTAGCTACGGATGGCGACTTGGTGGTTACTATTCCAAGTCAGAAAGGGATAATAGGGCACTAGCATGGCTGAAATGTACGAACCTCCAATTACCTGGACCGATTTTGAAGATATTGCGATGAAATTGCATGAGAAATTCGGCGATGATTTTAATGAAGGTAAGATTTACCGCATTCGCTTTACTGAATTATTGGAGTGGGTTCTTGAACTTCCCAATTTTGAAGGCAAACGTGAAGATTGCAATGAAGGCTATTTAGAAATGATTCAGTCTAACTGGGTTTACGAATGGCGGGATAATAATTAATACAATAAATTATAATAAGGTTCAACTACGTTGTAGTCGGCAATAACACGCTGGCGTGCTATTGAAGGATTGACTGCTTTGCAGTCACGATACACTCTAAGACATCTTACAACATATTTACTAAGTGGCGAATTGCCTCTTTAACTATTTCATTTAGACATTTATGTTTCGAGATTTCTCGAAGGCCAATGGCCGCTTTATGAATCTTTCGTAGCAAAACAAGCAAGCCGCAGAGGAAAGGCAAAAACCTGTGTGAGTCCGCCAGCTGGCGGATGGCTATTTTGTCTGTACCCAATTCTTCTTGGGTACAGTTTACAAAATTGGGGTGTGTGGATTTACGGACTTTATGCAATGCAGCATGTCCAGTGTTAACCCACACCCCGATTTTCTGGTCATCCGCCAAAAGGGCGTATGGAGAAAATCTCCCCTCTCAAGAGGGGATTATACGTCTCGGAGTAAAGGGCTTCGCTTAGAGGAGTGTCATTCCCGTAGGCGCGCAATGCTTTGCGCGCCTACGGGGAATATGCATTACGCGACTACTGCAATACTTTGTGCGCCTACTGGAATGCATTGGGCACCTAAGCAATGGATGGCAGAAAAAAGAAATAAAATATAAATTGCATGTGATTGCTGCAAAGCACTATTTTTGCAGCACATTACAAGTTCTTTAAAATGATTTCGAGAAGACTCGCCCGAATTAAAACCATGCAGCATCTGTATGCCTGGGATCGCACTCCAAAGGAGTTTGACAAGGATATACGAGAATCGCTATTCAAATCATTTCAAGATACCTATCAAGTCTATTTAGCTCTTCTGCAATTCCCAATAGCCCTTAACGATGCTATGGAGGATGTAATTGAAGTAGAGAAAAGTAAATACACTCCAAACGAGAATAAAATACGTGCAAATTCTTGGCTTAAAAACAATAAGCCTGCTATGCTTTTATTTGAAAAGGCACATGATTTTGTTAGTCAATCTCCCATAAACTGGCGCACCGATGAGGTTGCCTTGAATAGGATAATGGCTAAGATTATGGAGCAGGAGTTTGTTCAAGACTATATCATCTTTGATGAGCCTAACTGGGACCAACAATTAGAAATTATTCAACAAGTATATGATTACCTTTTTGCCGAATGTGAGGAGTTTCATGAGTGGATGGAGGAGCTATATGGGGTTTGGACGGATGATGAGCCTAACCTTCAGCGTGAAGTGAATAAGGCCGTTAAATCCATCAATCATTCTGGAGTTAAAGTAGCTCCACCTGTTGCCAAGACTCAAGATGAGGTTATTTTTAGCATTCAGTTATTCCAAGAAACCATAGCTCACGATGAAGAATTAGTCGGACTTGTTTCCGAAAAATCGAGCAATTGGGATGTCAGTCGGATTTCAATTATTGACTTAACCATAATGAAAATGGCCATGGCAGAATTTATGTATTTTGAATACATTCCTGTTAAGGTTACCATAAACGAATACCTAGAGCTGGCCAAGAGTCACAGTTCTCAAAGCAGTTCTAAATTTATCAATGGAATTCTAGATCCGGTTAAGAAGCATCTGATTGCCGAAGGCAAGCTGAATAAATCGGGTAGAGGGCTTCAGTAGGGAGTTTACAGTTGACAATGGACAATTGACAGCTGGATTTTGTAAGCATTCTACCTTTATCCTTCCTGAACCATAGAAACTTTATTATAGTAGCATTAAATCTCTCTATTCACTAAGTGATAATTGTCAACTGTCAATTGTCCACTATTCTATAGTGATTACTTCCGAAGATTGTTGCCCATCCGCTTCTACCTTAAGAATGTAATTCCCTGATTCTAAACTGCCTAAATCCAATTCTCCCTCAATAATTTCTCCTTTAGCTACGCGTTGGCCGGTTAGGGTAAACACTTGGTACGATGCATTCTTAATGGATGAGTGAAATAGTCCAGTACTAGGGTTAGGATAGATTTTTAGGGGCAATTTAGATTTTAGATTTGTGCTATTGGTTTGATCCACAGTTACCGTAACCGTATAGGTCTTAATGCTAGCGTCTTGTGCTTTCACCTTATAGATAACCGGAGATGTATAGTTCTGAGAACTCACCGAGCTGGTTTGGTTTATGGTAGCCACACTTACTTTAGAAGCAGGAGAGTGGGTAAAACTAGCGGTTAGGTCTTTTACATCGGTTCCAAAAGGAACGGTTAAAGCAATGTTGTTTCCAGTAATGGTTCCTTTAACGGCCGGACTTAAGCCAGAGAAACTATACGAGATTAAATCATTCTCATTGTGCAATAACCGACGGGCTCCATTGGCAAAACTATAGCCCCATTTGGCTTCAGAAATTAATTTGACTGATGAAGATCCTACTTTATCATCAATCTTATTGGCATCCAACTCTCTGATGTAGATATCCTCGTCTGTAGTTTCATCCGTAAAGAATAAATACTTGTCTTGCACATTGTACGTAGGCACACAGGCGTTACTGGTTAAAGCGATGGTTTTATTCTCTCTGCTATTAATGTTCATTCCAATGGCTCCATAAATAGAACTTCCAAAGTCTAAATAATCAAAAGCAATAATATGCGGTGAATTACGGGCTATGGTTGGGTTTCCAATGCTAATGCCATCCTCCAGCTGATTGAATAGTTTCTCAACTTTTCCATCACCCCAATCGGCAGCCTCATTGTCCCACACATTAATAATTCCAATATCCCAATAGGTTTTAGTTGAGCCATTGCCCAATTTAACTTCACTTAAGGCATCATACACCAGGTTTTCACCTGCCTGATCCCATTCCAGTGCATCGGCATATAAAACACCACCCGAATTTACTCCTGAGCTAAAGGTAGGATTGTACAGTTTAAATACTTTCCAGGTACTCTTGGCAAAACTATATACGTGGATACTGGTGTCTTTATCTGTAGTTATAGCAGCCACTTTGGTTCCATCTTTTGAATATGCAACTCGGCTCCAAATGGCATTTGGACTAATAACCTGCTCCGAATAAGGAGAAGTAAGGTTAATGCGTATCATTTGCTTTGCATCATTTATAAAGGCAGCAGCAGAACCATTATCCAATACCGAAGGCATATGCCTGTTTTTAGTAGTAGAAATGGCAGTAAACCCTTGTGATGTTGGATTAAATAAGTATAAGGTATTTGATATGCCCGGATCTGTATTGGTAAGTAAAATGGATTCTGTTCCTGTATTGGTAGGAAGGTCAAAGGTTCCATTTCCAGTACTTCCTCCACCAGAACCACCCTGACTTGGGTTGGGATCGTAAATTCCTACGGCATCAAAGGCGGTTTTAGCAGCGGTTTCTTCTGTGCTGCCTGCACCGTATAAATCTACGGCTGCTTTTACTACGGCGTATCGGCAATCCAAGAACTCAGAAGAGCTGCTTAAATACATGGATAAGGCACGGTAGTATACTTTCTCTGCTTTAGCCAAAGTAATGGCTGTAGCGTACTTGTAATAGGCCCAGTTGGGTATTCCACTGTTTATATGAACGCCACCATTATCTTGGGTTCCGGTATAGAACTCATTCATATGTCGGGGTTGGTAGCCACGATTGCTTAAGCTGGTACCTCCATTATGCGGATCACTTAAATCCCTTAATGCATTTTTAGGGAACTGACCTGCTTTTACAATGTCTTCACCCAATTTCCAATCATCTCGGTCAATCATAACCCCAAATACATCGGCAAAGATCTCATTCAAGGCACCAGACTGATTCTTATACACTAAGTTGGCTGTTTTTTGAACCACACCATGCGTCATTTCATGTCCACCTACATCCAAAGAACCGGCTTACGCTTAAATGAAGTCTTGTGTTTAAAGGTAAAGGATATTGATTCTAATTCTATGGTGATCCATGTTAGACAAAGCAAAGGAAGAAAGGATAGAACAGTTATGCTGCCTGAAAATATTTTGTTAGAGTTAAGGTCATATTATCAAACATATAAGCCAAATGATTATTTATTTGAGGGAACAAATGGTAACAAGTATTCTTCGACTAGTGTTCAAAATATAGTTAAAAAAGCAGCAAGAATGGCTAGTATTAACGGTTAGTATAAGAGTAGTAGCGGATTAAAAAGCAACTACTTTCGTATTGTAATATACTTAAATAAAAGTAATAGCGGTTTGAGTTAGAACCTAAACAGCTATTACTTTTATATATTGTTGTGTTTAGTTATTACATAGTTATAATTACTATAAATTTAATTTATCATACCATTTTGCGATTCCTTCTCCAATTTCATGTGGAAAATCTTCTTGGAGAAAATGTGATCCTTCTCCAAGGTTAATTAGAGTTGTGTTTTTGAATTCGTTTCGAATTATTTCAAGATCTGGTTCTTGAATTCCAATGCCAGGAGTAACGTAAAAGCATAATTTGGGTATTTCCGTTTCTTTAAGCCATTTCGAATAGTCCATTAATCTTTTAGCACTTTCTTCTGGCTTTCCCTTTATTGGGAGATCCTGTGGCCACCTATGGAGAGGTTTTCTGCTTTTTGCATCTGGATAGGGAGCTGCGTAATAGGCCATTTCTTCCGTTGTTAATTTCCTTACTATCATATCTGGAAGCATTTTTTTAATAAAGAGATTACCTCTTTTTACCATCAGTCCTCCTATGAAATTTGTACGCATTAAGCTGAGTGCACTTTTTATGCTTCTTGGCATTGTTTCATAACGAGGGACATCAATCGAAGCTTCCATAAAAGCAATTGCTTTTATATTATCCCGGTTCATGTTTGCATAATGAAAGCCCATCATTGCACCCCAGTCATGTAAAACCAAGGTGACATTTTTAAGACCTAACTGCTTTATAAATCCCTCCAAGTAATTGTAACTATCAATAAAACCATAATCGATATCTGGCTTATCAGATTTACCCATTCCAATATGATCTAAAGCTATACATCTACCTTTTTTAGTCATGTATGGAATAACATTTCGCCATAAGTAACTCGAAGTAGGATTTCCATGTAAGAATAAGACAGGATCACCCTCGCCTTCATCTATGTAGTGCATTTTACTCCCCATTACTTCAATGTATTTCGACTCAAATGGGAATTCTGCTGATATTTCTTTTTTAGTGTTCATTTGTTATTGTTTTTTATAATTTACTTTTTCAATGATTTAATTTTTCGCGGATGGGCGGTTCGGTTTTCCATATAAAATTTCAACTCTTCCGCCATTTCTCCTGAAGCACTAGTTATTCCGCTTCGCACTTTACCCGACATCAAGAGACCCAACCATCCTTTAGTGACCAATTTGAATTCCAAAATGACTTTTGTTTTGTTTGGTCCCAGGTCAACCAATGACCACTTAGCCTTCGCTTCTTTAGCAATCCCAGGTTTCCCTTTGGTAATGTGATACTTTAATTGGTGGTTTATTGGGTCAAAGTCATCTAGTTCTTGTGTGTTTCTCCCATTTTCTGTTAAAGTGACTCTTGTTGAATAATCTATATCCTTGAACTTTTTACTTCCACCTGCTTCAGACTTTATAAAATTAGTGGCCCAAATATCAACTTCAGAGAATTCAGTCCCCATTACCTGCCAAGTTGAATCAATAGTTGCATTCATTGTCAACTCCTGTTTAACCTCAACCGTATAGCTGATAAAGAAATTTGAAATAAATATAAGAATCAAAATAAGTGCAGAAATACGGAAGGTTTTCTTTCTAGTGATTTTCATAGTATCTTAGTCTCTAGCTAGTGCCTTTCCAGTTTCCAAATAAAATTTCAATTCTTCAGCCAACTCTTGAACAGATTTTGTTAAGCCCATTTTTAGCTTGGTTTCCATTTCTGTAGTTAAGGGCATTTTAGGTTCCATGATAAATTCCATAGAAACCGTAGTTGAATTTTCTCTTTCAGTAAACAAAGACCATTTTGCCCCTGCCATTTTTGCTATTTCTGGAGCTCCACTTGTGATGTTATAAGTTAAGGTGTATCGAGCCGGGTCAAATTCTGTAAGCTCTTGTATAGTATTCCCTCTATCTGTAGTGGTATCTCGAAGAGAGTAGTCAAGTCCGTTAAATTTTGCTTCACCTCCTGGTTTGGATGTTTTAAAATTACTAGACCACTTATCAGCGTACCCAAATTGGTTGCCCATAACTTCCCATACTTCTTGTATCGGGTTTTTGATTGTTAGTTCTACTTTAATATTCATAATATACGATGTTTTAGTTATTATTAATTTTGTTACGTGGGTTGGATACAGAAACTATTAAAGTGTGACAAAAGGATAAAAAAAGCCAACCATTTGAAGAATGGTTCGCTGTCAGGCCGTGTATATATGGGTATTTTTATTTTTCACTTATTTCATCAAAGTACTTATTATAATTTGAGTCATTAACCAGTTCACGAATGATCGATTCTTTATCTATAGATTTCTTAGTTGGATGATCTTGAAAAAACTCAATATACTTTCTGTCAACTTTGTCAGCGACTTCATCAGCAACTTTGTCAGCGTATTCAGCTATTGTAGCGCTAAATTTAGGGTCAAAAAGCTTCTTGTCTGTTTGCATTTTACCTGCAGCCTCCATGGCTTTTGCTTTCTTAGAACACCTACATGGGTTGTCAAGGTTTACAAGTCCACATTGTTTATTCATAAAAGCGTGAAATTCCTTTCTGGTACGTGATAATTTCTTTCTAAAATTATCCCTACTTACTTCGAATATTTCAGCACCAAGGGTATGATCAATTTGAAAAACATCTCCCAATAAATAAATCAATCGTTGCTCTCTTGTTAAACACATAAGCATTCCAGACATGCAGCGAACTCTTGCTGTTTTAGTTCGGTCAATTTGCTCTTCTTCTTCTTCTTCTTCTTCAGCCGAAAGGTCTGGGCTTGGAATAGCATTGAGCTTATTAGCAAAGTCATCAAAATCCTCCCATTTATCTTCCATTGGTCTCCTTTTGGTCTGCATAAATTCGTTAAATACGATTCTATAAAGCCATGTTCTAAGAGAGCTATTCCCTTTAAAAGTAGACAACTTAGTAATAACTTTTATTAGTACTTCTTGGGTAAGGTCTTTTGCTTCATCCTTATCGTGGGTAAATTTCCAAGCGACATTATAAATGAAGGATTCATGTGTTACAATTAGTTCGTTTAACGCATTTTTATTTCCGTTATTGACTTGTTCAATGAGTTGTTGGTCGTTTGCCTCATTATAACTTTTAGAGAGTGGATTTTTCATAATGTCTTTTTCTATAGGATACAATGTTTCTCAATATGTGACAAACTTTTTGAAATTAATGACCCCGCGACTAAGCGAAGTCCAACAAATATACGTAAGTATTAATTTTTGGATTTTGTTTAGGCGCCTGTTCTGGGGCGTGCTTTGCGCAGCACAGCATGCAACAGGACAGGTGGCGCAGTCGCGGGGTCATTCGAGTTCATGCGTAGCTTCGCGGAGTATGGACTCGAACGGATTGGTATATGAAACGTTTGGCATTTCAAAGCGATTGACTATCAAACCGTTACAAAGTTTATTAAATGTACTGCCCTTAAAATTAGCACTTTTCGCCAAATGTTTTATATACCGTGTTACAAGCCGGCCATTCTTGTATTTCGTTATTCTGTTGTTAATTTTTGCTGCATTGTCTTTCAGTCCAGGCGTTGGAGTGTGACGGGCTTGAAGGCTCTTTTGGCATTTTTGGATTAAGGGCAAGCCATGTGTGAATGCCAAATGTGCCTGAAAGCGAAGGGATGTCGTGCGATAGGATTTTACATCTCTAACCATTGCCTGAATATATTTACTCTTGCTTTACTTATTAATATTTGCTCTTTTGTTTTTGGTTTTGTTTTCAATAATAATCGCCCATTAAAATAATTGCTTACTTC
>Ga0222672_1000570_pt1 | contig 13748 bp, 8 predicted proteins | sample AntAcemetagen799_FD_179810 | JGI IMG/M metagenome (GOLD analysis project Ga0222672, IMG submission 179810) | Saline water microbial communities from Ace Lake, Antarctica - #799 | ecosystem: Environmental > Aquatic > Non-marine Saline and Alkaline > Saline | place: Antarctica: Ace Lake | collected...
CAGCTTATCAAGGATAAAATTACAGCCTTCAAAAAAGATCCGAAAGGCCCTTATCAGCAGATTATGTGGTTTTGCCCTGACGGAAGCAAAGTGCCACCAAAACAGCGCTGCCCCGAAAAAGGCGGTGTGCAGCGCGCAACCTATAAAGCCTGGGTGGATACGCTGGCAGCACGAAACCAGATTTATCTTGGACAGATTCTTTCGGCTACTGATTTTGAGCAATTCCTCGATCACAACAACAACTACTCAAGGCTGAAACAATACCAGATTGAAAACTTCCTGGAAGCAGGCGACAATGGCTGGATATTGCAAAAAGCACTTTTCTACAGAGGAGCATTTCAGGATGAAGACGAGAATGATTGGGGACAACGCTTTTTAAACTCGATGCTTCGTGATGCTTCACTGATTAAAAGGAATTACTTCTTGGTTAAGCAAAGCGTGAAAACCATTCCACATCAAAGTGAAAACTCCAACATCCAGAAAGTGCGCGCCCTCTCAAAAGAAATTGCCGACAGCATGCCCGAATTTATGAACCAAAGGGTGAAAATTCACGGACAACCAGATGCTTCCGATGTGCAAATGGTGCGCGATTTTAAAAGGAAGTTTGCTACAAAAGCAACACCGATTATCAATGAGAAACTTGATGTGTTGTTAGCTGAATTGGTCGTATTGCACAAAGCTGCCGATTGGCAGGAGTTGAGTGTTTTCGTGAAATCCCTTGGCCCAAAAACAGCAGAAGGAATCCGAGTTCAAACTACAATCGATCAATTGAAAGCTGCCATAGAACCCGCACAAAAGGTAAAAATTGCTTCTGAGCTGTTGCTCCATATTAGACAAACTATTGCTGATGCACCCGAAAAATCACGGTTGTCACTTCTCGATTGCGCCAACAAAACAGAGACTTTATTATTTAACGAAATTCCAAATTGGCAAACGCCAACACTTTGGCACTTACTCGACAAAAACTATTCTTTAGCCCTCACTGCTGCTGCCACAGGATATATTGAGCTGTGGGAGTGGGAGAAAGTTCGAAACAATCTAATGCCACCAAACTCAGAATCGATCAGCTTATCGGAACTGGACGACTTTATGGTGCAGGCACGACGCGTGGTAGAATGGAGCACGGGAACTATCCGGGCTGTTTTTGGAGCTGAAATGAAATTATTTGAGGCCTTCGAGCCAAAATCAGCCGGTTTTTCGGATGATATCATCCGCTCTTCCGTATTGCTTTATCTGGGTGATAATGTAGGCGAACTGGGTAAGGTTTTTTATGCAGAATCGCAGCTCTCAAATCAGGTATTTGATCTTGCAAACCAAAGTCATTTCAGGGGATTAAATCCTGGCTATGCCAAAGGTGAGCTGGTGGTTGCCGATTCGCCCGAAGGCCTGGAAATTGATGCCACAAAAATTTATGTGTTTCAGTATCCTCCTTATGACCTAAAGCCGGTGGCGGGTATTGCTACCGTTACAGAAGGCAATCTGGTGTCGCATGTTCAGTTGCTCGCACGAAACCTGGGGATTCCCAATGCGGTATTGTCGCAGACGAATCTGGAAGACCTCAAAAAGTGGAACGGAAAACAAGTGTTTTATGCCGTTTCCAACAAGGGAACCGTTATCATGAAAAAAGTGGAAGAGATGAATGCCGAAGAAAAATTGCTCTTCCAGGTTAAAAAACGCGCCGAAGAAAAAATTAGAGTTCCTGTAGAGCGTATCGATCTGACGCAGCAACTTAGCCTGAATCTTCGACAAGTCAATGCAAAAAGTTCTGGTATCGTGTGTGGTCCGAAAGCAGCCAATTTGGGTCAGCTTAAGTTGATGTTTCCTGAAAAAGTGGTTGAAGGAATTGTGATCCCTTTCGGTGTTTTCAGGCAACACATGGAGCAGATGATGCCATTGGGCAACGAAACATACTGGGCTTTTCTGACGAACACTTTTAAGCAAGCCATGGCTATGGAGAAGTCGGGAAAAAGCAGTAAAGAAATAGAAACTTTCACCATACTAAAGTTGGAAGAACTGCGCACTGCTATTTTAAAAATGCCCTTACTTCCTGAATTCAGAGTGCATTTTTTACAACAATTTGAAGCTGTTTTTGGCAAAGCAGTAGGCGATGTTCCGGTTTTCCTCAGGAGCGACACCAATATGGAGGATTTGAAAGATTTTACCGGTGCCGGCCTCAACCTCACTTTATTTAATGTGGTTGAAAAGGAAAAAATATTGAAAGGAATTCTGCAGGTTTGGGCTTCTCCTTATTCCGAAAGAAGTTTTCGCTGGCGACAGAGCTATTTGTTGAATCCTGAGAGTGTATATCCTTCTATCCTAGTCATACCTAGCGTTGATGTTGATTATTCGGGCGTTTTGATCACCAAAGGTGTTGGAATTGGGAATAACAATGATTTGACCATTGCTTTTAGTCGGGGTGCTGGCGGCGCTGTTGACGGCCAAGCAGCTGAGTCGTATCTGCTTTCTGCAAACAAACTTGATGTATTGCTGGCGCCTTCGCGTGAGCCTTCTTACAACCAGTTGCCAGCAAAAGGTGGCACGAAAAGTACTTATACTAGCTTTGAAAAACCCATCTTAAATCAGAATAATCTCAATGAAATCCGCAGTTTCGCATCTAATTTGAAGCTTAAAATGACCGAAACGCGTGGCATGAATGGGCCTTATGATGTTGAATTTGGCTTTTTAAACGACAAGCTGTGGCTGTTTCAGGTTCGTCCTTTTGTCGAAAACCGAAACGCTACAGGAAGTTCATACCTGGAGTCGATTAGCCCGGAAGTGAATACTACAAAAAGGATTCCTCTAAACAAAAGCACTAAACTATAAACATGACACCTAATCCAAAAAACATCAAGAGTTGCACTGTGATTTTCAGCCAAAGAATGACGATAGGTTTTCTTGTTGTCATGCTGTTGATGAGCTCTTATACTGCAAGTTATGCCTATCCTATCGATGGATTTATGCTCACTGGCATCAAGCGACTTTTGTATTTGCAACGCGTTATGGATGGCGAAATAAAAGCGACAATGCCCATCTCAGGCGCACAAAAGAAACTCAATGAAATTCATTTGCGACTGCTAAATACCAAGGGCGACAGCCTCGCTCAGCTTCCGACATCTGATCCTGCCTTACAAAAGAAACTCAATGCCATTTTTCCCAATCTGGACGAGAGTTACTCCGTTTCGCTTCTTGAGATTAGCCCGGGAAAGAAAATTCGGTATGCCTCACGGCAGGAAAACAAAGGCTTTCAGCCCGGAAGCGTCGGGAAATTGGCAGTCATTGCCGGCCTATTTTATGAGCTGCAGCGGATTTATCCTGACTCTTTTGAGCTCCGCCAGGAATTGTTGCGAAAAAAACACGTACGGGCTGGTTTGTGGGCCATGACCGACTCGCATACGGTTCCTTTTTTTAATCCCGAGACAAACGAACTAAAGAAGAGAACCGTGCAGGAAGCGGACATCTTCTCGCTTTACGAATGGGCCGATCATGCGGTCTCTGTTAGTAATAATGGAGCGGCGAGTGTGGTGTGGCGCGAATTGATATTGATGCGTTACTTCGGCAAGGCTTATCCTGATTTGACGGAATTGCAGGCCGTGAATTTCTTTAAGGAAATGCCCAAAGACAGCCTCCGACGCTTAGCAAATATTGTTGTGAACGAACCGCTCCGTGCTTTGGGAATTTCTGAAGATGAATGGCGATTAGGCTCTATGTTTACCAAGGGCGCCAAGTCTTATATTACCGGCGAAGGCGGCAGCATTGGCTCGCCCAAGGGCATGATGAAGTTTTTGGTGGCCATGGAAAGAGGTAAAATTGTAGATATTGCATCGAGCCTCGAGATTAAACGCTTGCTCTATATGACCGATCGCCGTATCCGCTACGGAAGTTCGCCACGGCTGACCAATGCCGCGCTGTTTTTTAAGTCGGGAAGCTTGTATAAATGCAAACCCGAAGAGGGATTTGAGTGTAAAAAATACATGGGAAATGTACAGAATTTTATGAACTCCGTTGCCATTGTTGAACAGCCGGACGGCACTATTTACCTGGTGGCGTTGATGTCGAATGTGCTGCGAAAAAACTCCAATATCGACCACCTTGAGCTTGCCACGCAAATCGATGGCCTGATAAGAAAGTAGTTAATTGGCCAGCAAAGCAGCTTCTGCTTTCAGGGCAAAGTCTTTTACTTTTGGGTTTTTACTGCCCGTATGTTTTTGAATCAACGGAAGAAAAGATACGTCATTTAATTGACTAATAAGGTATAAAACAGCCAGTTTCACCTTAATATCATTGCCTTCGAGGAGCATAGTATAGCATTCAACTTCGCCGGGAATATGGATGTTCATTTGCCGTAAAGTATCCTTCGAAACGGTCTCCATCAGTGTGGTTTCAAAAAGCGGTATCAAAACACGTTTTAGTCTTGAGTCGAGCAGATTATCCAGAAATTCAATGCTACTCATTCTGATGTCGGGCTTGTTGCTTTGGAAACTTCGGTAGGCCGAAGTTATCTCATCGGGTGGAAATTTTAGTCCCAATAGCTTAAAGATACGCTCCAAACCACCATCTAATCGATGTTCAAGCAAATTAATAAGGCTTTTCCGAGCGTCGCGCATTGGCGTGTTGTCTGCTGCATCAATCTTACCGGCTACTTTTTCCAGCTTTAGCTGTATATACAAAACCGACAGAGTGTCCTGCAATAATTTGGCTTCTTCAAGTATGCGGCTCATAAGCAGCTTTTTGTCGAAATGAAGATCTGAAAACCTGGCTTTTAATTTTGCCAGGGCATTAATAGCATTAAGGCGTTCTTGAAAGTCTTCTGAATTGAGCATATCAAACAAATACCGGATAGATTGCTGTGAGTCGATTTGTGCAACGACCTCAGGTAAAACATAACGTAGGTTTTTGTCTTCGGATGTTTCACGCTTAGCTTTAAGAAGAGGCAGTAAGTCGGGGCCATATTGCGCCAGCGCAATGCAGGTGCTTTCGGTCAACTGCGGGTTGACAACAAGTTTAAAAAGCGGGTCAATAAATTCGGCAGAAAGGGTTAAACCTGCTGCTTTAATGGCGATTTTCACCAGCTCGTTGTGATTGCCGTTAAGGTTTTGGTGTATAAAACCATAATGTGCCATCACATTTCCTTTACCGATTGTTTCAAGAAGGGTTTTGGTGTTAAAATGAATAATGGCGTCGTCTTTCTCCTGCGAAAGTTCTTTAATTCTTCTGGCAATAAGCTGTTGCAGCTCGTATTTGCGCTTAAGTTCGGGATTATTGCGCAATTCGCCTGCAAGACCTAACAAGGCTGCACCGCTCAGGCTGTTGTCGGAGCCATATAAATAGCGTTGCATCAGTTTCATGCGATCGTGAGGCTGGTGCTCCAAAAGGTATTCAAAAGCACTTACTTTTACTTCATGCACGGGATCGTTGATCAGTTGAACTACTTGTTGGGTAATATTTTTGTTGCGATAAAAATACAGGTTGCGCATGGCTTCAGCCCTGATCTGACTGTTTGCATCCGTTAAAAGTGCATTGAGGCTATCGAATAGTTTTATATTGGGATGTTCGCGGGTTTTTTGCAGAGCCCAGAGTTTTTGCTTGTCATTCCCTTTTTCAAGCACACGGGTCAATGCAATGATGACAGAATCGTTAGTGAAGTTCATGCTTTTTGCCTGAGCATTACCTGCTGCCTGTTTGATTTTTAACTGGAATGACTTAAGGTATTCTTTGCGCACTTTGAAAGCGAAATAAAACCATACGCCCAGGATTACCAGTATTATCAAACTAATAAAACGGGTCGATAGGTCGAAAGCATTTACCAACAATATCAGAATCAATCCGCCAATGCCGGTAGCAACACTATCAACAAAAACATCGATAAATGTTTTGGCTTTGTTTTTGAGCCTTAATGGGATAGGCAAGGCCAGAAGTTCTACTGCCGATTTATTGATCGACTGTTTAAGACTTGCATCGGCCAGCTTGATAAGGATAGCGGCAAAAAGTGAGGGCAAAAAAAGCACAAACAGCGCTCCAATAAATATCCCGGTCGGCAATACAATTAATGAAGTTCCTACGCCATAAACACCCACAACCCGCCGAGTAAGGAAAAGCTGAATGGCCAGCGAGATCAGGTTGAAGTTGGAGAACCAGAACCCAAAAAATGCGGTGAGTTCATCAGGATCGGTGATCCGGCTGGAGGCAAGGGCATTGAATTGGTAATCGACCAATTTGGCCACAATCACACTCACGCCAATAATACCAGCCAGGTAAGTGAGGTGTTTTGAGTGGCGGATAATTTGAAAAGGACTCTCGCTTAGTTCAGTAATCTTTTCACTGGTTTTGGCGGGCTGTGGCTTCCCACTGAGGCTATCACGCCATACCGTTTTGGTTATCGGAATGCAAAACGAAAGCAGCAGGGCACTCACAAATAATAAGTTTTCGGCACCAATAACCGGCGCCAGCAGGGAGGTGAGGTATCCGCCAAAAATGCCTCCAGCAATAGCACCAGCTCCAATGAAACCAAACAAGCGCTTGGCTTCTCTGGCATTAAAAACAAGATTGGCCAATATCCAAAATTGTGAAGCAGTAAGCACAGCAAAAATGGCTACCCAAATATAAAAAACATAAATAACCCAGCCCACTAAAACATTAAGAATCAGAAGTATGCCAAAGATTAATAATGACACAACCGAAATAATCAGTGTACGGCGAATCAATAAGTGAAAAGGAATCTTTACCAGTTTCCGTGCATAAAAAACAGAAAACGAAGTAGCCACCAAGGCCACGATAACAAATGCCAGAGGCAGATTTTCGACGCCGAATTTACTGATAAACAAGCCATTCACGGCTGGTTTAATTATCAGCAGCGTCGAAATCATCAGAAAAATATTGAGCTGCATTAGGAAAGCACGTTTGTACTCGCCTTCGCGCAGATCGAATGATTTTGTCAGCAAAAACCTGACGCCTTCACTCAAGGTATTGGTACTCCAGCTAAACTGGTTATTTTCCATACGAATAGGATGCTATCTTGCGTGGGCAAGATAAGAATTTAAACGCTTTTGAGCACCTCTTCTATCTTAAAAACAAGTTGACGTAAAATACGCTCACCATCAGCATCTTCTGTTAAGGCGACTAGAATATACTTATGATCGGGTCCCCACACAAGAATAGAATCGCTGTGAAATTTTTCCCAAGAACCAGATTTTCTAAACAATTTGGCTTTGGGCGCAATGGTTTGCAAGGAGTTCACGAATTTATGGTGTAGCTCTGGATCTTTCATAATATCGAGCATCTCTTTTGAGCGCTCGTAGCTTACCAACTGACCGTAGGCCAGCATATAATAGAAACGACAAACCTGCGTAACGGTTGCCGCATGGCTGATGCCGTGTAAAGGGTCAGGATAACGCTTGCCGGTTTTGGCATAACGTTTTCCAACCCAAAGGCCACCGCCGTATTCTTCGTCATAAAGTCGGTATTTTGGGTCGGTAAGCACACTTTCAATCTTTTCGTTTCCAAGCAAATCCATAATGCGCGTGGAAGCCGCATTGTCTGAACGGGCAATCATTTTGCGCATATCTTCACGCAAGGCTTCACTGTCTTCCAGCTCGCCTTTATCAAGTGCATCCATCGCGCTTAATAAGATGGCTATCTTGGGAAGACTAGCGGCATACATCTCCACTTTGCCATTGATGCGGGCAAAGCGGATATTACTGGTATCGTTGAGAATAACTAAACCAATAGCCATTTTCTTTTGGCTCACCAATCGTTTCATCTTTGGGTCGCTATTCACCACCTCAGCAAGCTTGCGCTGGAGATCAGCGTCGGATAAACTTACCAAAGGTTTCAATGCTTTTTCGCCGATATTAAAAGGGATACTCATCTCGGCTTTAACAGGCAATTCGCCAATAAAACGCTGGCCATTGAGGTCGCACGAAACCAACAAAATAACAAAAACAGCAACAATTAATTGCTTCATTTAGAGTAGATTTGGGCGGCGAAATTAAACAAATACAATATGCCTGATCACAAATTAAAAAAATATTTTTCCGTGGTGAATTTACTTAGTGATAGCGCGCAATTTTCCTTATCACATTCTCAAACTGAATGACGCAGATTGTATGATTTGATTTTTTCACTAATTTTTTAGGAAATGTCAGCCGTCATTTATTTTTGTCCTTATCGGTTGACACACAAAACATTTGCATCTATTGATTTGTTTATATCAAAACTAAATCAACTCACTAAAATCAACACTATGAAAAACTTCACACTGATTCTCTTCTTTTTGATTTTCCCTCTTTTGATTTCGTCGTGCACCAATATTGAAAAGCAGGTAGAAGAAAAAATCAACCGTATCCATGAAAAAGCCGATCAGCTCGATTCGATTATCAAACGTGAAACCACTAAAGTGCTGGCACTCGATTCGCTTATCAACCTGGAAAGCGACAAGATCAAACAGATTGATTCCCTGGTAAACCGTTCAGCAATGCAATTTGATTCCGTCACACAGCAGAAGATTGAGCGCTTGAAACGATTGCTTGAATAAACGTGTTTTTGGCGGCCTTATTAAGTGCTGGTGATATTACATCTTTAACCTTGTGCAGTCGGAACGCAGCAAGCACAATTGAATCCTGAAAAAAACAAGCAAAAGCCCTGACAATAGCAGTTTTGTCAGGGCTTTTGCTTTTAAAGAAATCGTGCTTTATAAAAGGTCTAGCGTGTTTTAAGTTTGGTAACCACTTTTTTCTCATAAACAAAAAGATGTTCACCACTGGTTGTTAGAGAGTTGCCAGCACCAGTGCGTGCTTTAAATTCTTTATACTGGCAAGTTTCCAGATCAAAGGCAGCATAATCAGCCTTCTCTGTTCGCATCACCACCATCCCATCACGGCGGTCAAACAAACTGGATGACTTGTATTTGCCACTGTTGAGCAGCTCGCCATTATTGGCGTTGAAGGTGGACACCCCTTTTTCGCCTATCACCACCACAATATCATCTTTGTATGAAAGGATAAAACTGGCTTGGCCAACTCCTCCTTTGGCAACTGGCACCTCGTATTTTTCTTCACCGGTATTGATGTCGATACTATACAATGCCTTGCCGCTACATACAATATGACTATTTTTAAAGGTAATCGCATTGGTGATGCCTTTTCTAAATCGCTCCGATTCCCAAGCAAGCGCGCCATTGTTTGTGTTGAGTGCCTGCACGCCAAAAGGCCTAATTTCAGGAAAAGTAACACCCCATTCCGATATCCAGTCGTCGCCCTGACGGTAGCGGCGGTAAAATTGTGTCTCAACGCGACCACCAATCTGCAAAGCCACCTTATCACCTACTACACTCATTCCTGGTATTGCGCGTGCACCTTTAATTTCGGCTGACGACCACAATAAACGACCAGTATGGATATCGTATTTCTTTACATACTGGCTTTTTTTGCTTGACATATCTAGCACATACATATCATCGCCTACAATAACAGGATCAGCTACAGCACCATACACGCCAAATTTCTGACTTCCCGAAGGTGCCTTAGCGATATCAGCAGTAAAGTCGAAAGCTGCCGACCATAGGTTAGCACCGGTATTATAATCATACACCTGCATTCCATTCATGCGCAGAAAAACCTTGTCATCGCTCACATCTAATTGATAAATAAATTCCTTTGTTAGCACCTTGCGTTCAGCACGTCCAACATAGGTGTTCTCCCACAAGATTTCGCCGTTAACCATATTGATGCGTGCTATCTGGTTTTTAAATCCGGTAAAGAAAGCCATAAGGCCGCTTGGCATAAAATTCAACGTCACCAGGCTCCTGTCAGCGCTGCTGTATACGTATTGCCCTACCGTTCCGCTAAATTTGGATGTATTCCACACTTCTTCGCCGGTGCGGGTCTTGATAAATACAAGCTGCTTTTTAAGCGAGATTGCAAACCCGTCTTCTTCAGAAATATAAACAACGACTTCTTCGGTAACTTCTTGGTATTTATCGCTGCTCCACAGTAAGTCGCCAGATAGCATATCGATACAAGCAATCTGGTCTTTGCCCATTTTACGGTCGAAAAGGAAAATAATATTCGACTCCCAGAAAGCCATCAGGTCGTCGACTTTACGGAGTTTGGGAGCAATGTCTTTATAGGATTTCGACCAGATAACGCTTCCATCGCTGTTTTTAAATAAACTAATCTCTTTATCGTCGGCGGCAAAGCTATAAGAATCGGGCTTATCAGAGATATCTGTTCCGTAATAATCAATTTTATGTCCGAGTTTGGTTTCCCAAACCAGAGTCATATCATCCTGCGCAAAACCAAATCGGCTTATAATGGCAAGGGTCATAAGGAAAAACATTTTTTTCATGGCTGTGAGGTTTTAATGAGTGAAATTGAACTGGTAACTAAATTTGTAGTCTTTGCCTTTAGGCATCTTAAAATCGAATTGCATGCCATGGACAAAATCTTTGAGTTTGTTTTGTGACGGAATAGAACCACCTTCATTGTTTTTAACGAAGACTGTGATTACCTTTCCTTTTTCGTGGATGGTAATATCGAACTGAAACAGTCCGGTTATTTGCTCTTTCTGTCCAAAGCGATAAAGCAGGCCTTCGGGAGCCATCATAGCCGAATCGAGCGCGGCAATAGCGCTTGCTTTGATCAAGGCGGGATCTTCTATCAAGGGTTTCTTTCCTGCATAAGTTGTAGCAGAAGCAAGTAGCAACAAGAGCACAACAAGGTACTTTTTCATAGTTTTTTTATTTATTGTTTTAGCTTCCAATAGATTAGGTGATTTCCATTGGTCATCACCACGGTTTTATTATCGGGCAAAAAGGCAAACGACATACGTCCGTCGCCAGGATTGAAGCCTCCATCCGTTTTTTCCCACAAACGGTACGACATCTCAAAGCGTTCGAGCAGTTTTCCTGTTGCAAAATCGTAAATGTGCAGCTCGGGAAACTTTGTTGAGCGCGACACCACACCAAAAAATTTGCCATCGGGACTCAGCTTGAAATCGGGTTCGTAGTTATACAGTGAAGTGAAGCCTTTTCGGAGAGCTTCGCCGCTTTTGCCATCAATGGTTGAGATATACGTTTGATAGCTTCCCACACCTGTCTTTACTTTGGTATGTGGCACATGCAAGCAAAAGAGCGTTTGTCCGTCGGGACTATATTCGAGCCTAAACACAATGTCGTAGAGGCTGTTTACGGTGTAAAGACGCTCCAAAGTTGTGGCATCATAAATGCTCAGCTGCTGTTTGTATTTGAGGGCAGCTTTGAGTGCTTTCTTGTTCTTTTTATAGTAGGCATCTTTTTTTAGCTCCGATTCGTCGGGCAGGTGCGATACCGCTATAAATCTGCCGTCGGGCGAAACAGCGAGTCCGTTGCTTGCTTTACTTACTTTGAACGCCTTAGTTTTGTGGCCCGTTGACAATTCCCAGAAAGCTACCTCATCGGAGGTAAGCGACACAGCATAATGGTTATCGGGCGAAAGTGCTACCGCATGATATTCGTCAAAACGTTTTACCACCCTACCTGATGCTGATTCTATCACCTCAAAGTTTACTTCGCGGTCGTTGTTGGGCCGGTAATCAAGGTAAAACAACTGTTGGAGCAAGATATGTTTGCCGTCAGTTGAATGGTTTACCGATGAGCCAGCATACCAATTGCCCACATCAAACTGCTCAATAACATTTCTGTTCCCGTAATCGAACTTATAAAAAGGAAAGCTTTGAATGCTGCTGATGGCAAGATAAGACTGATCAGGTGCCAGTTCGAGGCCGCAGATGATATGGCGTTCATCACCGATGCGAATGCGCTCGAATTCCATATTGCTCCCCTGCCCCATTGCAAAAAATGATGTGGTGACAGCAATCAATAACAGAATCAGTTTGTGTAAGGTTTTCATACTATCGTTATTAGTTATCAAAAAAACACAGCCCTTCAGGCTTGCTTAATTGTTGAAAACCTCAAAACATAAGGTATGAGCAAGCAGAAGTAGCTGTGAATTTATTTGTCCGGCCTAACGACCTAATTCCTTAAATGAGATTTTCAACAATCACAGTGCTAAATTACTCTAATGCAGAACTTCAATCTATCAGTAAGTAGTCGTGTTTTAGTAAGGTGTTTACCGTAGGAAGTGTTTTAGTAGAAAATATTATGTTTAACTTATTTTCATGTTCATTAAACAAAAAGTGGTTTTTACTGTTTAAAGCATAGTACTATCACTAATATAAACTCATCGTACTAATAAACTTGACAGATGAAAAAATTAAAAATGAATTTCAGAAATTTAGCTATCCTTTTTGCGGTAGTTACATTTACAACAGCCTGTGCCAGAGACAATAACAACTCAAAAGCAGTGGTTGAAGATCAAAAAACGATTGTTGGCATTGCTTCCGCAAATCCCGACTTTAGCATTTTGGTAGCTGCTTTGGACAAAGCTGGTTTGGTTGGCGTGTTGAATGGAACTGATGCCTACACCGTGTTTGCACCTACCAATGAGGCGTTTAAAGCTTCTGGTATTACCAGCTTGGATGGACTTTCAGCAGAAGCATTGACACCAATTTTGCTTAATCATGTTATCAAAGGGAAAATTATGTCAACCGATCTGGCAGCAGGTGACAATTATGCGCCTTCAGAAAATGCTACGGGACCTAACAACGCTAAAATTTCGCTCTATATCAACACAGCTAAAGGTGTGGTGATTAACAATGACGCCAAAGTAACAACGGCAAATCTGGAAGCGAGCAATGGCGTGATTCACGTAATTGACAAAGTGATCAGCGCTGATGTTGATGTGGTGGATATTGCCCTGCAAAACAGCAATTTCTCTTCACTTGTTGGCGCGCTTCAGGCAGCTGAAGGCGACCTAGTAAATGTGCTGAAGGGTGATGGCCCATTTACTGTATTTGCTCCGACCAATGCAGCCTTTGCAGCCATTTCGGGTGTTACAGCTACTTTAACTCCAGCAGAACTGGCCAATATATTAACTTATCATGTTGTGAGCGGCAATGTAACCTCCTCCATGTTGAGTGATAAAATGTCTGTAACGGCTTTAAACACTGGATCTTTCGAAATTGATCTAAGCGGCAGCACGCCAAAGATTATTGATGGAGCTGGAAACTCTGTTGCCATCGTTTTAACTGACGTTCAGGGAAAAAATGGCGTTGTACATGTTATTGATGCAGTGTTACTACCATAAATGATACTGTTTTTGATTTAATTCAGGGGCGAACTTCGGTTTGCCCTTTTTTTTTGCTTACAAATTCGCAAAGTCTGGTGCAGCTACAATATTTGCGCCAGCAGGACGTCGATTTTTGAAGCAGCTGTTAAAATGCTTCCTGCGAAATACGCCCGTCTAAAATTAGCTTACGAAGCTTCTTGTTAACCCCGGCATTTATGCCGGGGGCAAATGTACAATCGCATAATGGGCTTTAGCCCTGACAATTATCTTAATAAATTAGCTGTACTAGGTTGATGGCAGGGCTAAAGCCCAATTCGCAATGCAATGCTATAACTCCGGCCTAAAGACCGGAGTTAATCAAGAAGCTTCGGCATATATGCTGGTACATTTTCTTATTATGTAGTTACATATCAGCGACATACAAGTCTAAACGACTTTTACTTGTCGCCGTATAATCCCACCCTGACTGTATCCAAAAAATTCCTAAATTAACCGCCTGAAAAGAATAACACTGCACTGATGAAGATAAACCGATTGAAACCTAGAAAGGCACTGAATAAAGCCTTTTTAAAAGTGAAGCCTAACCGG
>Ga0222672_1000571_pt1 | contig 13737 bp, 10 predicted proteins | sample AntAcemetagen799_FD_179810 | JGI IMG/M metagenome (GOLD analysis project Ga0222672, IMG submission 179810) | Saline water microbial communities from Ace Lake, Antarctica - #799 | ecosystem: Environmental > Aquatic > Non-marine Saline and Alkaline > Saline | place: Antarctica: Ace Lake...
AATATCTCAGCCGGATCCCGAATGTCGCGATAGAGATAATCCCGGTCCGCGACGACTCCGACGCTGACTCGGTTGTCTCGCATCGGAATGTACCAGAACCATCCTTTCTCGGGAAGATAGGCAACCGTGGTCGAACCTGCATCGAGTCCCGGGTCGCGCATTACGCCTTCGTAGTATGTCCAGATGGCGATTTTATTGAGCTGAGGATCGCGATTCCGCCATTTGCTTTTGCTGGCCACTACGCAATCACGACCGGACGCGTCGACGATCATTCGCCCGGTAAACTCGCGACGCTTTCCTTCGCCGTCTTCAGCGACAACACCTGTGACGACCTCTTTCTCGTCGCGGATCACATTGACGACTTTGTGACGTTCGCGAATGTCAGCTCCGTTACTGCGCGCTTTGTCGACCAGCAGTTGGTCGAATTGCTGCCGCTCGACCTGCCACGTGATAGCAGAAGGATGTTCGTCGTGCTCAAAAAAGTAAAAGGGCTTGGAGACTTTTCCGTCAGTGGTGACAAACTGAACGCTGTGTTTCTGCTGAAAGCCAATTTCGTCCATCTTCCCCGTGAGCCCAAGTCGTTCCAGCGAGTACCAACAGAATGGCATCAAAGACTCACCGACGTGATAACGAGGAAAGGCTTCCTTTTCCAAAACAAGGACGCGACGTCCTTTCTCGGCAAGCAGCGCCGCCGTGGTCGCTCCCGCCGGCCCCGCCCCGATAATGATGACGTCCCAATCTTCCGAATCCATTCTAACGGGAAGTTACGTTCTCGACCCACCGTTCGGACTCGTTGCTGCGCGGAAGAATCTCGACAATATCGGCAAAAACCATTCCGTCGGTGTCGAGTAGTTGGTTGCAACGACCGTAGAGTGTCTCGCCAACATTCTGGTTGAGTGACTTGGCGATAAGCTCGTCAGCCGGAACAGAAAAGTAGGCGGACGGGCTTCCGCGATGCACAACGTCGTATTCTCCGAGGAGGCCACCGAGTGGCTTTCGTCCTTCGATCACTTTCTCACGAACCTCTTCGGGGAGGCCGCCCAGTTGGATCGCAATGGCACCAAACTCGACCGGCACCTCCGAAGACGCGGCATGGAGAGTTACCAGTCGCATCACAAAGTCAGGATTTGATTCGTGCTTGTGGACTTCGAGATAGAGTCGGGAATGATGAAATGCCGCCAGAGTCGGCGTCATGTCATTTTGATGAACGAGCAGCGACCGGTAGGGATACGGAACCTCGTCGCCTTCGAGGAAATTGAAGTCGGGCAGATCCGCTCCCGCCTGCTCGTAGAAAAAATGGAACGGCAACAACCGGTGCAGCGCCTCGGCCAGCACCTGTCCCGCAGCAGTCTGATCAGGTGTAGCGTGCATCCCGGTGGTGTTCGAGGAAGAATTCGTGAAGAAGGCGATCAATCTGAAGCAGCCCGTCACGCGATACATTGATGCGATCGCCATCGATGCTGAAATAGCCATCGTCCTGGAGCTTCTTCAATTCCGCTTGGAATCGCTCCTGTGGGTCAATGCCGTATTTATCGCGAAAGTAGCTCATCGTCGTCGTACCGAGTTTGAGCTGGAGCACGAACTCGCGCACAAACCGCTCTTCGTTGTCAGTTTTGTAGGCGCGGTAAATGGGCAACTCACCGTTGTCGACCTGAGTCATGTAAGGGCCAACATCGGCCTGATTCTGGTAATGGATTCCGCCAAAATGCCCAAAGCTCGCTACTCCTGCAGACAAAAGATCAGCCCCCTCCCAAAGACTATCCCTGTAGACAAACTTCATTGTCTCCGGATTCTTCACGACGGTATAGGCGCTATTAACCGTGTATCCCGCCTGGACGAATTGATCAAACGCCCAATCGACCCAATTACGCTTGGTCGGCCAATCGGCAACCGGGGCGGTAATGCGGCCCGATTCTTTCATCTCTTTGTAAATGGTCGTGTTATACGGAATTTCCATCTGATAGATGGTGACGCAGTCGGGCTCCTGCTCGATGGCGGTCTCGACACAGCGCTGCCAGTTCTCGGGTGTCTCGTCCATCATTCCTGCAATGAGGTCGATGTTGACTTGGTCAAAGCCGAGGGTTTTGGCGAAGCCGAGAGCGCGGAAAGCCTCTTTTGAGCGGTGCGCGCGTCCGTTAACCTCGAGAATATGATCGTCGAAATTTTCGATCCCGAGACTAAGTCGAGTCACGCCGATGTCGCGGAGGGCTTCCAGCTTTTTCTCGGTCAGGGTTCCGGGCTCACACTCAAAAGCGACTTCTTCGGTCTCGTCCCAGGGAAATTGGTCCTTCATCCGGTCGGTAAGATCCCGGAGCTGTTTGATCGAGAGGTAGCTGGGCGTGCCTCCGCCAAAATAGACAAATTGCGGCTTTCTTCCGGCAAGATACTGAGTCTTAGAATACCGTTCGAACTCCTTGATTCCCGCGTCCAGATAAGCGTTGATCTCGTTGGAGTTCTTGTCCGTGTAGACGCGAAAGTAGCAGAAGTGGCAGCGCTTTCGGCAGAATGGGATGTGGAAGTAAACACCGAGATTCGTGTCTTTCGGCGCCGGAGAGTTAAGAATGTCGTGGATCTGATCCGCATTTTCCGGTTTCCAGAAAGAAAAGGGCGGGTAATTCGAGACGAAATAATTGCCGACCTCGGTACTATCGCCGCCTTCTGCGTCGATAGGAATATGGTTTAGTTTGGCGAGGACTTTGGGAGTCTCCTTCGTGCTGGATGGGGCTGCCATATTATGTTTTTCTACGAAAATTTTGAGGACTCCGCTGTTGGACGAATCACTTCGTGAAACCATACACGACACCATCTTCCCCGCAAACTACGAGGGTCCCACGCGATAACGCCGGTGATGCTTTAATCTGCGCACCCAGTTCAAAATTCCAAAGCTCCGTCCCGTCCGTTGCATCCACCGCATAGAGCCGGGCATCCATGCCGCCTTGCCAGATCACATTACCACTGACGACCGGAGAACTGTCTAACGAACGAGTCGCAAGGAAAGCCCACTTTTCCTCCCCCATGACACGATCGTAGGCAACGAGCCGCTTGTCCGGGCCCGCAACGTAGATATTCTCCGCGTCGACAGCAGGTGAGGCAGTGTATTCGACCCCTGTAGCCGTCCTCCAGACAATTTCACCAGAGGCGACTTCGACAGCAACGAGCTCTCCTCCATTGTGCGCCACGTAGCAGATGCCATCGCGAACTGCTGCCGTATTAGCAACATAGGAGCCAATCTCGACATCGCTCCCCTCACCCCCGCCATCAGTCGGAAGGACATAGAGAAGGCCGTCGCACCCACCAAACAAAACGGCCTGTTCGCCACCCGAGTCCACAATTGACGGAGTCGCGACGACATAATTTCCCGTCTCATGCTTCCAGAGAACTTCGCCCGATCCAGCATCGAAACAGTAAATAAAGAAGTCATGGCTTCCCACAAAAATACGGGCGCCCTCATCGCCAGAAGCCACGATATTGATCCCGCCTTCGATTTGCCCATCCGTCTCGAAACGCCAAATTTCGCTGCCGTTAGCAGTGTCGAGGGCGTAAACGAATCCATAGGTATCGCCGAAATATACCCGATTCTCCAGAACTGCAGCCGGGGCGCTGACCGGACCTTCCGTCTTGAATTGCCAGATTTCCTCTCCAGTTGCCAGGTCGAGGCAGAAAAACGCCCCCTCCTGCGTGCCAACAAAGACCTGTCCGCCTGCAACAACCGGACTCGCGCTGATCGGAGCCCGGCGCTTCCCCTCCTCGACCTTGGGTTCGAATGACCATGCCATTCTCAGCGGAGGCATCAGCTCTTCCTGGCTGATGCCCTGCATCTCCGAATTGCCTCTAAAAAGCGGCCAGTCTGAACCGGCGATCTCGGCGGAAGCCAGGGAATCAGATGTTGAGTCTGACTCGTCCGTCGCCTTTTCACAGCCGCTAAATAAGCAAATCCCCGAGAGAGTAGCGCAAAAAACTGACGCAATTTCCCATTTCGTTTGTTTGACCCGCGTTCTCATTCGTCTATGATTATCTTGAGTATCCGTAATATCAACGCCACCTTTGCGTAAGCGACGTTTGGTTTTGTTAAGACGTAACGCTTACGCCACTCACTCGGATGAAATCCTGCCTCACGATTTGCACAGCGATCTTGCTGTCTGCGGCCTCCGCGCACACTGCGGACTTTAACGGTCCTCCGGCATGGATGAAAAACGTAACCCGCCTTCCTCCTGGAGGTTACGCCAATCTCCGCCCGGTGAAAATGGAATTCACCCTAAGTTGGAACAATAAGATCAATGCCGGCAAAGTGGAATTATCCGTGACTCGATCCGGATCTGGAGACAGTAAGCTCATTGGAGAAGCGACCGGAAAGAGCACCGGATTCGCACGGGTCGTCTGGCCTTACGATTTTCGTGCCCGATCCATTATCGACGAAAACTCGCTTCGTCCGATTACCTTTCAGCTCAGCGAACGGGAGAGAAAAGAAGACACTGCCTATGACATCATTTTCGAGAAGAAGAGGCAGCTCTACACAACCACTTCCAAAGGTGAGAACGACGAACTACGGACAGCAACATCACGCTTCAAGTTCGACTTCGGCCACGACATGCTGTCTTCGGCGTTTTACCTGCGGAGCCACCGCTTACAAGACGGCGATGAGATCACCATGGTCGTCTCCCCATTCAACAAGCCCTATCTGGCCCGTTTCAAAGTGCTGGGCCGCGAAACCCACAAAATCAAAGGCAAATCCTACGAGGCAATCAAACTTGATGCCGAGATCGGAAAGATCAATTCTGACCTAACGCTCAAATCCTACGAGAAGGTCAAGCAATCAACGCTGTGGATTGGCGACGACGAATATCGGCTCCCTCTTGAGCTGCAATCACAGATTTCCGTCGGATATATCTCGGCGAGACTGGATAGTCTAAAATGGCTGGAGTGATCCGAACTAGCTCAACATTCCGTCAAACCGGAGTAAAGGAGCGCTAATTAGAGTTGATTCCTTAAAAGAGAGATCTTCTTTTTGATAGCATCCTCCTCGTCCTCCAGCTTCTCGATTCGCCGGTCAAAACCATCCATTGCAGTATCAACGTGTATCTGTGCCTTTTTGAGTTTAGCTGATCGAAATTCCCGCTGCTTAGCGGACTTTTCTTCTCTTACTTTTTTCTTTTGGTTGTAGACGTCAGTGTATTGGATTTTTAGAGCATTTACCTCCGCCAAAATCCCTTTTGCATTCTGCTGATCTGCAGCCATGGCAGCTTGGCCTGCTGCTGCCTCTTGTTCCTTGGCTTCCAACTCCGCTTTCTTTTCGGCTAATTCGAGCTCATTAGCAGCATTTTTCACACGCTCCTCATCTTCTTGAATCTCTGTAGCAGACTTAGCAAGAAGAGGCTTACTCGCCTTCAAAGCAGCGTAACTGGTCGACGGAGGTGGCGACATACCCTGCGGCAACGAAAACTTTGAGACCATTTCCGCAGGCAATTGAGCGGCCTCAAGCACTACCACACCACTCGCTGACTGAACTTGGATACCACCCTTTGCTGTTCCCAAATAAACGCCATTGGAAACAGTGCTGCCATCCAGTAGTTGAAATGTCCCCAAAGCCTCGCCAGGTGCGACAGTTGTGACCACCCTGAACGAACTCTTGTAAATGCCGTAGAGAAACTCCATCTCTTCAATTTCCTCCTCCAATTCAGGAAGCATCTCCAACTTCTCAGTGATTTCTGTTTCGGCCAGGTTGATATTGGAGACAATTTTTGATACCTTTCCGCTCTTTTCTTCCAACTCGGCCAACTCGGCTTTCAACTCAGCGATATCCTCCTTGAGACGCTCCACAGTGCGCTCACTCGCAGTTAAGCAAAAGGCAGAACAAAGGATCAGACCGAAGATCAAATATCGAAAGATTTGGGGAAGTTTCATAATTTAATTAGGAAGTTAAGTTGGGAATTCAGAGTTCCTTCTCCACCAGAACTGTTGTCTCGTGAATAAGATTCTTTCGCAATTGCACGGTAAGCTGACTGATATCAACTGTATCCATCCCGCCGGAATGCTCAATCGTCACAGTGTCATCAGTAACGTTAGTGATAGTTACACCTGAGTAGACGACTCCTCCGATGGTCTCGATCTTGGCCAATTTCACGCCCTTATACGAGCTGCGGGTTGCTTGTCGCCATCCATCAAGAGCCTTTTCAGTTTCCGCATGAACCTTCTCGACCTGATCCGAATACTTTCGTATCTCCCCAAGCTTGCCAACGATCTCCAACTCTTTCTTAACTAGCTTATCCTCGTCATCCAAGGCATCTTCGAGATCGTCAATTTGCTTATCCAGCTCCTTCTTTTCCGCCTTCAATTCGTCTTCCAGAACATCCCAATCTTCACCTGAACCCGAAGCTGTTCCAGCCTCAGAATCCTCGGCACCGTCAGTATCGGACGACGTGAACTTTTCAACAACGTCATTACAGGCAGTGAGACTGAGAATAACAGCTAGATACACACCCCGGAGAATCTTCATAATTTAAAACCGTTGATGCATATTCGGTCAAATTCAAGTCACAAGCCCGAAAAACTCGTCTCGTTCGCGCCAAGGAGTCCCCCTGCAGAATGCAGCCTCCCAACTCACCTCTTGATTTCCCGAATCCGGACGCTACAATCAGCCCCTGCGCCGGATTCCGGCGTTGTGCGCTTCGACAGGCCGGCGTGGCGGAATTGGTAGACGCGCGCGATTCAAAATCGCGTTCCTTCGGGAGTGCGGGTTCGATTCCCGCCGCCGGTATCGCCACTGGAACTTATGAGCGCTGTCGCTGACGGATTGCGATTAGCTCCTTCATGATCCCGGCCAGACTGCCTGACCATTCGCTGGTTCCAAAAGCATCGTGAATGGTTTTATAAAAAGGGTAAATTTCTCCGTAAACTGACTGATTGTCAGCAATCGGAAAAAATACCCTATCGCGCATCTTGCAGCATTTTTCCTGCACTTCGGAAATCGTTACTGCCCCACTGCAGGCAACGCCAAATATTGCGGATCCCAGGGCGCAAGTCTGATCGCTCGCAGCCACCTTGAGCGGTCGACCGAGAATGTCGGCGTAGATTTGCATCAGAGTGGCGTTCTTAACTGCAAGGCCGCCAGTATTGACCACCTCATCGATCTTGATGCCGTGCTCCTCCATCCGATTGATGATCGTCAATGCTCCAAACGCAGTCGCCTCGATGAGTGCACGGTAAATCTCGTGCGCTTCAGTGTGAAGCGTCTGACCGAGAATCATTCCACTCAGGCGAACGTCTACGAGAATGGTGCGATTACCGTTGTTCCAATCGAGAGCAAGCAGGCCCGTCTCTCCCGGCCTCATTCCCGACAGGCGTCGCTCCATTTCGATAAATTTCTCGTCCACCGTCGCTCCGTAGGAATCGGGCACGAGATTATTCACGAACCACAGAAAAATGTCCCCGACCGCCGACTGACCTGCCTCTACGCCAAAATGATCCGGCAACACAGAACCATCGACAACACCGCAGACACCTGGCACGTCGCCGAGCTCGGCAGAGTTTGGTAACACGGTAATGTCGCAGGTGCTCGTTCCCAAAATCTTCACCAATGTCCCCGGCTTCACGCCCGAGCCGACAGCCCCCATGTGTGCGTCAAAAGCGCCAACAGCGACTGCAACGCCGGGCTTCAGCCCGAGCTTATCCGCCCATTCTGCCGTCAGCTCTCCCGCTTTTACGTCAGACGAATCAGCGTTGTCATAGAGACGGCTGCGAAGATCTGCCAGCTTGGGATCGAGTTCAGCCAAAAACTCAGCATCGGGTAATCCGTCCCATTCTTCGCAATACATCGCTTTGTGACCTGCTGCGCAGACACTGCGCTTCATTGCGGCAGGATCTGTCGTTCCCGTCAGAACGGCAGGTAGCCAATCGCAATGTTCAACCCATGAATGGGCTACTTCAAAAACCGCCGGGTCCACCTTGCAACAACGCCAGATTTTACTCCACCACCACTCACTCGAGTAGATCCCCCCGCACTTTGCAAGATACTGAGGCCGCATCTCAGCTGCCAGTTCAGTGATACTCGCAGCCTCTTCATGAGCCGTATGATCCTTCCACAGCCAAACGTGCGCATTCAGATTGTCAGAAAATTCCGGCTTCAGCGCTAAAGGAGTCCCTTCTGCATCAACCGGAATCGGCGTGCTTCCCGTCGTATCGATCCCAATGCCGAGCACCTCTCCCGCATCGAATTCCGGGCGGGCCGTTTTAGCCTCCTCCAGTGCTCCCGTTACAATCGCGACCAAGCCATCGAGATAGTCCTGCGGATTCTGCCTCGCCACATTCGGATCTGACGGGGCCGTGAGGATTCCCAGTGTTCCGGAAGGATAAGCGAACACCTTTGATCCCAGTTCCTCTCCTGTGTCGATGTCGACCAACAGGGAGCGGCAGGAATTCGTGCCGTAGTCCAATCCGATTGCGTATCTGCCCATATCCCTCCGTATAAAGGATGCCGGACTTTCTTTCAATCCCAGTTTCGTGAAGAAATCCGCCCGGGTTTTTTGTTAACCTCCGCAGAACATCTTGCAGCAGTGCCCGGTCCGGCCTTCATTGTGGATGTAGTCATGGAAATCTTCATCTCAGACATCCCGGAAGAAGGTCTTCACAGAGAAGGCGAATTCCCGGCCTCGATCTTCGAGCTCGATTCGGCAGACACCATTCGTCCGACTGGGCCGATCAGTTATAGCACCGACATCTACGCATTTGACGATGGCCTTGCGTTCACCGGCAGTCTCCAGGGCTCTTTCAAATTGCAATGCGACACCTGCCTCGAGTTTTTCGACTATCAGGCGGATTTCCCCCATTGGGCGGCCGATCTCGACCTGGAAGACGGCCAGAAATTGATCAATCTCCAAGACGTCATTCGCGAAGATTTCCTCCTCGAACTCCCCTCTCACCCTCACTGCGATGAGCTCGTCGAAGACAGAATTTGTCCCAAAGCAACATTTTTCGAAGAGAATGAATCCACTGAAGAGGAACTACCGGACACACAGGGTCCGGAGGCATGGGGCGCACTCGACGATTGGAAAGGTGCGAGTTAGCAGGGTTGGGCAGTCGACCTAACCCTGTTGAACCACGCGTCAAAACAGAGCGAGGACTTCCAGATACGAAAAACGGCGGGCTTCGTTTCCGAAAACCCGCCGCAATTGATTTGCCGCTGATTACTACTTCTTTCCGACAGCAGTATCAGCTCCCCCGCTTCGCATTGGCGGCGTTACTCTTGGCCTTGTCGGCAGCGCTGGTTTTGCTGTCCTTCTGACTCTTATTCTTCTGCTTTGATTTTGGTGATTTATCGCCCATTATTTTGATTTTGTTAGGGTTTTGATCGGATTGAGGGCCGCTACCGGATTGCCGGAGGACCGGAAAGGATTCCGCATTTGGAATCGGGGGATTGCTAATGATTACTCCCGAGCCTGACGTTGGTCGAAGCGTATGGGTGGAAGGATAGATCGTGGTGGATGGTGTCGCCGAGACGCCCCCTGACCAACGGAATAGTAGAGGAACCGGGCGATTCCGCCTAAGGAAATCTTTCTCACTTGAGCCCGTCCCGCCACCAAATAACAGATTCAGTCCCCTTGCTTACCGGCTGGTAGGCGCCCTAGTAGCAGGATGACTGATAGATCAGAGGCGAACTTCGACGGTGGACCTCCTGATCCGGGAAGCATCGCTTTTTTGGGTGATCACTTGCCCCGCTTATGTGGGATCGCGACATTTACCCACGACTTGTGCGAAGCGGTCGCGAATGCTGCGCCGAAAAGTGATTGCTACGTGGGCGCGGTCAATGACAGGCCCGAGGGCTACGATTATCCGCCACGAGTACGGTTTGAATTCCTGGAGAAGGATCTGGACTCGTATCGACGGGCGGCCGAATTTTTGAACTTCAACAACGCGGATGTGCTTTGCGTTCAACATGAGTTCGGAATCTACGGTGGCCCGGGCGGGAGCCATTTACTGTCACTGTTGAAAGAGGTTCGCATGCCGATCGTGACAACGCTCCACACCGTGCTGCAAGAGCCGAACCCGGTGCAGAGGCGAGTCATGGAAGAGTTGGCGGAACGAAGCGACCGCCTCGTGGTGATGGCGGACAAAGGCGCTTCGATTTTGCGCGATGTCTACGGGGTCCCGGATGAAAAGCTGGATGTGGTTCCACACGGAATTCCAAATATACCGTTCGCTGACTCGGCGAGCTCGAAAGCCCAATTCGGCGTAGAAGGCCGCAAGGTTTTGCTCACCTTTGGTCTGATCGGACCGGGAAAAGGAATCGAACATGTCATCGAAGCTCTGCCATCAATCGTCGCGGAGCACCCGGAAGTCGTCTATTTGATTCTCGGAGCCACTCACCCCCAACTTCTCGCTAACGAGGGCGAGCGCTATCGACTCAGTCTGAAGCGTCTCGCGGAGAAAAAAGGTGTCAATCAACACGTCATTTTCCACAATCGATTCGTCTCGCTGGACGACCTGAAAGAATTCATCGGCGCAACAGACATTTATGTGACGCCTTATCTCAACGAGGCGCAGGTGACTTCAGGCACGCTTGCCTATGTGTTTGGAGCAGGAAAAGCGGTCGTTTCGACTCCGTATTGGCATGCACAAGAGCTATTGGCCGACGGCCGTGGCGTGTTAGTTCCTTTTCGAGATCCAGAGGCGCTCGCGGAAGGGGTCTGCAGTTTGTTGGACGACGATGCACGGATGGAGCAGATCCGGCACGACGCCTACGCCATGGGGCGGGAGATGATCTGGCCTGCCGTGGCGCAGCGTTATCTGGAGGTCTTCCGACACGCCCGGGCGGACCGGAAAGCTGAGCCTCGCACGTCGTTCGGGGAGTTGACCCTCGACAATCGACCGACTGATCTACCGCCGCGACGACTCGACCATGTCGAGCGCATGACTGACGGCACGGGAATTTTCCAACATGCCATCTTCAACGTGCCGAACTTCCACGAAGGCTACTGCACGGACGACAACGCCCGCTCTTTCATCCTCTGCAATCTACTGGACGAACTCGGCGACAGTCCTCCCTCACGTAGTCTAAACCAACTTGCGTCCAGCTACATCGCATTCCTTGCGGCGGCGTTCGATTATGAAAGCGGGCGGTTCCGGAATTTCATGAGTCACGGCCGGGAATGGTTGGAACGCGCCGGCAGCGACGACAGCCACGGGCGCGCGCTTTGGGCAGCGGGATCCGGAGCAGGCCGCTCGCGCGACGACGGGCATCGCAAGATCTCGGTCCAGTTATTTGAGCGCGGTCTGCCGGTGGTCGGGACGTTTTCCTCGCCCCGGGCGTGGGCGTTTACGTTGCTCGGTATTCACGAATATCTGCGTAATCATCCCGGCGGTCCCGAGATCGACGAGACGCGGGCCAAACTGACGGATAAACTACTCGAGTGCTGGAACGGATGCGCCACGGACGATTGGCCGTGGTTCGAGGAGAGCCTCACTTATGAAAACGCCCGTCTTTGCCAGGCTCTGATTCTAAGCGGCCAATGGATGCCTCACCCCGAAGCGCAGGAGATCGGGCTGAAGTCGCTGCGTTGGCTCGCTTCGATCCAGACAGCGCAATCCGGCTGTTTCCGCCCGATCGGCAGCAACGGATTCTACGTGCATGACGGAGCGCGGGCTGACTTCGACCAGCAACCGGTGGAGGCCCAGGCAATGGTCTCGGCCTGTCTTGAGGCCTATCGAGCGACGCGGGATTCGTTCTGGCTAGTCGAGGCAAAGCGCGCTTTCGAGTGGTTCCTCGGCCGCAACGATCTCGGCATACCGCTTTACGATTTCACCACAGGTGGCTGCAGCGACGGACTACACGCCGACCGGGTCAACGAGAACCAGGGCGCGGAATCGACGCTGGCCTACCACCTCTCGCTCGCGGAAATGAACGCGGCGGAGCAACCCATCACCCAGCCCCCTCTCTCCTCTACCACGACTTCCTCATGAATCCGATCCGTCTACGCCGTCACGAGGTGACACTAATCCCCGAGAGCGCCCGCGTCATTATTCGCCCCTTCATACCCGGGGAAGAATCGCTCATCGCTGCGGTCATCGGAAGAGCCTTGGCACTTCCCGAAATCCAAGTCGCTTCCGAATTGGAGAAAGTGCTGAAAGAATTCGACGATCGTCACATCGACATCGAAACAGAGATTCTCTCGCATTTTAAAATAGTGCAACGGCATCTGGATCCCGGAATTTCCCTCTCTCACGAGCGGAAGCTACTGATGGGAGCCCTCTTTTCCGGCGAGTACGCGTTGGAATCAGCTGCAATTTTCAATCCGTCGATCGTGGCACACCCGGACCAAAGCGATGCCCCCGAAGGAGGATTGCGTTTCATCATGAGCCTGCGCGCCACTGGCGAAGGGCACATTTCGTCGATCGAATTTCGTGCCGGAACCATTGAGGAGGACGGACACATCGAGCTGGATCCTGTATCCCGTTTTGTAACCGAACCGGAGATCATTCCCGATCCAAGCTATTTGAAATCAAGCTTCATCACGAAACTGCACGAAATGGGAGTCGAGGATGGATACGCCAACGCAGTTCTCGATCCTCTGGAGAAGCGCTTCAACCGCAGTGACCTGAATCGAAGCGTTGGAACCATCCGCCACGAACATCAACCCGCTACACACGAATTGAATCACACTCTGGAGTGCATTCAATGGCTGGCTGACTCGAATTACGAACTCCGCTTTTCAAAAAAGCTCGCCATCAGCGAACGCATCATCTTTCCCGTTTCACCGAATGAAACCAACGGAATCGAGGACGCTCGATTTGTCCGGTTCATCGACGACGACGGCGTTGTGACTTACTACGCCACCTATACGGCATACAACGGCCACGACATCCTTCCTCAATTGATCGAAACGAAAGACTTCCTCCATTTCAAAATCCTGACGTTGAACGGAGACGCGGTGCAAAACAAAGGCATGGCGCTCTTCCCGCGGCGAATCAATGGCCGCTATGCCATGCTCTCCCGTCAAGACAATGAGAACCTTTTCATCATGTTCTCCGACGGGCCGCACCATTGGAGTAATCCCGAAGTGATTCTTCGACCGGCCGCCATGTGGGAAGCGGTGAAAATCGGCAACTGCGGCTCCCCTATCGAAACCGAAGCCGGCTGGATCGTCCTCACTCATGGTGTCGGACCAATGCGCAAATACTGCATCGGAGTCGTCCTGCTAGACCTCGATGATCCGATGAAGGTGATCGGTCGCCTCCCCGAGCCGCTCCTCAGCCCGGAAGGTGCCGAGCGCGAAGGCTATGTGCCAAACGTAGTCTACAGTTGCGGCGCACTTCTTCACGGTCGCCGTCTCATACTTCCCTACGCTGTCAGCGATCACGCTTCCGCCATCGTCAGCCTGTCGCTCGACGAACTGCTCGCAGCCCTCCTCGCAAACCCGCCCGCGGCATGATCGCCCACTGGCGCGAGTCGAAAAAGATCGCCGTCCTCTCGCCTGTCGCCTGGCGGACCCCTCCGAAACAATACGGCGCATGGGAAACCGTCGCCGGGAACATCGCCGAAGGCCTCGTCGCCCGCGGATGGGACGTGACCCTCTTCGCGACGGCAGATTCCATCACCAGCGCCCGGCTCCACGCAGTCGTGGAAAAAGGGTACGAGGAGGACCCCACCGTCGATGCCAAGGTCGTCGAATATCTCCACCTCTCTGAAATGTTCGAACACGCGGCGGAGTTCGATCTCATCCACAGCCACTACGACTTCATGGGACT
>Ga0222672_1000572_pt1 | contig 13735 bp, 6 predicted proteins | sample AntAcemetagen799_FD_179810 | JGI IMG/M metagenome (GOLD analysis project Ga0222672, IMG submission 179810) | Saline water microbial communities from Ace Lake, Antarctica - #799 | ecosystem: Environmental > Aquatic > Non-marine Saline and Alkaline > Saline | place: Antarctica: Ace Lake | collected...
GTAAAAAGCCTGCACGCTGCCGCCCTCCTCCAGGAAGGTCACGACGAGATTTATCTCTCCGGCCAGGACCATGACAATCTCCTTTTGCTGCAGTCGTTTCAACCCAACGGCGGGGGCAGGTTTTCCAAAACCGAGCAGTATTCCGAAGACAAAACGATCGGGATCTTCCCATTGGCCCTCGTCATATTCCCGCACGGTTCGCGGCATCGCGAGCAAGGTCGTCTTCGGATGCCTTTCTTTCCATTCGCCCCAGGTAGTCATCGCGGCAGGAAACGTTTCCAGCTCGACGTCCTCCAGTTCGCCCTGCATTCCTCGACCCAGCAAATGACTCCATAGTGTTTCCGTTTCGAGGTCACGCATCACGAGACTGCGCTGCCACAGCTTTCCCGACACCTGAAAGGTCAGCTCTTTTCCCTGCACTTTTCTGGCATACACGATACCATTGAAACAGAGGTGTCACCAGGTCGCGGCAATCGATCGACCGCCGAGCTTGTCGTTGATGATCTCCCGGGTCGGCCTTGTTAGCTGATTGATCGGATAGGCTCGCGCTTCATCGGCGACAACAACGCCGAGAACCAGCTCGTCGTCTCTGACCCACTCCTCAGACTCTGCCGCCGGAACTACCTCCGGATTGATGATCGGCTTGAAAGAAGGCGCGACTTGCCGGGGACGAAACTCCTCGGCTTGTGCCGGAATCAGAAAAACGAAAAACGCGAGAGCCGGGAATATTTTCATAGAAGTAGCAGAGTAGCGAAGAGAGCTGCACCAGGCAATCCCCGTCCGAACTCTTGAGACGCCACCAGAGCGGAAGACTGACGGAAAGCAGCGGAGTTTCCCGTAATTCCCCCGCAGCCAGGCAGGCTTTGCCCACCAGAGCAAGAAAACCTACCGAGCCTACTGGATGTCCGACGAAGCGGCTGCACTCGCGAATTTTTGCTTCTGAAGCCAGGCGAGGAGATCTCCGAACCAGGGGTGCCCGGTTCCGATGAGACCTGTCCCATGGTCACCATGCTGGTAGAGGTGAAACTCGCAGGGAACGCTGTGCTCTCGTAACGCGGCGGCATAGAGAAGGGCGTGATCGGCGGGTACTAACTTGTCTTCGCTGGTGTGCCAGAGAAAAACGGGTGGTAGCCCCGGTCGCACCTGGAGTTCGCTGGAGGTTCTTCGGATCAGTTCCTCGTCTGGCGTGTCTCCGATCAGATTGTTCCGTGAGGTCATGTGAGGCTTGGTTATCATGCTGATGACGGGATAGCATATGATGGCAATGTCAGGCCGGGGACTGACCCGGTTCCCGGTGTCGCTGTCGGGTACGTTGCCGTCTTCGGGGCGATTGAGCAGTGTGGTAAGGAGATGACCACCGGCGGAGAATCCCATCGCTCCAATGCGTTGCGCGTCGACGTTCCACTGCCCGGCATTCCCCCGGATCTGACGCATCGCTTCGACTGCGTCCTGGAGTTGAGACGGGTAGCGATAGCCGGCACTGCCAAGCCGGTAGCGCAGGACAAAGACTGTGATCCCCTGCTTATTCAGCCACAGGGCGAATGGTTCTGCCTGCCCCGCATAGATGCCCTGATAGCTGCCTCCCGGAATAAGAAGCATGGCGGCGCCAGTGGCTTTGGCAGGAGTATGAAGAGTCAGGGTGGGATGGTCCTTTTCTGAATCGCCGAGGGCTCCGGGAGCGCCCTTGGGCCATAGCTCTATCTGTTTTCCGGCAGCCTGCAGTGGAGCGAGCGGTGCCAGCAGCAGGACGGCGAGGAGTAGGCATTTAGGACTCATAACTGGCTTCTGTCATTTCAAAAACTTGTAGGTTTCCGGGCAGGTCGTCCCCCCGGAATCGCGAGGCCCGGAAAGTGGCTGCCATGGCAACAGGGAGACAGCGCGGGGGGGTATTTCGTAGCAGATCATCTCCGGTAGCTGGATTTTTCGCAATCCGGGCGTGCACCGTGAATGTGCCAGACGCCCCGGACGACCCGGCAGTAGGGTCCGCGAGGCTGCTATCGATAGGTCAAGAAGGCGGACAGGGAGAAATCCCTTCACAAATTTCGGCAAAATTGACCGCCTCTGGCGATTTGCTTACGGGACACGACCTGTTATTTTTAGACAGATCATGAAACTCTTCGCTCTAATCCTCTTCACATTCGGCTCCCTGTCGGCGGCAGAGGATGTTCAGTTCAACCGGGACATCCGCCCGATCCTGTCTGATCGATGTTTTCATTGCCACGGGCCGGATGAGCATGACCGAAAAGCCCACCTCCGTCTCGATCAGGCGGGGGGCGAGGAGGGCGCCTTTCGAAATCACAAAGAGGTGACCGCAATCACTCCGGGGGCACCGGACAAAAGCGAGGTCTGGCATCGTATCGCGTCCGATGACGAAGAGGAAATGATGCCGCCGGCGGACTCCCACAAAAAGGCGCTTTCCGATCGGGAAAAGCAGCTCTTCAAACAGTGGATCGAAGAGGGGGCCAAATACGAGGAGTTCTGGGCCTTCGTCCCGCCGAAGAGGCCGGAGAATCCAACGATCAAGAATCAAGAGTGGAGCGAAGACCCCATCGATCTTTTCGCACTGAGGAAGATGGAGCAGGAAGGGCTTCAGCCAAAAGAGCGGGCCGATCGCCGGACCTTGATCCGTCGGCTCGCCTTCGATCTGACAGGGCTGCCTCCCACCCGGGAAGAGATTGCCGCCTTCCTGAACGATGAGGATCCCGATGCCTGGGAGCGGATCGTTGATCAGTATTTATCAAAGCCGCAATTCGGAGAGCACATGGCCAAATACTGGCTCGACCTGGTTCGATTTGCTGACACTAACGGTATTCATCATGATCACTACCGCGACCTGTCCCCCTACCGGGACTGGGTGATCCGGGCCTTCAATGAAAACCTGTCCTACGACCAGTTCCTGGCTTTCCAACTCGCCGGTGATCTCTTTCCCAGCCCGACCGATGATCAACTGGTGGCCTCAGGGTTCCACCGGCTCCACCTTATTATCGACCGGGGCACGATGCTCCCCGAAGAGAGCTTTGCCCGAAACGTGATCGATCGCGTGGAATCGGTCGGCACCGCGTTCCTCGGACTTACGGTGCAGTGCGCGGTCTGTCATGACCACAAGTATGATCCGATTACCTCGCGGGATTTCTATCAGCTCTACGCCTTCTTCAATAATATCGATGCGACGCCGGAGACCGGTGGAAGGGCAGGTTCCGATTTCAAGCGGGGTCTGCAGCCTCCCTTCATTGAATTTCCGACTCCTGAACAGGAGAAGCAACGGGCCGAGTGGGTGAAAGCCGAATCGGTCGCGACGGTAGAAGTGGCCGGGCTGAAAAAGCAGATCGCCGAGTTGGCCGGTGGGGATAAATCGGCCTTACAAAGCGAGTTGAAAGCGGCTGAGGGAAAACTTGTGAAAGTCCAATCGGACAAGACCAACTTTGAGATGGGAATCCCGGCGGCGATGGTGATGAAGGAACGCGAAGAAGTGCGACCGGCGAATCTCATGATTCGCGGGGCCTATGATAATCTGGGAGAGGAAATCGGGCGTGATTCGCCGGGGTTTCTTCCTCCGATGAAAACGGCTTCTCCTGATCTGAAAACGAGAATGGATCTGGCGAACTGGTTCACAGCGCCCGAGAACCCACTGACGGCCCGGGTTGCCGCGAACCGCTTTTGGCAGCAGCTCTTCGGAGTCGGGATCGTAAAAACTTCAGAGGATCTCGGCGCCCAGGGCGAATGGCCCAGTCATCCGGATCTGCTGAACTACCTCGCGTCAGGGTTCATGGAGAGTGGTTGGGATATCAAAGCACTTCTCCGCGAAATGGTATTGTCGGAAACTTACCGTCAGAGTTCGGAGGCGACGCCGGAGGAATTCCAGCGCGATCCGGAAAATCGAATGCTCGCAAGAGGTTCGCGATACCGGCTCGACTCGGAAGTGATTCGCGATCAAATTCTCGCGACGAGCGGACTTCTCGAGACGGAAATGTTTGGCAAAAGCGTGAAGCCTCCTCAGCCTGCGGGGCTCTGGAAATCGGTCGCCTTGCCCAGTTCGTATCCCAACGAATTTACGGCTGATACGGGAGATAAGATCCGCCGCCGGAGCGTTTACACTTTCTGGAAACGAGGCATGCCTCCTCCTCAGATGACGATTCTGAATGCGCCGACCCGCGAAGCTTGCACGGCACGGAGGGAACGCACCAACACGCCTCTCCAGGCCCTGCTTCTCATGAACGAAGTGGAGTATATGAAGGCGGCGCGACATCTGGCGGAACGGGTATTGCAGGAAGATCCGAAGGACCGGATCGCTTTTGCCTATGAAACGATTACGTCGCAACTTCCCGATGAAACAGAATCTGCCGCTCTCGCTGCTCTATTGAGTGATCTCGAAGCCAGCTATCGAGCCAATCAGGAACTCACGGCTGCCTTAACCGAAGGGAATGAGGCGAAGCATCTCGCCCCCTGGACGATCGTCATTAACACGATCTACAATCTCGATATCACCAAAACCCGACCGTAATGAATAGGACAACAGAAGAGAATTCGTTCATGCGTCAGGCACGTCGCCAGTTTTTGAAAACTTCGGGAACGGGGCTGGGATTAACCGCGCTGGGGTCGATCCTGCCGCAAAATGCTGCTGCAAAAACCAACCATACTCCGAAAGCCAAGCGGGTCATTTTTCTGTTCATGGCGGGTGCGCCGAGCCAGGTCGATCTCTTCGATTACAAGCCGGGGCTGGAGAAACAGTTTCGTCAACCGCTTCCCCCCAGTATCAGCCAGGGGCAGCGGGTTACCGCGATGACCCGGGGCAAGGAACAGTTGGTGGCACCTTCGATGTTCAAATTTCGTCAGGCAGGTCAGAATGGAATGTGGATGAGTGAGCTTCTGCCGCACCTTTCGAAGGTGGCGGACGACCTTTGCATCATCAAGTCTCTCAATACCGATGCGATTAATCACGACCCTGCCAAGACCTTCGTCTGCACCGGATCGGAGATCCCCGGCAAAGCGAGCATGGGAGCCTGGCTCAGTTACGGGCTTGGTGCGATCAATCAGAATCTGCCCGAGTTCGTAGTCCTGAACTCCGCCTACTGGACGGGCGGGACCCGCAATGTCCAGGGACTCTACAGCCGGCTTTGGGGCAGTGGGTATCTTCCTTCACAACATCAAGGCGTGGCCTTTCAAACTTCGGGAGACCCGGTTCTTTTTCTCTCCAATCCCAAGGGTGTCGACCGGAAGATTCGCCGTCGCATGCTCGATGCGGCAGGCGATCTCAATCGAAAGCACTTTGCCGAGATTGGCGACAATGAAATCGAGACGACGATTGCTCAGCAGGAAATGGCCTTTCGGATGCAGGCTTCGGTCCCCGAACTGACCGACCTTTCGCAGGAACCAAAAAGCGTCTCGGATACCTACGGGCCGGAAGTTGAGAAGAATGGCTCCTTTGCCCGGAACTGCCTCCTCGCCCGCCGTATGGTTGAGCGCGGGGTTCGCTTTGTGCAGCTGTTCCACCGGGGCTGGGATCACCACTCGGTACTTCCGAAGCAATTGCCCGGCCAGGCCTTCGATGTAGATCAGCCGGCAGCGGCCTTAATTCAGGACCTCAAGCAGCGCGGCCTCCTCGATGATACCCTGATCGTGTTCGCCGGTGAGTTCGGGCGAACCGTTTACGGGCAGGGAACCCTGACACGAACCGATTACGGCCGCGATCATCATCCGCGTTGTTTTTCCGGATGGATGGCGGGAGGCGGTATCAAAGGAGGTATCACCTATGGCGAGACTGACGATTTCAGCTACAACGTAGCGAACGATCCGGTTCCGATCCGGGACCTGCACGCCACCATGCTGCACCAGCTGGGGATCGATCATGAGCGGCTCAGCTTCCCCTTTCAGGGGCTCGATCAGAAATTGACCGGTGTCGAAACGGCACGGGTAGTCAGGAAAATTCTGGCTTGAGTAGCGGGGCGGAACTGCTTTCAGTGTAGTTTCTCCCGCAGGTCGTGCCGCATCTATAGGCCCCGGGGAGAGAAGGAAAAGGACAACTTTTGAAGCAGGATTTATTCGTTCTTCCGAACGGCGCTCTCGAAGGTCTGCATCAGTCGCTCGTTGAATGCGCTGTGTAGTTTGATGCTGGTACCGCAATGGAGCTCAGCAAAAGCGACGATTTCGTTGAAGATCTCCCCTACCTAGCCGCTTTCGTCCTCGCAGACTAACAACTTCTGACAAAAGGAATCGAGTCCCAGTTTCGGGAACTGGGCCATGGCGAGACCACCGGGCTGGGGCTGGAGGGGGTTCAGCAGATTTCTTTAAGGATATCTCAGAAAACAATCGGCCAGCAGCGTTTGTCGAAAACGCAAAGCCACGTTCGATCGAGGAAACAGATCGAATCCGCCTCGCCTGAATTCGGAAACATTCATCATCCCGGAACCTCTCAGGCGCGTCCCAACCCGATCAATTTATTGATCCGGTGCCTTTCTGTTGCGACTCGCGGGAACCATCACCGGCCGTGGCTTTTGTTTCTCTACTTCGATTTCCTTTAGAAGCACCTCCACCGCTTTCTCGAGCTGGCGATCTTTGCCTTTGTCATAGTCTTCGGGCTTCGGCCAGACGATGTGATCGGGAACGGCTCCATTCAGCTCCATGTCGGCACCATCCGATTGTCGAAACCAGCCGCGATGGGGCAACCGAAGGGTTCCCATGTCCATGATCCTCTTCGAGCCGGTCGAAATGACTCCGCCCGCTGTGGGAACTCCGACAAGCTTGCCCCGCTTCAATTCTTTGATCGCATGGCTGAAGATCTCGGCATTTGAAAAGCTGTTCTGGTTGCAGAGGACCGTGATCGGTTTCTTCCAGGTCGCATAGACGAGACGATCCTGCGGGTAGCCAGGTCCCCCGCCCCGCCCCACCGTAGTGGAATGTTCAGCTGGAGTAAGAACAGTGAGGAGGTGGTCGGCGGTAAACCCTCCGGAGTTATCCCTAACGTCGATGATGAGCCCTTCTTTTCCCGCTCCCCGGGCGAAGATTTCCTCCTCGAACTTTACGAATTCATTCCATTGCATGCGCGGCACGTAGACATAGCCCAGGCGGCCCTTGCTAAGCTTACCCACCAGTGCCCGGTGATCCTTGATCCGGGCCTCTTTCAGCAGGCTTCGGGCACTGGAATAACTGATCGGGCGAATCCGAACAGTCTCCGGCTTCGCATCTACTTTTGCCCCGGATTTTTTTACCTTCAAATAGATATCCCGCTCGAGGCTTCCATTCAGCACCCGGGTGGGATCGGTAGTTGTTGTTACCTCCGCTCCTTCGACTTCGAGGATCACATCACCCCGTTGCAGTCGGCTCTCAACCTGATCAGCCGGACCTTCCGGGATTACCATCCTGACTTTCCAACCGGGACCATCAAAAAAACGATCGAAGGTAACTCCCAAATGTGGCGTGATCTCACTCCAGCCCTGCGGATTCCGGTAGGTCGAGGACGAAGTCGAAGATTTGAAACCGAGGTGAGAGCCGTTTAATTCTCCCAGCATCATGGTAGCGACCCGGTCGAAGGTCGTTGAATCAACGGCCCCGGCGGCTGCGTTTTCATATTTCTGCCCGACAGCATCCCAATCCAGGTTGTTGAGATTTTCGTCGTACCACCGATCTCTCATCGTTCGCCAGATTTGCCGGAAACCGGTCCGCCAGTATTCCCGGCGATCATAGTTTTGCTGAGCTTTAAACGTGTAGCTGCTTGAGGCCTTTGTCTTTGCGCTGATCGTTGAAGGAATCCCGGAGACAAGCCAGGAAATCCGGTCATCCTTCGGAATCCACTGGGCGAGGCTTCCCAGCTTCGAGGTGAGCAGAATCGGGGTGAGCTTGTCAGGAAAAGTGACGTAGTAAGTCCCTTTAACTCCCTTCACTTCAGAATGAAAAGCAAGGCGCTTCGAATCGTGTGACCAGAAAAGACCTGACTCCGTTGAGTTGGGAATCGAGATCCGGTGGATTCGTTCGTAGATACCTTCGAAGTCGATCTGAAGAGGCGGCTGTTTCGGTGCTGACCCGGGACCGGCAGCGGCTGGTTTGGCGGGTTTTAGCTCCCCCTTTTTTTCACCGTCGGCGGTTGAAGTTGGCTCAGCCTTAGGCTTAGCCTCAGGCTGAGGGTCATCCTTCGGTTTCGCAGCGGGCGCAGATTTAGGATCAGCTTTAGAAGGCGGTGGTGGTGGCCGCCGCGTCTTTTCCATTTTCTCGAGTGCCTCCTTCAGCTTCCGATCCCGCTTGTCGATTTCCTCGTCGACCGCGTTCAAGTAGACATAGTAGAGATCGGTTTCCTTCTCGAAGCGTCTTCCTGTAAAGGCGAGAATCTTTCCGTCCGGAGACCAGAGGGGATTTCCGTCGTAGTCCGGGTGCCGCGATACATTAAACGGTTTCTTGTTCTCCTCGGAGTTGGCGATCCAGATATCGCGATTGAAGTCATTATCATACATCGACCATGCGATCCACTTTCCATCGGGAGCCCAGGAGTAGGAAGGCTGATTCCATGATTCAAGAATTCGCTTCGCACCGGAACCATCGACATTCGCGACCCAAAGATCACCCAACCCCGAGATCCACGAAATACGTTTCCCTCCGGGAACCGATTGAAGTTCATTCTTGGCCTGCCCGTCTTTCGTGAGCTGTTGATCGACAAATTCACGGTTCTGCCACCAGAAGCGTTTTTCATCAGCCCGCCTCGCCGAATGAATTTCGGCCGTATCGCCCTTGTCCCGAATAAAGAAAAGCGTTTTTCCATCGCGAGAGAAAACCGGTTCACGCTCTTCGGCCGGAGTCTGAGTCACCGGAACCGGCTCCCGAAGGACGGTGTCCATCACCCAGAGATCTCCCCCTGCGGCAAAGGCCATTTCGAGTCCATCCGGTGAATACGATATATTTGTCGCCTTGGTCAGGGTTCGACGATACTCAAAGTCGGGCAGGGTATCCCCCGTTGCCGTGAGCTTGATTCGTTTCTCTTGTTTCCCTTCGCCCCCGGGAGCGAGGCGAAAAAAGTCAAAACCGCGACGATAAACAATGCCCGAACCGTCCCTGGAAATACGGGGAAAGACTGCGGGCTCCTCTTTGGAAAAGGTGAGCTGGACCTCGGAGCCGTCGTCGAAATTGTGTTCCCAGACATCAAATCGTTGTTTTTGTCCGTGATCCCCGAGGTAGTAGAAACCCGTTCCGTTCGGTTTCCACATGGGCGAATGCGCCCCGCTTTCCCGGGCAATAATCCTGGTAAACTTCGGAGAAGGTGATTCTAGATTCTCGGCCAACCAGATCTGGGAGGACTCGCTGCCACGGTAGCCTTTGCGGTATCTGTCTTTTCCTTCCCGGCAGAAAAGCAGCCGTTTTCCATCAGGAGATAAAACAGGCTCACTTCCCTCGGCATCAAAGAGTAGCATCTCCCGGTCTCGTTTTTCCGCGTTGACCCGATAGAACCGATAGGCATTTTTCGTACCGAAGTCCCGGGTTCCCTCAACCAGAAGGGAATTGCCATCCGGATACCAGTCGACGGGACGGGAGCCTTCGGAATGAAAGGTCACCTGCCGCGGAGTTCCACCCCGGAGAGCCATGACCCATACCTGGTAAACTCCGGAGCGATTACTCATGAAGGCGATCTCTTTGCCATCCGGCGAAATCAAAGCACGGCCGTCGTAGGCAGGGTGGGTCGTCACCTTATTTGCTTTTCCTCCATTGCCTGATGCTATCCAGACATCCCCCGCCCAGCCAAAGACGATTCGTTTTCCATCGGGCGAGAGCGACGGGTAGGTGGCAAGCTGAATAGGGAACGCCTCGGTGTTATACACCTTATTTTTCTTCGGTTCACTCTGAATTGAGAGCGGGAGGCACCAGCAGAAAATGAAGTATGTACCGAAAGTGACGTTGGCAGAGAATGAGCACTTCATATTAATATTCTGACAAAGATCCACGAATTTTGGCGGGACGTCGACCCTTTAACTCACCCGAATCCATCTTCGTGTTTTGCTCAGCTAGTGCTCTACATTCTCGCCTGGCCCCGAAAGCGATGACCCCGAAAAACCGAAAATGTGACCCCGCAAATGAGGTTGAGAAGTCGCGACGGACCTTCTTTGACTTCAGCCCTTTCCTTGAGTCGAAGAGGACACGATCTCCAGCGACCGAGCCATAGCCACCGGGCGCGGAGACAATCTCCCGGAAATTCGCCGTGAAGTGAATGCTTATTGGAAACGCCATCCGGCAGGCACTGATGATTCCTCGCCCTCAGGACCCTCATGACAGTTCGCAGATCTTGCTCGACGTCGCGGCGGTCAAATAGGCCGACTTCACTTCAAAAAACAATCAGCACATGAGCTTTGGGAATTCCAAATCTCGCTTTGAGGCCATCGGCTTCTTGCCAAATCAGCCGACCACAGGTAAGAAACGAAACACAAAAATGAAAGTTCTCAGTTACCCACTCCCTGCGCTCAGCGCCTGCCTCCTTGCCATCCTGACATTGACGTCCCGGGCGGAGGCAGAGGAAGACAAGAAAAAGCCCAACGCGGTTGCCCGTTTCGATGCTGGAATCGCAGCGTATCAAGCCGACAACCTGCCACTCGCCTACCAGGAGTTTCTTGCCGCAGCTACGGAAGGCCACGCCGACTCCCAGTATAATGTGGCCTTGATGTATGAGAAAGGCATCGGGGTTGCCCAAGATGAGAAGGAAGCGGTGGTCTGGTATGGCAAAGCCGCCTTGCAAGGGAATGCGGCCGCGCAATTCAATCTGGGCGTGCTCTACGAAAATGGTCGTGGTACTGCGGTCGATTTTGCCAAAGCGAATGAGTGGTATCGCAAGGCCTCACTGCAGGGGGATCCACTGGCGATCGGTAACCTGGGCATGCTGTATGTGCGTGGCGATGGAGTGAAAGAGAACAAGACCGCAGGCGTGGCGCTGCTCCTGATGTCTGCCACCCGGGATCCTTCCCCCCAAAACAACGCCAAACAGAATATTACAGGTACTCGCGGTCTAACCCCTGAGATGATCGCCGCCGCCCAGGCCCTCGTCGGAGAAATGAGTAGCGCAAAAAACCTGCTCGTGCCGCTCGATCAGTATTTGGAGAAAGCAGAGTAGAATTAGCAATCCGGGCTTCGCGTTTTCGTGGGCCGGAATTTGGATCGGGTAGGACGTCGTCGTTATTTAATCTCCCCTCTCAACCCCCGCTCTTCAGATAGGCGATCAAATCCGCCATCGCCTGCGGACTGATCGCGCCTTCCAATCCATCGGGCATCAGTGACAGGCCAGTGGCGCGAATACCTTCGATGTCGGTTCGCAGGATGGTCTCGCGAATGCCCCCGGGTTGCACGACTTCGAGACTGGCGGCGGATTCATTGGCAATGACGCCGACCAGCGTGCGCTCGTCACCGGTGGTAATGGTGTAGCTGACGTAGCGCGGTTCGACCGCCGCATTGGGGTCGAGAATGGCGGTGGTAAAATCCGACGCACTCTTGTTGTAGTAAGCTTTTAGGTTGGGGCCGACGGCGACCCCTTGTCCGAGATAATCATGACACACTGCGCATGCGATCTTAAAAACGTCGGCTCCCTTGACAGCATCACCAGTCAAGTCGGCGACACCCTGATACTTCGCCACGACGGCTGCTCTTTGGCTATTGTCGACCGGAGCAAGCAATGCTGCGGCTCGCTCGCGGATTGCTTCATTGGCGTGTCCTTCGAGGGTTTTCCGGTTGGCTACGGTCAGTTCAGCGGGACTGATTACTTCGTCATCCACGGCTTGCAACAGGCGCAATGTCCATGCATCACGCGCCAACAGTGTCGTAACGATCAAAGCGCGCACTGATGGAGCGCGCCGTGACCAATCGCTGAGCATGGCTTCCGCCGCCGCCGGGCTGGAAGCTCGAGCGAGCATGGCAAGGGCCGTCTTTTGAATCGCATCGCTGACGACCAAACCATCCGAGGGCTTGAGAAAATCGGCGAGCAGCACAAGGTCATTTGCAGCACTATTGAAGCCGCGACCGAACAATCGCAAGGCAGCTTCCCGGTCGGCGTCCCGCGCGTTGTCGTCAGCGGCGATCCTATGGGCGGCGCTGAAAAGCGGGCGCACTTTTTCGGCGTTACTCAGCGATGCCAGTGCGATCTTGCTGCGGCCGAGTGCATCGAGCACCTGCGCCATGCCGATCATTTGCCAGGCGAGTGACCGGCTATCCAACCCTGACGCCAGGACACCTACCAGTTGATCGAACTCGGCCGGGGTTTTCGCGGTGGCGGCAGCAGTGGCGACCAGGGCCGTGATCATTTGAGTGCGTCCTGCAGTTTTTGCCGGAGTTGCCATGATCTCTTCAAGAATTTCCAGCGGCCGATGCACCGACGAGCTTACCAAGGCACCGCGAAACCAGGTGTCCCCCATGCCGTCAGCGGCCAGCTGACCGATCGCCTGGGCTGCGCGAGGATCATTCCATTCGCCGAGGCTCTGTGCCAGTTGATAGCGAACGCCAAAATCGGGATCGTTGAGTAAGGCCAAACCGGCTTCGGCGATCTCAGGTGTTGTCGCCATGCGGGGAGCGATCAGGCGCACAGCATGACGCCGCACGTAACCGTCTGAATCCTTCATCGCGGTGAGAAGTTCCTGCGTGGACAGTATTTCCAAACCATCGAGTATCGCGAGCGCCTGAACCTTCACTGCAGGCCATCTACTGCCGGCCGCAAGTTTCGCGAGGGGCTGCCTCAGCGATGCGTTTTGCCTGTGATTTTGAAGTAACCACTGATGCACCAGATCGCGGGTCGTGCCGTTCGGCGTATTGAGCTCTGCGACCAGCGCTACAGCATCGAGCTTGGTTAAGTCCTGCACCTTTCGCAGTTTCGTCGACTCGGGCACAAGCCGGTAAATGCGGCCCATACCCTCTCCGGCACGCGGGTCGATTTTTGCCAAACGATCAGCCGGGATCCATCGAGTGTGCTCGATGACGGCACGGTACATGTCGACGATGTAGAGGGCACCATCGGGACCGGTACGGATCTGCACGGGACGACTCCAGTTGTCGGTCGACGCAAAAAACTCCCGCTCCTGCTCGCCATCCGGACGCTTGACCGCGAAGGTCGCGCCGCGCGGTTCCAGCTGATAGCGACGCACCAGATTGTGAGCCGTTTCCCCGATGAATGCGTTGCCGGCGAAATCAGGTCCAAGCAGTTCATCCCGATAAATGCCGAGCCCGCAGGCAGAGGTGATGTTGCCCTGCGCATCGGGATTATTGAAACGCTCCAGGGGCTGACTGATGGCATTGAGGCTCGCCTCGGATTTTTCCGGTAAATACAGACTCGGTCCCGGAGCGGTCACATGAGGGTTGCGCCGCACCTCCTGTTCAGGCAGCGGGAACTGAAAAATCCAGCGACTGTTGCTGCACCCAAACCAGTTGTCCCAGTCGTCGCGGACACGCCCCTGCTGGGTGACGCCGGAAACAAGTTGGAGCTCTAGTGTGTCCGGGTGAAAACGCAGGTCGCGCCCGCGAATGTCGATCACCTCGCCGGTTTTCTCATTGCGAATATTGCCACCGAGCAGGCCGTTGGCGCCGTGAATCCAGTTGTCGAGACCAAGCGCGAGGCTATTAATGCGCGCATTGTAATTGTCTGTGTGGAATCCGGTGAAACGCTTTTCAACCAAATCAGCTTTGCCATCGCCAGTCGTGTCTTCGACGTAGAGAATGTCAGGCGCGGCACAAACGTAGGCACCGTTGCCCCAGCAAGTGATCCCCGTCGGAAACGGAATGCCTTCGAGAA
>Ga0222672_1000578_pt1 | contig 13602 bp, 10 predicted proteins | sample AntAcemetagen799_FD_179810 | JGI IMG/M metagenome (GOLD analysis project Ga0222672, IMG submission 179810) | Saline water microbial communities from Ace Lake, Antarctica - #799 | ecosystem: Environmental > Aquatic > Non-marine Saline and Alkaline > Saline | place: Antarctica: Ace Lake...
ATGGGATTGGGTGCACGCACAACAATTTTAGGCTATTTTATTAGAGCGGATGTGGCTTGGGGCGTTGAAGATGCTAAAATTGATAAGCCGGTCTTTTACCTTTCATTTAGTTTGGATTTTTAAACATGAAAACAATGACGATCACAACTTTGATACTGCTGATATTAATCGGCCTCGTAGCCGGAATTTTTAGTGGTTTAATAGGCATTGGAGGTGCACTTATTATTATTCCGGCATTGGTTTTTCTGTTGCACATGGATCAATATACTGCTCAAGGAACAAGTTTGGCCATCATGCTGCCGCCTATCGGATTGCTTGCGGCATACAACTATTATAAAGCCGGAGCCTTAAATCTCAATTACGCACTTATTATTGCTGCTGCCTTTTTTGTTGGCGGATATTTTGGATCCCGCTTTGCGGTGACCATCCCTGTTGACTTATTGCGCAAAATCTTTGCGTTTGTGCTTATTTTTATAGCAATCAGAATGTTATGGGTAAAATGATGGTATAAAAAATTGATGTGCCAAATTCTTTACATTCTAAAATAAAGTAATTAACAATCGGTTAATAACGATCAAAAAGGCTTGTTGGGCTTTCGATTGCTGACTTATTAACAAGTCTAAGTTAATAAATATAGCAGCCCAATAGCGCAAATTGATGGGGAATATGGTTGTATATTGCAAAGCCTTTTGCGGGTCAAAACAACAATCAAATTTTGCTGTAAAAGAGGGGTTTATAACAAAATCAGAATTATTTTAAGGAATTTTTAAAATGGAAAACAACCTGTTTGCTAATCTTGAAGTGTCTATAAAAGAGGAAGTTAAAAGCGATTTTTATGAAAAAATATTAGAAACAAGAGTGAGACCAGAAATGCAGGATAATAGTCAAAAAGAAGAACAAGTTGCTTTTCAAGAAAAGGTGGAGGTACCACCTATTGCCACCCCAACAAAAACTTACGAGCATGATGAGGTTTTAAAAGCCTCTACTGCCTATTTCAAAGGCGATACGCTTGCTGCGAATGTGTGGATGAATAAATATGCCTTGAAAGACAGTCAGGGAAATATTTATGAGCTTACGCCTGATGATATGCACAAGAGGCTGGCTTATGAGATTGCGCGTATTGAGCAGAAATATGCTAACCCTTTGTCAGAAGAAGATATTTATCAGGTTTTAAAAGACTTCAAATATATCGTTCCACAAGGAAGTCCGATGGCTGGTGTTGGTAATAATTTTCAGGTTTCATCGCTTTCCAACTGTTTTGTAATAGGTAACGATGGAAATTCTGATTCTTATGGTGGAATTATGAAGATTGACCAGGAACAGGTACAGTTAATGAAAAGACGCGGCGGAGTTGGTCACGACCTTTCACATATCAGGCCAACGGGCAGCCCCGTAAAAAACAGCGCCCTCACTTCTACCGGCGTGGTGCCTTTTATGGAACGCTATTCAAACTCTACCCGTGAGGTTGCTCAGGATGGTCGCCGGGGTGCTTTGATGTTGAGTATCAGCGTGAAACATCCTGATGCTGAAAAGTTTATTGACGCAAAAATGGAGCTGGGAAAAGTTACTGGTGCCAATGTTTCTGTGCGTATTACAGACGAATTTATGCGCGCTGTGGTAGAAGACAAACCATTTGTTCAACAATATCCCATCAACTCACCAAACCCCATCTATGTGGTAGAAACTGATGCTAAGATTTTGTGGGACAAAATTATTCATAATGCGTGGTCGTCTGCCGAGCCGGGTGTGTTATTTTGGGATACTATAATAAAAGAGTCAATTCCTGATTCTTATGCAGATCTTGGTTTCAAAACCCTTTCAACAAATCCTTGTGGCGAAATCCCTTTGTGTGCTTACGATAGCTGCCGCTTGCTAGCGCTAAACCTATATAGTTATGTAGATCAACCTTATTCGCCTCAAGCCAGTTTTAACGCAGAGTTATTTAGTAAACATGCACGCGTGGCGCAGCGTATTATGGACGATATTGTGGACCTGGAAATAGAAAAGGTAAACGCAATTTTGGCAAAAATTGAATCTGATCCAGAAACCATTGAAGTAAAGCAGGTAGAAATAAACCTTTGGAAAAATATCCGTAAAAAAGCATTGCAAGGTCGTCGCACGGGTATTGGCATCACTGCCGAAGGTGATATGCTGGCTGCTCTTGGCGAAACTTATGGATCAGACGATGCCATTAGCTTTTCAAAAGAAGTGCATAAGATGCTGGCTTTAGAGGTATATCGTTCTTCTGTTGATATGGCTGAAGAGCGCGGTGCTTTTGAAGTTTTTGAAGCAAAAAGAGAAGAAAATAATCCGTTTATTGGTCGCATTCGCGAAAATGATCCTGATCTTTATGAAAAAATGAAAAGGGTTGGGCGTCGCAATATTGCCATGCTTACCATTGCTCCTACGGGAAGTGTAAGTATTTGTACGCAAACTACTTCTGGGATTGAACCAGTATTTATGGTGGCTTATAAAAGGCGTCGTAAAGTAAATCCAAATGAGCGAAATGCCAAAGTTGATTTTGTGGATGAGGTAGGCGATAGCTGGGAAGAATACAATGTATTTCATCCTAAATTTGAAACTTGGCTGAGCGTTAATGGTTTCGACGTGGCAGAAGTAAAAGCTTATGGCGACGTTCAGTTGAAAGAGGTGATTAAAATGTCTCCCTATTACAAAGCCACTTCAAACGACATCAATTGGGTGAGCAAAGTGAAAATGCAGGGCGATATCCAGAAATGGGTTGATCATTCCATAAGCGTAACTGTAAATGTGCCACAAGATGCAGATGAACAGTTGGTTGGCGACATTTACCGCACAGCTTGGGAAAGTGGTTGCAAGGGAATGACTATTTACCGCGATGGTTCTCGCTCGGGTGTGCTTATCAGTGCTGATGAAAAAAAGTCGAATGATGCAAACAACGAAGAATTTAACGAAACAACCGCACCGCCACGTCCCAAGCGGATGGAAGCCGATGTGCTGAGGTTTCAGAATAATTACGAAAAGTGGATTGCTGTTGTTGGCAAATTAAATGGCAAACCTTATGAAATTTTTACCGGAAAAGCAGACGATTTCTTTTTGCCACCTTGGGTAGAAGAAGGGACTGTTATCCGCGAAAAGTTAAAAAACGAAAAAGCCCGTTACGATTTTCAGTTTGTTGATAAACAAGGCTATAAAGTTACCATTGAAGCGCTTTCGCGTTCTTTTGACGAGGAGTTTTGGAATTACGCCAAGCTTATTTCGGGCATTTTGCGCCACGGTATGCCACTGCCTTATGTGATTGAGCTGGTGCAAAATCTCACCCTAAGTGACGATAGCATCAACACTTGGAAAAACGGTGTGGTAAGAGGTCTGAAACGCTATATCCCGGACGGAACCAAGGCCGATGGCAGCAGTTGTCCTGAATGTGGTTCGAATGACAGCCTGGTTTATCAGGATGGTTGCCTCACTTGTAACACTTGTGGCTATAGTAAATGTAGTTAGTATAAAAATTTACCGGAAAACAAAAAGCAGGAGTTTTGTCTGATCAAAACTCCTGCTTTTTATTTGAATTTTTTCAGGCTTTTCAGGACTGTCTTTTGTGGTAATCAAAGGTTTGACGGTTTCTGAAATCCCTGATTTGTTGGGCGATCACCAAAAAAACATGTAGATCATTTTGATCAAACCAGCCAATGGCTTCAGGGCTTTCGTTCACGGCATCTGCAAGGCGCACCAGCAAAACAAAGTCAAACTTTATCAGCCAGTTTCTGGCTTTTTCCTGCCTGTCGATGGCGCCATCCAAGGCTGCCAAGTGAAAAAAACGGTGTTTCATCAACCAAGTTGTCGCTTCTTCGCTACCTCTGATGGCGCTGCTGAGTGCAGCTAATTCGGGATAACCGTTTTCCAGCAGCCAATTTAAAAACTGTTGCTGATTATCTTTAAAAGTTTGGCTAAAAGCGAGCAATATTTTTGGTTGATAATTGAGCATCAACTAATCTATGAGTACTACAAGCTTGTTGGTTGCGCTCCAAAAATCATCAGACCTTAAAATGCTCAAACTATCTATTTGATTGGCTTCACCGTTGATAAAGTCATAGCTTTCGAGTGGATGAACACTTATGAGCTGCGCTTTTTTACTGAAAATGGGTAGCGCTTCGAGTTGTCGCAAGTCGGCTTTGGTAAACAGGCTAAGGTCAAAATTTTCAGCAATTTTCTGTGTGCGGCCAAGTCCTAAGAAACCACCTTCGTTAATAATAATGCCTTGTTCGAGTAGCGCGTCTTTTGTGCCAACTACATAGTAAACTGCATTCAGTTCGTCAATTTTCGCTTCAATTTCGCGTGCGCGTTGCAGATTCAAAGCCTCCATTTCTTCAAGGTTAGCTTCTAGGTCGATAATGCGCAGATTTTTTTGTGACAAATTTATTTTGAGTTGAGTAATCTCAGCGTCTTTGCTGGCAATTTGCTCGCTCAAAGTATTTATCATCAACTCAAGCTCTTTGCTTTGGCGACCACTGTTGTTAAGTTGAGATTTGAGGCGGTCAACAAGCTGTTTGTTTTTAAGCAACAGTTGATAAATCGCGTCAATATCACGGTTAATGTCGGTTTCAAGGGATTTAGAAACCTCGTTGCCGTCAGACTGTTCGCTGATTAGCCTTTCCATCGCCTTAATCGAGTCGAGGTTAGTTTGGATTGCATTAAAGCTGCGTACATACTGCATGGTAAATTCGTCTTTTTCTTGGCTCACAGCAATAAGGCTATCGCTGGCAGTTTGAAGTCGGATGATTTCTTTTTTATATTTTTCGTTACAAGAATTCAGAAAAAGAACTGCTGTTAACAGCATTGAAAAAATGATGATACGTTTCATGATTGTTTAGGTTTAGGATTATTTCCGGGGGCAAAATTACAGCTGTTTTTTGATGCCTATTACAACGGGATGAAAATATATATTGAAGCGAAGTCATCCACTTATTATACAACGTATAAAATTGAAAAAGATTGTATTGGAATGGCCGGGTTGATTGAATTGGGCTCGTTGTTTCAGTTCAAAATCAGGCTAATACAGATTAATAGTCTGCTAAATGGAGAAGTTGCCTTGCTAAAATAAACTAAACTTTACGTAACGTTTCGGGTTGGCTTTGATGTCTTCAAGCAGCTTGTTGAGTGCATCAGCAGAATTCTGTAGCTCAATATACAGGGAGTCGTTACTCATCAATTTACCCAATGTGCCTTGTCCGGCATTCACGCTGCGCATCATCATGTTCACTTCTGCAAGAGCAGCTTCTGCCTGTCTCATGGTGCCTGGAATATCCGTTACAGCGAGTGAGTCACTAAAAACAGCTACATTATCGATAATACGGTCAATCTGAGAGGTATTTTCTTCCAAATTTTGAGTAATCATATCGACATTATATAAGATGGCAGCGATGCGATTACGCTCGTCTATTACCATACTGTCGATGTTTGCTGTTGTGCTTTCTAGATTTTTAAAGGTGTTGCTGATGTTTTGGAGGCTCGCTGTGATATTGTCTTTGGCGTTTTCGTTGAGCATAGTTTGTAGCACAACCGCCACCGAATCGAGTGATGAAAGCAAGCCTTCTGCTTTATTTTTTAGCGGTGCTACTTGGGCATTTACTTCATCCATCAAACTGGTTTCGAGAGAACTGGCAAGCGTATCGCCACTTTCGAGCGTTTGGGCAGCATTGCCTAAGCGTAAATCTACGGCTTTGGAACCCATCAAGTCGCTGCTAAAAATACGGGCTTCACTATTTGCTGGTATGGGAAAATCGTTATGAAGAGATATTTTAACAAAGATATTGCCATTCATGGAAGGGTCAAAATAAATATCACTAACCTGGCCAACACGAAAACCGTTGATAACTACAGGGTTGCCATTGATAAGCCCATTGACTTGGGCATAGCGGGCATAAAAAACCCGTTCTTTCATGAAAATGTCCTTGCCTTTCAGAAAATTAAAACCCCAGATAAATAACAAGAGGGCGGCAATAAAGGAAATCGCAACAATATAAGGTCGTTTGGTTTTCAAAATAGGTCTTTTTTAATGGATAACTTTACTAAAAATATAATTTTTATTGACTTTATGAGTCATTTTATTTTCAAGAATGGTTTTGTGCGCTTAGAAAAGCAACTTACTAACTGATTTTGCTTCGATCATAGTTCCATACATATTTCGTTCAAAATTATTTAAAAATTTAATAAGCCAAAATTGGATTTTTTATTTTTGAAATTTACGCATTGCAAGCTGTCCGATATAATACATCGCCAGAAAAGGAATAAACAAAAATCCGGCTGATTTTTCGAGCATATCTAATTGATTCATAGCTGTTAATGCCACAGCAATAAATAGGATTACAATAATATCGAAATGTAGTTTTTTCATTTCACCAGATTTTTTTATTCGTGCCTATTAATGCATGCACTTAACACAAATATACATCTATTTTTTTCAAAGCATCGGTTTGCTTAGTTTTTATACAACAGCAGGCATGTGAATACTATAAAAAAGCGTTTCAAAACTCAGGGTTTTAGCGTTTCTGTGCCTCTTCCATGCTTATCCTTTTGCTGTTTTCAAATGCTACAACAAAAGCATCACGATAGCCTTGCTGTTTGAGTTGTTGCTGATGTTTTTGAGCAATATTTGCTGTAGAAAAATTACCCGATGTATATTTAAACAAGCCGTTATGTTCATACATTTCCACTGATTGCACCTTACTGAAACGCGCATCAGAAAGCTCTATTTTGCGTGGGCTAGTCAAAAATTGCACTTTAAAAGTTAGTGATCCAAGGGTTGGAACGGACTTTTCCAGAACAACCTCTTCCTTTTTCTCCCGCTGTGCAGCTTGCTCCTGTTTCACAATATCCGGCACCAAAATGGCTTTTTGTTCTTCGGTGAGCTGCGGTGGTAGGGCATTTTCTCGCTCGTACTCTATTTTATATTCCTTAAATGCCCTGTATATAGCCGATGCCATATAAGATTTGCCTTCTTCCGACATCAAAAAACCCTCCTCATTGGCATGAGAGATAAACCCCAGCTCGACCAAAACGCTTGGCATGGTGGTTTTATATAACACCAGAAATCCAGCTTGCTGCACACTGCGGTCTTTGCGCCCAACACGCTTTGTAAACTGTTCCTGAATTTTTTGAGCCAGCAAAATACTTTGACTTTTATAGGTGCTTTGGTAAAGTGATAAAGCGATATAAGCTGCGGTGCTATTGGGATCGAAGCCTCCATATTGGTCGTCGGCATTTTCTTCGAGCAAGATGGCAGCGTTTTCCAGTTTGGCCACTTCAAGGTTAGCTTTGTTGCGGTGATCGCCCATTACAAAAGTTTCAGCGCCATAAACAGAAGGGTTTCCAACACTATTGCAATGTATGGAAATAAATACGTCGGCATCGTTTTCGTTGGCAATAGCAGCCCTGCGGTGTAGCTCAATAAATTCGTCTTTGGAACGCGTATAAATAACCTTAACATCACGCAGGTTTTGCTTAATGTATTCGCCAGTTCTCAGTGCCACATCCAGCACAATATCCTTCTCTTTCACTCGTCTGCCAACGGCTCCGGGGTCTTTGCCGCCATGCCCGGCATCTATCACGACAGTTCGGATCTTTGAGCCGCGTTGCGCCATTGTATCAGTCGGAAGGTTAAATATCAGCAGGGCAACAACAAAAAGCCATTGCCAGCGTTCAATTTTAGAAAGTTGGACGAACGCTTTTAGAAAGTATATTTGCATGCTATAAACCATTGGGCAAATTTAAGCAGATTCAGACATTGTCAATACGTATTTCATATCTTTATTACATAATTCACTGCCGTCGCAAGTTGCTGATGTTGCTGGTTGCCCTGCTAAATATCACGCAAATTCTTCATGCCGGAGGTCTGCCAAAAGCTAACGTTAATGAGAGCCTTTTCGTATATCCCGATACATTGAGTTATATTGATACAATACAGCATACCGTCTCGCCCGATACGCTTTTTAGGGCTGATAGCCTCAAATTGCCGCTTTCCGATAGCCTTCGCCGAAATGCGGAATTGCCCGATATGACAGTAAACGACAGCATAGCACGTCCAGACAGTATTCGAAAAGCTGCTCCTGCAAAAAAAACCGCCCTCGATTTTAAACTTGAACGTACTGCTACAGATTCTATCATTCAAGATCTCAAAAATCGCAAAGTGTATTTGTATGGTGATGCCGTGGTTATTTATGGCGAAATAAAACTGGAAGCCGCCTTTATCGAAGTAGATTTTGGTCGTAACGAGGTGTTTGCTAAAGGCATGCCTGATTCTACTGGTAAAATTGTGGGCACGCCACTCTTTACAGAAAGTGGTCAAACTTTTGAGGCCAAAACAATGACCTATAATTTTGATACCAAGAAGGGGATAATCAACACGGTTTTTACGGAAGATGGACAAGGATATATTCATGGTAAGTTGGTGAAAAAAATGGATAACGACAATATAAATATTCAGTCGGGAGCCTACACCACCTGCAACAACAAAGAACACCCGCATTTTGAGTTTAGGTTCAGGAAATCTAAAGTTATTCCTGAGAATAAAATTGTTACCGGACCGGCTTATCTCGCCATCGAAGGTGTTCCAACGCCTATCGCCGTGCCTTTTGGCCTATTTCCAAATAACTCGGGTCAGCGGTCGGGTATCCGCATTCCCACTTATGGCGAGTCAACTAGCAGGGGTTTTTATTTTGAAAATGGCGGCTATTACTGGGCCATCAACGATTATATGGATTTGGATATCCTCGGCGATATTTATACCCGGGGAAGCTGGGCTGTGAAGCCAACCTTGCGCTATACCAAGCGGTATAAGTTTAGTGGCAACCTCAACACCAGCTATGCTATCAACATCACAGGCTCAGAAGGTGCTGCCGACTACAGCAAGAGTCGCGATTTTCGTGTCCGTTGGACACACCGCCAGGATGCGAAGGCACGGCCTGCTGGACGTTTTAGTGCCGATGTATATATTGTGAGTTCCAATTTTAATACCTTTAATCCGGTTACCACGGAGGATTACCTCAGCAATGAGTTGAAATCCAGCATAGCATACCAAACCAACTGGGACAATAAATATTTTTTGACGCTCAATGGAAGCCATCGCCAAAATACCAAGACGAAAATGGTAGATATAACTTTGCCCGAGCTCACTTTTTCAGTAAACCGCCTGTATCCGCTGAAAAAGGAAAACAGAACAGGACGCGCCAAATGGTATGAAGAATTGAATGTGAATTATAACGTGAACGCACGAAACAGTATCAGCCTGCCCGACAGTTTACTTTTTAAGCCTAATTCATTGTCGAAAATGCAGAACGGCATTCAGCATAATCTGCCGATAAACCTGCCGCTGAAAGTGCTGAAATACTTCACTTTAACTAATTCGGTAAAGCTTACCGACCGCATGTATTTTGATTCAAAAAGAAAAAGTTGGTCTAACGATACCTTGTATGATGGCAAAGATACCATCGTGGGTTATGTAAAAACAGATACCGTCCAGGGTTTTAATAATGTGGTTGATTTTAGTCTTTCCACTTCACTTTCCACCAAGGTCTATGGGCAAGTCAACTTCCGAAAAGGTCCTATTCGCGCCATTCGTCATGTGCTCACGCCCAATGTTGGGTTTAGTTATACACCTGAATTTGGTGATCCCTACTGGGGATATTACGATAGTTATATTGATGGGATGGGAGAAGAGCAGGAATATAGCAGGTTCGAGGGTGCAATTTACGGCTCGCCGCCCAAGGATAAATCAGGTCGTGTAAGCTTTGGTTTGAGTAATAACCTGGAGATAAAAGTGCCTTCCAAAAAAGATACCATCACTGGGATGAAAAAGGTAGTACTCATAAAAAACCTGTCTATTACTGGAAGTTATGACTTAGCGCGCGATTCGCTCAATTTGTCGTATATCACGTTAAGCGGAAATACACAGCTATTTAAAAACCTGAATGTCCAATATTCAAGCAGTTGGGATCCTTATGTGCTCGACTCTGCTGGAAAGCAGATAAATCGTTTTGAGTGGGATGAAAACAAAAGGCTGCTACGCAAAAATAATTCCACTTGGAGTTTTGGACTTAATTATAACTTGCGTCAGTCGGATTTTGCCAAGAATAAGGACGCTAAAAAGCCGCCTGGAGAAGAAAATCAGCCACGTGAATCGCGCTTTGGGTCGGAAGAAGAGCTAGCGCAAATCAATGCTAATCCTGATGATTATGTCGATTGGTCGGTGCCCTGGTCGTTGGCTATCAATTATAATTTACGCTATAGTAACAATATTAGTTACAGCGATTTTATGCGCAACGACGAACGTAAAATTGTGCAAACCTTGGGAGTTTCAGGCGAAGTAAACGTAACGCCCAAATGGAAATTCACCTTTCGCACTGGCTGGGATTTTGAAGCCAATGACCTTTCATATACTTCTGTAAACATTTATCGCGACTTGCACTGTTGGGAGATGCGTTTCAGCTGGATACCCCTTGGCGCGCGCCAAAGCTGGAACTTTAGCATAAATGTAAAAGCCTCAGTGCTGCAAGATCTTAAACTGAATAAGAAGAAGGATTTCAGGGATATTTAGCTTTTCTTATCAAAGCCTTAAAAGGTTAATTTTATTTTCGACACCAACCCAATTAAGAATTTTTGAGTCTACCTGCCACCTAAAAACAGGTAGTCTAATTTTGGAATCTCTTGAATTTTGGAATCTTTAAATTTCCTAATACAAACTAATATCATATTGATAAACCAATCCCAGTACGGTAACAATCATATAGATAATTGTCAGTGGCAGACCAATTTTAAAGAAATCTTTGAAATTGTAGCCTCCAGGGCCATAAACCATCAGGTTTGTTTGGTAGCCAACGGGCGTTAGGAAGCTTGCTGCTCCGGCAAAGGCCACGGTAAGGATAAACGGTTTGGGGTTAATTCCTAATTCCAGGGCCATGCTCACGGCAATAGGAAATATAATTGCCACCGCGGCTTTATTGGTGATAAAAGAACCCATAAAATTGGTGATAGCAAAGATACCCACCAAAATTCCCACAATACCAAATGGTCTGAAAACCCCAAAGGCTAAGTCGGCAAAAACAGCTGCCACGCCTGATTTTATCATGGCGGTGCCAAGTGCCAGCGAGAGTGCAATAATTAACAGTAGGTTAAAATCGATACTTTTGGCGATGTCTTTTGTCGAAACCATTTTAATGAGCGTTACCAGTAGCACCAAGGCCAGCACGGCCGTAAATAGTTTGACAATGCCCAAAGCTGCTGCAACGATGGCGATTAGCGTTCCGCCGATCAGCACAAATTGTTTATAAAAAGGTTGTTTTTTTAACTCTTTTATTTTACTGATGATATAAAAATCGTGCGAGTCGATAGCGTGTTGGGTAAAATCCTGGCCAGCAACCAATAACAGTGCATCGCCGGCGGCCAACTTTACATCACCTAACTTACCAGAAATATGTTCGCCATTGCGATGTATGGCGATAATAGCGGCATCGAATTTGGCTCTGAAGTTTGCTTCGCGCGCAGTTTTGGAAATCAGTGTAGAGTTGTAGCTTACCACCACCTCAATCACATTGGTGAGTGCTTTTTTTGCGTACATGCCCAGCTGAGCAAGTTGCAGGCCGCTACGTGAGGCCACCATTTCTGTTATAACTTCCGTTTCGCCGGCAAAAAGTAGAATGTCTTCTTTCTGCAGTATGGTAGCAGGTGTTAATGGCTGAATGGATTGCCCATTACGTAGTATTTCCATCAGGTAGAGTCCTTTCATTGTCAATAGTCCTGATTCTTCTGCTGTTTTTCCTGCGTAATCATTGCTATTTGCGATACGCACCTCAGCGATATATTCACGATTTTGGTTTTCCAGGGCCTCGATGGCATGTTTTCTGTCGGGTAATAGAAGATTACCAAAAAGCATCAGATAGGCAAAGCCGAGGATAACCATGGTGAAACCGACCAAAGCAAAATCGAAAATTTGTAAAGGCTCAAGACCTTGAACCATAAACTGATCTGTTACCATACCTGCCACCACCAAGTTAGTCGAAGTTCCGATGAGCGTAGCGCTGCCGCCCAGAATAGCCGCGTAGGACAATGGAATTAGCAGTTTGGAAGGTGCAATATTGTGTTTTTTGCTCCAGCTACTCACGTAAGGCATCATAATGGCTACCAACGGTGTATTGTTGAGAAAGGCCGAAAAACTGGCAACTACCAATATCATGCGTGCTAAAAAGCTGTTGTAGGAGCGCGAACTCGCGAAGGTGCGCTCAAAAAGCCGATCGAGCACACCGCTTTTTCTTATGATATCACCCAGCAGCAACATCATCACTACTACGGCAATTTGCTCGTTGGCAAAGCCGCCCAAAATTTCGGCAGGTGTAATTATGCGAAACATCCCCAGAACAGCAATGCCAATCATAAAGGTAAATCCTGGACCTATCTTATTGAAATAGAGCGATACTACCAAAAATAATAGGACAGCAATAACGATATATCCTTCCAGACTGAGCATAATAAAAATTATCTGCTAATGTACGGAAACAGATGAAACCTGCTACCTTGTTAATGATAATTTTTTCGTGTCATTGGGCATTCTGCGATTGAAGCGCTGATAGCTGGGTTTTATAATTTTTATGTGAAGTTTTGAAATCGGTTTTTAGAAGTCAAGAAGTCGACAGCCAACTTTTCATCGTCTGAGGCACGAGGACATGAAAACCTTGATTTTTTTTGAATCTCTTGAACTTGCCTGCCGACTGCAATGATATTCAAAGATTCAAAATCTGCCTTCCTTCGGTCGGCAGATATATTCAAAAATTCAAAGATTGAGCTCCGTTTTAGCCTATAAACAATCTTTGAGCTCAGAATCCTTTAACTGGAAGACGTAAAATTACTAAATCACTTCACTGAACTTGCCTGCCGACTGAAAAGAGGTAGGTCTTTAAATCTTTAAATTTTGAATTTTTGAATTTCTTCTGTCGCAACCGTTTGTAAAGTTTTCCGTACCACAAAGTTTTAATCTATTCCTCTGACAAAGCCCTTTTGCTTAATTTTGCAGAATAATATGGTACAACACAGCGCGAATTTCCGGAAAGAGCATTTGTTTCCTGCCGCAATTTTGTTGTTGATAGCAATTTTGTTTTTTCGTGCAAGTCAAAACGACTTTCCTGCTCATCTTCATGCTTGGACACAAAGTGATCGCTATGCCTTGACTATTGGCTTTTTAGAAAATAATTTCGACCTTTTTCATCCTGCTACGCTCAACTTGCAGCCGAAGTTTGAAGCTGCTGCACCGCTCCAAAATCCGCAAGGCATTACCAGTGTTGATTTTCCGATCGTTGAATACCTCGCCGCCGCTTTGATGTGGCTCAATGGCAGTCCATCACCCTTTATTTTCCGAACACTGATGTTGATTATCGGGTTGTTGGGTTTGTTTAGCTTTTTCCGCTTTTTGCGCCTGGCAAATATGGCTTATCCCATCGCGGTTTTATTTCTGATAATGGCTTTTTCCGCGCCGGTATTTATCTATTACCTCAACGGTTTTATTCCGAGCGTTACGGCTGTTTCGTTGGTTTTTGCAGCATTATGGCTGCTGCTCCGCTATTTGCGCAACAAAGGCCG